>Ga0180436_10005867_pt1 | contig 10775 bp, 4 predicted proteins | sample SS_ome_2_FD_132434 | JGI IMG/M metagenome (GOLD analysis project Ga0180436, IMG submission 132434) | Hypersaline lake sediment archaeal communities from the Salton Sea, California, USA - SS_3_S_2 metaG | ecosystem: Environmental > Aquatic > Non-marine Saline and Alkaline > Hypersaline > Sediment...
CACCGGGACACCAGGACCATTATCGAAATCGGCGGGGAAGACGCCAAGCTGATCCTCACGCTATTGGACGACTCGGGCAATCTAATCATCGATGACTTTGCCATGAACAGCCTGTGTGCCGCCGGGACCGGTTCCTTTCTGGACCAACAAGCCCATCGAATGGGATACAGTATCGAGGAGTTCAGCCGCCTGGCACTGCAATCGGAAACACCGCCTCGCATTGCCGGACGTTGCACCGTTTTCGCCAAAACGGACATGATCCATTTACAGCAAGGTGCCACACCGGACTTTGAAATCATCGCCGGACTTTGCTTCGCCCTGGCCAGAAATTTGAAAAGCAACATCGGAAAGGGCAAGAGCGTCCAGTCACCGGTGATATTTCAAGGTGGCGTCGCCGCCAATCATGGGGTGCGAAAGGCCTTTGAGCAAGTTTTGGGCCTGGAAGACCAAACACTTGTCGTCCCCTCGCATTATGCGTCCATGGGCGCTATCGGGGCGGCCCTGACGACCATCGAAAGTAACCCCGAGAGGGCCCGTCCCTTTCAAGGCCTGGAACATCTTCGAAATCATCTGGCAACCCATTCGCCCAAGGCCAAACGGCTACCCCCGCTGACCTACGACTCACACACCGCCCCACACGCCGACGTGCCACCGGCCAAGAAGGGACCGCGGCGAACGACGAATGAACCGGAGTCCGTCTATCTCGGCATCGACGTGGGCTCCATCAGCACCAACGTTGTTTTGATCAATGCCGACCGGAAACTCATCGCCAAGGCCTACCTGATGACCGCCGGCCGACCACTGGAAGCGGTCAAAGAGGGACTTCGCATTGTGGGCCAACAGTGTGGAGACCAGGTAAAGGTCGAGGGCGCGGCCACCACGGGATCCGGACGGTATCTCACCGGCGACTTTGTGGGCGCCGACATTATTCGTAACGAGATCACCGCCCAGGCGACGGCGGCCGCCGACATTGATCCTCGCGTGGATACCATATTTGAAATCGGCGGTCAGGATTCCAAGTACATCAGCTTGAAAAACGGCGTGATTGTCGATTTCATGATGAATAAGGTATGTGCCGCCGGGACCGGTTCCTTTCTGGAAGAACAGGCGGAAAAGCTGGGCATGTCCATCAAGGAAGAGTTCGGCCGGTTGGCAACCACGGCAAAGAATCCGGTGCGGCTGGGAGAACGCTGCACGGTCTTCATGGAATCGGACCTGGTCCACTACCAGCAGCTGGGATGCAACAAGGACGACCTGGTTGCAGGGTTGAGTTACTCCATCGTAGAAAATTACCTCAACCGGGTGGTGGAACATCGAACCATCGGTGATTTTATATTTTATCAAGGGGCCACCGCCCAAAACGCGGGGATTGTCGCCGCGTTCGAAAAGACGGTGGGCAAGCCCGTCCGCGTACCCCCTCACTGTGACGTCACCGGGGCCATCGGCGCCGCCCTGCTGGCCATGAAAGAACGCAGCTGGGAGGACTCCCGGTTTAAGGGATTCGATGTCAGCAAATCCCGGTACACCATCCGTTCCTTCGAGTGCAACAAGTGTCCCAACCGGTGCGAAATACGCAAGGTCTCGGTGGAAGGGGCAGCGCGCCCCCTCTTCTATGGTGGCCGGTGCGAGCGATATGAAAGCAAGGCGCCGGACACCCAAAAACGGACCCTTCCGGACCTTTTTGCAGAAAGGCAAAAATGGCTACTGGAGACCCCGTTTGAGGAGGTCGTTCACAGGAGGGCCAAGCATAGACGGGGAGAAATCGGTATCCCGCGGACCATGTTCTTTATGGAACTGGCCCCGTTTTTTATCACCTTCTTTGAAACCCTGGGGTACCGGGTCATTATCTCTGAGCAAACCCATAAGCGACTGATTCACAAAGGCGTGGAAACCATCGTGGCGGAAACCTGTTTTCCCATCAAGGTCGCCCACGGGCATCTTCTGGACCTGGTGGAACGGGGCGTGAAGACGATTTTTCTGCCTCATGTGGTCGATTTAAAGCGGGCCGCCGGGTCGGCTTTTGGTTACTTGTGCCCATACGCGCAGACACTCGCCTATACGGTTCACTCCTCCGTCGACTTTAAAAAGGCCGGTGTTCGGACGATACAGCCGGTTCTCTACTTCGGGAGGGGATATTCCAAGCTTCTCAAGGGGCTCAAATCGCTGACGCAGTCGCTGGAAGTCTCTTCCGATGACGTTTCGCAGGCGGCTGATGGCGCCTGGAACGCCCAGGAACGTTTCTATAGCCGGCTTAAGACCCGCGGGGATGCCATATTGAAGGGACTGGGACCGGATGAGAAATTGATGATCGTCGTCAGTCGTCCGTACAATGGCTTTGATCCGGGAATTAACTTAAATCTTCCGAAAAAACTAAGGGACCTGGACACACTGGCCATGCCCATGGATTTTCTGCGTCTCGACGAGGCGGCAATACGCAGTCGGGATGTCCGCGATCAATACTGGCGATTCGGGCAAAAAATCATGGCATCGGCTGAAATCATTCGCGACAATCCTCACCTTTTCGCTGTCTATATTACGAACTTCGGTTGCGGTCCCGATTCCTTTATCTCTCATTTCTTTCACGAAAAGCTGCAGGGGAAACCTTACCTGGAAATCGAAATCGACGAACACAGCGCCGATGTGGGTGCAATCACACGGCTGGAGGCCTTTTTAGACAGCCTCAAGAACGCTGCCCCCGGTCGGTCTCAAAGGGCGGTAAAAGCGCGTCCCGTACGAACAGGGTCCCCGAAGCGCAAAGTATTTATCCCGCCCATGAGCGACCAGGCCTATGCCGTGGCCGCCGCATTCCGGGCCTGTGGGGTGGAAGCGGAAGTCCTCCCTGAATCAAACGAGGAAACCGTGGTGGTCGGACGTCAGTTTACCTCCGGAAAGGAGTGTTACCCCTGCATCTTGACCACCGGAGACATGGTCAGGCAAACCCGTCGCTCCGACTTTGATCCCGACAAATCGGCGTTTTTTATGCCTTCGGGCACCGGCCCCTGTCGCTACGGCCAGTACCACCGCTTTCACCGGCTGATACTCGACAAACTCGGGTATTCCCACGTTCCCATATACGCTCCCGACCAGAGTGAAGTCTTTTACGAAGAACTCGGAATGATGAGCAGCGACTTTCCCAAGCTCGGCTGGCAGGGGTTGGTAGCCGTCGACCTGCTTGAAAAGGTGGTTCGACAGATCCGTCCGTATGAAGGGGAGCCCGGCACCTCCAACCGGCTCTACAACCAGGGGCTGGAGAAGATATGCCGTGCCGTGGAAAATCGGGGCAGCATTATGGGGGCGCTGGAACAGATCCGATCTGCTTTCAATTCGGTATCCTTGAACGGATCCAAGCCCAAACCGGTGGTCGGTATCGTGGGCGAGATTTATACCCGGGCCAACCGGTTCGCCAATGAAGACGCCATCCAGAAAATTGAAGCCTTAGGCGGGGAAGTCTGGATGTCACCGATTGCCGAGTGGGTACTGTACATCAATTTCATTGCCAAACAGCGCAGTTTTGAGAAACGACAGCCGGGCACCTGGCTAAAGAACCTCTGGACGGATTACCTGCAGAGACGGTATGAACACCAATACGCCGGCGTATTTGGCAACAACCTGCGATATTTGTGGGAACCCCCTACAAGAAAGCTACTGCAAAAGGCCGCCGCCTATGTGGACCCCCGTTTTCGGGGCGAATCCGTATTGAGTGTAGGGAAAGGGATCGATTATGTGGAACGGCGGGCCGCCGGCCTGGTAAGTATCATGCCCTTTACCTGCATGCCCGGTACAATTGTCAGTGCCTTACTTAAGCGATTAAAGGAGGACAATGACAACATCCCCTACCTGAATCTGTCCTACGACGGTCAGACAGAAACGAACACGACCACACGCCTTGAGGCGTTCATGTACCAAGTCCTCCGACACCATGAGAGGATTTCTGAGAAAGGGCAATAACGAGACCTTATGACAGCTAAAAAAGAACAATACAAGATATTGATCAACGCCGTCGATCCTGAAGAGTGCCGCATCGCTCTGGTCAGAAACGGCAATCTGGAGAATTTCAGTATTGAAACCACCGCCGGGGAGTTAACCCGAGGCAACATTTATAAGGGAAAGATCACCCGGGTCGAGCCGAGCTTTCAGGCCGCCTTTGTCGACTATGGCGCGGAAAAAAACGCCTTCTTACAACGGCACGACATTCATAGCGACTATTTCGCAGAGAAACCAAAAGGCAGTACGAAAAAACAGCCCGGCTTTTCCGATCTCATTAAACCCGGCCAGGAACTCCTGGTTCAGGTAACCAAAGAACCCATGTTGCACAAAGGCAGCATGGTCACTACGTTCATCTCTCTGCCGGGGCGCTACACGGTCTTGATGCCCGGCGCCAAGAGTTCGGGGATTTCAAGGCAGATCGCCGACGAGGAGGAAAGAAAACGCCTCAAGGATATCATCGCGTCCTTGAAAATACCGGAAGGAGTGGGAACGATCGTTCGCACCGCGGGCTATCAGCAAAGCAAGCGCAACATATCCAAAGACGTTCGTTACCTGCTGAGGCTGTGGGAAAATATAAAGAAACGGGGCATGTCCACGCCGGCCCCCTGCCTGTTGTACAAGGAACGCCATTTGGCCATACGGGCGATTCGAGATCTGTTCACCACAGACGTGACGGAAATCCTTGTTGACGATAAGGCGGTATACAAAGACGTCAAAGAGTTTATGCGGATCATTTCTCCCAAGCAAACGCGCATCGTCAAACTCCACAACAGCCCAAAGCCTATATTCACCAAACATGAGCTGGAAAACCAGATCAGTTCGATCTTTGACAATAAAGTCTCCCTCCCTTCGGGCGGACACGTGGTCATCAATCCCACGGAAGCCCTGGTGGCCATCGACGTGAACTCCGGAAAGTCGACCCGCGAGGGATCCATCGAGAAGACGGCCTATTCGACCAATATGGAAGCGGCCGCTGAAATCGCCAGGCAGCTGAGACTTCGCGATTTGGGAGGCTTGATCGTCGTTGACTTCATCGACATGAAAGACCGAAAGCACAAACAGGCGGTGGTAAAAGCCGTAAAAGATCATACCAAGCCGGATAAGGCCAGAATCGCCGTGGGCACCATATCCAAGTTCGGCCTGCTGGAACTGTCCCGTCAGCGCATCACCGCCTCTATCGAATACGGCAGCTTCATCCCCTGTCCCCACTGCAACGGAAAGGGCCTGGTACCCTCCGCTGAACGGCTGGCACTCGATTTTATGCGCAAACTCCGTTTGGAAATATTAAAGAACGACACCAAAGCGCTGAAAGGCATCGTTCCGGTCAATGTCGCCGACTACCTGCAAAACAAAAAGAGACGCGAGCTTCTGGATGTGGAAATGAAGCAAAGCCTGACCATTACCATTGAAGGAGACGCAAACCTTCATCCCGGCGAAAGCCGTATTGTTCGAAACTGATCCTCACACCCCCGGCGGACCAGCCGCCTCCCGTCGATACATGTCCATCCTTAGCGATTTGTCAGGTAACGCCTGACGGCGTAACCTGACCTACAAGCGTTGGGGCCGCTTCAAATTTCAAGGCGCCTAACTGTCTGAGGCCCTTAGAGACCCTTGATGCCGTTGGCGAGGCGGACGTCAAATGCACCACGGACGTTGTAAGACTTATATAACAAATTCAGAAAAGACAGCCCCAACGGAATTTAGGGTCTCTTGGGGCCGAGTTTTAGCCCCATTGAAATCTGAAACCGTCCCGAACCTGTAACGTTTTCAAAAAGTCGAGCACGTTTGGCTGAGTTCGTTGGAAGTTCTCCGACAGGCTCCTAGACCCTTGAATCTGCTTGACCTTGTCGCTGTTTTGCTGTAAATCCCCTGGAGCGCTCTGCAGCCCGGCTTGGCGTGTTTTAAATTTCGAAGCGATGAGGACTTGCATATGACCTGGGACCAATTCATCGATCTCTTGTTTAATATCCTTTATACCCAGACAGGACTCTTTCATCTCCATTATAAGTTGGTTATCATGTGGGCTATCGCCCTTTTCTTTATATATCTGGCCATTGCCAAAAAATATGAGCCCCTGCTACTGCTTCCCATCGGCTTTGGTATCTTTATCGTTAATTTTCCGCTGGTACCCCTCATGGGCATCGGGGACGAGGGCAAGCGGGAGCTGTTCAACATATTCTATCACTACGGTGTAGAATGGGAAGTCATCCCGTGTATCATATTCCTGGGACTTGGTGCGATGACCGACTTCGGCCCCCTGATTGCCAATCCGAAGACCATGGTGATCGGCGCCGGGGCACAACTGGGGGTGTTCATCACCTTTCTTGGGGTACTGCTGTTCGGCTTCACCATGAAAGAGGCGGCATCGGTGGCCATTATCGGAGGCGCCGACGGCCCTACAACCATATATTTGACGGCGAAACTGGCACCCAATCTCTTGGGGGCGAATGCATTGGCCGCTTATTCGTATATGGCCATGGTCCCCTTGATCCAGCCGCCCATCATGCGGGCCATGACCAACAAAAAAGAACGCCAGATTCAGATGAAGCAACTGCGGCCGGTGTCCAAACTGGAAAAGATTTTCTTTCCCCTTATCGTGTCGGCCGTAATCGCCATCTTGATCCCCGCCGTCACCCCATTGATGGGCATGTTTATGCTGGGAAACTTTATGCGGGAAAGTGGGGTGGTGGATCGGCTGGCGGGCTCCGCCCAAGGATCTTTGATGAATATCGTCACCATCTTTCTCGGCATTTCCGTAGGGGCCACCATGCAGGCGGATAAATTTCTCACGGCCAAACCCTTGTTGATCTTTACCTTTGGACTGCTCGATTTCGCGGTCTGTACCGTCGGCGGAATCCTTACCGTGAAGATCATGAATCTATTCCTGAAAGACAAATTGAATCCGTTGATCGGTTCCGCCGGCGTTTCCGCCGTGCCCATGGCGGCCAGAGTATCTCAAATGGTGGGACAGCAAGAAAACCCGAACAATTTTCTCCTGATGCATTCCATTGGGCCCAACCTCGCAGGCGTCATCGGGAGTGCATCCGCGGCCGGCATGTTGATTGCCATGTTCGGTTGAGGTATCTGGGCGAGAAGGGGTTGTTTCCGACTGCCGGAGGCAAGCCCTTTGGTGAGAAAACCCTTATATAGGCCGGTTGGGACCCAAGACCGGCCGTATTGCCAACAATTCGACTCGGGAGCGATATATGGAAGCCATTGACTGGAATTATGCCATCGCCACGTTGGTCATCCGTTTTGTGGGCATATTCATCGTCCTGGGCATCCTTCAGGTAATCATGCAAATCTCCGGGCGGATCTTCGCCCGTATGGACCTGGGAAAATCGGCGGACAAAGAGGCGCAAAGCCCGGGCCCGGTTTCAGCCATGAGCGAGGAGCAAGCCGCAGCGGTAGGAATGGCCCTGTATCTCTATGATCAAAAAAAGTAGTGGCCTGAAGGAACCCGGCGCCCCTACAGGGGCGATCCAGATGACGTGAGGCATGGGGCTTTTCACCGGTTTCCATCTTCGGTTCGCTAAGCACCCCTGTCCAAGCGGCACGAGTCGCCGGATGCAAAACCACCGAACCCAACATGCTATTGCTCACGGCCACGCATCCGGCAGCGAGAGCCGCAAACACCATACGGATTCAGATGGGAACCGGAGAAAAGTCCCATGCCGAACACGCACACAGGCATAGCCTATTCACATAACCCCGCCCAAAGCACGGGGCTTCATTATCAAGTGAATCATCCGTAACCCATCTCAACGCCTGATACTGAGCCGCCCCTATCCTCCGAGGCCTTTATTGGGTTCAACAGAACCGAATTATGCCACCTGCTTCCCTTGACATTCTGGATGATGTCTATGCGGTTTACGAAGACTTCTCCAAAGATCTTCCCGTTGCTTGCCGGCGAGGTTGCTGCGTTTGTTGTACCCAGGACGTCGCCATAACCACCTTGGAGGGCCGTCAAATCCTCAAACGCCTGGCCGTTACGGACAATCCGAGTCGTGACCGACTCGCCGCGGCAATCCAATCATCGCCGGCGGCGTCACACCGGCCGGTCACTACCAATATGTTTGCCCGCCTATGTCTCCACGGACAGGACCCGCCGGAAGACAACCGGGACGAACTGCGACAAAAACGGTGCCTCTTTCTCTCGGCAACGGATTGCCTGATATATTCCGACCGGCCGTTCGCTTGTCGATCCTTTTTTTCCACCCACCCTTGCCGGCTGGACGGAAGCGCCGTCGTGAATCCCTTTTGGCTGACTGTTAACTCTCTATTCCTACAATTTATCGAAGCCCTGGATGAAGGCGGCTTTTTTGGTCCCATGAACCAGGTGCTTTCTTTTCTGATTGCCCATGGGGGTCCCGAGCTGGAAAAACTTGTACCCCCATATCCAACACCCGACGACTGTAAAGCGACCTTGGCCCAAAACGTGCCCATTCCCGCCCTCATGGTCCCGCCGGAACATGAACAGCGAACCCAACGGGTCTTAAACCGGCTAAAAGAAATCGCCCGGAAGCACGAGCGGACGTCCCGCCCCGATCGGTAGATACACCCTGGCCGATGTCAATATTTTGACGGCCAACAGGCTGGGATCACGCCCCTTTCCGACTCCCCCGCCCCTGGGTTGGATCAGGAAACGGAGAATCCACATGATACTGCGGTCGACCCGTCACATTGGCACAATTCGTGCTCACCCACTCATCTGAGAAATACGCGTGCGATGTTGGGGCAAGTGCCAAGGGGATCGACTGCCCAGGTTTCCGATTGTAGCGAAGGCAAGGATGAAATACAGACTCACCGATCTGTTCGACATGCAAGAAACCCAGAAACTGCTCGACAGTTTCTGTGATCTGGTGGGTATCGCCGCAGCGATTATCGATCTGGACGGCCAGGTCCTTCTGGGGTCACGGTGGCAAACCATTTGTACAGAGTTTCACCGGAAACATCCGCTCACGCAGGAAAAGTGTATCGAAAGCGACACACAATTGGCCAATGACCTGAGCCAAGGCAAAGGCTTTTCTATCTATTTGTGTAAGAACGGTCTGACCGACGCAGCATCTCCCATCATGGTCGGTGGTCAACACGTCGCCAACGCCTTTATGGGCCAGTTTCTGCTGACACCCCCTAATCGCGACTTTTTCCGACATCAAGCCGCCGAATACGGATTCCCGGAAAGGGCCTATTTCAAAGCCGTTGACGCCCTGCCGGTGGTTCCAGAAGACAAACTCCCGGCCATTTTGGGTTTCCTGACAAATTTTGCCGAGATGGTCGGCAGGATGGGATTAAAACAAATCAAAGAATTGGAAACGGAAGGGGCACTGCGGGAAAGCGAACACAAATTCAGGCATTTAAGCAAATCTCTGACATTGGGCCTCACCGAGGTCCTCGATGCACTCACCGAAATTTCCTCCGGCAACCCCGAGGTAAAGATACGGGAAACATCCGACATTGATCTGATTTCCGACTTAAAACATGTGGTCAACGTCACCGCTCATAGTCTTGGAGAGATTGTTGAACTTTCCCACGAGTTTGCCATGGGGCTTGCCGAGCACTTCGACACCCTGGCCCGGGTATCCAAAGGAGACCTCTCCGCCCGTGTCTCCGGGGTTTCCCAGGTGGAACTCCTCGAATCGCTCAAACACATGACCAACCGGATGATCGAAAGTGTTTCACAGGAAATCGCCCAACGGACGGATGCGGAAAGAGATCTGCATGAAGCCAAACGAGAGGCCGAGAAAGCCAACGAGGCAAAAAGCCAATTTTTGGCCAATATGAGCCATGAAATCCGCACCCCGATGAACGGCGTCATCGGCATGACCGGGCTGCTCTTGGATACCACCTTGACGGACGAACAACGCGAATATGCTGAAACCGTTCGCACCAGTGCCGAATCCCTGCTGCAACTTATCAATGACATCCTGGATTTCTCCAAAATAGAAGCCGGTAAGTTGAATCTCGAAATAATCGACTTCGATCTACGCACCAGTTTGGAAGAAGCATCGGACATATTGAGCACCCGAACGTTCAAAGAAAATTTGGAACTCAACTGCCTGGTGCATCCGGAGGTTCCTTCATTCCTGAAAGGCGATCCAGGGCGCCTCCGGCAGATTATTCTCAACCTGGCCGGAAACGCGGTTAAATTCACCGAGCAGGGAGAGGTGGGCATTCATGTCACCCTGGAAAGGGAAACCGGCACTTGTGCAACCCTGCGCTTCGAAATAACGGATACCGGGATCGGGATTCCCCGAGATCGGGTACATCGGTTGTTCAAATCTTTTTCCCAGGCCGACGCATCAACCACCCGCAAATACGGGGGCTCCGGTCTCGGGCTGGCAATTTCCAAACAATTGACTGAAATGATGGATGGTGAAATCGGTGTGGAAAGTGAGGAGGGCAAAGGCTCCACGTTCTGGTTTACTGCAGTCTTCGAAAAACAACCTCAACCCAGACTAACCATGCCGGCGCTACCCACGGATATTCACGGCCGAAAAATCCTGGTCGTCGATGACAATGCGACTGCTCGCAAGGTGGTTTGCACCTTAGTCACATCCTGGGGGTGTCTATGCACCGCCGCGTCGACGGGCCACGAAGCCCTTCAACTGCTCGAAGACCGGCAAAAGGAGGGGCACCCCTTTGATCTGGCAATTGTCGACAAGATAATGCCGGAAATGGACGGCGAAGTCTTGGGTCGCACAGTAAAGGATCATCCCGAACTCAGGAACACCCAATTGATCATGCTCACCGGATGGGGACACCGAGGCGATGCAGCCAGGGCCGGC
>Ga0180436_10005874_pt1 | contig 10768 bp, 9 predicted proteins | sample SS_ome_2_FD_132434 | JGI IMG/M metagenome (GOLD analysis project Ga0180436, IMG submission 132434) | Hypersaline lake sediment archaeal communities from the Salton Sea, California, USA - SS_3_S_2 metaG | ecosystem: Environmental > Aquatic > Non-marine Saline and Alkaline > Hypersaline > Sediment...
CTTACGCAGCAAAATACTCTCGAGGAACAGGCGAAACAACTGGCCAGTCTGCAGGCCAGCCTGGCTGCGAATGACCCCACTTCGGCGCTGAATGGCATGAATGCCCGTCTGGACCGACAGGAACTCGCGATTGCCGAGCAGCGTGGCCTGAATGCCCGCGTAGATGCCCTGCAGGAGTCGGTGCAGGCTAGTCATGACCTGGTAAACCGGGCCCAACGGGACTGGGTTGTTGCCGAAGTTGAATATCTGATTCGTATTGCCAATCAGCGACTTCGACTGATGCGTGACTACAATGGCGCCATCGCTGCCCTGGAATCGGCTGACCAGCGACTACATGAGCTTGCTGATCCGGCACTCATTCCAGTTCGCGAGATCCTTGCCGATGATATCCGCACCCTGAAGGACTTTGAAAAACCCGACCTGATCGGAATTGCATTACGCCTGGATCGCCTGATCAGTCATCTTAAGCCCCTGCCGCTTAACGTACCGGCCCTGGAGCAGGAGCCACAGGCTGCAGAGGATGAGGCGCAGGTCGAAGAAGCCCGTGATTTCACGAGCCTGATGTCCGAAGCATGGCGCAGGCTCAATGAACGAGTCACGGTCAGGCATTACGAAGAGGGCGTGGAATCCCTGCCAGACGAGGAAAGTGAGCTGATGATGAATCAGTTGCTGCGTCTGCGTCTTGAGGCTGCACGTGTTGATGTGCTGCGCCAGGATGATCATGACTTCCACCAGCAGCTCGAATCTGCGCTGGAGATACTGGATAAGTATTACCGGCCTGAGCAGGCCGCGAAATTGCGCGAGGAAATCCTGACCCTGAATGCGATTAACCTACGTCCCGCACTGCCAGATATCACTCGTTCCCTGGGCAGCCTGCATCGCCAGGCTGTGGTTAAGGATACTGCCCAATGAGGCTGATTCTTGTTCTCCTGCTGGTTCTGATCGGGGTCAGTCTGCTGACTTCAGTGGCACTGGAAAAGCCCGGTTATGTGCTGTTCGCCTATGACCAGACCACTATCGAGATAGCCCTGTTTGATTTCATTGTCGCGACAGCCATTGTGTTTATTACCTTTTATATGTTGTTGCGTTTCCTGGTTGGTCTGATCGTGATGCCAACAAAATTGCAGGCTCGCTATGCCCGCCACCAGCAGGAAAAGGCACAGAAACTGTTTTATCGTGGCCTGCTAGAGTTTTCAGAGGGCCGCTGGGCGCGGGCAGAACGCCTCCTGTTACGCTCGGTCTGGAATCATCACACGCCTTTGCTCGGCTATCTGGCGGCCGCGCGCGCTGCGCAGATGCAGTCGGCCTATGATCGCCGCGACGAGTACCTGAAAAAGGCGATAGAAAGTGATCGCTCGGCTGATGTTGCGGTGGGCCTGCTGCAGGCCGAGCTGCAGATGTCACGCGAACAGAATGAGCAGGCCCTCGCTACCCTGCGCCATTTGCGCGAGCTGGCACCCAAACATGCCTATGTGCTGGAATTGCTTGCCCGCCTGTATCGTAGTGTTGGGGACTGGGAAGAACTACAGGCTCTGATCCCCGATCTTCGCAAAAGCAAGGCCCTCCCGGCTGAACAGATAAACCAGATGGAGTCCGGTGTTAACGTGGTACTGCTTGGGAAGGCTGCAGAGCATGAAGATGCAGACTCACTGAATAGTCTCTGGAAGGGGATTCCGAGGAAGAGCCGCCAGGATCCTCGCCTGGTAGAGGCCCATGCACGGGCCCAGGAAAAGATTGGTCAGCACGAACAGGCTTCGCGTGGCGTATTGAAGGCACTGGATAGCCAGTGGGATGAGGCCATGGTCCTGTTGCTGGGTGAACTGAAGCAGGCAGAGCCCCTCGACACCCTGGGTCATGCTGAGACCTGGTTGCGGCAGCATGGGGATGACCCCGCCCTGTTACTGACCCTGGGGCGCCTGAGCATGCAGGCACAGCTCTGGGGTAAGGCGCGTCTGTACCTCGAAAACAGTGCAGAAATGCGCCCGGCTCCCGAAACCTTTTCCCTGCTTGGCGACCTGTTGAGCAAGATGGGGGATGAGGAGCTGGCTCAGGATTACTATCGCCGAGGCCTGGGGCAGGCCGTTTCAGACCAGGATGTCGCCACACTCGGGCGAGGCAGGGCGACCAAACTCGCTACAGACCTGGCCCCTGGCAGCGTCACATAAAAGCACTGTAGTTCTTGAAACATTAGTATTTTCTAATATACTTGGTGGCCTCGATATTTCACCAAATCAAGAGGTACCAGCATGTCAGAGAAATGTCTGATGGATTTCGTCATGGATGCCAAGTCGCGCATCAAGGAAGTTGAGGTTGCTGAGGCGCAGAAACTGATCGGCGAGGGCTATCGTGTACTCGACGTTCGTGAGCCTGCGGAATACCTGTCTGGCGCCATTGATCATTCTCTGCACGTGCCTCGCGGCATGCTGGAAGCGGCAGCAGACCGTAAATATGACGGTGCTATCCCCGAGCTGCGTGATAACCGCGATGCCAAATGGCTAATCATGTGCCGTTCAGGCGCGCGTGCTGCCATGGCCTGTGATGTCCTGCAGCAGATGGGTTTTAGTGACGTGACCAATGTCTTTGGTGGCATGGTGGCCTGGAAGGAGGCAAATCTGCCCCTGGTGTCACCTTCTGATGAAGAATCGCTGGTACAGCTTAAGACGCCGTGTACGCCGGGCGTTTAATTTTGACATAGGGGTGGTGTTCAGGCACCACCCCTTTTTTTCACATCTAAAGGCGCATTCCCGCTATAATCGCGCCTCATTTTTATCCCGGTAGCGCCCGCATGCTCGAAAATCTCCGTAATATCGCCATCATCGCCCATGTTGACCATGGTAAGACAACCCTGGTTGACCAGCTGCTTAAGCAGTCCGACACCCTGGACGAACGCACCCAGCTGGAAGAAAGGGCCATGGACTCCAACGATCAGGAGCGCGAGCGTGGCATTACCATTCTCGCCAAGCCGACCGCCATCAAGTGGGGTGATTACCGTATCAATATCGTCGACACACCGGGACACGCCGATTTTGGCGGCGAGGTGGAGCGCGTACTGTCGATGGTCGACTCGGTGCTGCTGCTGGTCGATGCGGTTGAAGGCCCCATGCCCCAGACTCGCTTTGTAACCGAGAAGGCCCTGGCCCGAGGCCTGAAGCCCATAGTCGTGGTCAACAAGATTGACCGCCCGGCTGCACGTCCTGACTGGGCCCTGGATCAGACCTTTGATCTGTTCGATCGCCTGGGTGCGACCGATGAGCAGCTCGACTTCCCCGTAATTTACGCTTCAGGCCTCAGCGGCTTTGCTGGCGAAGACCCTGAGGTTCGTGAAGGCGACATGAAGCCTTTGCTGCAGGCCATAATTGATCACGTGCATCCGCCTCAGGTAGAGCCAGAAGATCCTTTCCAGCTGCAGGTTTCGCAGCTGGATTACAGCAGTTATGTCGGTGTTATTGGTATCGGCCGTATTACCCGCGGTCGTATCAAGACCAACACGCAAGTGGTCATCGTTGATAAGGATGGTCAGCGTCGTAATGGTCGTGTACTGCAGCTGTACGGGTTCATGGGGCTGGAGCGTATCGAGGTCGATGAAGCGCAGGCCGGCGATATTGTCTGTTTTACCGGCCTGGATCCACTAAATATTTCGGACACCCTCTGTGATCCCGAAGCGGTCGAGGCCCTGGCACCATTGAGCGTGGATGAGCCCACCGTGAGCATGACTTTCCAGGTGAACAACTCCCCCTTCGCTGGTAAGGACGGCAAGTTCGTCACCTCTCGCCAGATCAAGGAGCGTCTGGAGCAGGAGCTGGTGCACAACGTGGCTCTACGCGTAGAACAGGGCTCTGACCCCGATAAATTCCGCGTTTCAGGCCGCGGTGAACTGCACCTGTCCGTGCTGATTGAAAGCATGCGCCGTGAGGGTTTTGAGCTTGGCGTTTCCCGTCCAGAAGTCATCATCCGCGAAATCGATGGCGAGCCTCAGGAGCCATTTGAACAGGTCACTGTTGATGTTGAAGAACAGCATCAGGGTGGCGTGATGGAAAGACTGGGTACACGGGGTGGTGAGCTGAAGAACATGGAGCCTGATGGTCATGGCCGCGTGCGCCTGGACTACATCATGCCGGCTCGTGGTCTGATTGGGTTCCGTACCGAGTTCCTGACAGCTACCCAGGGCTCAGGTCTGATCTACAGTGTTTTCGATCACTATGGTCCATTCAAACGCGGTGATTACGGCAGCCGAATCAACGGCGTACTGATTGCCAACTCCCCGGGTAAGGCCCTGACTAACGCGCTGTTTAACCTGCAGGACCGCGGTCGCCTGTTTATCGGTCATGGTGAAGAGGTCTATGAAGGCATGATTATTGGCCTGCACTCACGTGATAATGATCTCGTGGTTAATGCCCTTAAGGGCAAGCAGCTGACCAACATTCGTGCTGCCGGTACCGATGAGGCGCAGGTGCTGACGCCGCCTATTACGCATACCCTGGAGCAGGCGCTGGAATTCATTGACGATGACGAACTGGTAGAAGTAACGCCTAATCACATCCGTCTGCGGAAGAAGCTGCTGCTCGAACATGAACGCAAGCGTGCCTCACGCCAGAAAGAAGACAGCTGATCTTTAACTAATCCATTGGCTCACAGGGTATTTTTCTGTGAGCCAGTACACCAAAATCCTTAAAAACAATGCTACGATTGGGTCGGTTTCGGCCCAATAATAAAAGGTAACGGGAGTACTATGGATACGCAGAACATCACGCTGCCCAAGTCGAGGATCCTGGTCGTCGATGACTCGCGCACCATGCGCAAGGCATTACGCCGACTGCTCTGTCAGGATTTTGATGTCGTCGAGGCTGAAGACGGCGAAGAGGCATGGCGCCTCCTGACCGAAGATCACAGCATCCAGGTTGTCTTCTCTGACCTGATGATGCCCAACATGAATGGCTTCCAGTTACTGCGCAACATCCGCGAGTCGATTCACTCCCGCATCAACCAGTTGCCCGTCATCATCATTACGGGCCATGAAGATGATGACAAGATGAAACGCCAGTCGCTCTCACTGGGCGCGACCGATTTCATCACCAAGCCATTTGATTCCTTGCAGCTCAAGGCGCGTGCCAAGGCACATGCCAAGTCCGAACATGTCTCGCGTAAACTCGAAGAGGCCACCCAGGCCCTTGAACAGTCTTCTACTATTGACCCACTGACCGGGCTGGCCAACAGGCTCTACTTGAAGGAACATGGTCCTGAGCTTCTGTCCTTCGCCCTGAAGCAGGATACCCCGATCTCTGTACTGCGCATGAATGTCGATAAGTACAACGTGCTGTATAAGAAAAAGGGCAAGCAGGTCGCTGAAAAAATCCTGATTAATATCAGCAAGATCATTTCGGGTACGGTACGTCGTGAAGACACGGTTGTTCGTATTGGCCTGGATAAGTTTGCCGTGGTGATGCCTGGAGCCAACGAACAGGCTGCCCGCAAGATTGCTCAGAAGCTACACCAGATCATGTTAAAGACGGGTTACCGTATCGGTAATGCTCGCTTCCGTATGACCATCAGTTCGGGGCTGGTTACGCCAACCATAACCGAAGGCCTGGATTTTGAAGAGATTTTGCAGGTTGCTGAAGCACGCCTCGGCAGTGCTGTTTCCAAGGGTGGAAATGCCCTGATCTTTGAAGACGATAAAGCCGTTGCGAGGGTTAAGGGTGGTAAGAAAGCATCTGCGCATCAGTTGACCCTGGATGAGGCCCTGGTGCTTATAAAGGCCAATGAAACGCTCAAGGTGAAGGAGCAGCTGTTGCCTCTGATGGACTCCGTTTACCCGCTCTTCAACCTGGCCAACAAGGAACTCAGGCTGGGGCTGGATGGTAGCCTCATCCAGTTGCGTGAACGTCTGGATGCCATGAAGAAGGGTGCCTGAGTAAGCAGCGGTGCACGGTTTCTTGCAACGAGATAAATATCGTATTCTGCTGCTTAGTGTAGCGGTAATGATCTTTATACAGCCGCTCTTAAGCGAACTGCACTTTGCGAAGTGGACCTTCTTTACTTTCACCAGCATTATCCTGATTGCCTGTGTCTACGCGGTCAGGGGTTCACGTCAACATTTGCTTATTGCTATATCCATGATGTTGCCCATCCTGGTGTTGTTCTGGCTGGATATTCCCACTAAGCATGACTGGTACAACCTGGTATCTAACGCCAGTCCTATCCTGCTGTTTTCCTATATTTCCTATCTCATCTTCAGAGATCTGATTCAGGCAAAGAAAATTGATGCTGACATGATTGCTGGTGGTATCAGTATCTATTTAATGATTGGACTGATATTCGCCTTCATCTATATCGCATTGTTCAATTATAACCACGGCAATTTTGTCGTAAGTGAAATGCTTGAAGCCCAGAAATTAAAATATGATGAGAATATCTTCGTCTACTTCAGTTACGTGACCATGACCACCCTGGGTTATGGTGACGTCACGCCGGTAACCACGATTGCCAGGGTGGTGGTTCAATTTCAGGTACTTCTGGCCCAGCTCTATCTCGCTATCTTTATCGCACGCCTGGTCAGCATGTATACCGCAAGCAAGATGTCAGACTGAATAATTCATCTATACTCAGCGCTTATGAAAATATTATTGCGTGCAATATCCCTTCTGCTGCTTCTGCCGGCCCTTAGCTGGGCAGCCTGTACCAGCCCTGATCCAAAAGTCGTAGACAATCCCTGGTTACCGACTTATGCCTTCACGGGTAAGGAGTCACCGAGTGATCCTCTGCCGATGTATTGTCTTGGCCAAAATAGCTGGTTGTTCCTGGGTAGCATTGAACAGCTGAGCACGGAAAACCGTGGTTTTAACGGGAATGCCGGTTTTATTGTGACGGAAGAGGGCGTAATCGTAATTGACGCCCTGGGTACGCCTTTGCTCGGTCAACGCATGATCGCCAGTATCCGCAGTGTTACGGATAAGCCCATTCGTTATCTAATCATTACGCATCACCACCCGGATCATTACTACGGGATTAACCCATTCCGAAAAATTCCCGGTATCCAGATCATTGCGCATGAAGGGATTGATGCCTATCTGAATAGTGAAAGATTTGAAGGTTCCGTGGATTATCGCAAGGGCATACTGCCTGATGATATGCAGGGATTTTCAGGGGAGCAGCCTGACCTGAAGATTGGCAGTGAGACGGGTGATAAGTACCGCATTAAAATGGGTGGGCAGCTATTCGAGATTTATAACGTGGGTCATCATCATTCTGATGGTGATCTGCTTGTTTATCATGTCGATGCCGGTTATCTGTGGGTATCTGATCTGGTTTTTAATCAGCGCGTCACCTTTATAGGGGATGGAAAGTCTGATGAAGCAGTAGCGCAACTGGAATGGCTGAAGACGGCCTTCCCATCCTCCCGTTTAATGATTCCTGGACATGGTGGGGTGCAGACACCCCCGTATCCGATGCTGGAGCATACCTACGATTATATTACACGCCTGCGTTCGATCATGACCCAGGCGATTGAAGACGATGTCGAATTATCTGATGCCCTGGATATGGCCGAGTTCAAGGACTGGCAGGATGTGCAGCTATACCAGGAAAACCACCGGGCAAATGGTAGTCATATCTATCGTGAGCTTGAGATGGAACTGTTCTAATCCATCGGGCGGATCACGCCGGTGACAATGCCCAGAATCTCGATTTCATCGTTCTTCAGGATAATGGGCTGCATATCCGGATTGGCGGGCTGTAGCCGGATGCCATCACGTTCGACATAGAATTTCTTCAGCGTGACCTGTTCACCATTAATCATGGCTACCACGGTCTGGCCGTTTTCCGCGGTCTGCTTTTTCTCCACGACAATAAGGTCGCCATCCTGAATATTGTCATCAATCATGGAGTGTCCCTGGACGCGCAGGGCATAAGTATTTTTTCGCACCATGTTGCTGGGTACGGAGACCTGTTCATTTTCACTGCACAGGTCGACGGGCAGGCCGGCGGTTACCATGCCAAGCAATGGGATCTCCGACATGAAATCAGCCTCAAGCGCTACTTCTTCAAGGCCGGGTGTAAAGACGGGTCGTTTCTGCTTGGGCAGCAGGAGATGGATACTATTCATGTTACCTCCTATGGATAGGTAAAAACATAGCAGGCTTTATAGAAAAAGCAAAGACTTAGAAGGTTTTATTGAGAATATTTCTAGGAATTAGATGCGCTGGAATTTACTGCTGCGCTTGAGTTCGGTGAGGATGTCTTTCTCGAGCTTTTCCAGGTCCTCCATCTTCACCTGGGCAGCATCACTGATCCAGGCCGCATTCTTGCTCTTTTTCTTGGAAAAGTAGTCGAGGATGAACTGCTCTGACATCAGCATGTACTTGATGGCCTGTTTGGCATCAATCTGCAGGAAAGGATTGCGGGCTATCTGCATGGCAGAGGCCTCTTGCTGAGCACAGTACTTGGACAGCAGGTAGAACAGGGCACGGCGTGCGATGCCCATGACGTTATTCACGCGTTCACGCGTGAAGGGATGCACGCTGGCGTCCACGATAGTATCCAGCCACAGGGTCAGGTCGTTCTCTGAAATCGTGCCTTCCTTGTTCTGGCGCTCGGCAACCAGGGTGGAGATCAGGTTCTGCAGCTCTTCCATCTCGTGATTCGACTTGTCGCGCTGAAAGGTGCGCTTCCAGACACTTTGAGAGCGTTCAAGCTTGGCGCGCAGCCCCTCTATTTCCTGATCGAGAATAGCGGATTCTTCTTCGAAGCTGAGGATTTCCTTGTATCGTTGCTGCATCTCTGTATTCAGGGCCTCGAGACGTAGCAGGAAGAACTCGGCCAGGCGCTGTTCGATATACGAAGAGCCTTTGCGCAGGCGCTCAGTGGAGGTCTTAATGGCTTCGGCATCTTCCTGAAGTATTGGCTTTGTTTCCTTCAGGAGTCTCAGGGCGCGGGTCAGGCGCGCATTTTCTGCACGTACATCCAGCACCTGACCCTGCATATTTTTGATGCTGCTGATGAGCTGGTCACGTTGTTCGCGATTGCGGGTTTCATGCCACCGTTTACGTAGCTTTTGCATGTCATCCAGCTTGTTCTTGAAAACACGCAGGGTGGCCGTGTTCAGCATGGTTTTGCTGATATCCATGGCCTCAAGCAATTCATCACCATAGCGTTGCTGCAGATCCATGCGTTGCTGAAGGTGGTAGGAGTTTGCAGAAAGTATCAGGGTTTCCAGAGCGCTACGCGAATAGATCGGTGCCTCGTCAACCAGGTCGACGGGGATGTTCTCGGGTAATTTTTCTGGGGGGATCTTGGAAATTTCGTCCGGAGGCAGCGTCGCAATCATCTTGCGAAATACATCGATGGGGATTCTGGGTAGTTTCTCGGACATGTATCTTGATGTATCCCGCGTAATTCCAATAGTGCGGGTTAGTCTGTTCCCGCGAGTTGTGAAGCAAATTCAAGTTATTGTCGTAACTTCTTTATTTGTCACCTTATTTCATATGTTGAACAGAGAGTCAATCTTGTCCTTGTGGAATTCTGATTTAGGTGGTGCTCTGGCCGATAACTGGTGTGTTCAGGGTCCTGGCAAAATCCAGCATGCGCTGGGTAGATTGCAGGGCCTTGACCCGGATGGACTCTTCAACATGGATTTCATTCTGACCTGTCTCAAGCACCTGCAGCAGGTTATGCAGTCCGTTCATGGCCATCCAGGGGCAATGCGCGCACATGCGACAGGTAGCACCCGCACCGCCAGTTGGTGCTGCAATAAGGGTCTTGTGCGGAATACCCTGCTGCATTTTGTAGAAAATACCCTTGTCAGTGGCAACAATGAACGTCTCGTGTGGCAGTTCATGGGCCGCCTTGATGAGCTGGGTGGTGGAGCCCACGGCATCAGCCAGTTTGATGACCTCGTCCGGTGATTCGGGGTGGACCAGAAGGGCTGCCTCAGGATGTTCTTCCATTAGCTTGCCTATGCCACGAAATTTAAATTCATCATGAACCACGCAGCTGGCATTCCAGAGCAACATGTCGGCGCCGGTAGCCTTCTGAATATAGTGCCCAAGATGCTTGTCCGGGGCCCAGAGTATCTTCTTGCCCTGCTTGTGTAGATGTTCAATGAGACTAACAGCGATGCTCGAGGTCACGACATAATCAGCCCGGGCCTTCACGGCAGCACTGGTATTGGCATAAACCACTACCGTGCGGTCTGGATGCTCATCGCAGAATTCAGTGAATGGCCCGACCGGACAGCCAAGATCCAGGGAGCATTCGGCATCCAGGGTCGGCATGAGCACGCGTTTTTCCGGTGTGAGTATCTTGGCTGTTTCGCCCATAAAGCGTACGCCTGCGACAACCAGTGTAGAGGCAGGGTGGTCATGTCCAAAGCGGGCCATATCGAGGGAGTCTGAAATATATCCACCGGTCTCCTCGGCCAGCTCCTGGATATCGGCCTCGGTGTAGTAATGAGCGACCAGCACAGCGTCCTCTTCCCTGAGCAGCTGTTTGATGCGATTTTTGACCGCCTGTTTCTCTTCCTCGTTGTAATGAGGTGTCGCATTCAGTATCCGCTGGGTTTCCGGCGCTGTGCGTGCATCATAGAAAGGAATATTCAGGTCAATACTCAAGGCGCTTCTCTTTTTCGTGGTTCGGGAGTATGTTTTGCCAACATCTTATGTTCCCATATTGGGCAGAATCATTCGACCTGCAAGGTCTGGAACCGAAATAGCGGAAAACTGACTAAGCCTTCATGACAGCTGTCAAGAACAAAAAACGTCGCATCGTCATTCTA
>Ga0180436_10005875_pt1 | contig 10767 bp, 7 predicted proteins | sample SS_ome_2_FD_132434 | JGI IMG/M metagenome (GOLD analysis project Ga0180436, IMG submission 132434) | Hypersaline lake sediment archaeal communities from the Salton Sea, California, USA - SS_3_S_2 metaG | ecosystem: Environmental > Aquatic > Non-marine Saline and Alkaline > Hypersaline > Sediment...
AGTGTTCCAGAGGTGCCATCGATAGCCAGGGCATGGATGCGTCCGGACAGATGACCAGGAATACAGCCGAGCAGGGTGGTGACAGCCTCCCACCAGGAGTCGGGTTCCTGTTCGTGTTCTGCACCCGTTTTCTCGCTCAGGGGCAGGGGGTATGTATCTTCGTAGACCAGCTCTGCCTCATCATTAATGAGGCAGAGACGTACGCCGGAGGTTCCTGCATCAATACCGGCGTAGAGGCTGGTCATGCTCAGGGCAGGGTAACGGGCGGGGTAGGCTGCCAGTTTTCGTTGCGGTGTTCAGCAACCACAGTCGTATAGATGCCGCCGCGTACGTTGAAGTCAGCCGTCAGACGCATATAACGTGGGCTGGTTGCCTTCACCAGATCATCCAGAATCCTGTTTGTCATATCTTCGTGGAAACCGCCTTCCTCTCGGAAACTCCAGACATAGAGCTTGAGTGCCTTGAGTTCGACGCACAGATCCTCGGGAATATATTCCAGGGTGAGGGTGGCAAAATCTGGCTGGCCGGTCTTGGGGCACAGGCATGTAAATTCGGGTACCGTGATGCGGATGGTGTAATCGCGCCCTTTTCTTGGGTTTTCAAAGGTTTCCAGCATCTTGCTTGGCTGAGTCGACATGTTTTATTCCTGGAGGGTTCATCAAATGCGCGAATTATAGCACTCGTTCTCAAAACAAAATCTACGCAGTTGCTGGTGGAATTGCTAAGATGTCCCCTTTTCATAATCCAGCCACGGGGTGCGCCAAGAACACCTCGGGGAATAAGCCATCGGAACCAGCATGCGACTGAGTAAGATTAAACTCGCGGGCTTCAAATCATTCGTTGATCCCACCACAATTTCTCTACCCACGAACCTGGCCGGCATTGTTGGCCCAAATGGTTGTGGTAAGTCCAATACCATTGATGCGGTGCGCTGGGTTATGGGCGAGTCCTCGGCCAAGCACCTGCGTGGTGATTCGATGGCCGACGTCATTTTTAATGGCTCTTCTGCGCGTAAACCGGTGGGGCAGGCCTTTGTCGAGCTGGTTTTTGATAATTCCAAGGGGATGCTTGGTGGTCAGTACGCCCAGTACGCCGAGATTTCCATAAAACGTGCTGTAACGCGTGACGGTACCTCTCAGTACTATCTGAACGGCGTGAAGTGCCGGCGACGCGACATCACCGATATCTTTCTGGGCACCGGTCTGGGGCCACGAAGCTACGCCATCATCGAGCAGGGCATGATTTCGCGCCTGATCGAGGCCAAGCCAGAAGAGCTGCGTGTCTACCTGGAAGAAGCCGCTGGTATCTCCAAGTACAAGGAACGCCGCCGCGAGACCGAGAACCGTATTCGACATACCCGTGAAAACATGGAGCGTCTTGATGATCTGCGTGAAGAGGTCGAAAAGCAGCTCAACCATCTGCAGCGCCAGGCCAGAACCGCAGAGAAATTTAAGGAATTCAAGGCCGATGAGCGTCGAAAGAAGGCAGAACTTATTGCTCTGAAGCTGACCGGTCTGGATCAGGAAAATCAGCAGGGTTCCCAGCAGTTGCAGGAAAGCGAGACCCGGGTACAGGAAGTCATGGCCCAGCTGCGTGCCATCGAGGCAGATATCGAAAAGGCTCGCGAGGATCATGTAGAGGCCAACGAGGCCTTTAACGAGGTCCAGGGTCGTTATTACAAGCTGGGTGGCGATATCTCCCGCACCGAACAGTCAATCCAGCACAACAAGGAAATGCGTACTCGCCAGGAACAGGATCTACAGCAGCTCAACCGCTCGCTGGATGATGCGCATCGACTCTCGGATGAAGACAAGCGTAGACAGGAAGAACTGACCGCTTCGATTACCGAGCTACAACCCGAACATGAAAGCCTACAGGCCAGTAAAGAAGTGGCTGTTTCCTCATTAAACGATGCTGAGCAGGCCATGAACGAATGGCAGGCCAACTGGGAAGAATTCAACCGTCGTGCCGCCGAGCCCAGCCAGCAGGCTCAGGTTGAACGCGCGAAGATGGAATCGCATGAGCGCCAGATTTCCCAGCTGAACCAGCGCATGAGCCGCCTTGATGAAGAAAGAGCCCGCATCAAAAGCACGGATAACGATACTGAACTGGAGGCCCTGAGTCAGAAGGTTGGAGATGCCGAGCAGTCTGCCCGTGAATTTCAGAGCAAGCTCGACCAGGCGCTTGAAGAGGTCAATACCTCCCGCGAAAAGAACCGTGGCCTGAACCAGGAACTGGATCAGCAGCGCAGTACCGCTCAGACACTTAAAGGTCGTCTTGCCTCACTTGAAGCCCTGCAACAGGCAGCCCTGGGCGAATCTGAGAAGGGTATGACCCAGTGGCTGGAAGGCGCTGGGCTGGCCCAGGCACCACGCCTGGCTCAGCAGATGAAGGTTGATCAGGGCTGGGAGCAGGCCGTAGAGACCGTACTGGGCCAGTATCTCGAGGCCGTCTGTGTAGATGGTATCGATCAGGTCACCGGTACCCTCGGCAGCCTGGAGCATGGTTCACTGATGCTGCTTGATATGCAGGCTACTGGCGCACAGGCAGCAACTACCGGCACCGCACTGCGTACAAAGGTGCAGGCCCCGGATTCCATCCTGGCCCTGCTCGATGGAGTACAGGTTGCCGACGATCTGGCGCAGGCCCTGTCCATGCGTGGTTCGCTGGCTGACCAGCAATCCATTATTACGCGCGATGGCATCTGGCTGGGCGCTAACTGGCTGCGTGTTCAGAAGGACACAGATGAACACTCTGGTGTGCTGGCTCGCGAGCAGGAGATCGAGAGCCTGCGCAAGGAGCTGAGCCAGTGTGAGTCCGATATCGAACGTTTACAGGCACAGCTGGAACAGGGCCGTGAGGCGCTCAAGACAGCCGAGGCATCGCGCGAGTCCTTACAGGTCGAGGTCAACAAAGCGCATCGTGCACTGGCTGAACTCAATGGCCAGGTCAACAGCCGCAGGGCCCGCCTCGAGGCACTGCAGACACGCCGCAAGCGCCTGGACGAAGAGTTGACCGAGATGCAGCAGCAGCGTGCACAGGAAGAACAGGCGCTGGAAGAGGCAACCAACCGTCGTAACGAAGCGGTAACCAGCATGGAGTCCCTGGCTGCTGAACGTGAAGAACTGGCCAGTCGCCGTGAAGAACTCCGTGCAACCCTGGACGAGGCCCGTAGCCAGGCCAACCAGCAGCGCGATACCGCCCACCAGGTGGCCCTGCGCATGGAGACCATGCGTACCTCGCTGGAATCGATACGTCAGAATCTGGGTCGTATGGAGTCCCAGATCAGTGATTACTCTGAACGCCGTACCCAACTGGAGCAGGCACTGGCTGAATCAGAAGACCCGGTTACCCAGCTACAACAGGAACTCGAGGTTCTGGTTGCGGACCGCGTTACCGTCGAGAAACAGCTCAACGAAGCGCGTGCTAAGGTCCAGGCTCTGGATACGGCCATGCGTGACAATGAGCAGAAACGTCTGAATATCGAACGTCAGGCTGAAGAGGCCCGTAACCGCCTGGAAAAACTGCGCATTGCAGCCCAGGAAATCAAGGTTCGACGCCAGAACTTTGAAGAGCAACTGGGTGAAACCGAATACAATATCGAACAGCTCATGAACGAGATGCCCGAGGAGGCTACGATTGCCGCCTGGGAAAAGGCACTCGAGGACCTGGGTGCCCGTATCCATCGTTTAGGCCCAATTAACCTGGCGGCCATCGAAGAATTCAAGGAGCAGGGGCAGCGCAAGGAATACCTGGATCAGCAGTTTGCTGATCTCAACGAAGCCCTTGAGACTCTCGAGAACGCTATCCGCAAGATTGATAAGGAAACCCGTTCTCGCTTCAAGGCGACCTTCGAGCATGTGAATGCACGTATCCAGGCCATGTTCCCACGCCTGTTTGGTGGTGGTCAGGCGCATCTGGAAATGACCGGTGATGACCTGCTTACTACCGGTGTCTCCATCATGGCGCGTCCACCAGGCAAACGTCTGTCGACTATCCACCTGATGTCAGGTGGTGAGAAGGCCCTGACTGCGGTCGCTATGGTCTTTGCCATCTTCGAGCTGAATCCAGCACCGTTCTGTATGCTGGACGAGGTAGATGCACCGCTTGATGAGGCCAATGTCGGTCGCTTCTGCGACTTGGTCAAGGAAATGTCAGAACGTGTGCAGTTCATCTTCATCACGCATAACAAGACCACCATGGAACTCTCTGATCAGCTGATTGGTGTCACCATGCGTGAACCGGGTGTGTCTCGTATGGTATCGGTTGACGTTGAAGAAGCCGCTGCCATGGCTATTGGTTAGAGGCAAACTGGATGGATATGCTGCGCTGGATTTTGCTGATACTGGGTGTCGTAGTGGTGATCGCCATCTACTTCTACACCAGCCAGCAACGTCTACGCCAGGCCATACGCCGCGATCATCATGACGAGCCAGAGCTTGATGGCATCTCTCTGAATGCCAGTGATGAAGAACCTGCTGTACATGAACTGAAGGATGAATTAATTAATCTCGATGCCCTGCTCAGGGATGAGATCGAAGAACAGGCTGAACATGCACCTGTAGAGGAAAAGCCGAAAAAGAAGAGATCTTCGAAGAATAAAAAGAAGCCGCCTGAAGCAAAGTCTTCTAAACCCGAGCCCGAGATGTTTGTGGTGCTGCATGTGGCCTCTCGTTTACCAGAGACCTTTGCAGGTAGTGACGTGCTGCGTGCGCTCAGGGATAGTGGCCTTGAGTATGGTGAGATGAATATCTTCCACAGGTTGCGTGAGATCGGTGGCAAGGAGCGCTCTTTGTATAGCGTTGCCAATATGGTCAAGCCAGGCACCCTGGTACCTGATGAGATGACCGATGATGTACAGCTGCCAGGTCTAAGTCTGTTCATGCGTCTGCCATCGGCTATTCCAGGTGATGAGTGCTACAACGATATGCTGCATTGCACGCATCGACTGGCTGAGTTGCTTAATGGCAAGATTCTGGATGAAACACGTAGCGTGCTGACCCAGCAGGCTATGGAAAAAATCCTGGAAGATATACGCCTGTTCGAACTCAAGGCAAAGAACAGTTAATCCCCATGTGATCATCATCCTGATATCAGGATAAAACCGACCCAGTACGCCCTGACATGACACCAGAACAGAAAATTCAGAAGCTGCGTGAGCAGATCAATTTTCATAACCATCGTTACTACGTGCTCGATGATCCTGAGGTCCCCGATGCCGAGTACGATCGCCTGTTGCGTGAACTCGAGCAGCTCGAATCAGAACATCCCGAACTGATTACTGAAGATTCGCCAACGCAACGTGTTGGTGCCAGCCCGCTGCAGTCATTTGATCAGGTTCGTCACGAAGTGCCCATGCTTTCGCTGGGTAACTGTTTTACTGAAGAAGAACTCGATGCCTTTATTAAACGTATTGGCGACAGGCTGGGTAGTGACGAGCCTATTGAGTTCGCAGTTGAGCCCAAGCTTGATGGGCTGGCCGTTAGCCTGCGTTATGAGTCTGGCAAACTGGTTCAGGCTGCCACGCGTGGTGATGGCACAACCGGTGAAAATATTACTCAGAATGTCCGTACCATCCACAGTGTTCCCCTGCGCCTGATTGGTGATGATGTACCGCCCGTGCTTGAGGTGCGTGGCGAGGTCTACATGCCTAAAGCTGGCTTCGAGGCATTGAACCGCAGGGCTGCCGAACGTGGTGATAAAACCTTCGCTAATCCACGAAATGCAGCGGCGGGTTCTCTACGTCAGTTAGACCCCTCGATTACGGCCCAGCGCCCACTGGAGATTTATTGCTACAGCCATGGCAGTACCGAGGGCTGGGAGTTGCCTGCTACCCATAGCGCCATTCTGGAACAGTTAAAACAATGGGGCCTGCGGGTTTGTCCCGAGATACGCGTGGTGCAGGGCGGAGCAGGATGCCTTGAGTATTACAACGATATCCAGTCACGTCGTGATGCACTGCCTTATGAAATCGATGGTGTTGTGTATAAGGTCAATCGTCGCGACCTGCAGGAAGATCTGGGTTTTGTTTCACGCGCACCACGCTGGGCCATCGCACATAAGTTTCCTGCCCAGGAAGAAATGACGACCTTGCTAGATGTAGATTTCCAGGTTGGTCGCACCGGTGCCCTGACGCCCGTGGCCCGTCTTGAACCTGTTTTTGTCGGTGGCGTCACAGTAAGCAATGCCACACTGCATAACATGGATGAGATAGAACGTAAGGATGTTCGTATCGGCGACACGGTCATTGTTCGTCGCGCGGGTGATGTTATACCGGAAGTGGTTTCCAGTATTCCCTCTCGTCGACCAGATAATGCGCGACTCATAGCAATGCCAGAGTCCTGCCCGGCCTGTGGCTCAGAAGTCATACGGCCTGAAGGTGAGGCCGTGGCCCGTTGTACCGGGGGTCTCTACTGTCCGGCTCAACGCAAGCAGGCTATTAAGCACTTTGCCTCGCGCAAGGCCATGGATATTGAAGGCCTGGGTGATAAGCTTGTTGATCAGCTGGTTGAAGCTGAATTAATCGATCATGTGGATGATCTTTTTACCCTGAGTGTCGAGGCGCTTTCTGGCCTGGAGCGCATGGGTGAAAAATCTGCCAGTAACCTGGTTGATGCGATTGCTAAAAGCAAGACACCAACTATGGCACGATTTATCTTTGCACTGGGTATTCGTGAAGTAGGCGAGGCCACTGCGCTCAGTCTTGCACAATGGTTTGGTGATATTGATAGCCTGAAGCAGGCCGATATTGAAAGCCTGCAGAAAGTGCCAGATGTCGGACCGGTTGTGGCGTCGCATATCTATGCCTTCTTTAGGCAGCCACATAACCTGGAAGTCATTCAAAAACTTGATCAGGCTGGTGTGACTCCTGAAGTTGTGGAAACCCTGCCGATGGATGAGCGTTCGCTGGATGGCATGACCTTCGTTCTAACAGGCAGTCTCAGCACCATGACACGTGATAAAGTTAAGCAGAAGTTGCAGGCGATGGGCGCAAAAGTCAGCGGATCAGTGTCTAAAAAAACATCAGCTGTCATCGCCGGGGAGAAAGCAGGCTCAAAACTTGAGAAAGCAGAGTCCCTGGGTGTGCGCGTGATGAGTGAAGAAGAGTTACAGTTACTGCTAGAGTCAGGGAAGTTGCCTGACTAAAGACTCAATGACCAGGATCAGATACAGACTAACTAAATGCGTATACGCTTGAGTATGGATACGCACAATGAGGTGAAAAATGATTAACCAGAATAAAATAAAAAAACAGCTCGAAGAACGTCAGCAGGCGCTACAACAGAAGCTGGATCGTATTACCGAAAATGTGCGCTCACCCCTGGCAGCTGATTCAGAGGAGCAGGTCGTGGTGAGAGAAAACCAGGAGGTTATTGACGACCTGGGAAATATGACCCGGCAGGAAATATCTGAGATCGCAAGTGCTCTGGCTCGAATCGAGTCAGGTGATTTTGGTATCTGTATCGACTGTGGCGTTGAGATTCCTGAAGAACGCCTCGAGGTTAAGCCTTATGCACGGCGTTGTATCCAGTGTGAGGAAAAGAATGAATCACGTGGCTAGAGATTGATCATATAAATTTAGAAAAGGCCCCTCATTGAGGGGCTTTTTGTATTTCGCAATTATATTTTATCGAATTAGTGATGGCTTCATGGCAGCACATGCCATCCTGATGTTGGTAATACTATATTTCGAGTTCTGATATAAATGAAAGCAGATGTCAGGGCAGGCTTTCTTGTGCTGATAAGGGGCTAGAAGAGAATACAGATGTCAAATCTTACTTCACTTACCGATTTGGGCTGGCAATCCTTTTTCCAGCAGCAGCTTTCCTTAAATGACTTTAATGAATCTATTCCTGCAAGAGTCGTTGAGCAGCATAAAGCTGAAATTTCCGTGGCTACGGACAAGGGTATTTTTAATATATATTTATTAGCCGGCATGCCTGAAATGGTGGTTGGTGACTGGCTTTTGTTAGATGATCAGCATCATGTATTGCGCATGCTCGACAGGAAGACTACTTTTTCAAGAAAAGCAGCAGGCAGCAAATTAAAGAGGCAACTAATTTCTGCCAATGTTGATACTGCCTTCATCGTTTCTTCAATGAATGATGACTTCAGTCTGAACAGGATAGAGCGCTTTCTTTCTTTAGTGAATGAGTCAGGTGCTGAGCCGGTTGTTGTGTTGAGTAAAAGCGACCAGGCAGTTAGGCCTCAGGACTTCATCGAACAAGTACATTCCCTGGATCCCTTTTTGATGGTTGAGGCTGTGAATTGTTTAGATAGAGACAGCCTCGATCAACTATCTCCCTGGATCAAAGCAGGAACTACTGTAGCGGTCCTGGGTTCTTCAGGTGTTGGAAAGTCGACACTCATAAATACATTGCTCGGCGAAAATCGACAAAGCACGGGAGGTATAAGAGAAGATGATGACAAAGGTCGTCACACCACAACATGTCGTTCGCTAGTTCAATTAAGCTCTGGGGGAATGATTTTAGATACCCCCGGCATGCGTGAAATACAAATTGCAGATTGTAAGGAAGGCATTGCGACAACATTTTCAGATATTGAGGCTTTCGCGGAAAAATGTAAGTTCAGTGATTGTAGACATCAGACAGAGCCCGGTTGCGCGGTTCAAAAAGCCATTGCCGGAGGTGATTTAGATCAGAGGCGTCTGGACAACTATCTCAAGTTATTACGGGAAGAGGCATATAACTCGGCCTCTCTTGCCGAACGTAGATCCAGCGATAAAGCTTTAGGTAAGTATTACAAGAGCACGCTTTCGGAAGCCCAGAAATTAAAAGGCAGATAGTCTGCCTAGCCTTTAATATCCAATCACTTGCTTTTATCCAGGCAAATATAGTTGCGGACATCTAGTTTCCTATCAATGAGAGCACCTGACGGTACAGTAGTAGACAAAGATAACAGGGCACCGCGTACATAAATAAAGGGTAGGCATTTATTTATTTGGGTTGTTACAGAACCAATGGCATCCCCTATACTCAAACAGGGTATAACAATTCCGTATTGGATGAATGGGTATGAAGGCGTCAGTTTCCTTGCGCGCGATACTGCATTACCTGGCCATGATGATCATCATCCCGGTCTACGGGATTCAGGTCTGTCCCTTTATCGAGGGGCAGAATCCAGCTGAGGTGTTCCTCACCATTAATAGCTTGTTACTTGTAGCTTTTATCGTACGTAGTGCACTGATTCCTCGTCTGATCAACCCTTTGCCCTTGTCACAGCAGGCCTGGAGCCTCTTTGCGCTAGAGTTGGGCATTATTGTTGTTGCGGGGTTAGCACTGAGTATTTACAACTGGATTGTTCATGATTTCCCTCTCGAAAGTGGCCTCAAGGTTCTGGTCGGTATTTCTGCAATGGGTTTATTTGCGAGTACCGATCTCGCTCTGGAGCGTGAACGAAAGGTTGCTCATCAGGTAGAAAGCGAAGGCCTGATACTTGAGATTAGTAAACAGTTCTTCCCCTTGACGTCAAAAATGGCCTTTTTCTCCGGTGCCTTTGTCCTGCTGTTAGTTGCAGTTTTTGCTTTGCTGGTCATAAAGGATCTGGACTGGCTGATCAGTGTAGAAGATACAGTTCCTCTTGCAGAGGCCAAAGTCTCAATACTTAAGGAATTCGGTTTTGTGTTTGTTGTGGTTCTGGCAGAAGCAATCAATATCATTCTTTCCTTCACCCGTAATCTGGATATGTTCCTGGGTAAGGAAAATATGGTGCTGGAAAGAGTGACATCCGGGTATTACGAGACACATGTTCCCGTGAGCAGTAATGATGAGTTTGGTGTGATGGCACTTCATACCAACGAGATGATCAGGCGTATACGGGAGCGAACAAATGAGCTTAATCAGACCAGGGATGTCACTATCCTTACCCTGGCATCACTGGCAGAAACGCGTGACAACGAAACAGGCGCGCATATCCTGCGTACCCAGCGTTATGTTCGTGCACTGGCCCAGCAGTTATCTGGTCACCCGCGATTTTCTGAAGTGCTCGATGAAGAAACGATAGATCTTCTGTACAAATCAGCCCCCCTTCATGATATCGGCAAGGTTGGTATCCCGGATGAGATTCTTCTCAAGCCTGGGAAGTTAAGCGACGAAGAGTTTTTGATTATGAAAACACATGCCCAGGTTGGGGCGGATGCCCTGAAGATTGCTGAGGAGTCTCTGGGTAGTAATTCATTTCTAAACCTCGCGCGTGAAATATCTTTAACACATCACGAAAAATGGGATGGTAGTGGTTACCCTGCAGGCCTTAAAGGAGATGCAATACCGGTCTCAGGCAGGTTGATGGCTGTTGCAGATGTGTACGATGCCCTGATTTCTGAACGTGTTTATAAAGAGGCCTTTTCGCATCAAAAGGCAATGGAAATTATACGTGAGGGCAGGGGGCGGCACTTTGATCCTGATGTTATAGATGCCCTGGAAACTATCGATGAAGAGTTTATTGAGATTGCTAAAACTTTCAGTGATGAAGAGTATCAGGCGGGCTAATAGAAGATAAAAGTATGTGCCTGATATCTATGCCCGGCCTAATAACCGATATGTAGCCGGCACCACGACCAGGGATACCAGCAGCGAGAAGGAAAGCCCCCAGGTGATTACGATGGCGAGGGGCTGGAGTAACTCTGCACCTTCACCAAAGCCAATGGCCAGCGGCAGCATGCCAAAAACGGTTGTCAGCATGGTCATAAGTATAGGGCGCAGGCGTTGTCCTGCCGCAGTAATGATAGATTCAACGCGGTCACGACCA
>Ga0180436_10005876_pt1 | contig 10766 bp, 9 predicted proteins | sample SS_ome_2_FD_132434 | JGI IMG/M metagenome (GOLD analysis project Ga0180436, IMG submission 132434) | Hypersaline lake sediment archaeal communities from the Salton Sea, California, USA - SS_3_S_2 metaG | ecosystem: Environmental > Aquatic > Non-marine Saline and Alkaline > Hypersaline > Sediment...
CTTCGCCATGCGCACGCTGCCGGTCATGCGCGCGATCGCCGACGACCTGCGCCGCTGGGCGCCGGGCGCGACGGTCGTCAACTACACCAACCCCACCCAGATCGTGGCGGAGGCGATGGCGCGCCACACCGACGTGCCGTGCATCGCCATCTGCGACCAGACCGACGACGACCGGGTCCACCTGGCGGCCGCCCTGGGCATCCCGCCGGCGGCGATCGAACTCGAGTCGGTCGGCCTCAACCACGCCACCTGGAGCACGGTGTGCCGCATCGAGGGCGACGACGGCATCGCGCGCCTGCTCGCCGAGGCGGGCGCGCTGCGGGCGCGGCCCGACGTGGGCGCGCGGGTCAAGCGTCAGATCGCGCTGACCGAGGCCTACGGCCGCGTGCCCAACGGTTACCTGCCGTACTACTACGACCGCGAGGCCGTCGTCGCAGACGCCCGCGCGGTCCCGCGCACGCGGGCCGAGGCCATCCTCGAAGAGCTGCCGGCGATGTACCGCCACTTCGAGGCGCAGGCGCGCGCTGAGACGCCGCAGGTGACCCACGGCCGCGGCGGCTCCGTGTTCGGCGACTTCGCCGTGCGCGTGCTGCGGGCGCTGGTCACCGGCGAGGAGACGCGCCTGACCCTCAACGTGCGCAACGACGGCGCGCTCCCCGACCTCGAGCCCGAACGCATCGTCGAGGTGCCGTGCCGGGTGGCGGGGGGCCGCGTGACCGGCGAGCCGCAGCGCCGCTTCGCCCGCGACCAGCTGGGGCTCCTGCGCATGCTGGCCGATTACCAGGCGGCGGCGGCCGACGCGATCTGGATGGGCGACCCCGCGGCGATGGAGCGCGCGCTGGCGGCCAACCCGCTGGTCGTCTCGCTGTCGCTGGCCCGGGACCTGCTGCGGGCGCGGGCGGCGGCCAGCTGAGGCGCCTCCGCAGCGCTTGACGCCGCCTTGGGCATCCCCTATCCTTCTTTTAGGAATGCCGAAAGCTCGTTTTGGCGGACCGGAAGGAACGAGATGCCCCGCTGCACCCCGAACCGCACCCACACCCTCCGCGCACGCGCTCATGCCGCCTGGATCGCCGCCGCGACATGCGTCGCCCTCCTCGCAGGCGCCGCCTGGGCGCAAGCCCCGGCGCCGCTCCGCATCGTCACCACGACCGCCATGGTCGCCGACACGCTGCGCGAGGTCGGCGGCGCGTGCGCCGACGTCGTCCACCTCATGGGCCCCGGCATCGACCCGCACCTCTACCGCGCCAGCGCTGGCGACGTCGACCGCCTCGGCCGCGCCGAGCTGATCGTGCACAACGGCTTCGGCCTCGAGGGCCAGCTGGGCGCCGTGCTCGACCGCCTGGGGTCGCGCGTGCCGACGCTCGCGCTGGCCGAGGCCGCCGCCGAGGCCGCCGCGGCGGGAGACGGCGTGAGCCTGCTGGTCGGCGAGGCCGCCTACGCCGGCCGCGCCGACCCCCACCTGTGGCTCGACGGCGAACTCTGGTCGTACGCCGCGCCCGCCGCCGCCGACGCCATCGCCGAGCTGCGGCCCGACTGCGCCGACGGCGTGCGGGCTAGGGCCGCCACGTACGCCGAACGCCTGCGTGCCCTGGACGCCTGGGCCACGGCAAGCGTCGCCGGCGTCCCCGAGGGGCGTCGCACGCTGGTGACGTCGCACGACGCCTTCCGCTACTTCGGGCGCGCCTACGGTCTCGCCGTCCACGGGGTCGAGGGCATCAGCACGGAGTCCGAGGCGAGCATCGCCGACATCCGCGCAACGGCCGACCTCGTGCTCGACACCGGCGTGCCCGCGATCTTCGTCGAGAGCACGATCAGCCCCCGCACGATCGAGGCCGTGCTGGCGGCGGCCCGCGACCGCGGCGGCGAGGTCGCGATCGGCGGCTCCCTCTACGGCGACGCGATGGGCGAGGCGGGGACACCCGAGGGCACCCTGATCGGCATGCTGCGCCACAACGTCGTCACGATCGTCACGGCGCTCGGCGGCGAGGTGGCGCCGTGGCCCGAGGCACTCGCCGACTGGGCCGCCGCCTGGACCCGGCCATGACCGTCGTCGGCGGCGTCCACGAGCCCGCACTCGCCCTCCACGTCGAGGACCTGACGGCGAGCTACGCCCACCAGGCGGTGCTGTGGGACGTCGACCTCAACGTGCCGCCGGGCGTGCTCGCGGCCATCGTCGGCCCCAACGGCGCGGGCAAGAGCACGCTCCTGCGCTGCATCATCGGCGCGGTGCGCCCGAACGCGGGCCACGTGTACGTGCACGGCCGCCCCTACCGCGAGCAGCGCCGCCGCGTCGCGTACGTGCCGCAGCGCACCTCGGTCGACTGGGACTTCCCCACCACCGCCCTCGACGTCGTGACGATGGGCCTCTACGGCCGGCTCGGCTGGTTCCGCCGGCCGCGCCGCACCGAGGCCGACGAGGCGCTCGAGGCGCTCGCAATGGTCGGCATGGACGCTTTCGCGAGCCGCCAGATCGCCGAACTCTCCGGCGGGCAGCAGCAGCGCGTGTTCCTCGCGCGGGCCCTGGTGCAGGACGCCGACCTCTACCTCATGGACGAGCCCTTCGCCGGCGTCGACGCCACCACCGAGCGCGCCATCGTCGACCTGCTCAAGGACCTGCGCGCGCGCGGCAAGACGGTGGTCGCCGTGCACCACGATCTGCAGACGGTGGCGACCTACTTCGACTGGTTAGCGCTGCTCAACGTCCGGGTGATCGCCCAGGGACCGGTCGCGGAGGTCTACACCGCCGAGAACCTGCGCGCGGCCTACGGCCCCCGCGTCGTGCTGCTGGGGGCGACCGAGGGGGCGGCGCCGGTCGCCGCATCGGTCGCCACGGCCGGCGCCACGGACCGCGGGACCGAGGAGGCACGGACCCCCGTCGCCTGACGGTCGCCCGCGACGCCATGGACCTCCACGTACTCTTCGGCGACTTCACCGTTCGCAGCGTGGCGCTGGGCGCCGCGCTCGTCGGCACGGTCGCCGGCGCGCTCGGCAGCTTCGCCGTCCTGCGGCGCCAGAGCCTGCTGGGGGACACGCTCAGCCACGCGGCCCTGCCGGGGATCGCCCTCGGGTTCCTCGTCTCCGGCTCGCGTTCGCTGACGCCGATCCTGGCCGGCGCGCTGATCAGCGGGGCGCTGGCGGCCTTGCTGGTGCTCCTGCTCACGCGCACCACCCGCATCAAGGACGACGCGGCCCTCGGCGTCTCGCTCAGCCTCTTCTTCGCCGTCGGCACGGTGCTGCTCACCTACGCGCAGCGCCAGGTCGGCGCCGCGCAGGCGGGGCTCGACGCGTTCCTGTTTGGGCAAGCGGCCGCCGTGCTGCCCGCCGACCTGACGCTGATCGGCGGTGTCGGCCTCGCCGCGCTGCTCGCGCTGGCACTGCTCTGGAAGGAGTTCAAGGCCGTCACCTTCGACGCGGACTTCGCCCGCAGCCTCGGCCTGCCGGTGCTGGCGCTGGAGGCGCTGCTGACGCTGCTCATCGCGGTGGCCGTCGTCATCGGTCTGCAGCTCGTCGGGGTCATCCTGATGGTGGCGCTCGTCGTCGCCCCGGCGGCGGCGGCGCGGCAGTGGACCCGCCGACTCGAGGGGATGGTCGCCCTGGCCGCCGCCTTCGGCGCGCTCGCGGGCGTCACCGGCGCCCTCGTATCGGCCTCCGCCCGCGGCCTGGCGACCGGCCCCGTGATCGTCCTTGCCGCCAGCGCGCTGGTGCTGGCGTCGCTGCTCGTGGCCCCCGAGCGCGGGCTGGCATGGCACGCGGCCCGCTCCTGGGCCCGGCGGCGCGCGCTGGGCTCGCATCGGGTGCTCGTCGACCTCCTGCGCCTCGGCCAGGACCACCGCGACCCGGCGTACGCCAGCGAGCAGGGCATGCTCGACACCTACTTCGGCGGCCCCACCGGCCACGTGCTGCGCCGACTGCGGCGCCGCGGCCTGGTGGAGCGCGTCGAGCACATGCCCGAGGAGGGCGCGCACTGGGTGCTCACACCCGCCGGGCGGGCCCAGGCGCGCGAGCCGCAGGCGCCCTTCGGCGGGCGCCGCGACGAGGACGAGAACCGATGACGGCCCTCCAGGCCTGGCTCGACACGCCGTCGGTCACGATCGTGGCGGTCGGCGCGCTGGTGGGTGTGGCGGCCACGCTGCTCGGCACCTTCCTGGTGCTGCGCCGCGAGAGCATGCTGTCCGACGCGATCAGCCACTCCGTCCTGCTCGGTATCGTCGGCGCGTACCTGCTCACCGGCACCCTGGACACCCCCCTGCACGTGGTCGGCGCCGCCCTCGCCGGGCTCGCCACCGTCGTCCTCACCGACCTGCTGGTGCGCAGCCGCCGGGTGAAGCAGGACGCCGCCATCGGGCTGGTGTTCCCCGCCCTGTTCGCCGCCGCCGTGCTGCTCATCAACGTCTACGCCCGCGACGTGCACCTCGACGCGGACGCCGTCCTGCTCGGCGAGATCGCCTTCGCCTGGCTCGACGTGGTGCGCGTCGGCGGGCTCGAGGTGGCGCGCTCGCTGCTGACCCTGCTGGTCGTCGCCGCCGTGAACCTCGCGTTCGTCGTGGTGGCGTACAAGGAACTGAAGCTGGCGACCTTCGATCCCGCGCTGGCGGTCGCCCTCGGGCTGCGACCCGGGCTCATCGGCCTCGCGCTGCTGTCGCTCCTGAGCGTCACCGCGGTCGGCGCCTTCGACGCCGTGGGCGCCATCCTCTTCGTCGCCTTCGTCATCGTGCCGCCGACGGCCGCCTACCTGCTCACCGACCGGCTGTGGCGCATGCTTGCCTACGGCAGCGCGATCGCCGTGGCGTCGAGCTTCCTCGGCTACCGCGTCGCCGTCGCCCTCGACGTGTCGATCGGCGGCAGCATGGCGAGCGTCACGGGCGGCTTCCTGCTCCTCGCGCTCGCCCTCGGACCGCGCCACGGGCTCATCGCACGGGCGCTGCGGCGGCGGGCGCCGCAGCCGCCGACGGGGGCCCGGGCCGCCGGCGCCGGCACGGTCCCCACCGCGATCCGCGAAGGCGCCGACGCCGGCACACCGGCACCCGCGCTGACCGTCCCCGGGAGCCGGCGATGAAGCGCGGCCCCGCCGTCACCCGCGCCATGGAGGACTACCTCAAGGCGCTCTTCGAGCTCGGCGAGCACGACGTGAAACCCCGCGCCCTCGCGGCCGCCGTGGGCGTCGCGCCGGCCAGCGTCACCGGGATGCTCGACAAGCTGGCGTCGCTGAACCTGGTGCGCTACCGCAAGTACCACGGCGCCAGCCTCACCCCCGCCGGTCGCGCGCTGGCGCTCGAGACCCTGCGCCACCACCGGCTCCTCGAGACCTACCTGGCTCAGGCCCTGGGGTACGCCTGGCACGAGGTGCACGACGAGGCCGACCGCCTCGAGCACGTGATCAGCGAGGACTTCGAGGAGCGCGTCGACGCCCTGCTCGGCCGACCGACGCACGATCCGCACGGCGACCCCATCCCGCGGCGCGACGGCACCGTGCCCGACAGCCCCGGTGGTCCCCTCAGCGACGTCGAGAGCGGCGTGCGGGCGCGAATCACGCGCATCACCGACCAGGACCGCGAGGTGCTCGCCTACCTGGCCGACCACGGCCTCGTGCCCGGGGCGACGGTGCGCGTGCTGGAACGGGCGCCCTTCGACGGGCCGGTGACGGTGGCCGTAGAGAACGGCCCGTCGGACGCTCCGTCGTCACCGCTGGCGCTCGCTCGCCGCATGGCGGGGGCGATCCGGGCTGAGGCGTTGGCAGCGTTCGACAGCCCGCCGTGAGACCGCTCGGGAGTTACGGTTCGGCGACGTCGAGATCGCGACAGATCTAACGGGCGAGGTGACCGTCGATCTCGCGATGCCTTGGCACCGTGCTCACCGTGCCGTTGGGCCGGTGGACGAACACCGAATGCCTCGAGCCCTCACGGTGGAGGTCGCAGCCCTGACGCAACAGATGGCGGATGAGGGCGGACCGCTTCAAGCCCCGAGGCGGAACGTCTCGCGGATCACATCGCGGCCACCTAGACTCTCTTCCGCTAGGGCACGATGCGCCTCCAGGACGAGCTCGATGGCCTCTTGTAGGCTCTCGCGGGCAGCCTCAAGCGTCGCGCCCTGCGTGTTGGCGCCCGGAAGCTCCTCGACATAGGCGACGAACCCGTCGGGCACTCGCTCGAATACCGCCGTGAGGGTCACACGCACGAGAACCACCTCTCCATGGCGTCAAGCTAGCATGGCCGACTGCCAGGGCGGTGATCGCCTTGGGCATCGTTCCCGGTCTGGAGTTGGTAGCTTGCCGCTCACGAGGGAGCGACGCTCACGAGGGAGCGACGCTCACGTGTGAGCGACGCTCACCCCCAAGCCCCCACCCCCACGGCCACGAGCACGGCCGTCATCACACCGAAGCCGATCTCCCGGAAGCCGACGACCTTGGCCGTCACCGGCGCGCGGTCGGGCGCCAGGCCGCGAGCCGCACGCGCCATGAGCACCGCGTAGGGCAGGGCCGCGACCCACGACACCGCGCCCAGTGCGGCCGCGAGCGACACCGCGGCCACGGCCGCCAGGTGCAGCAGGGCCGACGGGCGTCGATCGAAGGCCTGGCCTCGCTCGAGCCGCAGCCGCGCTCGGACGTAGACGATGGCCGGCACCGCGCGCAGCGCCAGCAATCCCCACAGGCCGAGCGCCGGCAGCAGCGACCAGCCGCCGGCCAACGCCACGCTCGCCGTCAGCGCGCCCATCGCCACCGCGCCGGCGGCCTCGGGCAGCAGCTCGCGCGCGCGTCCGCGGGCGTCGAGCCACAGCTGCAGGCCGGCGAGCGGAGTTGCGATCGCGGCCGGCAGCAGGATGGCCACGCTGCCCGCCAGGACGAGGGCGGCAGAGCCGGCCGCGGCCAGCAGAGCACCGTACGCTGCCGCGAAGCGCCAGGCGAGGGCCGTCCGCGGGTAGCGCTTGCCGCGACGGGCGTCGGTCAGCGCCAGGCTGAGCGGTGTCTGCAGCAGCAGGGCCGCCAGCGCCGCGAGTACCAGGGCGACGCCCGCCCAGCTCGCCGCGACCAGTAGACCGAGCAGCGCCGGCTCGAGCAGGAAGCCCCAGGCGCCGTGCTCGACCGGCAGCGCGACGCTACGCCAGCGCACGTTGCCTGCTCGGCGCGCGTCCCGTGCGCCACGCGCAGTCCGGGGGGTGCTCACGCGAGCCGCTTCACCTGCACGCGCCACAAGCGCGGGCCGGACTCGAGGCAGGCCCAGTCGGCCTCGCCGGGGCGCTCCACCGCGAAGCGCTGGCGCAGCGGCGCGGGGTCGTGGTCGACGACGATCTCCATGGCCTCGCCCGGGAGGAGCCGCTCGTAGGTGGTGACGATCGTGCGCCCACAGGCACCGGGCGGCAGGCTGGCGACGTCGATGACGGCAACGATGGTGGCGACGTCATCGACGGCGGCGTCCGTTGGGTTCTGGGGCATGGGAACCTCCTCGGGCGGCCTCCCGGCGCGGCCGCAAATCGGAGTCGATCATCCTAGATTTGGCGGTGGCGCGCCAGGACGTTCGTCAGCCCCGATCGAGACCGCGACGTGGGCCGAGCGCGTCGTCAGCACCGCGTCGCCATGAGACGCGCGGGAACCGGAGCCGTCCTCGCGGACCGGGCGCGGTAGGGTCGACCGATCGCCATGGCACCGACCCCGCTGCTCGCCACCAAGCTGTTCGTGCCGCCGGTACGCGGGGATGCCGTGGCGCGCGCCCGCCTCGTCGACCGCATCGAATCGGGCCTGCGCCAGAGCTTGACGCTGGTCGCAGCGCCCGCGGGGTTCGGGAAATCCACGGTCGTCGCGACGTGGGCGGCCCGCACGCGCGTGCCGGTTGCCTGGCTGTCGCTCGACGAAGAAGACGGTGCCCCGCTCCGCTACCTGGCGTACGTCATCGCGGCGCTGCAACGGGTCGAGCCGCACCTGGGCGACCGGACGCTGCGTGCGCTGCATGCCACGCAGCCGCCCGCGCCGATCGCGGCCGCGACGTCGCTCATCAACGAACTGGCCACCAGCCACCGGCCGATCGCGCTCGTGCTCGACGACTACCACTTGGTGGACGTCGCCGGCATCCGTGAGCTGACGACCTTCCTCGTGGAGCACGCACCGACGCGGCTGCACCTCGTGCTCATCACACGGCAGGAACCGCACCTGCCGGTCGCGCGGCTACGGGCGCGCGGACAGGTGCACGAGCTCCACGCCGAGGACCTGCGCTTCGACGCGGAAGAGGCCGAGGCCTTCCTCACCGGGTCGATGGGTCTCACCGTGGCGCCGGAGGAGGCGCGCGAGCTCGAGGCGCGCACCGAGGGGTGGGTGGCCGGTCTGCAGCTCGCGGCGCTGTCGTTGCGTGGCCGCGAGGACGTCACCACCTTCGTTCGCTCCTTCGCCGGCGGGCACCGACACGTGCTGGACTACCTAACCCACGAGGTGCTGCGGCGCCAGTCGGCGCGGGTCCGCGCGTTCCTGCAGGCGGTCTCGGTGCTCGACCGGTTGTGCGCACCCCTGTGCGACGCGCTGACGGGCGGCTCGGACGCCGCCGGACTCCTCGCCGACCTCGAGCGCGCCCACCTCTTTCTCGTGCCCCTCGACGACGAGCGCCAATGGTTCCGATTCCACGCGCTTTTCGCGGACGCGCTTCGTGTCGAAGCACGGCGCAGCGACCCCGATGCGCTGCCGGAACTGCATCGCCGAGCCGCCGCCTGGTTTGCCGCCCAAGGGCTGCATGGGGAGGCGATCCACCACGCCCAGGCTGCCGGCGACGTCGATGCCGCCGTTCGCCTGCTGGAAGCGGCCTGGCGACCGATGGATCGGGCCTACCAGACGCCCACGTGGCAGGCCTGGGCGCGCCGGCTGCCCGACGAGGCACTGCGCGCGCGTCCGATCGTCGCCGTGGGGCTGGCCTGGGAACGGTTGAGCGATGGCGACCTCGCTGGCGCCGTCCGCTGGCTCGATGCAGCGGAGCGTCGGCTCGAGGCAGGAAGCGGGGCCGATGCCGCCGACGATCTCGCGTTCCGCTCTCTGCCGGCCCGCATCGCCGCGGCGCACGCCTACCTGGCGCAAGCGCACGGCGACGGCGCCGCCGCCGAGGTCCACGCGCAGCAGGCAGTCGCGTTGGCCCCGGACGACGATCCGGGCGTGGGCGCCCTGCCGGCCGGCCTGCTGGGTCTGACCTATTGGGCGCGTGGTGATCTCGACGAGGCGTTGACGGCGCTCCGTGCGGGGATGGCGGGCTTCCGCTCGCTCGGCGATGCCGCGGCTGCGCTCAGCTTCACCTTCGCCATCGCCGACGTCCTGCTCGTGCAGGGCCGCCTACGCGCGGCCCGCAGGACCTTCGGGGAGGCGCTGCGCGAGGCTGGGGACGCCGGCGATCCGGTCCTCCCCGGGATGGCCGAACTCCACGTCGGGCTCGCCGAGGTGTTGATCGCGATGGGCGACGCGAAGCAGGCCGCCACCCACGCCCGCGCCGCCGAGTCGCTCGGCGACGCGGCCGTGCTGCCGGGCGACGCTGGCCGTCTGGCGGCCGCAACCGCGCGCATCGCGCTCGCGCTCGGTGACGCGGAAACGGCCCACACCCTGCTCGACGAGGCCGACCGCCTGCAGGTGGCGGGGCCGGTCCCGGACGTGCGGCCGGCGGATGCGACCCGCACCCGCGTGTGGTTGGCCCAGGGCCGCTGGGCCGAGGCGCGCTCCTGGGCCCGCGACCGCGGCGACCCGCTCGCGGCGGAGCCCGGGTACCTCGACGAGTACGCGCTGCTGACCGTCGCGCGGATCGGCCTCGCCGCGTTCCGCATCGAGGGGGACGTGGACGCCCTGACGGAGACGGGCGCGCTCCTGGAACGGATCGCGGTCGCCGCGACCGCGGGCGGCCGCATGGGATCGCTCGTCGAGGCGCGGGTGCTGCATGCCCTGGTCGCGCAGGCTTCCGGAGACGCGGAGGGGGCAACGGCGTCGCTGGGGGAGGCCCTGCGCCACGCGGAGCCCGAGGGATGGCGGGCGGTCTTCGTCGACGAGGGGCCGGCCATGGCCCGACTGCTCCACGCATCGCTGCGGCACGGCGCGCCGCGCGCGTTCGTGCGCCGGCTCGTGGAGGATCTGCGCGCCGCCGGCGACCGTCCGCGCGTGCGCCGCCAGCTCGTCGAGCCCCTCAGCGATCGCGAGCGCGACGTGCTGCGACTGCTGCGCAGCCCATTGACGGGCCCACAACTGGCGCGCGAGCTCGGCATGTCGGTCCACACGCTGCGGTCGCACACCAAGAGCATCTACGCGAAGCTCGATGCCCACGGCCGCCGCGAGGCCGTGGCGCGGGCCGACGAGCTCGGTCTGACCTGAACGGCTCCCAGGTTGGGGATGCGGACTCCCCACGTCCACGCCTAGGGTCGGCGACGTCGGCCCCACGTTCAGCCGTGGGCGCCCTCGCTGACCCCAGGAGGACCCCGATGACGTACACCCACAAGACCCGATCGATCACCGCCACCGCCCGCCTAGCGGGCGTCTGGTACCTCGTCCTCGCCATCTGCGGCGGCTTCGCCGAGTTCGGCGTACGCCAGCGCCTGATCGTCTCCGGCGACGCGGCGGCGACCGCCCAGAACGTCCTGGCCAACGCCAACCTGTTCCGCTTCGGGATCGCCGTGGAACTGTTCGGCCAGGTGGTCTTCGTGCTCCTCGTCTTCGCGCTCTTCGATCTACTCAAGGTCGTGCACCGCCGCCGCGCCGTGCTGATGGTGACCCTCGTGCTCCTCGCGGTCGGCCTCACGACCCTCAACATGGTCAACCAGGC
>Ga0180436_10005881_pt1 | contig 10764 bp, 8 predicted proteins | sample SS_ome_2_FD_132434 | JGI IMG/M metagenome (GOLD analysis project Ga0180436, IMG submission 132434) | Hypersaline lake sediment archaeal communities from the Salton Sea, California, USA - SS_3_S_2 metaG | ecosystem: Environmental > Aquatic > Non-marine Saline and Alkaline > Hypersaline > Sediment...
GAAGGGGCGACATCGGCAACGGCGGGCTGGCCTTGGCTCGCCCCGGCGGCCGCCGTGGCCACCGCGGCCTCGAGCAGGGGCACGATGTCACTTGCATCGCGGGAGTCGTCGGAGTTCTCCGCGGTGTCCTCAGGCAGCGGCTCGTCGTCGGGCAGGGCCGGTTCGGCCGCCGGATCGGCCCAGTCGCTCGCCGCGGCGGACGCGGCGGGATCCGGAGAACGCTCGACCGTGGCCTCGGGCTCCTCGGCGGCGGCAGCAGGGGCGTCGTCGGTCGAGGCCTCGATCGGTCCGACCGGCTCGTCGGAAACGACCATCACCATCGTCATGCGTCCCTCCTCCGCCCGGCCCCACGACGCTGGCCGGATCGAACCGATCACCGCGGCAAGCATCGCCAGAAGCAGATGAACTCCGACGGAGAGCACGACGCATTTTTTGAGCGTGTTTGACTGCAGCCACCGCGACTGCGCCACCGCCAGCAGGGCGATCAGCCCCGCTGCCAGCACCAGCCCCGCGATGATCCAGCCACCGTGCATCCTGGAACTCCTCTTCGCCGGCTCTCGCTCGAACTGCCCCGAGGGCCGGAGGACACCAAAAACCCGCGACCCCTTCGGAAGAAACTGCTAGCGAACCACTTTCGGCCCGCCGGCCCGCGACTTCACGGAGATGCCCAGCCTGCGGATGTCGGCCAGACGGCAGGCCTCGTAGACCTCGGCCATCCGCCCGTGCGAGACGGCCCGGTCACCCCGGATCAGCAAACTCACATCCGGCCGGGCCGTTCGCAGTTCGGTCAGACGTCGCGGCAGGTCCTTCAGCGGCATCTCCTCACCGGCGAGCCGCACGTCGCCCTCGGCAGTGACCTCCAGCAGCTGCGGCCGGGACGCCGCCACCGGCAGCGCGGATGAGACACTCGGCAGTTCGAGGTCGAACTGCCGCTCATCGCCCGAGAAGCGGGTGGCGCACATGAAGAAGATCGTGAGCACCAGCACCACGTCGATCATCGGCGTGAGATTGGGCGCCGGCTCCTCGTGGTCCCTGAGTCGTGCAAGCGGCATGGCACCCCTCCCGGGGGCGAACTCGGATCAGGCGGCCCGTTTCCCTCGGCCACGGCGGTTCTCGGAGGCTGCCTCGAGCGAGACGACGTGCACGACCCGCTGGGCGGCCTCGTCGATCCTCATCGAGAGGCGATCGACACGGCTGGTGAACCACGAATGGAGAATCATCGCTGGAATCGCCACGAGCAGGCCCATCGCCGTGGTGATCAGGGCCTCGCCGAAGCCCTTGGCCAACAGGTCGGGCCGGCCCATCGCGCCGGCGGAGGCCACGTCGTTGAACGACCTGATCAGCCCGAAGACGGTGCCCAGAAGGCCCAGCAGCGGCCCCACCGTGGCCACCGCATGGAACACGCGACGGTAGCGGGCAAGATGACTGATTTCCCGCTCGGCCGCATCGATCACCGCCTGCTCGATCTCCACCGCGGGCCTGCCCCAGCGACGAACCGCCGCCGCGAAGACCGAGGCGACCGGGCTCCGGTTGGCCTCGCAGGCGTCAAGCGCTTCGTCCCGCGACAGCTCACCGGCCTCGAGCTGCTCTTGAAACCGCTCCACGAACAGCTGCGGCACGACCCGTCCCCGCCGCAAGGCGACGAGCCTCTCGATACCGAAGACGGCGAGCACGAAGGAGCAGCCCAACAGCGGCACCATCAGGATCCCGCCGTCGATGACCACCGCGAGCAGGTTGCCGGTGGGAATCAGCTTGCCATCGTCGGCGGCACCGACGGATTCAGCGGCGGCCGGAGCCTCGACCACGTCGGCCGCAGACTCGCCGCGGGCGATTCGCAGGGGCGGCTGATCGGTGGCGGCATCGGCCGACCCGGCCCAGGCACGGGGCGTTTGGGGCATCGCGGCGGTCGGCCAAATCGCGAGGATCGCCGCCGCGGCGACGAACCAACGCCCTGCCGACCCGCGGGGGGCGGTGCTACGGCTTCGCTTCGATGTCATCGCTTTCCCTGACGCTCAAACGGGCGATCCCTGCCCGCCTGCGGCCGGCCGCCCCGCGGGCACCCGCGGCGCGGTCGTTTCCCAAGCCGTATCACCGACCGACTCCTGTGGGATCGGCGAGCGGCCGCAGCCGACGCGAGTCGCACCGGCGAGGGCAGCCTTGCTTTCGCAACCGGCACGACCCGCACGCAGGCGTGCTGCGGGCCGGATGCGGCGGAAGGCTTTTTCCAAGGGACACTAGAAGTCGGCCTGACAGCCGCCGTCGACGTCACCGACCATGTGCAGGTGGTTGTGGTCGATGTAGACCACCTCGCGGCAGTCCTCATCGACGAGCGTGTGCGGCACCGGCCAGCCGACCCGCTTCACCTCCTGGAAGTAGACCGTGCACTTGTAGTGGGCGTGGTGCTGCTGGGCCGGGCCGACGAGCGGGTAGTGCCGCGGCGGGTCGATGTAGTCGGCGATCTTGCACTTGGTGATCCGCACGTTGTTGCGTTGCACCTCGTAGAGGAACGGCCAGTTGCCCTGCACCCCACGGGCCTTTTCGAGCGCCCGCATGACCTCGTCGTCGCTCGGCTCGTCGACCGCCTCACAGGGGGCACCGGGCGGAATCGGGCCGAGCACCGGGGCCCGTCCGTAGCGTTCCTTGTTCCAGAACTTGTCCTCCCGCATCTTCTGCACGCCCACCGGCACCGGGATCGGAATCGCCAGGGGCCCGAGGTTGGGACCTTGGCCGGTGATCCAGAAGCATCCCGTCTGCGAGACGGCGAGGGCGGCGATGAGGAGTGCCGTCAGAACCGGGAAGCGGTGGTTCATGGCTTCAGTTCCTAAAAAGGATACCCGTGGGTGGAAAACTCTGCCGGTGGTATCGGCTGCGGCGAGTCTGCGGCTTGCGTCGATTTTTCGGCTCTGCCGAAAACACGCCCCGCAGGGTAGGGTTCGGCGCGAAAAACAAGCAGGCCCGGCAACCGCTGCCCCCCGATGGTGACGGTCGCCGAGCCTGCTCGAGATCGCGTGTCGCTGCCGGCCCCGAGTCGCCCGCGGGCCTGCGGGAAAAACCGGCCGATCAGTGGCCGTGCCGGTCGTCGAAGTCCAGGAACCACCAGCCGTCGTCCCACTCCAGCGAAACCTTCCGCCAGCCGAGCGGCACTTGCGGATAGGGATAGAAGGGACCGATGTAGGGCCATGCGGTGGGTGAATACTGGGTCGGATACTGCAACGCCGCATAGTTGGGATAGGAGGCGTAGCTTGGCCAGGCGTAGTTGGGCATGTTCGGCCCATCACCCCGCATCGGCACCGGAGGCATGCCCACCCCGGCGGTGCCCATCGGCCGCGGCTGGCCGAGTCCGCCGTCGTACGGACCTTCCACGACACGGCCCTCGACATATTCCCCCATCACGCCGCCCGGTCCGCTGTCGCCGATCACCCGTTCCGACCCCGGCACGACGTGCTCGCCGCCGACGTAGCCCGAGGCGGCTACACCACGGGGCGGCGGGCCGCGACGGATCGGTCGACCGCCCGCGGCGGCCAGTGGAAGGGGACGGTTGCCGCGTGGTCGAGCACGACGCACCTGCGAACCGGCGGCCTGCGTGGCGGACTGCTCGGTGGCCTGAGTAAGACGGATTTCGCCCTCCGCGGCCGGCGGAGCCGACGGCTGCGGGACAGCCCTGCTGATGTCAGCCGGGGGCTTCTGCCCGCCGAACATCGCTCGCATCGAGTCCGGCAGGGTGAACTTTACCGGCAGGCCGAGGTCGCTTTTCCGCATCGAGAGGCGGTTGACGACCTTTTCAACCCCCGCGGTGCTCTCGGCAACCGCCACCGCCGCGGCGAGTTCGCGGGCGGTTGAAACCTCACCCTCGAGGAAGATGGTGCCCTCGTGGCCCTTGACGTTGACGCGGTAGCCGCTGAGCCGGCCGGAATCACGGAGCCGTTCGGCCACCGTCGCGGCGACGTCATCGGCCGCGAAGCCGGCCGAGGCGAGCGTCCACGACGCGACCACCCCGGCGAGCCAACCCTGTTTCGAGATCGACATGCATGCCTCCTTCAAACGGCGACGTCGCTGCACCCGCTGGCGACAGGATCGGCAGGGCCGACCCATCCGCCACCTTCATCGGCCGCGAGGCCCTGACGACGGCATGTTTTTTTCCGGTTCCACCGGATGCGCCGCCGCCGCATCGGCATCGCGGCCCGGGCAGGCAGTCTGGGCAAGAGGGGCAGTCAGCCCTCGCCGTCGGCGGCCTTGGGCGAGGCGCCGAAATCAGCCACGGCAACGATCGTCATCACCGCAAGCGTGACACCCGAGAAGGCGGCAAAGCCCGGGCCGCATCGCAGCGACATGCCGCAGACACAGCCCATCACCCCCAGGGCCGCGAGACAGCCCGCCTGGGCGATCCGCTCGTGGCGGGTGCCCTCGCCGAGCCGGGCGAGCGAAGCCGCGGCGAGACAGAGCACGTGCACCGCCGCCAGCCCGCACAAAAGCGGGCTCATGCTCCGCACCTGCGACTCGACGACCAGCAACAGCGGCACGATCGGCATGGCTTTCCTGAGCGGGCGTTCCAGCGGGCCCGGGCGTCTCCCGGGATTCAGCGTGGAAGACGCTAGCAGGCCCGGCGGACGAGAGCAAAGCCAGTCTCGCGGTGTGCCAAGCGGGCCAGTCCGGGCCTATTTGTCATCCAGCAGGCCGCCCAGCTTTCGCTCGAGGTCGGTGATCAGCACGTTGCGGTCGACCACCTCCCCCTCGGCATCGATCAGGATCATCGTCGGCAGCGTGAGCACGCCGAGTTCCTCGGCGAGGCGACCGTCGAGCCCTCCCGGCTCATGGAGCGTGGGCCAGGCCAGGGGGCTCGAGGAGAGATAGGAACGCAGCCCGGCGGCGTCGGTGTCGAGGGAAATACCCATCACCGAAAACCGCTGCGGGCCGAACTTCTCCCGCAGTTCACGGATGCGGGCGATGTCAACCTTGCAGGGCTCGCACCAGGTGGCCCAGTAGTGCACCAACAGCGGCGTGCCACGGAATCGGCCGCTGTCGAGAGCCCGGCCGTCGGGCGTTTTGCCGGAGAGCGACAACTGCGTACCGACACTCGTCAGGCGACGGGCGGCGCCGGCCGCCTTGCGGGCCGCCGAGGATTCGGGAAAGTCGGCCGTGATCGTCTCGTAGCGTGCGATCGCCTCCTTCTCCCGCCCGGCAAACTCATCCGCGATCGCCATCTGCAAAAGCGCCTCGGCGGCATCCTCGCTGCGGGGATGCTGCTTGACAAACTCGGCGAGTTCCTCGAGCCAGGCCGACTGCACTGCCTCGACGTCGGCCCCCTGTGCGGTCATGCCGGCGGCATAGCGGGCCGACGCGAGCCGGAATGTCACGAAGGCCTCGAGCATGCCGTCATCGGCGACACTGGCTGCCAGCGACTCCAGCCGCTCGATTCCGTCCTCCACCGCCGCCTCCTGGACCGCCGCGGCGATCGTCTCGGCAAGCTGCTTGACCCAGAAGGCCCGTTCGTCGGGCTCGGCCGCGGCCACCACCTCCTCGAGCAGGCCGATCTGCTCGCCGATCAGGGCGGGCCGACCCGCCGCGTCGGCCTCGGCCAGCCTCGACTCGATGCCCCGCAGCCGCTCCAGCAGCGGTGCCAGCCGGTCACTCGGCTGGCTGATGCCCGAGGGGGGCAGCCGCGGGGTGAAAAACGCCATCGGCTCACGGATTTCGCCGTCGGCCGCGGGTACCTGCGGAAGATCGACCACCCGCCAGGCATCACCGCACTTCAGCAGCGAGCCGATGAAGACCTGGCCGCCCCCCTCCGCGGAATCGACGAGGGCCACCACGTTGTCGTAGGCGTTGATGTCGGAGAGCAGTTCCTCTCCGTCGGCGGGCAGCACGCCGGGCATCGGGGCGAGCATGTTGTTCCAGCGGGCCTGCCGCCCGAGCGAGGCCGCCTTCGGCGGCTTGGCGGCGAAGCTGCGGCGGGCCTCCTCGACCCGCCCGAGCAGCGACTCCAGCCGCCCGCCACGGAAGCCGGCCTGTTCGAGTTCCTCGCGGGTCGGCAGCAGGCGGGAGAAGGCGGCGGAGTCACCGCTGGTGATCGCCCGCACGACCTCGGCTGTCGCCTCTTCCGCGGAGATCGCCTTCCAGCGCTCGATCACGCGGTCCTCATTCTCATCGACCCCCCAGCGGCTGCCGGCCATGCCCAGCCAGCGGGCCTGATCGGCCTTGGAGTTGTGGTCGGAATCGATGTCGCGGTAGACCTCGATCCCGTCCTTGTAATAGCTCCAGCGATCGACGACCCGGTCGCCGTCGGTGTCGGCGAAGGACCGCAGCAATCGTCCGTCGGCCGCCCGCACCACCCAGGCGGTGCCGCCCTTTCCCTTTTCCATCTTGATCGAAGCGGTGGCGTATTCATCGGGGCTGAGCCGGTCGTAGTCGACCTCCACGCCCCGCTGGATCGGCTCGAGGCCCATCGCGTATTCGACCGTCGGGCCGGCGGCGAAGGCCGACCCCGCGGGGCACGCGGCTGCCGCAACCAACAGGCTCGCGGCAGGAAACAAAGCTCGGACTAAGGGGCGATGGGTGCCTGCCATGGCAATCTCGGCCGCGGTTGCGGCCGCTCCGGAGTCGCTGTGTGCGGATGAACTCGCCGTTCTCGGCGGGCGTCCCGCCGGACGGTTTCCCGTTCTCCGGCAATGTAGCCGCAACCGCTTTCCCGCGCCAGCGCCAGCTTGCGGTGCGGTCGGGCGGGGGCCTGCCCATTCCGCCGGTTGCCGCAGACCAGGCTCACCGCTTTGATTTCCTCCCGGTGAGTCGTAGACTCGGGATTCTGCCGCCCATGCCAAGGCCGGCAGTGTCGCTCACTGGCGCGCGTAGCTCAGTTGGTTAGAGCGCCACCCTGATAAGGTGGAGGTCCCAAGTTCGAGTCTTGGCGCGCGCACTCGCCGCGGGCTCCGCAGCCGCATCGCGGGGACGTAGCTCAATTGGGAGAGCACCGCCTTTGCAAGGCGGGGGTTGAGGGTTCGAGCCCCTTCGTCTCCATTCTCAGCCCGCCCTACAACGCCCACCGCATGCCCACCCCCCCAGCCGCCTCTCCCGCCGCGACCGCCCGGCGGACCGATCTTCGCAACATCGCGATCATCGCCCATGTCGACCACGGCAAGACCACGCTGGTCGACTGCCTGCTCCGCCAGTGCGGCCAGTTTCGCGACAGCCAACTTGCCGGCGAACGGATCCTCGATTCGGGCGACATCGAGCGGGAGCGGGGCATCACGATTCTCGCCAAGAACATCGCCCTTCAGTGGCAGGGGGTGAAGGTCAACCTCATCGACACCCCCGGCCATGCCGACTTCGGCGGCGAGGTCGAGCGGGTGCTGCGAATGGCCGACGGGGCGATGGTGCTTGTCGATGCCGCCGAGGGGCCGATGCCCCAGACCCGCTTCGTGCTTGGCAAGGCCTTCGAGGCCGGCCTCGTACCGCTGGTGGTGGTCAACAAGATCGACCGGCCCGACGCCCGGCCCCATGCGGTGCTCGACGAGGTGCTCGAGCTGTTTCTCGAACTCGGGGCCGACGACGAACTGGCCGACTTTCCCTACCTCTTCGCCTCGGCCCGCGACGGCTACGCCTCGCCCGACCCGCAGGCCAGGGAGGGCACGATGGAGCCGCTGCTTTCGATGATGCTCGAGCGGATTCCCGGCCCGGCGGTCCAGGCCGACGGACCCCTGCAGCTGCTGGTGACCACGCTCGACTGGTCGGAGTTTGTGGGCCGCATCGCGATCGGCCGGATCGAGGCCGGAACGCTCACCAAGGGCATGGGAGTGGCCCGCTCGACCGCCGCGGGCACGCTCGAGCCGGCAAAGATCACGGGCCTGCAGGTCTTCGACAAGCTCGGCCGCGTCGATGCCGAGGAGGCGACTGCCGGCGACATCGCGGCGATCCACGGGCTGGAGTCGGTCGAGATCGGCGACACGATCTGCGACCCCGGCCGACCGCTGCCGCTGCCACGAGTGACCGTCGACGAGCCGACGCTCTCGATGATCTTCGGGGTCAACACCAGCCCGCTCGCGGGCCGCTCCGGGAAATTCCTGACCACGCGGCACCTCCGCGACCGGCTGACGCGGGAGCTCGAACGCAACGTGGCCCTCAGCGTGGAGCCGGTGGAGGGCAGCGAACAGTTCCGGGTTTCAGGACGGGGGCTGTTGCACCTCTCGGTGCTCGTGGAGACGATGCGGCGGGAGGGCTACGAGCTTTCCGTCGGCAAGCCGCGGGTGATCCTCCGCCGCGAGGAGGGCGTGCTGCTCGAGCCGGTCGAATCGCTCGTGGTCGAGGTGCCGCAGGAGGCGGTCGGCCCCGTGATGGAGCTTGCCGGCAGCCGCCGCGGGCAGCTGGTGGAGATGGGCAGCCGCGGCGACTTCGCCCATGTCGTGTTCTCGATTCCCGCCCGCGGGCTGATCGGGCTGCGGACCCGCGTGCTCAACGCCACCAAGGGTGAAGCGATCATGCACCACCGCTTCGAGGCCTGGCGGCCGGCGGAGGGGGAAGTGGCCGGCCGTGCCAACGGCGTGCTCGTCTCGATGGTCGCGGGAAAAGCGGTGGCCTTCGGGCTCGACGGGCTGCAGGAGCGGGCCGACCTGTTCATCGCGCCGGGCGACGAGGTCTACGAAGGGATGATCGTCGGCGAAAACTCCCGCAGCGGCGACATGGTGGTCAACCCGACCAAGGAAAAGAAGCTCACCAACATGCGGGCCTCCGGCAGCGACAAGAACATCCTCCTCAAGCCGCCACGGCGGATGTCGCTCGAGGAGGCATTGGAATACATCGAGGACGACGAACTCGTGGAGGTCACGCCCGAGGCGATCCGTCTCCGCAAGGTTTTGCTCGCCGAGCACGAGCGGCGAAAGCAGGCCCGACGGGGCGATCAAAACTCGTAGCGGAATCCCGGCTGCACCATCTCCACGCCCGGTAAGGCGAGGGCCTCGATCTCGCGGCGAATCTCCTCGGCGAAGGCGGCCTTGCGGTGCACGATGATCCACCGCGTGGGGCGGCCGAGCTTGGCCATCTCGATCGGGAGCGCGGCCGGCCAGAGGTGACCGGTCTCTCCCGCCAGCCCGGCGAGCCGGTCGGGAAAACTCGTCTCCAGAAAGACCGCCGCCGGCGGCGGGCCGGCCGCGGCCGCCTGCCAGAAAGCATCGGTCGGGCCGGTGTCGGAGGGAAAGGCGACGCGTGTTCGGCCGTCATCGACGAGAAACCCCACGCTACCGGGGGCATGGGAGACCGGCAGTGGAGTGACGCTCAGCCCTGACCGCTCCACGGCCACGCCCGGCTCGAGGGCCGTCGCGGTCACGAACGCGGAGGCCGGCTGCGAGAGCTGGAAAAAGTCGGGCCAGGTGCGGCCGTTGAGCAGGTCACCGCGGAGCGAGTCGAGCACCTCCGCGGTGGCCAGAACCTCGGGACAGTCCGGCCCGGGTGCATGAACGTTCTCGATGAACAGCGGCAGGCTGGCGACATGGTCGAGATGGCCGTGGGTCAGAAACACCTGCCGCACCTGCCGCTGCCGCTGGAGGTCGGCGACCAGGCCGATCGCCCCGGCGTCGATCGCGACCTGCTCATCGACAAGGTACGAACTGAGGAACTGCGGAGAGCCGGAGGACTCACTCGCCGGTCCGGTGCAGGAGGGGAGCAGTTCGACCTTCATGATGTCTCCGCAGGGCTGCCGGCGGCGGGTGGGCGGGGCGTGGGACCGAAGGCCTCGAGCGAAAAAAACTCGATGATCCGCGAGAGCAGGTCGGCCTTGCCGACCTGCCGTGGCGGTTCGTCGGCAAGGACCAGCCGCAGGGATCGCTCCCGACAGGCGAGCAGTTCGCCGAGGTCCTCGGCGAGCGACGGGGCCTCGGCGAGAAACTCCCGCAGGGTATCGGCAGAAATCTCGATCAGGCGGCTCTCCTCGATCGCCGACACACTCGCCGATCGCGGTGATCCGGTCAACAGCGACATCTCTCCGAAGAACTCCCCGGGGCCGAGTTCTCCCACCGGCCGCTCGCCGCCGTCGGCCGCCCGCACGCTGACTGCCACCCGGCCGGAGTCGACGAGGTACAGGCTCGAGCCGGCCTCGCCCTGGCGGATCACCGGCTCCCCCGCGGCGAAGGTCACCTCGCCGGCCGCGGCGGCGAGTCGCCGCAGCCTCTCGGGACCCAGTGGCGCGAGCAGATCGACCCGCGAGATCGCCGCCAGCCGACGCGGCAGCGGGTCCTCCTCGACCGGCGGCGGCAGCGGCGTGAGCCGGATCGACTGGGTGGCCACCGGGATCTCGATGCCGTGGCGGGCCAGGGCGAACCAGATGCGGTCACGGGCCATGCCATCGACCTTGTCCCGCTTGTCGAACTCGGTGGTGAACAGCCGCACCCAGTGCTCCACGCCCCGCTCGGTGAAGGCGTTGGTGACCACCGATGGGGCGGGCTGCTCGAGCACGCCGAAGCTTCCGCGGATCGCCTCGAGGATGATCCGCTGCACCCGCTGGGGCGAGACGGAATAGGGCGTGACCACAAACAGGCTCCGCCGCGACCAGGGATCGGGCTTGGTAAAGTTGCGGATTGAAGCCTGGGCAAGCTGGCCGTTGGGCACGATCACGTGGGCCAGATCGAGGGTGATCACCTTGGTGGCCCGCCAGTTGATCTCGACCACCTCGCCGACGTGGGCCGGGTCGGCGTCGTATTGGATCCAGTCGCCCACCTCGAAGGGATGCTCGGCATGGATCGCCAGGCCCGCGAAGAGATTCCCCAGCGTATCCTTGCTGGC
>Ga0180436_10005884_pt1 | contig 10762 bp, 3 predicted proteins | sample SS_ome_2_FD_132434 | JGI IMG/M metagenome (GOLD analysis project Ga0180436, IMG submission 132434) | Hypersaline lake sediment archaeal communities from the Salton Sea, California, USA - SS_3_S_2 metaG | ecosystem: Environmental > Aquatic > Non-marine Saline and Alkaline > Hypersaline > Sediment...
GAGCAGGGCCGGCGAGGCGAACATGTTGGTGACACCGTGGTTGATGATGGGTTCGATGATGCGGTGGGGATTGACCTTGCCCGGTTGCGTGGGGTCCATGTCGGGGATGACGGCGGTCATACCCAGGGCCGGATCGAAAAGGGCGAAAAGCGGGAAGGTGGGCAGGTCGATCTCCCCTGGTGCGATGCGGAACTGTTCCTGGATGCGATTGATCTGGGCATCGAAAATGCCGTGGGTGTAGACCACGCCCTTGGCCGGCCCGGTGCTGCCTGTGGTAAACAGGATGGCCGCCATCTCGTAGCGTTTGGTCTGGGCCATCTCGAAGGGTTCCCGGGTCTCGGGCCGCAACCCGTCCAGTGTTGCTCCGCCCCAGAACCAGCGGCGCCCCGCTGTGACCCAGATGCGCACGTCCTTGAAAAACCCGGGGTAGAGTTTGCGCACCACATGGGCCAGGGGGATACCGATGAACGCCTCCGGGCGGGTCTGCCGGAAACAGGCGGCCATGCGGCTCAGGCCCATTCCCGGATCCACCACCACCGGCACGGCCCCCACCTTGAACAGGGCGAAGGTAAGGATGAAAAAGTCCAGGCTGGGACGCACCATGAGTACCGTGCGCGTGCCCTGGGTGATGCCCAATTTTTGCAAGCCGTGGGCCACCTGGTCCGATTCCCTGGCCAGTTGCCGGAAGGTAAGATGGAGGTATCCGGGGCGTCCCAGGCGGTCCCGTTCCAACGGAGCGACCACGGCCCGCTGATAGGGGATTTTGCGCGCCATGGTTTGCAGGCGGTCGGCAATGTTGAGCCGGTTGGCGGAGGGCGCCGGGTTATCCCGGTCCGCTTTCTTTTTGACTGGTGTCGGTGAATCCGATGGATGCAAGGTATTTGGCTCCCGAGGGATCAACGGGTTAAAACAGCCCGGCCGTTTCACTGTGGCGCGAAAATTAATGACTTTTGCGCTATGATAATCAAATTGGATTTTTTTGCAAGAAGCGCTGCACTAATTCTACTACCTGGGGGGCGGCATCCTCGAGCACATAATGGCCGGCATCTTCAAACACATGGACTTCGGCTGCCGGCCGGCGGCGTCGCCATTCAGCTAGATAATCGCCATCGAACACAAAATCGCCAAGACCCCAGCAGATCAGGGTTGGAATGTGGGCCAGGCGCGCCAGGGCATCATCGGCCCGTTTGACCAGGCCATAGCTGGGATCCCCGGGAACCAGGGGGATATCCTGAACGAATTTCAGGGTGGCCAGGCGGTGACGCCGGTAGTGGTAGGGCGCCAGCAGCCCCGCGCGCACAGCCGGTGCCAGTCCTTTGCGGGTGGCCATGACTGTGGCGGCCCGGGCAAAAAGATTGAGTCCCAGCACGGCTGGTACCGCAAAGGGGGCTATATTGCGGATTATCTTGAGACGCCGGGGGATGGGTTTGCCCGCCGGTGGTAAAAATGCGGCTGTATTGAGGACCACCACCCGTCCGATGCGCTGGGGATGGCGCAGGGCCCAGGCCATGCCGATCATGCCGCCCCAGTCATGGACCACCAGGGTGAGGGGACCCGCCGGAGCGAGGTCGTCCATGAGTGCGGCCAGGTCCGCCACCCGGTCCGCCAGACGATACCCGTACTGGTGGACGGTCGGACTGGCCGAAAACCCGCAGCCCATATGGTCCGGGACAATGACGCGGTGGTCCCGGCGCAGGGCCTTGACCAGTTCGCGGTAGTAGAAGGACCAGGTGGGGTTGCCGTGCACCATGAGCACCGGCGGGCCGCTGCCTTCGTCTAGGTAGTGGTAGGCCATGCCCCGGCGATTGTGGAAATGGCTCGCAAAAGGATAGAGCTGCTGCCAGGCGGAGCGATCCAGTTGGTTGGGCGGGTGCTGCCAGGCCGCCGGGCCGGGGGCGGCGGTTACCATTGGAACCCCAGCATCAGACAGTTCAATCCGCTGCCGATTCCCAAAAAGCCCACCAGGTCACCCGGGGCCAGGCACTGGCGCTCGTGGGCGATGGCTGCGGTAATGGGCAGGGAGACCGTGCCGATATTCCCCAGATAGGGGTAGGTGACAAAATCCTTCTCCTCGGGTATGCCCAGAGCCTGGAGAATGGTTTTCTGATGGGCGGCGCCCACCTGGTGGCAGATGATGCGGTCCGGTTTGTCGGCCGGCCAGCCCATCTGTTGTTGGAAATCGCGGTAAGTCTCAATTCCCAGGGTCACGCCGTGTTTGAGTACGCCCACCGAATCGGTTTCCATGGCATGGGGTGCGCTGGCCGGAATACCGGTATCCGGCCCCCAGCGGCACAATTGGTGATGGCTCACGGCGTTGCGCAGGGCCGCACCCAGCAGACGGTGGCCCGGTTCCCCCGGGTCGCCCCTGCGCAGAATCACGGCCACGGCGCCGGAGCCGCCCGTGAGGGTGGCCACGGTTTTCTTGAAAGTCTCCATGTCCCCTTGCGCCAAGAGGCGCTGGATGGTCAGGTCCATGATCTGGCGGGCCGACTCGCAGGAGACCACCAGGCCCGCCTCAATGAAGCCCAGTTCAATGGCATTGGCCACCTGGATCATACCGTTGAGCACCCCCAGGCAGGCGTTGGAAAGGTCAAAAACCTGGGTGGGGGCCGGGAGCCCCAGCCCGTGGGCCACGGCGCAGGACGTGGCCGGTTCCAAATGGTCCCGGCAAACGCCGCCGAAAACCAGCATGCCGATGGCATCCCTGGGAACCGTGGAGCGCTCCAGGGCTTTTTCCGCGGCGGCCACCGCCCCTCGATACATGGCGTAATCGGCAGGCCAGAAGCGTCGCTCGTGTACGCCGGTCAGCGCCTCCAACTGGCCCTCCTGGAAGTGCAAACGCTGGTACAAAGGGGCCAGGCGCGCCTCTAAGTCCTCCGAGGTGATCACCTCAGAGGGCAGTTCATAGCCCAGCTCGTCGAGATATACGTGGTTGAAATGCATGCTAGATCTGGTAGTTCCTTATCCTTAAATCAGAAACCATACTATAAGTTCCCCGGGGGTTTGATTCAATAGCGTTCTGGATTCCCGCTTCCGTGGGAATGACGGTTTCAAACACGCCCACACCCCTATCTCGGGATTCCCGCTTTCGCGGGAATGGCAGCTGATGCCTAGGGCAGGCCATCCCCATCCCCAAGGGGCTCAAAGGCGATGCCCATATCCTCCAGGGCATAAATCGTCAGGCCGTCAACCTGCAGGATCCCATCGGCCACCAAAGCAGGCCGGGGGGCATCCGCAATATGTTTGATGGACCCTTTGACCGTGATCAGGCGGTTGGCGGGTAGGATCTGGCCGCGGTAGGTCCAGCGGTGTTGCCGCCCGGCCAGGGGCACCACCCGATAATGGCTGGCCGCCGGCCGGAAACGCTGAATGCCGGCATAGCGCAGCAGCTGCAGGAAGGACTCCAGGCCCAGGGAGCCCGGACAGACCGGATCCTGATAAAAATGCGCCTTGAAAAACCACTCCGCGGGATCCACGGTTTTGGCGCCCTCAATATAGCCCAGACCATGGGCGCCGCCCGTGGGATCCCAGTCCGTGACCGCATCAATCATGGCCAGGGCCCCGCCGGGCATGGTAACGGGACCCGCCGCTTCTGCAGGGGTGGCTTCATCATCGGGAGTCAGCGGCGGCAGCCGATCCAACACCACCTCCTTATGGAGCGCGGGCTGCCGGCCCCGGCCCGGGTCCGTGTAGGCGCCCGGACGGACGCCCTTTTGATCGGTAAGGGCCTGGGGGGTGAAAAAACCGAAGTAGGTGGTGCCTGTATAGACCGGGGTTCCCCGGAAGAGCACCTCGAACTGAAAATGCTCGATGATCAGGTCCCCGCTGCCCGAGGTCTGGGTCAGCCGCACCCGGGTGGTGAGGGTGCCGCCCGCAGCCGGAATGTTGGCGTGGATGAGGCCCTCGCCGCCCAGGTTGCGGAACTTGAGATCCTGGCTGCTTTTAAGGGCCGAACCCATATAGGCCGCCAGCCAACCGCAGGGTTGCAGGGCGATCTCCAGCAGCCAGGCAAAGGGCAGGGCCGGGGTGCGATTGGCGCGGATAAACCAGTCCCGGGGCCGGATATCAAACTGGGCCGTGGCCCATCCGTCGGGTTTCAGCACCCAGGGCGCGGGCTGGGCGTCAAGCACGCGATCCATGCAGAGATAAGGCGGCCGGGGCAGCCGGGCGATGAAACGCTGGCTGTCAAAGGGGGCATAGGGTGCGCCAAAGGCGGCCGACGGCCGGCCCCCAGCGAATTCCAGCAGCTGCGCCCGGCTGAACAGGGGCTCCAGTGCCGGGTCGTCAGGGCCGGTTCCCGGCGGCGGGGTTTCCCGGCCGGACCAGAATTGCGTAAGATCCCCGCGGGTCAGGCCGGGCATGCCCATGGCCATGTCCTTGAAATGCACGATGCGGTGGCCGTCGGCATACATGACGGCATCGGCCGCCACAAAGGGCTCCGGGCGAAAGCCCTGGGTATGGACGTGCACCTCGTAGACCACCTTGCGGGTGGTGGGAATGACCGGCCCGCGGCATTTGAGCACGCTGTGGACCCCCGGCACCGGTTCGTAGCCCACATCCTTGCGGCTGGTGATCCAGCCCTGGCGCAGCAACAGCACCCGCAGGGTGTGGGCGCAGCATTCGTACATGAGGGTGCCGGGCATGGTGGGGTCATCCACGAAATGGCAGGTGAGGAACCAGTCGTCGGGATGAATGTCCGCTTCGGCCCGGATCAGTCCCCGGCCGTACAGCCCGCCCTGGGGATCCAGTTCCAGGATGCGGTGGATGAGCCTCATCCGGCCGGCCGGCAGGCGCAGGTTCTCCGGCAGCCGAATACCTGCGAAGTGCGGACCGAAGCATGCGGCGGCATCTCCTTGACGCAGGGCGTCCAGTTGCGTTTCGTCATATGCTTCCCGTCCCAGGGGCACCAGGGGGTCACCCGGCGGCCGGGCCTGGATCTCCGGGATCTTTGGCGCCAGGTCGCTGTCCAGTATGCCCCCTGAACTGGCGGTCTCCTCGGGGGTGAAAAAACCCGCGCAGCCATTGGTCATGGTGATCATTTTAACATCGCCGATATAGCCCTCGAAGCGGAAACGGAACAGATAGGTGGCGCCCTGGCGGATGAATTTGTCGATGGCAATTTCGTAACGCACGGTCTCCCCGGGCCGGGGCAGTTCCCGGTGGAAGGTGACCGTGGCGTCCAGCAGGCGGTAGGCGCGCTCTCCGCGGACCTTGAAGTCGATGCCCAGGTAGCTGCACAGGAACAGGTCGGCCTGACCGGCTTCCACGGCGATACAGACCGGTGCCCGCCCACCGTCCAGGTACCAGGCCCCGGGCTTAACATCGTGCTCGGTCACCACCCGGCCCGTGGACAAAGAGCGCTTTTCACCATGGACGCTCATTATCCGGTCCACCAGCATCAGGGGGTCGTCGGGCAGCCGCACGCGCACCGGGTAGTCGTCCAGGGGAGCGAAATCCGGCCCCAGCACCTTGGCTGCCGAGCCCACGGCAAACTCCATGCACAGCTCCCGGGGGTAGGCGGGCTGTGCAGAGTCCGCGGGCGGGGCGGCAAGGGGCGGATCCCCGTGGGCAAGAGGCTCCGTACTGGCCGGGTCCCGGCCGGTGGCGCTCAGGCTCTGGGCGAGAAGCTCGTTGTGCAGTTGAAAGGCGTTGCTGAAATCGGTTTGCAGCTCCCGGGATAACGCGAGGAAGCGTTCATGGGCCCGCCCGGTGGCTGCGCTGCTTTGGATCACCCCATCCATGAGTTTCTGGTGCGGCAAAACCTCTTTTGGCGGTTCATCCCCGGGTATCCCGGGCTTCCGGGCTTCCCGGGTCTGGGCCGGCGGCAAGGGCGGCAGGGGATGTCGCGGCCGCTCCACGGGCACGGTGATATCCAAGCGGTCCGGTTTCAGGTGCTTGTCGCGGGTGGGTTGTGCTTCATCCCTGCGGGGACCGTACAGATACGACAGGTCCACGGCCGCGCCTTGGACCATGAGGTTGCCCAGGGCCGCCAGCAGGGTGGCATATTCTCCCTGGCCGCGGCGGCTGGCAGAGATTGCCAGATGGGGTTTGTCTCCCAGGATATTGGCGATCATGCGGGTACAGGAGGCCTGGGGACCCATTTCCAGGAAGATCCGGATACCGTCGGCATAGGCCTGGCGGATGAGCGCCGGGAAATCGAAGCCGGACCGGGCCTGGGCCAGAATTGAGTCGGCCGCGGCTTCCGGGGTCACGGTATAGGCTGCGGCCCGGGCACAACTGTAATAGCGGACTCCCGGCAGGGGCGTGGTGGGAAAAACATGCAGTTGTCGATAGGCTTCTGCCGCCGGCCGGCACACATCGCCATGGACCGTGACCACTCCGGGGAGCCAGAGAGCTTCGCATCCCAGGCGCTGGATGGCAGCCGCGACGTTGGGACCATGGCCGCCGATGACGCACTCCTCGGGGGTATTGACGATGAGCAGGTTCACCCGCGGTTCATGGGCCAATGCCGGCCGCACCTTTTCCACCGGCCGGTTGACCACGGCCACCCGCCATTGCGGTTCCTGATCCGCGGCCAGTTGCCACATCTCCCGGGCCGCCAGGCAGGGGCCGGCCAGTTGGCGGGTAAAGAGGTCCGAGGCGGCCATGCGCTCTTCCATGGCGGTGAGGTCGGACCAGGCGCCGGTGGCGAACAGGCCTGCGGATTCCCCCAGGCTGTAGCCGATGACGGCTTTGGGTGCCAGACCGCAGCGGGCCATGATGTCGCTCATCAGGACGCCGAACATCACCTGGCCGAAAATGGCGCCGGCAGGCTTGGTGTCGATGCGCGCCTGGGCGGCGGAGTGCCAGCCTGTTGCCCATTGATCACCATGGGGCATGAAAAGCCGGGGCAGCAGTTGATCCTTGAGACGCGGCGTTAAGCGGTGGCGGCGGGCTGCCACATCCGGGAACAGGAGGGTCAATTCCCGGCCCATGCCGACAAAGTGATTGCCCGAACCGGGGTAGACCCAGGCCGGGGGCGCCTGCGGGCCCAGGGGACGGGGCGTGTAGGCCGCGGGATGGCGCGGGCTCAGGCGTTGGGTGCGTTCCCGGGAGACCAGGTCCCGGGCATTGCGGATGGCGGCGGCAAGGGCGTCCGGGGACTCCGCCTGCAGGGCCACGGTTAGCTTGCCGGGGGGCTGGGATGATGACCTGCGGAACCAGGCCCGGGCCAGTTGCTCGCCGGCGGCCCGGGTGGGCCGGCTGGGAATCCACTGTTCCAGCCGGTCCAGGTGGTCCAGGAGCTGCCGAGGGTCGTCCCCGCCGACGGTAAACAGTCCCAGGGGTTGCGGGCCCAGGGGGTGATCCGGGGAGACAGAGCTGCGGGACCGGGGCCCGGCTTCCTTCGACGCACTTTGCGGCGCCTGCTCCAGGATGGCGTGGGCGCAATGGCCGTGGCGGGTAATGGCGCCCACCAATGCCCGCCGCGGCCCAGCTTCCCGGTTGTGGGCCCAGTACTCGGCTTTCCGGGGGAGATGCCAGCGCTCCATGGAGAGTTGGGGCTGGGGGCTTCGGTAGTTGGGGAGCGGCGCCAGGGCGGCATGGTGCAGACACAGCGCCGCCTTTGCCAGGGACATCAGCCCGGCTGCCGCCCCGGTATGGCCGGTAATGGCCTTGGTCGCTCCCAGGGTGCAGGCGGGGGCATTGCCGCGAGCTCCCCAAAACCGGTTTAAAGCCTCCGCCTCGACCCGGTCTTCCCCGGGGTGTCCGCTGCCGTGGGTCTCCACCAGCTGGATCTGGCCGGGCTCGAGTCCGGCCTCCTGGAACACCTGGGACAGGGAGCGCCCATAGGTGTGGGCTGCGCCCGGCCTGGCGCTGCTCTCCGGTTGGTCCCCGGAAGCATGGCTGCTGCCCCGGATGATGGCATAGATACGGTCACGGTCGGCCAGGGCGCGATCCAGGCGTTTGAGCACCAGGGCCACGGCGCCTTCCCCCGGCAGGGTCCCGTCGGCCCGGTGGTCAAAGGGCTGGATGGCACTGCCCGTGCTGAAGGGTTGCAGATGGTTGCGGAGCATCAGGTTGCGCAGGTCTCCGCCGATATCCACGGCGCCCACCACCACTGCATCCAGTTCACCGTTGATCAGAAATTGCCGGGCGATCTCCAGGGCCACCAGCCCGGAGGCAGCATCCTCGGATACTACAAAGCTCGGACCGCCCAGTTGGAACTCCCGGGCCAGGCGGCCGGCAATGATTCCGCCCAGAGCGCCCAGGGTGCGGGTGGCGGTCAAGGGCGGGGCAAGCGCATCCTGGGCTGCGGCCAGCCACTGGCTGCCCGGAGGCGTGTCCGCGGTCCAGCCCCGCTGGGCCAGCATATGCGGGCTGCTCTCCCGCAGCATCCAGCGCAGGCTGAAATCGGTGGCCCCGTAATCGAAATCCATGCCGATCAGGGCGCCCATACGGGGGCGTGGCTGGCGCTGGGCCAGCCCACCATCTGCCAGGGCCCGGGCGGCCACTTCCAGCATCAGCAGGTGCTGGGGCAGAATATCGGGGATTTCCTTGGGGGGGATACGAAACCGGCTGCCGGCCAGGGTGAGCCGATCCAGAAAGGCGCCATGGGACGCATGCCGGCCCAGCCCGGCTTCAATTTCCGTTGCCAACCCCCGGGAGCGGGAAGCCGGGCGGGGCCCCATGGCCGGGCAACCATTGAATACGGCCTGGTTGAACTGCTGAAGGTTTGTGATGGTATCGCCGCAATGCACGGCCAGCCCCACAATGGCCGCGCAGTTTGCCCGGGTGCCGGGGGGCGGGGCCTTATCCCCGACCTCGGCCGCAACCACCGACACCGGCGCGCCAGGCCCCTTGGGCAGGTCCGTTCCAGAGCTTTGCTGTTTTTTTACGGGCCGCCACTCCTGGACCAGCAGGTGGGCATTGGTTCCCCCGAATCCAAAGGCATTGACGGCGGCCCGGCGGGCACGGCCCGGGCTTCGCTCGGGCCAGGGCTCCGGACGGGTCAATACCCGGAAAATGCCCTCGTTGAGGGGTGAATCCGGCCCGGGCTGGCAAAAGTGGGTGGTGGGGGGCAGGGTGGCGTGCTGCAATGCCAGTAAGGTCTTGATGAGCCCTGCTGCGCCGGCCGCAACCAACAGATGGCCGGTGGTGGACTTGACGGAGCCGATGGGGCAGCTGGCCCCGGGGCGGACCGGAAACTCCTTCCACAAACGGGTCATGCTGGCCAGTTCCGTGGCGTCACCCCGGGGTGTGCCGGCGCCGTGGCATTCGATATGGTCCACATCATCGGGGCGCCAGCCGCTTAGCGCATAGGCGGCCTGCATGGCCCGCAGCTGTCCGGCTGCTTCCGGGGCCAAAAGGTTGCCGGCCATATCGTTGGACAGGCCGATGCCCCGGATGACTCCCAGGATGGGGTCCCGGGCGGCTTCGGCATCCTCCAGGCGTTTAAGCAGCACCAATCCGGCGCCCTCGCCCACCACCAATCCGTCGGCCGCAGCATCGAAAGGGGCGCAATGGCCCGAGGGGGAGAGCGCCCGCAACTGGCTGAAGCCGACCTGGGTATAGAGACAGTCCGGACGGGAAACGCCGCCGGCAATGACAGCGTCCACACGACCTGCGGCCAATTGGTCATGGGCCAGCTTGATGGCGAATATGGAGGAGGCGCAGGCGGCGTCCAGGGTATAGCTGCCGCCCTTAAGCCCCCAGGTCCGGGCCAGCAGCGCGGCCGGCAGGGTGGTTACCTGGGCGCCGGGATCAACGGATCGGGGTTGGGCAACTGCAGCGGGGTCCTGCCCGGGGTCTGCCAGGCGGCCTGCAAATATTCCATGGGTCAGGGCCGAGGCCTTTTCCGTGGGCAGGGCGATGGTTGCGGTGATGACGCTGGTGCGCTCCGCCGGGCAGCGTTGGGGCGGATCGTCACCCAACAGTTGCCGGCCCACGTCAACGATCAAATCATGGGTCGGATCCCATTTGCCAAAAGGGGGCTGACCCCCGTGGACAGGGGCACCGTCAGGCGAGGAATCATCCAGCAGATAGGCGTGGCGGCAATACGCATGGTCTGCTGCAAACTCCGGCCGCACCATCTGTTCCGGGGACGCAACCCAGCGCCGGGCCGGCACCGGGCGGCAGGTATTGCTTTTGGTCGTCAGGTTGCGCCAGAGCGCATCGACATTGGCGGCGCCTGGGAAGCGGCCTGCCATGGCGACTATGGCAAGGGGTTGAAAACTTGGCATGGTGAATCGCGTGCTGCTAACTTAAAAAAATCCAAATAATCCCAGAATAAAAGATTTTGACCTATACCCGACCCATGGGCAGATGGCAAGGACAACTCCCGGTCTGCCGGGTCAGGCGGGACTGCCCCGAATTGAATCCGTGACGGATTGCCTGACTCTTCAAGCCGGGCGCCGGATGGTATCGGGCTGATGGATGCAGCCATGAAAATCCTTGCTACCGGACCCCTGGGCCGCTAAAGTACACTCCTTTTGGGAAACTGACCATCATTCACATCTTTTGAATAAGACCGCAGCGGCGCGGATTCCTTGCCAGCGGGGCGGGTATGCCCAGCATGCCGCCCGGATGCGGTGAAGCGTCGTTGCCGTATATTAGCAGGCCGTCTTTGGAATCGATATCGTCATATCAATCCGAGCAACTGCAGGCCCTGACCCTGGCCAGGGAAGTACTCTGCGGTGCGCCATCCTCAGCGGGTCAGGAACTCAAAGCCAGCCTGGCCGCCTATCTGAACTTCCGCCGGCGTGTCGATGCTTTTTTAGGACGCTATTTCGAAAAAGTATGCTCGGAGTCATGCTACCGGAGC
>Ga0180436_10005886_pt1 | contig 10760 bp, 7 predicted proteins | sample SS_ome_2_FD_132434 | JGI IMG/M metagenome (GOLD analysis project Ga0180436, IMG submission 132434) | Hypersaline lake sediment archaeal communities from the Salton Sea, California, USA - SS_3_S_2 metaG | ecosystem: Environmental > Aquatic > Non-marine Saline and Alkaline > Hypersaline > Sediment...
CACAGGAAATGCATAAGTTCATCAGGGACCTTCTCGTAAAACTCTTCGACGAGGAAGTGGCTTCCAATACCACCATCCTTTACGGAGGAAGCTGTAAACCGTCCAACGCCGCTGAGTTATTTGCCAATCCCGACGTGGATGGAGGCCTGATTGGAGGCGCATCCCTGAAAGCCGAAGATTTTCTTGGCATAGTTAATGCATATTAGCAGCTAAAGCCTCGATGGCCTATCTCGAATTTGAAATACCTGTCAGATCGTGGAGCAGCAGTGAAAAAGAGATACTGTTTGCGAAGATGTCCGGGATAGGCTTCGAGGGTTTTGTGGAAGGGGAGGACGATATACAGGCCTATATCGAAGAAAAATACTTCTCATCAGATAATCTGAACCGGCTCATTGATGAACTGGCTGAATCCCACATCAAGGTCCAGTACAGGTATCACAGGACTGAGGACCAAAATTGGAACGAGGAGTGGGAAAAGAGATATAAGCCCGTTATTGTGGATGAAGGGGTGCTGATCCGGGCTCCCTTTCACGACTCGGACAAGGATTTGCCCTACACCCTGGTCATTGAACCAAAGATGTCCTTTGGAACAGGACATCACCATACCACGCGCCTGATGATTGGTGCCATGGGTAAACTGGATCTTGAAGGCAAGAGTATTCTGGATATGGGTTGTGGAACCGGAGTTCTTGGGATTTATGCCTGTCTCAGGGGATCCTCCAGAGTACTGGGCGTGGATAACGATCAATGGGCCTATGAAAATGCCCTTGAAAATGTGGTACGTAACGGAAGCAAAGGCATGGAAATTCGTCTGGGAGACGTGGGAGTTATCGGAGAGGAGATGTTTGATATCGTGCTTGCCAACATTACACGTAATACCCTGGTCAGGGATATGGCTGAATATGTCAGTCACCTAAGGTCCGGAGGCAGAATATTACTGAGTGGTATTCTGGCTGAGGATGCACAATATGTGTTGAACGAGGCCTACCGCTGCGATCTGATCCACGAAGGTACGGATGAGGAATATAACTGGATCTCACTATCATTTATCAAGCCATGAAAAGGATCTTCCTCATAGGAATTCTCTTAAGTCTTATTGTTAGCATAAGGGCACAGAATATACGTGAGTTTTCCAGTGATACCGGCTTGTATGTTTCTGAGCTAAGGGCATTTACGGGAAGCCATCTGGAGACTGCAGAAATACCCGATTTCGAAAGGTTTATCCGTCTTTATGATTCCATATCCTTCGACCAGAGAATGGAGATCATCGGCGTGTCAAATCTGATGCTGGATCGCCGTTGCAGACCAAGACCTCATTTCATAGCCTATCAAAGGGTGATGATACAGTTCCTGTTCGAAGATAAATCCTCTCATGGTTACGAGGAGTGGCTTGAGGGCTTTCGGATTTTGTTAAAGGATGAGGAAACTATGAACTCAACCATAGCCCAGTTTTTGGCACTCACATCCTCCCTGCTTGAGGAAAATATTTTTTATAGTACCAACAGCATTACCTGGAAGGTAAGCACACCCTCTTTTCAATTCAGGACCGAAGAATCCCTGAGGGTGGAGTTTAACGATGTAACGGTAGCCTGTTATTCAGGCAGGGATTTTATTCAGATACTAAACGCGACCGGATATATAAATCCCTTTACCCTGGAGTGGATCGGAACCAGCGGCAGGGTAACCTGGGAACGGACCGGGATGCCGGATAGTGAAATGCGTGCGGATCTGCATAAGTATAAAATCAATTTGAAAATGCCCGGTTATTCAGCCGATTCGGCCGAGCTGTACTATCCGGCTTTATTTGAAGGATTGGCTCTGGGGAAGCTGGAAGATAAAGTTACCCTTATCAAAGACCTGGCTTCCATACGCTTTCCTAAATTTGAATCCTACCGGAATAATTACCAAATAGAGGATTTTGTACCCGGGATTGATTATAGCGGCGGACTCTCCATAGAGGGTTCCAATCTCGTGGGCGCAGGAATCGCAGGTGTGCCGGCCGAATTGTTGATTTTTGCCGATGACACCCTTCGAATCAAAGCTTATACGCAAAGGGTATCCATGAATGGAAGGTTTATCCGATCGCAACACACAGCTGTTTCCATCTTTTTCGGCCAGGATTCTATTTTCCATCCCGATCTGGACCTGAGCTTCGATGTGGCCAAAGATTTGTTGAGGTTGAACAAGACAGAAGATTATAAATCCCTTGGGCCATACACCAACAGCTATCACAATATCGATATGAATTTCGATGAGCTTAGCTGGAACCGGGGCGAATCCATCATGAAATTGCAGGCTTTGCAGGGTACCTCGGTGGGTCGTGCAACCTTCGAGTCTAACACCTATTTTGATTACGATTTCTTTCTTCAGTTGCAGGGAATGGACTACGAACATCCTCTGGCACAGCTGTATACTTATTCCAGGGGACTCGGGGGAAGAACATTTGCCATTCAGAACTATGCCACCTATTTGGGTTATTCCCTTTATCAGGTCCGGCACCTGCTGATGGGCCTTTCCAAATTTGGTTTTGTCTATTACGACGATCAGAGAGATCTGATCACGGTGAATCAGAAAACCTTTGATTACATCTCTGCCTCCATGCGTCAGCGCGATTATGATGTGATCAGGTTTATTTCCAGGACAACGGGTGCCTCCAATGGCGAGCTGGATCTTTATAACAAGGACCTGACCATCACCGGAATCCCGGTAATTTTCCTTAGTGATTCTCAAAACGTGAGGTTGATCCCACATGAAACAAAAATTGTCATGAAACGTGACAAAAGTTTTCAGTTCGATGGGCTTGTGGATGCCGGTCTGTTTCAGATTTCAGGAAAGAACTTTTATTTCGATTACGAGGATTTCCTGATCAATATGCAACAGATTGATTCTCTGAAAATTTCGATCCGGACCAACCAGTACAACGAATACGGGGAACCCATTCTGGAGAGGATCGAAAATGCCATGGAGGATATGACCGGTCAATTGCTCATCGATGATCCCAATAACAAAAGTGGGCTGGAGAATCATCCGCAATATCCCACTTTTACCAGTATGGGAGGGTCATATATCTACTTTGACGATCCGGGTATTCAGAATGGCGTTTATACTCGAGACGAGTTTTACTTTCAGCTGGAACCCTTTACCATTGACAGCCTGGATAACTTCAATCCAAACAGTATTGCTCCCACGGGGACCTTTATTTCTGCAGGCATTCTGCCACCCCAGGACCTGGAAATGACCCTTCGGGAAGATAATTCCCTGGGTTTCTTTCTGGATGTGCCGGAGGAGGGGATCCCACTCTATGGCGGACTGGGTACCTTCTTCAGCGAGATAGAAATGAGCAGCGGAGGTTTGAGGGGATATGGGACCTTTGACTACCTGACTTCCACCACCTGGTCGGATAACTTCGTTATGCACCCCGATTCCATGATGGCCCTCTCCAGACGCTTCCTGGTAAAGGAACAACTGGAAGGTACTCCCTATCCCTATGTGGAGAATACCGTGGCTGAGGTGAAATTGCTACCGGAACAGGATAAAATGGTCGTGAGCAGGGTGGAAGAAACCTTCAGGATATTTAATGACAGCATCTTTCATGGTGGAAGCCTGGCTCTTGCACCCTCAGGCCTTACAGGTGAAGGAGCCCTGGGCATGCCGGACGCACGCCTTGAATCAGATCGTTTTCGCTACAGGGCTAGAAGCATTCAGGCCGATTCGGCCGGGGTACAGATCAAGGACAAGGATATGGGCGAATATCCCTTCCTTACAAACGATGTAAGCGCCTTTGTGGACCTGGATCAGCGAAAGGGTGAGTTTACAGCCAGGGGAGATGCGACACTGATTGAGTTTCCCTATAATCTTTACGAAACAAGACTTGACCGCTTTACCTGGTTCATGGATCGTGATGAAATACGTTTAAGCCAGGAAAAAATACTGCCTGATTATCAGGTTGACATTGGGATAGATTCCCTGCGGAGTTACGGGCCTACCTATGTGTCGACGCATCCCGGTCAGGACAGCCTCCATTTTACCGCTCCCAGGGCCCTGTACAATTATAAGACCAGACAGCTTCAGACCAGCGAGGTACCCTTCATAAAAGTGGCCGACGCTTACGTATTCCCCTTCGAGGGTGAGGTAGGAATCGGCTACCAGGCTACCATGAACCTGCTTAAACAGGCCAAGGTGCTTGCCAATCAGAGTAACCGGCAACATCTCATATATGATGCTTCCATCGCGGTGAATGGCGCTAAGGATTATTCTGGATCGGGATACTACGATTACAGGGATGCTTTCGGAAATGGCCATCCCATTTATTTCGATAAGATCTGGGTGGATACGAGCCTGGAAAGCAGGTCGTCCGGGATAATCCCCGAAGATGATCCCTTTATGCTCTCTCCCTATTTTGATTTCCAGGGAGATGTTAGCCTGAATGCATCCATTCCCTTCCTGGCTTTTGACGGGGGAACCCGGATAGTGCATGACTGCCCCATAGGCAGGGCATGGTTGCGTTTTACTTCAGTGGTGGACCCTACAGATATCACCATCCCCATTCCTGAGCAGATGCAAAACACAGACCTGAATAAGATATTTGCCGGTTCTCTGATAACCAGAGACTCCACTCACATATATTCGACCTTCCTTTCGGGAAGGAAAGATTATTTTGATGCGAACCTTACTGGAGCCAGCGGACTGCTGGTACATGATGCGGAACGGGAGAGTTATATCATTTCCAACCCGGAAAAGATCCGGGATGAAAGCTGGCCGGGTCAGTACCTGAGATTGGATACAAGAACCTGCCAGGTTTACGGAGAAGGAAAGATCGATCTAACGGTGGATTACGGACTGGTCACTTTAGTCTCTGCAGGGAATGCGGTGCACAGGGTTGAACAGGATACCTTTGAAACCCGCTTGATTCTGGGACTGGACTTCTTCTTTTCAGAGGAGGCATTAAACATTATGGGCAGGGAGATTGATGAACTTCAGAACCTGGAAGCAGCTGAATTGATCTCACCCCATTATCAGCTGGCTATGAAGGATTTGCTTGGACGTGAATTGGCCCTGGATCTGGACAGGCAGCTGGGCCTTACAGGGACCTATGAGGAAATTCCTCCCCAGTGGAAACATACCATATTTTTCAATGACCTTCCTCTCAGATGGAACCAGGACTCCCGTTCATTCCGTTACAACGGAACCATTGGCATAGGAAACATAGGAAACATCCAGGTCAACAAGAAGGTGGAAGCTTATGTGGAATTTGTGGAGAAAGGATCCGGAGACCTCTTTGATATCTACCTGAGGGCAGGGGACGATGCCTGGTACTACATTGCCTATACTCCCGGCGGATTGCAGGTGCTCTCCTCAAACAGGGTTTTCAACGAACTGGTATTTGACCTGAAGGAAGGGGAACGCAGGATCAGAGGCAGGATGGGCCAGGGCTCCTACGTATATAGCCTGGCTGCACGTCGCAGGCTTGACCTCTTCATCGATCGTTTCCTGGAATATGAAGAATAGCGTACTTTTTTCAGCGGAGTTTGCCTGAGGAACGATCACCCAGTTCTATCACATCCACCTTTTCGATGCGGCCCTCCTCCACCTCAAAGCGGATAAGGGTTCTGACCTGATGCAGTCCGGACCGGCCAGCTGAACCGGGATTCATATGCAGCAAGCCCAGTTTTTTGTCGGGCATTACCTTAAGAATGTGTGAATGTCCGGTTATAAACAGCCTGGGGGGATTTTCCTGCAAGCGCGGCAGGACACGCCTGTCGTAAGAACCGGGGTAACCCCCGATATGGGTCATCCACATGTCCACTCCTTCTCTCATGTGACGCTGGTGACCCGGGTACCTCGATCTTACCGGAGTACCATCGATATTACCATGGACTGCCATTACAGGGGCAATACGTTCAAGTCTGGAGATTACCTCAAGTTCTCCGATATCTCCGGCATGCCAGATCTCATGACAATCCCCAAAGTGTTCAGCGATTCTGGGATCATAAAATCCGTGGGTATCCGAGAGAAGTCCAATTCTGAGCATATCTGACAATTTGGAAGCTTAATTTACTAATTTTGGTTTCAAATCTCAGTAATGAACCTCTTTTACAGTCCCCACATACATGGCGATACCCACCAGCTGGACGAGTCGGAGTCAAAACATGCTATCCGGGTGCTCCGGCTCCTGAAGGGAGATCAGGTGGTATTGGTAGATGGCCTGGGCAGCTGGCATGAAGCGACCATCGAAGAGGATCACCCCAAGCGTTGTGTTCTCAGGATCCATGCCAGCAAAAACAACTATCAGGCCCTGGATTATTCTCTGCATCTGGCAGTTTCGCCCACCAAAAATATGGAGCGCTTTGAATGGTTCCTCGAAAAGGCCACCGAGATTGGCATTTCCGAGATTACCCCCCTGCTTTGCCACCGGACCGAGCGGAAGCAGGTGAAAATGGATCGTCTGGACCGGATTCTGGTATCGGCCATGAAACAATCTTTAAAGGCCTTCAAACCGGTATTGAACGATCCAGTTAGTATGAAGGACTTCCTCTCAATGGACAGAGATGGCACCTGCGGGATTGCCTATTGCCACGGGGAGGAGCGTATGGGTATGGAAAGTCTGGGAAATGAGGGCCCCTTTACGCTGCTGGTAGGACCGGAAGGAGACTTTAGCGAGCAGGAAGTTGAACTGGCACTGGCGAAAGGATATAAGCCCTTTCACCTGGGAGAAAGCAGATTACGAACCGAAACGGCAGCGGTCTACATCACAGCGGCCTTTTCCGTTCTGCATCTTAAAAGGAGGCCATAAAAAAGGAGGCCATAAAAAAAGGAGGCCTTACGGCCCCCTTTCAGATTTGCTCTAAAATGGCATTCACCAACTTGTCGCCCGGGTCCACCTCCAGAGGACCCAGCAAATCGTGTAAAAAATTGTCACCGAGGACCTGATCGAGAGTGTCTGTAACTTGCAATATGCTGCCTGACTCATCGAATCCATCCACCCGGTGATACAGGGTAGAAATTTTAACCATAGGCAAATAATTTGGGTTTTCAGAAATAAAACGCCTGAGCCTATGGAATATTGTAAAAAAGTGTAAAAGTTTCCTAATAAACCGTAAGACTGAGCTTCTTTTCCTCGATAAGCTTTCTCAGATTTATAAGTGCATAGCGCATCCGGCCCAGGGCCGTATTGATGCTCACATCGGTCTGGTCGGCTATTTCCTTGAAACTCAGGCCCCCATAATGCCTTAGCAACACCACTTCGCGCTGATCTTCCGGAAGTTCATTGATGAGGATGCGGATTTCGGTCTTAATCTGGCTGTTAATAATCAGCTCCTCTATATTGTCATCCGAGAGCTTTTTGCTGTTAAAAAGATCGACTTCCGTATCGTCGTTCGAGACCGAATTCATCTGCTTCTCCTTCCTGAAATGATCAATGATCAGGTTGTGTGCAATCCGGATCACCCAGGACAGGAACCTGCCGTTATCTCGGTATTTCCCACCCCTCAGGGATTGGATGACCTTGATAAAGGTTTCCTGAAACAGGTCCTCTGCAAGTTGCTGATTTTTAATAGTTAGTAAAATGTAAGTATACACTTTACTACGGTGTCTGTTGATAAGGGATTCGATGGCTGCCTGGTCACCTTGTATATACGCCTGAACCAACTCCTGGTCGTTCAATATGTGCTGTCTCAAAACTTGTTTGATATTGGTTAAGCGTAGAGGTGTTTTCTATAGGCAGTTATTTTTTGGTGGTTTGTATGAATGCAAGTAAGTAAAAAATACTCTTAAGACAAAATTGTACTATTTTTGCCCGGTATTTATGTTTTACCTAGTATACGGCTAAATCGACCAAAAGATACATATAAAAGGGGCACGGGTTCATAACCTGAAGAATGTGGAACTGAAAATTCCACGTGATCAGATGGTGGTGATCACCGGGCTGTCGGGGTCGGGTAAATCTTCACTGGCTTTCGATACCCTCTATGCAGAGGGTCAGCGGCGTTATGTGGAAAGCCTGTCTGCCTATGCCAGACAGTTCCTGGGGCGCATCGATAAACCCGATGTGGACTTTATCCATGGCATTCCTCCGGCAGTGGCCCTGGAGCAGAGGGTGAACACCCGCAATCCCAGATCAACGGTAGGTACTTCTACGGAGATCTACGACTACATCAAACTGCTCTTCGCAAGAATCGGACTTACCCATAGCCCGATTAGCGGGAAGCTGGTCAAACGTCATTCGGTTACTGATGTGGTCGATTTTATTGTCAGACAAAAGAAAGAAGGCAGGTGGGTGATATTATCGTCCGTCTGCCTGAATGCAGAAAAGGAACTGGACTATCAGCTGGATATATTCATTCAGCAGGGAATGACCCGTGCCCGTGTGAATAACAAGATCATTGACCTGAGCTCGATGAAGGAAGCTGAGGCCTCGCCGGAAAGCTTTCTCCTGGAGCTGGTGGTGGACAGGATCGTTGTGAAGGACGATGAGGCTTCGGTGAGCAGATATGGCGATTCGGTGCAGACGGCCCTTCAAATGGGACATGGACATTGTGTGCTTTGGGATCCGGAATCGGGCAAGCAGGAAGAGTTTTCCACCCGATTCGAAGCCGATGGGATGGAATTTGAGGAGCCTTCCGAACACCTCTTCAGTTTTAACAATCCTTTGGGCGCCTGTCCGGTTTGTGAAGGCTATGGGAAGGTTATGGGCATCGATGAAGACCTGGTAGTACCTAACAAGCAACTATCCGTTTATGAGGATGCAATTGTATGCTGGAAGGGGGAGAAGATGAAAAAGTGGAAGGAGAAGCTGGTGATGAAGGCCGAGCAGCTCGATTTTCCCATTCATACGCCCTATTCTCAGCTTACGGAAGAACAGCTTGATCTCCTGTGGAAGGGCAACAGGTACTTCAGAGGCATAAACCGATTCTTCAAACACCTGGAAGAGAAAAAATACAAGATTCAGTACCGGGTGATGCTTTCACGTTATCGTGGAAAGACAGTATGTCCTGAGTGTCAGGGGAGCCGTTTGAGAAAGGAAGCCCTCTATGTTAGCGTGGGAAGTCGGACCATTGCTCAGCTTGTCCATACACCGGTGGCTGATCTTAAAGCCTTTTTTGAGAAGCTGAAGCTCGGAAAGAAAGAGAAAGAAGTCTCGGAAAGATTGCTGAAAGAGATTGCCAGTCGTTTGGATTTCCTCCACAATGTTGGATTGGGCTATCTCACCCTGAATCGTTTATCCTCTACGCTGTCGGGCGGAGAAAGTCAGCGGATAAACCTGGCCACCTCCCTGGGCAGCAGCCTGGTGGGATCGCTTTACATCCTGGATGAACCCAGTATCGGACTGCATTCCAGGGATACGGACCAGCTGATCGGAGTGCTCAGGTCGCTTCAGCAACTGGGCAATACCGTCCTTATAGTCGAACACGACGAGGAGATTATCCGCTCGGCCGATCATGTTATAGATATGGGCCCCATGGCAGGAAGGCATGGGGGAGAAGTGGTCTTTCAGGGCAATCATCAGGCACTGGTGAAGGAGAAAAAAAGTCTCACGGCCCGTTATATGAACGGAGTAGACCAGATTGCTATACCCGCAACAAGGCGAAAGTGGAATAACTACCTGGAGATAAAGGGTGCGCGTGAAAATAACCTTCAGAGCATTGATGTGCGCTTTCCCTTACATGTATTTACTGTGGTTACCGGTGTAAGTGGTTCAGGTAAATCCAGTCTGATTTCTTCCATACTTTACCCGGCGGTAAATAAGAAACTGAATGGTGCGGGGGAAAAACCCGGTAAACATGATCTGCTCGCTGGGGACATTCACCTGCTTAACCGGGTGGAGTTTGTGGATCAGAATCCCATTGGTAAATCGTCCCGGTCCAATCCTGTCACCTATCTGAAAGCATTCGACGAAATCCGTAAGCTCTTTGCTGATCAGCAAGCGTCCAAGATCCATGGCTACAAGGCTTCCCATTTTTCTTTCAACATAGATGGGGGAAGGTGCAACGAGTGCCAGGGGGAAGGAGAGATCAAGGTGGAAATGCAATTTATGGCCGACGTTCGCCTGGTCTGCGATTCCTGTCATGGAAGAAGGTTCAAGGATGAAATTCTGCTGGTTAACTACAGGGAGAAGAGCATATATGATATCCTGGAGATGACCATCAATGAGGCACTGGAATTTTTTGGTGAGTCGGAGGGGTCCACGGAGAAGAAGATCGTTAAGAAACTAAGACCCCTGCAGCAGGTGGGATTGGGCTATGTGAAGCTAGGACAATCGTCAAGCACATTGAGCGGGGGAGAAAGTCAGCGCATCAAACTGGCCTTTTTCCTGAGCAAGGAATCCAGTGAGGAAAAGATACTCTTTATCTTTGATGAGCCCACCACAGGTTTGCATATGCATGATATTTCACTGCTTCTGGCCTCCCTCGAATCCTTACTGGAAAAGGGGCATACGGTTCTGGTAATTGAACATAACCTGGAAGTAATAAAGTATGCCGATTGGATTATTGACCTGGGTCCGGAAGGGGGCGACGGAGGAGGAACCCTTGTATATGAAGGTCCCCCGGAAAATATTCCTTCCAGGGGATCCCATACCGGTTCTTATCTGCAGCCCAAACTAAAGGCCTAGAAGAAATAGTAAATGGCTGCCAGTGCCCTCAGGTTATTGGCATCGGTGGTACTTGAGGGAATGTAGAAGGTATCGTAGTTGGCGCCGTAAGCAGCTTTGGTATATTCCATTTCGAAGGCCAGTCTCAGTTTCCCGGCGTTGTAAATAATTC
>Ga0180436_10005887_pt1 | contig 10759 bp, 5 predicted proteins | sample SS_ome_2_FD_132434 | JGI IMG/M metagenome (GOLD analysis project Ga0180436, IMG submission 132434) | Hypersaline lake sediment archaeal communities from the Salton Sea, California, USA - SS_3_S_2 metaG | ecosystem: Environmental > Aquatic > Non-marine Saline and Alkaline > Hypersaline > Sediment...
GCGACTTGCCACCGAGCTCGAGCGTGACCGGGATCAGGTTCTCCGACGCGTACTGCATGATCATGCGGCCGGTCGTCGTCTCGCCGGTGAAGGCGACCTTGGCGACGCGCGGGCTCTGCGCGAACGGCGCGGCCTTCCTCGTCGAGGCGCCCGGCCGCATCGTGCGCGCGAACGCCGAGGCGCGCGCGCTGGTCGAGCGCCGCGGCACCACCGCCGTGCTGCCGCCGTGGCGCGAGTTGGTCGCGGCCGCCGGCCTCGCGGCGCCGTTCGAGGCCCTGCCGGATCCGGCGCGCGTGTCGCGCATCACGGCCGAGCCGATCGTGGGCGCGGGCGGCGACCTGCTCGCCCTGCTCGTGCTGGTCGGTGAACCGGCGCGCCGGGCCGTGGAGGCGCCGGCCGCGACGCCGTTCGACGCCATCCTCGGCGACGACCCCGCGCTGGCCGCCGCGCGCGAGCGCAGCCGGCGCCTGGCCGCGAGCGACCTGCCGGTGCTGCTGCTGGCCGAGACGGGGTCGGGCAAGGAGCTGTTCGCCCGCGCGATCCACGACGCGAGTCCGCGCCGCGACGGCCCGTACCTGGCGCTCAACTGCGGCGCGATCCAGCGCGACCTGCTGTTGAGCGAGCTGTTCGGCCACGGCCCCGGCGCCTTCACCGGCGCGGCCAAGGACGGTCGCGACGGCCTCGTGCACGCGGCCGACGGCGGCACGCTCTTCCTCGACGAGGTCGCGGAGCTGTCGATGGATGCGCGGGTCGCGCTCCTGCGCGTCCTCGAGGACGGCAGCTACACGCGCGTCGGCGAGACCGCGGCGCGCCGCGCCGACATCCGCATCGTCGCCGCCACCTGCCGCGACCTGCCCGCGCTCGTCGCGTCGGGCGACTTCCGCAAGGACCTCTTCTATCGCATCGGTGGCGCGCGCGTGGAGCTCCCGCCCCTGCGCGAGCGGCGCGACTTCGACGCATTGCTCCACGTCCTGTGGGAGCGCGTGCGCCTGCCCGACGGCACGCGCCCGCCGCGCCTGTCCCACGCGGCCCGCGCGCGCCTCGCGAGCCACGACTGGCCCGGCAACGTGCGCGAGCTCGAGTCCGCCCTGTCGTACGCCGCCGTCATGGCCGGCGACGCCGCGGCGGTCGAGGTGGAGCACCTGCCCGCGACCGTGACCGAGGCGGCGACGACCGACGCCCCCGACTCCGCCGGCCCCGCCGCGCCCCCGAGCGACGGCGCCCTCGACGACGCGCGCCGCCGAAGCCTGATCGAGGCCCTGCGCGCGAACCCGGGCAACGTGTCCGCGGCCGCCCGCCAGCTGGGCGTGGCGCGGAGCACCGTGTACCGGTTGGTGCGGCGGTACGGCCTCGAGGTCTAGCGCACGGCGACGCTCTGGCATTGCGATGGACTCGCGCCCATCTATCATCGACAGAGCGCGATCGCGCGCTGCTCGACCTTGCCTGCCGATCCGTCAACCCGAAAGGGCTACGCCCTCGCGACACCACTCGCCGACTTTTGCAAAGCGTCCCCCGACGCGCTGCTGGGGCAATTGAGTGCCCAGAGCGCGCTTCGACTGCGGTCGGGGCAGACCGAGAACGAACAGCTCTTGGCGTGGACCGAGAGTATCTCCTGGCTGCGAGAAGCGGCCGGGGAACTGGTTCGGGAGGAGAGCCGCGCTGCCCAGTGGACGCTCTGCCTTGAGTTCGAGATCCCACGGCGCAGCGGCCGCATCGACGCGGTGCTAGTCGCGGGCGATGTGCTCTTCGTCATCGAGTTCAAGTCGTCCAAAGCGACGGCGGAGGCTCTGCGGCAGGCCGAGGACTACGCCCTTGAGCTCTGCGACTTCCACGATGCATCGCACGAGCTAGCGATCTTCCCCGTGGTTTGTGCGAGTAAGGCTAAGGTGGTCGACGGGAAGCTGCTGACGGCGACGGGGGCTGCCCAGCCCAGCAGCTGCCCTGCCTCCGCGCTCGGCTCACAGCTCCTGCGCATCTGGGAGTCCCGCCGCGACGTCGCGCTTGGCCCGATCGACGCGGCCGCCTGGCTCGCATCGCCCTACCGCCCAACTCCGACCATCGTCGAAGCGGCGCGCTCCATGTACGCCGGACACTCCGTGCGCGAGCTCGGCCGCTCAGAGGCGAACGCTGACTCGTTGTCCCGCACGCAGGAGGCGGTTCAAGGAGTCGTCGAGCGGGCGCGCCGTGAGCGCAACAAGACGATCTGCTTCATCACGGGCGTCCCGGGGGCTGGCAAGACGCTCGCTGGACTCAACTTGGTCTACAGCCTTCGCGCCGAGTGCCCGTCGACATTTCTCTCGGGGAACGGCCCGCTCGTTCGCGTCCTGCAAGAGGCGCTCGCCGAGGACATCGCGAGTCGGAAGGGAGTTTCGAAAAGCGAGGGGCGACGCCAGTCGTCAACACTCATCACGAACGTCCACCGCTGGCTAGATCTTTACATCGATAAGCAGGCAAAGACGGCGCCGAACGAAGACCTCGTCATCTTCGACGAAGCGCAGCGCGCGTGGAGCCGCGAACACTCCATGCGCAAGTTCAAGCGCGATGCGTCGGAGCCGCAGATGATGCTCGAAGCGATGGGCCGCAAGGAGGCGCCGGTCGTCGTCGCCCTGGTAGGCAACGGTCAGGAGATCAATACTGGCGAAGCGGGCCTATTGGAGTGGGGCAAGGCACTCACTGAGCACCACACGGACTGGAGCGTCGTCGCTTCGCCTGAGGTGCTTGCCGGAGAGCGATTCGCGGGCTCGGCCCTATTCCCTCATGAGAGCGCGATCCCGCGTGACCGAGTCACCGAGGTCGCAGATCTCCACCTTGACGTGCCGCAGCGCTCCTACCGCTCGACCGACGTGGCTCGATGGGTCGAGCACGTCTTGGGTAACGAGCCCGACCAGGCGGCGTTGCTCATGGAGCACCTACAGCGCTACCCGATCGTCCTCGCGCGCGATCTCGACGTCGCGCGGGACTGGCTTCGCGAGCACAGCCGTGGACTGCGACGGCGCGGCCTCCTCGTGAGTTCGCAAGCCCGCCGCCTCCGCTCGGATGGCATCCCCGTCAGCGAGCGCATCGACGAGGTGAACTGGTTCTTGAAGCCTGATGACGATGTTCGTTCGTCGAACTTCCTCGAACTCGCGCTCACCGAGTTTGGCGTGCAGGGACTCGAGGTCGACTGGTCGTGTACCGCGTGGGGAGGCGACCTGACGCGCAAGGGCACTTCTTGGGACATCCGCAAGTTCAAGGGCACCAAGTGGACCCAGGTCCGGGACGGCGCGGATCGCGACTACGCCCTGAACCGCTACCGCGTCCTTCTGACCCGAGCGCGCGAAGGCATGGTGATCTGGGTGCCGCGAGGGTCGCACCGCGACGCGACACGAGACCCGCGACGGTTCAACGAACTGGCCGAGTACCTGACGGCCTGCGGCGTGCGCTCGATCGCCTAAGCTCGGAGGCAGGGTCGGCTCATTCGGGCGCGTCGCGCAGCTCCCTCAGCTCGTCGACGGTGAGCTCGTCGCGCGGGAACGCAGCATCCGCCGCGAGCGCGGCCTCGATCTGCGAACGCGCCTCTCCCTCCTCGCCCGCCGCCCGCAGGCACTTGGCGAGGATCAGCCGGCTCTCGCGGCTCGGCCGCGCCTCCACGGCGCGGCGCGCGTAGGCCACCGCCTGCTCGAGGCTCGACTCCGGACGTCCGGTCGCCATCACCTTCGCGATCCAGGGCAGGGTCTCGAGGCGCAGGTGCACGATCGCCAGGGTGGCGAGGGCCGTGGGCTCGTCCGGCTTCTCCGCCAACACGGCCTCGGCCACCTCGACGACCTGGCGGGCGCGGTCGGAGCGATCGAACATCGCCTCCAGGTGCGTCGACGCGCCCAACGCCCACGCGAGCTGGGCGCGGGCCTCGGGCGAGCGCTCGCCGGCGACGTCGGCGCGGCGGGCGTAGTCGAGGGCGCTCGCGGCGGCGGCGTCGCGGTGTGACTGCTCGCGGTCGGCGAGGAGCACGAGCGCGTCCGACTCGGCGCGCGACGCCAGGAACAGGACGCGGCCGTCGTCGGGGCGCTCCGCGGCCAGGGCCAGGGCGAGCTCGCGCGCGGCGTCGAGCCGGCGCTCGCCGCGCAGGGCGTCGACGCGCGCCAGGTCGGCGGCCAGGTCACCGCGCTCGGCCTCCGCGCGGGGCAGCGCGTGCTCGCCGCGCCAGGCGTCGAGGTCGACACGGGTGGAGCCGCACGACGCGAGGTGGAGCGTCAGCGCGAGGGCGAGCAGGCGAGCGAAGGTGGCGCAAAGTCGGCGGAGCATGGCCCGCGGACCCTAGCACCGCGCGCGATGGACATGGGCTCCGCGCCCGCCGCACGCGGGGGCGCTCAGTCCCCGCCCTTCTTCGCGCCCCACGCGCCCTCGCCCTTGCCCTCGCCTTTCCCGCCGGACTTCCCGCCGGCCGCGCCCTTCGACGCGCCGCCGTCGCCCACCAACGAGCGCAGCTTGCCGAGCACCTCGTCGGTCACGCCGACCTTCTCGATCCAGTCCTCGAAGGCCGCGCGCACGTCGGGGTCGAGCGTGGCGAGCATGGCCTCGACCTCTCCGGTCGCGACCCCCGCGCCCTTGCCGCCTTCGGCCCAGGCGCCGTCCTTCGCGCCGAAGCCGGCCTTGTCGTCCCAACCGGCTTTCTCGTCCCAGCCGGCTTTCTCATCGTCACCCCCCACCGGCTTCCCGCCGAAGGCCAGGGCCGAGCCGCCGGGCTCGTTGAAATAGGCCTGGTGCGGGTAGTCGTCGCCGACCACCTGCGCCTCCTCCCCGCGCGCCGGCGGGATGATCCAGTGCGCGCCCTCCACGGTCTCGATGCCGTCGCGCCAGGCGCCGAGCAGCTCGAGCCAGTCCTCCTCGAGGCTGCCGGGGTCGCTCGGCGGCATGTACAGCTCGTGGCGCCAACCGTTCTCGAGGAACATCTCGACGGTGCTCATCCCGACGCGGTGGCAGTCGAAGCAGCCGTTGAACGGGATGTGCAGCGTGCGCATGTCCCAGTTCTCGCCGCCGATCACGTAGTACGGCGCGTCCGCGCCGAGGATAGGCACCACGGGCTCGTCCGTGCCGGGCATCTTCGCCGCGTTGATGAACGGGTTCGTGATGAACGGGTCGCTCTGGTGGCACGACACGCACTGGATCTGCCCCGGCGTCCGGAACGCGCGGTTGAACTCCTCCGGCTCGTCGATCCAGGGCAGCTCGCCGCGCATGCGCAGCGTGCCCTCGTCGAGCGTCACCCACGGCTCGACGCGGTCGCTGCTCTCGAAGAACGCCGTCGCGCCGGTGACGCGGTGGTAGCCGATCATCTGCACCGAGGCGACCACGTACTCGTGGCTGGTGCTCGAGTTGCGGCCGAAGCTCACCCACACCACGTCGGGCAGCGGCTCGCCGTCGGCGGTGCGTCCCTCGTGGCGCTGCAGGGTCGAGCCCGACACCGTCGCCTTGCCGAGGAAGCTCGGGTTGTCGAGGTCGCGACCCAGGTTCCCGTAGGTCTGCACGCCGTCACGGTAGAGCGGGATCTCGACGGCCGCGCCCAGGTCCACGCGCGGCGGCACGCCCAGCTCGGCCTCCACCATCTTCGCGTACTCGTACGCGGTGTCGGGGAAGCCCTCGTAACGCACCTGAGCCTCGGCGTCGGTCGCCGGGACGGCCTGGAGCGGCCGCTGCTCGCGCTGCGCCGCCGGCTCGTCCTGCGCCGCGCGCTCGTCGTCACCACCGTGCAGCGCGCAGCCCAGCGCGACCGCCGCGAACGCGCACATGGCGCCCAGTCCGATCCGATCGTTCATCGTGAGAGTTCCTCCGGCGGCGTCACGATAGGACGCGAGGCCCGGGGATCGAAACGGGGTCGCACCCTCGATCACCGCGGCCAGCCGCCTACGCACCGCGAGGTCACGCATTCCGCGCGTCCGCGCGGGGGCGGGCACGGAGCCCGACGCTCCGGCCGTCGGCCGGCGCGCTGCCAGCGCCGCGGCTAGGCTGAGCGCCCCGGACCGACACCGACTCGTCGCTCCAGCCCCCCCACCTCCATGCGCACCTCGCTCCCGCTCCGCGTCGCCGTCGCACTCCTCGCCCTCGTGCTCGGCAGCGCGCCGGCCGCCGCGCTCCAGCGACAGCCCCCGCCCGTGCCCGACCTCACCGCCGGCGGCACGCGCGACGGCGCGCACGACTGGAACCTCGGCCCGACCGGCGCGCGCGGATGGATGTGGGGCTGGAACCTCGAGACCACGAACGCGCGGCAGATCCTCGTGACGGCCGTCGCGCCCGACTCGCCCGCGGACGGTGTGCTCGAGGTCGGCGACGTGATCCTCGGCGTCGGCGGAGAGCCGTTCGACCGCGATCCGCGGCGCGCGTTCGGCGACGCGATCACGGCGGCCGAGGCCCGCTCGGGTGCGTTGCGGCTCGTCGTGTGGCGCGACGGGAGGACGAGCCGCGAAGTCCTGCGCCTGCCCATGCTCGGCGCGTACGAGGCGACCGCGCCGTTCGACTGCGCGAAATCCGCCGCCATCCTCGACGCGGCCTGCGCGCACGTCGCCGCGAACGTGAAGGGCGACATCGACGGAATGATGAACGCGCTCGCGCTGCTCGCCACGGGGCGCGAAGAGTACGAGCCGCTCGTGCGCGACCTGGCGCGCGAGGTGGCGAAGCCGGACCGCTCGCTGACGCTCGAGGGCCGCACCTCGGGCCTGTTCGCCTGGCGCTGGGGCTACCGCGCGCTGTTCCTGTGCGAGTACTTCCTCGCGACCGGGGACGACGAGGTGCTGCCGGCCATCACGGACTACGCGCGCACGATGGCCCAGGGACAGAGCGGCGTCGGCACCTGGGGGCACGGCATGGCCTGGCCCGACCTGAACGACGGCCAGCTCAACGGACGGCTCGGCGGCTACGGCGCGCTCAACCAGTCCGGCCTCGTCTGCCACCTGGCGCTCGTGCTGGCGCGCCTGTGCGGCGTGCAGGACCCGGACGTGGACGCGGCGATCGAGCGCGCGAACCGCTTCGCGTCGTTCTACGCGGGCAAGGGCGCGATCCCCTACGGCGACCACCGCCCCGGCTGGGACGCGCACGACGACAACGGCAAGAACTCGCTCGCCGCGATCGTCTTCGACCTGCAAGGGCTCCGGGAGGAGGCGCGCTTCTTCGCGAAGATGGCGACCGCGTCGTACGCGGAGCGCGAACGCGGGCACACCGGCAACTACTTCAGCTACCTGTGGGGCCCGCTCGGCGTCGCGCGCGTCGGTCCCGAGGCGGTGGCGGCGTTCCTGGCGGAGCAGCGCTGGTTCTACGACCTCGGTCGCGCGCACGACGGCCGCTTCCCCTACCAGGGCGGCGCCGGGATGACCGGCGGCGAGCACCAGTACGGCGACTGGGACTGCACGGGCGCGTTCGTGTTGGCGAACACGCTGCCCCTCCAGCGCCTGTTCATCACGGGTCGCGGGACGGCTCCCGAGCAGGCGCTCGTCGGCGATGAGCTCGCGGACGCGATCGAAGCGGGCCGCGGCTTCACCGCCTGGGACCTGGGCGCGGCGCACTACGAGGCGAAGTCGGAGCGCGAGCTCATGGCCGACCTGCGCAGCTGGTCGCCCGCCGTGCGCTCGCGCGCGGCGCTGGCGCTGGCGAAGCGCGACGAGGTCCCCGTGGATCGCCTCGTGCGCCGCCTGTCGAACCGCGAGCTCGACGTGCGCTACGGCGCGTGCCAGGCGCTGGGCGCCCTGGGCCCGCGCGCGGCCGACGCGGTGCCGGAGCTGACCGAGCTGCTGGCGTCCGACGACGTGTGGCTGCGCATCCAGGCCTGCTTCGCGCTGGCCGACATCGGCGACGCGGCGCGCTCGGCGGCGCCCGACATGCTGCGGCTCGCCATGGTCGACGACCCCGACGATCCGCGCGGGTACACCCAGCGCTTCCTCGCCTTCACGCTCTTCTACAAGGGCGGCGCGCTGAACATGCGCGGGCTGCTCGCGCGCGACCTCGACGGGATCGACCGGGACCTGCTCCTGCCGGCGATCGAACGCCTGCTCGCCAACGACGACGGCCGCGCGCGCGCGTGCCTCGAGAGCGCCTACCGCAACCTGCCGTTCGAGGAGCTGGTGCCGATCCTGCCCGCGATCGTCGAGGCGATCCGCGAGCCGTCGCCCAGCGGCGTGATGTTCGCGAACGGCATCCGCCTGTCGGGGCTCGAGCTGCTCGGGAAGCACCGCGTCGCGGAAGGCATGGACCTGTGCCTCGATGCGATGGACATCGACGAGTGGGGCAAGCAGGACCGCATCAGGAAGGGGCTCGAGGTGCTGCGGACCTACGGCAGCGCCGCCCACCAGCAGCTGCCGCGGCTGTACGAGCTCGAGCAGAAGCTGACGACGCACACGGAGGCCGCGGGACTCGCCGAGCAGATAGAGCTCTGCCGCGACACGATCGCGACCATCCAAGCTGCGGTCGTGGGCGCCGATGCGGCCGAGCCGGTGCGGACGGTGGCCGAGATCGTGGCCGCCGGGCGCGAGGCGAGCCCGGCACGCACCGACACCCTGAAGGTCTTCGTCCTCGCCGGTCAGTCGAACATGGTCGGCGCCGGCCAGGTCGTCGCGCGCGAGGAACGCAACGGCGGCAAGGGGTCGCTCGAGCACCTGGTGCGCGACCCCGCCACCGCCGAGCGCTTCGCGCATCTGGTCGACGAGGAGGGCGCGTGGATCCGCCGCGACGACGTGTGGATCGACTTCTTCGAGCGCGAGGGGCCGCTGACCGTGGGCTACGGCAGCCGCGCGGACACGATCGGCCCGGAGCTGGGCTTCGGGCACGTGGTCGGCGACGCGTTCGACGAGCCGGTGCTGCTGATCAAGATCGCCTGGGGCGGCAAGAGCCTCGCGGTGGACTTCCGCCCCCCCAGCGCGGGCGGCGCGGTGGGCCCCTTCTACACGCAGTTGATCGACGGGGTGCGCGAGGTGCTCGCCGGCCTGGACGCGGGGCTCGGCGACATGCGGTACGACGGCTACGAGCTCGTCGGCTTCGGCTGGCACCAGGGCTGGAACGACCGGATCGACCAGGCCTTCAACGACGCGTACGAGGAGAACATGGCCCACTTCGTCCGCGACGTGCGCGCTGCGCTCGAGGCGCCGGAGTTGCCCTTCGTGATCGCGGAGACCGGCATGAACGGCCCGGACGAGACGCACCCGCGCGCGCTGTCGTTGATGGCCGCCCAGCGCGCCGTCACCGAGCGACGCGAATTCCGCGACACGGTGGCCTTCGTGCCGACCCAGGCGTTCTGGCGCCCCGCGGAGGTCTCCCCGTCCGGCCAGGGCTACCACTGGAACGGCAACGCCGAGACCTACTACCTGATCGGCGACGCGATGGCGCGCGTGCTGCTGGAGGTGGCCCGCGAGCGGCGCGGGCGCTGAGTCGCGCGCCGCCTCAGACGCTCAGGCCCAGCAGCCCGACCACCCACAGGTGGCCGAGCGACACGCAGCCGAGCCAGACCGCGAGGCCGAGCAGACGCGGCACGCCGACCGACGCGCGGGTCGCGTCCACCGCGAGTCCGACGAGCAGCGCGGCCACGGGCGCGACGACGACCACGGGGAACAGGTAGGCGTCGTCGAAGACCAGCATCAGGTCGGTGACGAGCGCGCCCACGAAGACGACGGCGTTCGCGGCCGAGAAGCCGAGCGCGAGCACGGCGACCCAGACGCCCGACACCAGCGGCTCGGGGCGGTGCGGCGAGAAGATCTCCCGCATCGCGACCGCCGAGGCCACCAGGATCAGCAGCCCGAAGCCGAAGCCGTTCGCGACCGAGGTCATCAGTTCCATGAGCGGCCCGAGCCCGGCGGCGAGGACGCCCGTCGCGTAGAGCGCGGCGCCGGCGAGGAAGACCACGAGCGTCGTCGCGGGGAGTCGCGGTCCGTCGTCGCCGTCCGATACGGGTGCGTCGTCCATGGGTCGTGCGCGCGGTGCGCAGCGGCGTCAGGGTACCGGGCGCCGCCGCCCGTCCCGACTCACTCGACGCCGACGACCCGATCCCAGGGCTCGCTGCGCGGATCGACACCGTCCAGGAACGCCGGATCGAGCGCGGCGGCCCGCTCCATCCAGGCCTCGCAGAGCTCGCGGTCGCGCTGCAACTCGGAGTGCTCGACGCGAACCCCGTCGGCGGCCAGGGTCGCGAGTTGGCCCGCGAGCGCGGCCTCGTCGATCGCCCCGTGGACGAACCGCGAGCGGTCGGCGGGGGTCGATTCGGACGCTGCGTTCGTGGCGCGGCCCTCGGCCGTCCCGCTGAGCGGCCGGTGCTCCTGCGACCTTCGCCGAATCCCGATCAGGCCTCCGGCTCCCCGGTCCCCCGAGGACCTTCCACCTCGCGCGCCGTCAACAACAGTCGCAGGTCGAACTCGAACTGGTGGTAGTCCGGCTCCATCGCGGTGCACAGCCGGTAGAAGGCCTTGGTGTGCTCGCGCTCGCGTAGGTGGGCCAGCTCGTGCACGACGATCATGCGCAGGAACTGCGGCGCCGCGTCCTTGAACAGCCCGGCGACGCGAATCTCGCTCGTCGCGCGCACCTTCGCCCCGTGGGCCCGCGAGCGAAAGGTGTGCAGCCCGAGCGCGTCCTCCACCGCGAGCAGTCGGTCGTCGTAGAGCACCTTCGACACGGGCTTCGCCGTCTTCAGGTGCCGCTGCTTCAGCTCGGCGACGTACCCGCGCAGCAGCTTGCTCGAGGTGTACGGGTGGCGGTCCGGGTAGCGCGCGGCGACGTGCGCGCCGAGCCGGCCGGCGGCGAGGAGCTCGCGGAC
>Ga0180436_10005888_pt1 | contig 10759 bp, 10 predicted proteins | sample SS_ome_2_FD_132434 | JGI IMG/M metagenome (GOLD analysis project Ga0180436, IMG submission 132434) | Hypersaline lake sediment archaeal communities from the Salton Sea, California, USA - SS_3_S_2 metaG | ecosystem: Environmental > Aquatic > Non-marine Saline and Alkaline > Hypersaline >...
ATGGTCGAGGAAGGCAGTTTCGGCGGCCTGACCGACTGGGAGGATTTCTACGGCTACCCGATCTACGCCTGGGGCAAGCTGCCCGAGCCGCGCGCGGTCAACGTGACCTCCGAGTCCATGCGTTTCGTTTCCGGTTTCGACTGGGACATCAACGAGGACTGGAACCTCGACACCGGCCTGACCTATGGCCGCAACGAGTCCGAGCAACACGGCATCGCCGGCCTGGTCATCGCGGAAGCTTTCTACAACGCCAGCGTGGGCAACCTGTGCACCGACGGCACCGTGGTCGAGCGCTGGGAACTCGACCTGGAGCGCCCCGATGCCTTCTACATCGGCGAAACCTGCGAGGACCTGGGCAAGACCACGCTTTGGTACAACCCCTTCGGCGGCCAGGAAAGCCAGGCCGCGGGCATCGACGAGGCCATCCGTACCGAGGCGCGCCGCGCCGGCAAGTCCGAGCTCTGGGCCATCGACGCCACCGCCTCCGGGCCGCTGTTCGATTTCCGCGGCTACACCGTCATGTCGGCCATCGGCGTCGAGTGGCGCAACGAGTCGGTACGTGACGTGCCCTCGGGCGTGGCCGTGGCGACGACCGACAACCCGGAACCCATCCTCGGCTTCAGCTCGACTTCCGCGGACGCCGAGCGTGACCAGTGGGCCGGCTTCATCGAGCTGTTCTGGCCCATCACCGACAACTTCGACCTGCAACTGGCAGGCCGCTACGACCACTACGACAGCTTCGGCGGCGACTTCAACCCGAAAGTGGCGTTCCGCTGGAGTGTGCTCGACGGCCTGGTCCTGCGCGGCAACTACTCGACCTCGTTCCGCGCGCCCTCGTTGGCCCAGGTCGGAGCCGGCACGCTGCTGAGCTCCTACCGTGTCGACTGCGCCGCCACGCCCGAGGCCTGTGACGGCGATGCCGATGCCAACGGCGAGGCCCTGCTGTCGGAGGACGTCGCCAACGACAGCCTCGAGCCGGAGACGGCCGATACGTATGGCTTCGGCCTGTTGTGGCTGCCCACCGAACGGATCGAAATGACCCTCGACTACTGGGCGATCAACTACGAGAACGTGATCGGCATCGACGAGGACGACTTCATCCGCCGTGCGCTGGGCGGGGAGTACCCCGTGGTCGGCCGCGGCGAACTGCCGACCGGCCAGCCGGGCCTGGAGGTCGACGGCGGTTTCGTTATCGACGCCCACTTCGAACTCTCGAACCTGGGCTTCCAGGACATCAGCGGTATCGACCTGACCTACACGCAGGACATTCCCTTCGACAACAGCACGCTGACGCTGATGGCCGACGCCACCTACCTGATCGAGTACCTGCGCCAATCTTCGCCGGCTTCGCCGGAAATCGACGAGGCGGGACAGTACACGTATCCGGAATGGCTGGCCAGCGCCCGCGCGCGCTACACGATCGGCAACTGGGACCTGCTGCTGCGTGCCCGCTACACCGATGGCTACATCGACGACCCGGCGCCGAGTACGCTGGACGCGCTGGGCATTCCGCGCGGCACGATCATCCACGTCGACGACTGGCTGGTATGGGACTTCAACGTGGCGTACAACTTCACGCCGGACAACTACCTGTCGTTGAACGCTCGCAACCTGTTCGACGAGGAGCCGCCGCTGGTGCTCGGTTCCGGCTCCAACGTGGACCAGATCAACCACAACTCGATGGGGCGCTACATCACGCTGCGCTACACGCACCGCTTCTGACCGGTCCGTGATGCAGGCCATTCGACGCACCGTTGGCCGGCGCGCCCGGGCTCTCCTCGGGGCCTGGGCGCTGGGCCTTCTCGGCACCCTCCCGGTGCAGGCCGCGGACGGCACGCTGCTGATCGTCGGCGGCGCGCTGGAAGCGGACAACGCCGAGGTGCATCGGGCCTTGATCGACGCCCTGCTGCCGACGGGCCCGCTGGTCATCGTCCCGGCGGCCAGCGGCCAGCCGGCGCGTTCGGCCGAGGGCTTTGCCGAGGACCTCCAGGCTCACGGCCTGGCGGCCGACCGCATCCGCGTGTTTCCGCTGGCCGTGCGCGACGATAGCGAGACGCCGGACGTCGACGAGAGCGAGTGGTCGCGCAACGCCTGGGACCCGGAGCGGGTCGCAGAGGTGGCGAACGCCGCCGGTTACTGGTTTACCGGCGGCGACCAGATGCGCATCACGCAGGCCATGCTCGGCCCGGACGGAGAAGAATCGCCCCTGCTGCAACAGGTGCGCTCACGGCTGGCCGCCGGTGCGGTGGTCGGCGGCAGCAGCGCGGGCGCGGCGGTGATGAGCCGGGACATGATCGCCGGCGGCGTCAGTTTCACCGCGCTGCTCGAACCGCTGGCCGGCGCCTACAGCGACAGCGAAGACCAGGACAGCGGACGCCTGTTCCTGTCTCGTGGCTTCGGTTTTCTGCCCGACGGCCTGGTCGACCAGCACTTCGACCGCAAAGCCCGGCTGGGCCGGTTGGTGCGGGCGATGGACGCGACCTCGCAAGCCAGGGGGTTCGGCGTGGACGAGGACACGGCCTTGCTGGTCCACCTGGGCGAGGACCGGGCGCGCGTGCTCGGCCGCGGCAGCGTCACGCTGCTGAACGCCTCCGCGGCCCGCTTCGCCTTCGGCGGCAGGGCCCTGGTGACGGGGCTGCGGCTCGGCATGATAGCCCCGGGCGTCACGTTCCGCCTGTCCGACTTCAGCGTCGTCGACGGGGCCGGCGCCGCCACGGTCGGCAAGGAATACTTCGGCTACGATCCGGTCGACGGCGGCGGCATGGCCTTCGCCAACCCCCGCCTCGACCAGGCGCTCGGCTTCGACCTGCTGGACAACGACGCGCAGTCGCTCGACCGCTACAGCATCGACTCGCAGGGACGCGTGCTCGTGTACCGCTTCAGCGAGACCGCCGACAGCCGCGGCTACTGGCGCAGCGAAGGTTCGGGCGAGCGCTACACGGTGACCGGCGTGCGCTTCGACATCCTGTCATTGCGGACCGAACTGCCGCCTCACTGACCGGTGCAGGCGCGCACGTCGAAACAGAGATCCTCGCCGTCCAGCGGGATCCGCCCGTCCTTGCCGAAGATACCCGACAGTCTCAGGTTGGCGATGTCCACGCCCGTTTCCGACACCGTGACCAGCGAGACGTGGTCGATGGCCATGTCCTTGCGCGGGTTCTGGACCCCGCCGGTGGTGCCCAGGCGGATGTAGTCCCGGCCCTGGCGGGTTTCGTGCAAGTAAGCATGCTCGTGCCCGTAGAACACGGTGTACGGGCGGTCGGCCAGGGCGGCCTCGACGCGCGCGAATTCCTGCTCGGCGTCCTGTTCCCACACCGCCTTGTGCAGGATGACGAAGGTGTGCCGCACACCGGGGTTGCGCCCGATCACCTCGACGAAGTAATCCGCCTGCGCCTCGCCCACGCGACCGTGGCGCCGCGCGGGTGAACGGCCGTACTCGGTTTCCCCGAAGACGCCCCAGCCCTCGGCATCGACGGCTGCCATGGCCTGCTCGCGTATCTCGTGCAGTTTCCACTGCGCCTCGGCCGTGTTGTCCTCGGTGTCCAGCACCAGGAACAGGGTGTCCTTGTACAGGAAATGGTAGTAACGGGCGCCGTAGCGCCGCTCGTAGACGGCCCACATCGCGGGGTTGGTCAGGTCGTGGTTGCCGCCGGTGTAGAACAGGCGTGCACGGGCCGCACCGGCGCGGCGGTCGAAGGAGTCCCATTCCCGGGCCAGTTGCGCCTCGTCCGTGGTGCCGCCCTCGATCAGGTCGCCGACGCCGATCACGAACTCCGGCCGCAGCAGGTTCAGTTGCGCGACCGCCACCTCGAACACACCGGGCCGCTCGCCACCGGTCAGGTCGGAAAAGAGCGCGAAGGTGAAAGCGTCACCGTCGTCGAAAGCCCTGCCGGTCCAGGGAACGGCGTCGGTCGAGCCCTCGTAGCGGAAGGTCGACGCGTCTTCCGGGTGGGTGGCGCAACCGGCCAGCCACAGCGCCGCGACCAGCCAGGCCGCCAGGGCGAGACGCCTCACTCGGGCGCGGCTTCCGCGGCCGCTTGCTGGCCGTGCCGCGCGCCGTGGTGCTGCGCCTGGTGTTGCGCGAACTCGTCAGCGTCGATGCAGCCGTTGCCGTCAAGGTCGAGGTCGGCGAAGGTCGGCATCTTCATGCCCTGGCGCTTGCCGTGGCCGTGGGCGCCGTGCGGCCCGCCACCCTGGCCGCCGTGCTGCTTGCGCATCGCCTGCATGCGGGCGTCACGGCCGGCGGTGAATTCGTCGCGGTCCAGTTGGCCGTCACCGTTGGCGTCGAAGTCGGCAAACGACGGCGCATTGGCCAGGCCGCGCATCTGCTTGCCCTCGGCGGCGCGCGCGGCGATACGCTCGGCGCGGAACTGGTCGAACTCCTGCTGGCTTACAAAGCCGTCCCCGTCTGCGTCGAAGTCCTCGAAGGTCGGCGGCCCTTGGCCGTGGCCGTCGGCCCGCGCCGCGAGTGGCAGCACCGCGATGGCGATCAGCACGGCGATAACGAGGATAATCTTGAAGGCGGCCTGGTCCGGACTTTTCATCTTAGTACTCCGATCGAGCGGCGTGGACAGGCCCGATCATACACCCCTCCGGCGCGACCGGCACGGCCCCCGAGGCAAGAAATGCAGTACTATTTGCCGCACGTCCTGCAGGAGTCCAATCGATGACCGAGTTCAGACCGGCGGAACCGTTCGACCTGGTGATTTTCGGTGGCACCGGCGACCTGGCGCGCCGCAAGCTGTTGCCGGCCCTGTATCATCGCGACGCCGACGGCCAACTCGGCGAAGGCAGCCGGATCATCGCATCGTCGCGCAAGCCGTTGTCGCGCGACGAGTACGTTGCGCTGGTGAAGCGCGCCCTGCGCAAGCACTTGCCCGAGGGCGACTTCAACGGCGAAACCTGGCAGCGCTTCGCGGACCGGCTCCACCACCACCAGCAGGACGTCACCGCCGAGGAAGGCTGGTCCGGCCTGGAAGGCTTGCTGTCGGAAAAACCACAGCACATCCGCGTGTTCTACCTGGCCACCCTGCCGGCGCTCTACGGCCCGGCGGCGCAACACCTGGCCGCGGCCGGGCTGACCGGCGGCGAGGCGCGCATCGTGCTGGAGAAGCCGGTCGGTCACGACTTCGATTCCGCCCGGACCATCAATGACGAAGTCGGCCGCTGCTTCGACGAGGCGCGCATCTTCCGCATCGACCACTACCTGGGCAAGGAAACGGTGCAGAACCTGATGGCCTTGCGCTTCGCCAACTCCATGATCGAGCCCCTGTGGCGGCGCGGAGCCATCGACCACGTACAGATCACCGTGGCCGAGGACCTGGGCGTCGGCGACCGCGCCGAGTTCTACGACCGTACCGGCACCCTGCGCGACATGGTCCAGAATCACATGCTGCAACTGTTGTGCCTGGTCGCGATGGAGGCCCCGACCGGCATGGGCCACGAGGACATCCGCGGCGAGAAAATCAAGGTGATGCGCGCGCTGCGCCCGATCACGCCCGACAACGTGCAGCGCGTCACCGTGCGGGGCCAGTACAGTTCCGGCGCGATCGGCGGCAAGGTGGTGCCGGGCTACCTCGAAGAACTGGGCGACGGGGCGAGCAGCAACACCGAGACCTTCGTCGCGCTCAAGGCCGAGATCGACAACTGGCGCTGGGCCGGCACGCCGTTCTACCTGCGCAGCGGCAAGCGGCTGGCCGGCAAATCCTCGGAAATCGTCGTGCAGTTCCGCCCGATCGCGCACTCCATCTTTCGGGCGGAATCCGGCGTACCGGAGCCCAACCGCATGACCATTCGCCTGCAACCCGACGAGGGCGTCGAGCTCAGCATGGTCACCAAGGTGCCCGGCCCGGGGCACTTCAAGCTCCGCGCCCTGCCGCTGAACCTCTGCTTTTCCGACACCTACGACAAGCGCTACCCCGACGCCTACGAACGCCTGCTGATGGAAGTGCTGCGCGGCGACCCGGCCCTGTTCATGCACCGCGACGAGGTCGAATCCGCCTGGAACTGGATCGACGGCATCATCGACAGCTGGGCGGCCCGCGAAATGGCCGCGCAACCATACGTGTCCGGAACCTGGGGCCCCACCGACGCCGTGCGCCTGCTGGACCGCGACGGCCGCGAATGGTGCCAGCCCCATGTCTGAGCCGGCGTTCCGGGCTTTCGAAACCCGCTCGGACGCCGCGCGGGCCCTGGCCAACGAACTGGCGGGTGTGTTGGCCGCCGCGCTGGAGCGGCGCGGGTCGGCTGCGCTGGTGGTCAGCGGCGGCACCTCCCCGGTGGAAATGTTCCACCACCTGCGCGAGCAGGCGATCGACTGGACCAACGTCACGGTCGTCCCCAGCGACGAGCGCGACGTGCCGCCGGAACACCCCGATCGCAACGAGGGCATGATCCGGCGCGAACTGCTGCAGGGACCGGCCGCGGCGGCCCGCCTGGTCAGCCTGATCCCCCCCGGCGAAATCCCGGAGCGCTTCCATGCCGTGGTCCTCGGCATGGGGTCCGACGGCCATACCGCCTCGCTGTTTCCCGGCAGCCCGGACCTGCAGGCGGCTCTGGATAGCGAGGATGCGTTACACCGCCTGTCCGTGCCGGGACTGAAGGCCGATCGCGTCAGTCTCACGCCGCAGGCCTTGCTGTCTTCCCGGCGCATCGACCTGCTGTTCTTCGGCGAGGAAAAACGCGCCGTGTTCGAGCAGGCCGCTCGGCCCGGCGACCCGGCCGAGTTCCCGGTGCGCGCCGTGCTGGAGCAGGACCGCGCGCCCGTCACGGTCTTCTGGGCCCCCTGAAGGGAGCCGCATCGCCGTGCCCGACTGCATTGTCCTCGGCGCCGGCGCCGCCGGGTTCATGTGCGCCATCGGCGCCGCCCGGCGGGGGCGGAAGGTGCTGGTGCTGGACCGCTCGAACAAGCCCGGCAAGAAGATCCTGATGTCCGGCGGCGGCCGCTGCAATTTCACCAATCTCTACACGGCGCCCGACCGTTTTCTCTCGGCGAACCCCCACTTCGGCAAGAGCGCGCTCAGCCGCTACACGCCCGGCGACTTTATCGAGCTGGTCGAGCGACACGGCATCGACTACTTCGAAAAAGAAACCGTGAACGGCCTGAGCGGCCAGCTGTTCTGCCGCGAATCCTCGAAACAGATCGTCGCCATGCTGCTGGAGGAATGCGCACGCGCAGGTGTGGACATTCGCCTGGATTGCGAGACCGGGACCGTGCGCCACGACACGACGTTCCGGCTCGAGACCGGCAATGGAGCGTTCGAATCGGAAACCCTGGTGGTCGCCACCGGAGGCCTGTCCATTCCCAGCCTGGGCGGCTCGGCGTTCGGTTATCGCCTCGCGGAGCAGTTCGGGCTGAAGGTCTTGCCGACCACGCCCGGCCTGGCGCCCTTCACCTTCAGCGACGCGCTGCGTACCCGCTTCTCGCGCCTGTCCGGCCTGTCCTGCGAGGTGTCGGTAGCCGTCGGATCGACGCGTTTCCGCGAGGACATGCTGTTCACCCACCGCGGACTCAGCGGGCCCGCGATGCTGCAGGCCTCCAGTCACTGGCAGCCCGGCTCGGAAATCGAACTGGACCTCGCCCCGGGTCGCGACCTGGCCAGCACATTCTCCGGCTGGAAGTCCGAAAAACCGCGTTCATTGCTGCGCTCACCCCTCGACGCCCTGCTGCCGCAACGCCTGGTACGCGAACTCGAGGACCTGTTCTGGCCGGAGCGCGCCGGCACACCGCTGGGTGACTGGCCGGACCGGGCGCTCGACCGGGTCGCGGCCGCGCTGCAAGGCTGGCGGCTGAAACCTTCCGGCACCGAGGGCTACCGCAAAGCCGAGGTAACGCTGGGCGGGGTGGACACCCGCGAGCTGTCGTCAAGGACCATGGAATCGCGCGTCCCCGGCCTGTTCTTCATCGGCGAAGTGGTTGACGTGACCGGCGAGCTCGGCGGCTTCAACTTCCAGTGGGCCTGGGCCTCCGGCCACGCGGCGGGCCTGGCGGTCTGAGCGGCAGCGCGGTGATCAGCGCAATAAAAAAGGACCGCCGACCTCGCGGCCGGACGGTCCAGGGGCACCACTAGGGATGGGGTGATCAGTAAGCGCTGAGGGCGCGTTCGCCGGCATCGGCCGCGTCCAGCGGCAACACCTCGATGCGCCGCACCCTGGCGCGCGAATCGACGACGCAATCGGCTCGGGCGACGATTTCGTCGCTGGTCGCGCCGCGGGCGTCCAGGTGAATCATTTCAAGCTCCTGGAGGCGCCGTCCGCCGCCGAAGTCTTCGACGCTGTAGACCATTTCACCGAGTTCCATTTTGTCGCCCAGCGCGTCGAAGCAGGCTTCGATCGCGTTTTCGGCCGTGAATGCGTTCGCCGTGAACGGCGCCAGTGCGAGGGCCAGGGTAAACCCGCCCTTGCGCAGTGTGTTCCTGTTCATTTCGAGTCCTCCTTTCGGGGTTGAAGATTGATGGCTTCAAAGCTTAGGGAGGTGCTCCGGCAGCGACAAACGGTGTTTTTTCACCGATAGCTGAATTAAATTCACGTGTCCCGGCTGAACTGGCGCACGACCCAGTCGCGCAACGCCAGCACGTCCTCGCGCTGGACTTCGCCTGGCCGCATCGCCACGTGAAAGTGCTCGTCGGTGTGGATCCGGTCACCCAGGGCCGGCACCAGGTCGCCCCGCTCGAACCAGCGCTCGCTCAGCGGCCAGGACACGATGGCCACGCCCAGGCCCTGCGCCGCGGCCTGTACCACCGCGGCCATCGAGTCGAAACGCAGCACCTTGCCCGCCCGAGGTGGCGCGGTGTTCACGGCCCGCGCCCAGTTGGTCCACGAGTTCGGCCGGTTCTCGTGCACGATCAGTGTCAGCCCGTCCAGGTCTCGGTAGCGACGGATGCCGCTGGCTTTTCTGAATTCGGGCGAACAGGCCGTCAGTATCCGCCGCCGGAACAACGGGACGGCGTCCAGTTCCGGCCAGTCACCGGGACCCAGCAGGATCGACAGGTCGGCCTCGGCCGGGTGCGACTGCATCAGGCTGGGCTGCATGACCAGGCGGATGTCGGTGTCGGGCATCACGGACTGCAAGGCCTCCAGTTGCGGCATCAGCAGTTCCTGGGCAAAAAACGGTGGCACGGACAAGCGGATGATGCCGCGGCCGTACGCGGCACAGACCTGGTGCGTTTCGGCCTCGAGCCGGGCAAAAACGTCCGCAAGGAAGGCGTGGTAACTGCTGCCCGCATCGGTCAGCGACAGTGCGCGGGTCCGGCGGACGAACAGGTCGAAGCCCAGGAAAGACTCGAGATTCTTCACCTGGTGGCTGACGGCCGAGGCTGTAACGCACAGCTCCTCCGCCGCGCGCTTGAAGCTGAGGTGCCGCCCGGCCGCCTCGAAAGCGCGCAGCGCCTTGAGGGGTGGCATCCGTGATCCTGGCTGCATCGGTCGTCTCCGAGTCTTCGCCGGTTCGGAAAGAGTTGCAAGTACCGTGCCATTGCAGGATGACGAAAAGGTTACGAGAATGGCCCTTTATAGGAGCGCGCCGGGATTCGATCGGTAAAAGTGCATCCAAAAGACGGGGCCGGCGCATCACTATGGGCAGTCAATAACCGAAATGCACCAGGAGTGAACAATGAACGACCCCGGAATCATGGTACCCATCGTGATGTTCATCGTGCTGGGCTTCGTGCTCATCGCCTATTTCTACTGGAACCACCGTAACCGCGGCGCGATCATGGAGACGGTACAAAAAGCCATCGACCGCGGCGACGCGCTGACGCCGGAACTGCTGATCCAGCTGGGCGCGGCGGCCAACCCCAGGATGCGCGACCTGCGCCGCGGCATCATCTTCCTCGCGCTCGGCATCGCCGGCCTGCTGTGCAGCCTGTTTTTCGACTTTCCCGAGGTCGTCAACGGCATCCGCGCCGGCTCGGTGTTTCCGCTGATGCTGGGCCTGGGTTTCCTGCTGGTCTGGAAACTCAACAAGGACTGAGCGAGAGGAGCGGCGCCCGGGCGGCAAATGATTTCCGACGCGCAACTGGTGGCACGCGCCCGTGGCGGCGCGGACGAGGAAGCGTTTCGCCTGATCGTGGAACGCTACCAGGCCGCGATCCGCGGGTTCCTGCGCCGCCTGATGGCGGGCGACCACGGCACGGCCGACGACCTGGCCCAGGACACGTTCCTGCTGGCCTACCGCAAGCTGCACACCCTGCGGAACGCGCAGGGCCTGGCGTCGTGGCTACATTCGATCGCCTACCGCCAGTTCCTGCAGCACGGCCGCAAACACGGCAGGACGAAGCCATTGGCGGAGCCACCCGACCGGGGGCACGACCCGCGGAACGCGATGGACAGCGAGTGGCTGCTGCCGCGGCTGATGGCTCAGGCCAGCGAGGCCGAGCGTACCTGCCTGACGCTGGCCTACGCGGCGGGCATGAGCCACCCGGAAATCAGCGAGGTCACCGGCCTGCCGATGGGCACGGTCAAGTCGCACATCACCCGCGGCAAACGTAAACTCCAGGAATGGCTGAATGAACACGATCATCCCCTTTCCCCAACCGCCGGCCCCGGCCGGAAATCACAGGAGGCCCGCGATGCCTGACGCCACCGACAAGCGCCTCGAAACACTGCTGGCCTACAACGACGACCTCGAACCTGCGAACGACCTGTTCGTCACCGACGTCATGCGCGGCATCCGGCGCGAACGGCAAGTGCGCAGGGCCATCCTGGCCGGCTGCGGCGGCGTCGGCGCCCTGTTCGGCGTGGCCGGGGCCGTGATGCTGTC
>Ga0180436_10005889_pt1 | contig 10758 bp, 9 predicted proteins | sample SS_ome_2_FD_132434 | JGI IMG/M metagenome (GOLD analysis project Ga0180436, IMG submission 132434) | Hypersaline lake sediment archaeal communities from the Salton Sea, California, USA - SS_3_S_2 metaG | ecosystem: Environmental > Aquatic > Non-marine Saline and Alkaline > Hypersaline > Sediment...
CCACGCGGTCGGCGAACTCGGTCGAGCCGCCATGCGCGAGGATCTTCGCCTGTTCGACCCAGCCGTCGCGGCTGACCCGCCCCCGGAAGCCTTCCAGGTGTTCATCGACCCAGGCGACCTCTTCGTCGGACCAATGCGCGATCTGGTCGAAATGGAAGACGCCCAGCCTGTGCAGCAACGCCTCGAGCTTGGGGCCCACGCCCTTGATCTTCTTCAGATCATCCGGTCCGCCCTCGCGCGCGGCGGGCAGCATCTCGGGCTTTGTCTGCGCCGCGGCCTTGCCCGCCTCGGCGGGCTTTGCGGCCGGCTTCCTGGCGGTTTCAGTCTTGGCCGCCGGTTTCGTCGCCGGCTTTTTCGTGGCGGCGGGCTTGGCACCCTTGCCCAGCCACGGCGCCAGGATCGGCACCTCGGTACCGTCGATACGCTTCACGGTGTCGCCAAGATCGGTGGCCAGCGTCACCGAGGCATTCGCCGGCAGCCGATCCGCGCCGTATTCTTCCAGCGAGGTCAGGCCCGACTTGGGTTCCGACGCGTAGCGGCCGTTCTGCGGGCCGGGCGCGGGCACCTTGCCGGCGGCCAGTTCGTCGATGATCTCGGCCAGCCGCGCCGCCGTCAGATCCTCGTAGTAATCCTTGCCGATCTGGGCCATCGGCGCGTTCGCACAGGCGCCCAGGCATTCGACTTCTTCCCAGGAAAACTTGCCATCCGCAGACAGTTCATGCGCCTTCGGCGCGATCTTCTCGCGGCAGACGCCGATCAGGTCCTCGGCCCCGCAGATCATGCAGGACGTGGTGCCGCAGACCTGGATATGCGCCACGCTGCCAACGGGTTGCAGCTGGAACATGAAGTAGAAGGTCGCGACCTCCAGCGCCCGGATATGGGCCATGCCCAGCATGTCGGCCACATATTCGATCGCGGGGCGCGACAGCCAGCCTTCCTGTTCCTGCGCGCGCCACAGAAGCGGGATGATCGCCGATGCCTGCCGGCCCTCGGGATATTTGGTGATCTGGGTCTGCGCCCATTCGAGGTTCGCCGGCGTGAAGGCGAAGCTTTCGGGCTGATCTTGGTGCAGGCGGCGGAGCATTAGCGGTCGATCTCCCCGAAAACGACGTCCATCGTGCCGATGATCGCGGCGACATCGGCCAGCATGTGGCCCTTTGCGACGTAATCCATCGATTGCAGGTGCAGGTATCCCGGCGCGCGGATCTTGGCGCGGTAGGGCCGGTTGGTACCGTCGGCGACAAGGTAGACACCGAATTCGCCTTTCGGCGCCTCGACGGCGGCATAGACCTCGCCCTGCGGCACGTGGAAGCCCTCGGTATAAAGCTTGAAGTGATGGATCAGCGCCTCCATCGAGCGCTTCATCTCGCCGCGCTTCGGCGGCGTGATCTTGCCGCGGGTCAGGATGTCGCCCTGCCCTTCGGGCGCGCGCAGCTTGGCGATGGCCTGTTTCACGATGTGGGTGGATTCCCGCATCTCGGCCATCCGGCACAGATAGCGGTCATAGCAATCGCCGTTCTTGCCCACCGGCACCTTGAAGTCGAATTCGTCATAGCATTCGTAGGGCTGCGCGCGGCGCAGGTCCCAGGCAAGGCCCGAACCCCGCACCATCACGCCGGAATAGCCCCAGGTCAGGATGTCGTCCTCGGTGATGATCCCGATATCGGCGTTACGCTGCTTGAAGATGCGGTTTTCCGTCAGAAGCCCGTCAATGTCGTCGAGGATCTTGGGAAACTCGTCGGCCCATTGGTCGATATCGTCGATCAGTTCCGGCGGCAGATCCTGGTGCACGCCGCCCGGCCGGAAATAGGCCGAATGCAGGCGCGCGCCGCAGGCCCGTTCGTAGAAGATCATCAGCTTTTCGCGCTCTTCGAAGCCCCACAAGGGCGGGGTCAGCGCGCCGACGTCCATCGCCTGCGTCGTGACGTTCAGAAGGTGGTTCAGGATGCGGCCGATTTCCGAATAAAGCACCCGGATCAACTGCGCCCGACGCGGCACCTCGGTGCGCGTCAGCCGTTCGATCGCGAGGCACCAGGCGTGTTCCTGGTTCATCGGCGCAACGTAATCCAACCGGTCGAAATAGGGCAGGTTCTGCAGGTAGGTGCGGCTTTCCATCAGCTTCTCGGTGCCGCGGTGCAAAAGCCCGATATGCGGATCGCAGCGCTCCACGACCTCGCCGTCAAGCTCCAGCACCAGGCGCAGAACGCCATGTGCCGCAGGGTGTTGCGGCCCGAAGTTGATGTTGAAATTGCGGATGCGCTGCTCGCCCGTCAGCGCGTCTTCGAACCCGGTTCCGTCCATCATCAGACTTTCACCCCCATGGGCTGCCACTGTCCGGGCACCCGGCCCAGCAGCGATTTGACCTCGTCGTATTGCGGCGCCAGCAACTCGGCCGCAATTCCGCGGCGGACCGGATCAAGCGCAATGTCCGGCCCCGTGTTCACCGGCTGCGACACCGGTGCCGCGACGGGCGCGATCCCGAGGAATGCGCAGATCGCCGCGGTCGCTTCCGACGCGAACATCTCCTCGTAGAAACCGACGAAGCGGTCGGCCTCGGGCACCGCGGCGAACAGGCGGCGCAGCGCCCCGCCGTAATCGCAGCGCGCCGCCAGCGCGCGTTCCCGGCCCTCGACCCAGCGGTCGAAGATCTGCAACGCGGCCCGCCGCACCCTGTCGGCATCGCCGCCCCGCATCGCGGCCATCGCCCGCGCGTTCGACCACAGCCGGTCGACCGGGTCGCGCAGCAGGTAGACGAACCTGGTCCGCGGCCCCAACCGCGCCATGTAGCGCAACCGTTCCTCGGACAAGAGCGCGTAGGCCGGCGTGACGTCGCCCACCACATGCGCCGCGCCACGCCCCTCGGACAGGAAACGCAGATAGGCGGCCGGGTCGATCCGGCCGGGCCCGATCAGGCCAAGATAACGGTCGATCTCGGCCACGCGATGGGCCAGACGTTCCAGCCGGGCCGCGTCGGACGTGGTCTTCATCCGCGCGCGAAGGGTGGCGCGGCGCTCGCAGATCTGGTCGATCTGCTGCATCACCCGGCCATCGTCGATCGCGTTGAAATAATGCAGCTCCTTGTGGGGCCACAGATGCACCTCGGGGTGCTCCGACAGCCAGGCATGCAGCCAGGACGTGCCCGCCTTGGTCGCGCCGATCCCGTAAAGGAGCGTCAGGTCCGTCATCGTCTCAGCCCTGGCCCCCGGCCTTCTGGTCCGCCTTCTGGTCGCCGGGCAGGATGTATTCCGCGCCCTCCCAGGGCGACATGAAATCGAACTGGCGGTATTCCTGCGTCAGCCTCACCGGTTCGTAGACGACGCGCTTCTGTTCCTCGTCGTAGCGCACCTCGACGTAACCCGTGGTCGGGAAATCCTTGCGCAGCGGATAGCCCCGGAACCCGTAATCGGTCAGGATGCGGCGCAGATCCGGGTGACCCGAAAACAGGATCCCGAACATGTCGAAGACCTCGCGTTCGAACCAGTTGGCCGCAGGAAACGCCTCGGTGATCGAGGGCACCATGTCCTCTTCGCGCACCGCGGCCTTCACCCGGATACGGTGGTTCCGGTACATCGACAGGAAATGGTAGACCACGTCGAACCGCGCCGGACGCGCCGGCCAGTCGATCGCCGTGATGTCGACCAGCGTCGAGAACTTGCACGAGGCGTCGGTCTTGAGGAACGCCACAAGCTCGGGCAGCGCCGCGGGCGTCGTCGTCACCGTCAGCTCGCCGAAGGAGATCTCGGTACCGACGACGTCGTCGGGGCGCTTGAGCGCGATATGAGCGGCCAGTTCCTGCAGCGCTTCGGTCATGAACGTCCCCTTCTCAGCGCACCAGCGTGCCGGTGCGGCGGATCTTCCGCTGCAATTGCAGGATGCCGTACAGCAACGCCTCGGCCGTCGGCGGGCAGCCCGGCACGTAGATGTCGACCGGCACCACCCGATCGCAGCCGCGCACCACGGAATAGCTGTAATGGTAATAGCCCCCGCCATTCGCGCAGGAGCCCATCGAGATCACGTAGCGCGGCTCGGGCATCTGATCGTAGACCTTGCGCAGCGCCGGCGCCATCTTGTTGGTCAGCGTTCCCGCCACGATCATGAGGTCGGACTGGCGCGGCGAGGCGCGCGGCGCGGTACCGAAGCGTTCGAGGTCGTAGCGCGGCATCGAGGAATGCATCATCTCGACCGCGCAGCAGGCCAGACCGAACGTCATCCAGTGGAGCGAGCCGTTGCGCGCCCAGTTGATGACGTCATCGACCGAGGTCAGCAGAAAGCCCTTGTCCTGCAGATCGCGGTTGAGGTCGGCCATCGTCGCCTCGCGGTCGGGGCCCGCGACCGCGCCACCCGTCATCACGCCCATTCCAGCGCCCCCTTCTTCCATTCATAGGCAAAGCCCACGGTCAGAACGGCGAGAAACACCATCATCGACCAGAACGCGACGTCACTTAGCCCGCCGAAGGCCACCGCCCAGGGGAACAGGAACGCCACTTCGAGGTCGAAGATGATGAACAGGATCGACACGAGGTAGAACCGGACGTCGAATTTCATCCGCGCGTCGTCGAAGGCGTTGAACCCGCATTCATAGGCCGAAACCTTTTCCGGGTCGGGGTTGCGGACCGCGATGATCACGGCGGCGAGGATCAGGACAAGGCCCAGCCCGATCGCCATGGCAAGAAAGATGAGGATGGGCAGGTAGTCCCGCAGTAGCTCGTCCACGGCTGGCTCCCTTCTGGCGCGCTTTCCGGATGGCGTTCGCGCGTCGGTTGGCTGCGCACCATGTACTCCCCCACCCCGTCAGGGTCAACCGAAGCCCGCTCAAATAGGCGCGCTGTGACGGGTGCGAAAACGCCTTGCATACAACGGTGTGCCGTTTTCGCAGCAGGTCGATCGCCCGACGTAATCCCCGGAATCGGCGGCCTTTCGGGCATTGGCCCAAGGCGCCGGGCACGGCCGATTCCCCGGCCGGGCGAATCCCGCTGCGCCGGCTAGCCCGCCCAGCCGGGCTTGCGCTTGTCGAAGAAGGCGCCGATCCCCTCTTCCGCCTCGGGGCTTTCCCAGCGACGGGTCAGCGCGGCAACGGTCGCATCGATCACCTCTTCGTCGATCCGGGGGCCCAGGGCCCGAACCAGCGCCTTGCCCTCGGCCACCGCGCCCGGTGCTGCCGACAGATAGGGTGCGATCTCTTCCTCCACCGCCGCGTCCAGCGCCCCGGCGGGCACCGCGCGGGCCAGCAGGCCCAGCCGAACCGCCTCTTCGGCGTCGAAGAGACGGCCCGAGAAGAACACGCGCCGCGCCCGGTCGGCCCCCATCCGGGCCACGACATAGGGGCCGATCGTGGCCGGGATCAGGCCCAGCCGCACCTCGGTCAGGCCGAACCGCGCATCCAGGGCGCCCACCGCGACGTCACAGACCGACATCATGCCCACGCCACCCCCGAAAGCGTTGCCGTGGATGCGCCCGATGATCGGCTTGGGGCAGGCATCCAGCGCCTGCAACATCATCGCCAGCTTCCTGGCCTCGGCCCCGCGGGTTTCGGGGTCGGCCCCCATCTGCGCGCGCATCCAGCCAAGGTCGCCCCCGGCGCAGAAGCTCTTGCCTTCCGCCTCGAGGACGATCACGCGCACCGCGGGGTCGGCCCCCAGCCGGTCCGCCGCCTCGGTCAGCGCGGCGATCAGCGCGGCATCCAGGGCATTGTGCTTGTCGGGCCGGTTCAGCCGCAGCCGCGCGACGCCGCGCGCGTCGGTCTCGGTGATCAGGGTCATTCCGATCCTCCCCGCATGTTGCGTGCCAGCGCCTCGGCACGGGCCAGTTTCTGCATGTCGACCCCGGTGTCCCAGCCGGCCTGTGCCAGATGAGCCGCCAGCCGGCCGGTCGCAAGGTTGCCGGCCGCGCCCGGTGCATAGGGGCAGCCGCCAAGCCCGCCCACGGCGGCGTCGAACACCCGCAGCCCCCGCGCCAGCGCGACATCGACATTGTCCAGCGCCGTTCCGGACGTGTCGTGGAAATGCCCGGCAAGCCGATGGGCCGGAACCTCGTTGAGCACCGCCGCCAGCATCGCGTCCACCGCCTCGGGCCGGCCCTTGCCCAGCGTTTCGCCCAGGCTGATCTCGGCGCAGCCGGCATCGCGCAGCGCGGCCACGACCCGGGCGACGGCGGCGGGCGGCACCGCGCCCTCGTAGGGGCAATCGGTCACGACCGAGACATAGCCACGCAGCGGCATGCCATCGGCAAGCGCCGCCTGCGCCACGGGCGCGAACCGTTCCAGGCTTTCTTCGATGGAACAGTTCAGATTGGCCCGCGAAAACCCTTCCGAGGCCGAGGCGAAGATCGCCACGCCATCGGCCCGCGCGGCCCTGGCGGCGTCATAACCCTTCATGTTCGGCGTCAGGGCCCAGTAGGTGACGCCGGGCGCGCGGTCGATCCCGGCCAGAACCTCGGCCGCATCGGCCATTTGCGGCACCCATTTCGGGCTGACGAAGCTGGTCGCCTCGATCCGGCGGAACCCGGCATCCGACAGCGCGTCGATCAACGCGATCTTGTCGGCGGCCGGGATCAGCCGCTTTTCGTTCTGCAACCCGTCGCGCGGGCCGACTTCGAAGATTTCGACGGTGCGGCTCATTCCTTCATACCTCCGCTGGCCCGATACGACGGATCCGGTCGGCAGCACGGGCGGCGCCCGGCCCGGCGGGGTGGGTGCGCAAGCGCCCGCCCCGTGGGGGGCGGGTCGGGCGCTGCCCGTGCCGACGCACGGGCCAAGGGCGCACCCTGTGTATTCCTTCGGCCATCATTCTTCGGGCGCCTCGTAGAAATCCCTGAGGTAAATCTGCGGCGGCCCGTCCTTGGTCATGGCGCGCTGAAACGCCGGCCGCGTCGCCAGCCGGTCCAGCCAGGCCGCGACGCGCGGCAACTCGTCCAGCCGGACGAAACGCCGCCCGATCAGCGCGCCATAGGCCACCGCCACATCCGCGGCGGAAAAGCCCGACGCCAGCAGGTGATCGCCCGCCAGCCCGCGTTCCACCACGGCCAGCGTCTTTTCCAGACGCTTCGCTTCCAGCCGCATCACTGTCGCGGACCGCATGTGATCCTCGCGCAGCACGATATGCTGCTGGGTCAGGTTCGCGACATGCGCGGCGACGGTTTCGGCGAAATGCAGCCATTCCAGCCAGTCGGCCCGTTCGCCCCGCCCCGGCCCGAAGGCCTCGCGCGTTTCCACCAGATATTGCAGGATCGCGCCGGATTCGAACAGCGCCCGCCCGTCGATTTCCAGCGCCGGCACCCGCCCCGCGGGCGAAAGCGCCAGGAAGGACGCATCGCGCAGCGACTTGTCGAAGAAGGAATGCTGCACAAGCTCGTAGCCCAGCCCCATCTCTTCGAGCATCCACAACACCCGGAACGACCGCGCCTGTGCGACATGGTGCAGGCGGATCATGCCTCCTCCATCCGGATCAGCGCGGCCCCGGCCTCGACCTGCGCGCCCGCGGCGGCCAGCACCTCGGCCACCTTCCCTTCGGCCGCCGCGGCCAGCGTGTGTTCCATCTTCATGGCCTCCAGCACCGCCAGCGGCTGACCCGCCGTGACGTCATCCCCCGCCGCGACGAAGACCGTCTTGACCAGCCCCGGCATCGGCGCGCGGGTGATCCCGTCGGCGGCGGCGGCGGCCGATTGACGGCTGAGCGGATCGGGAATGTCGAAGCTCCATCCCGGCTCTCCGAAGACCGAAACGCGGTCACCCAGCCGCAGCGCCCGGCCCGGCGGCCGCACGCCTTCGATCCACCATCCCCCGGCGCGCCGTTCGGCAAGATGCGCCGTATCGCCGATCGTCACCTCGGCCCTGCCCGCGCCGGTCACGGCCAGCCGCGCGGTTATTTCCTCCTCGCCCGCAAGCAGGGTCACCTGGCGCGAAATCGGCGCCCATAGCGTGAAACCGTCAAGGCCCGGCTGGGCTGCCAGCGGGTCGGTCGCGGAAATGCCGCGCCCCTCGTCCAGGCCCGACGCGGCCAGAACCGCCAGCACCTCGGCCCAGAGCGGGCGCTCGGGCGGCGCCGTCAACGCGTCGATGTCGCGCGCGATGAGGCCGGTATCGACATCGCCCGCGGCAAAGCCCGGATGCCGCGCCAGCGCCGACAGGAAGGCAAGATTGGTGACCGATCCCGCCACCTCGGTCCGCGCCAGCGCATCGGAAAGCTTCCGCAGGGCCGCGGCACGGGTCGGGCCATGCACCACGATCTTGGCGATCATCGGGTCGTAGAACGGGCTGATCGTATCGCCGGGACGCACCCCGGTTTCGGCCCGGCATCCCTGCGCGAAGGCCAGATGCGAAAGCCGGCCTGTCGCAGGCAGGAAGCCCGCGGGCACGTCTTCGGCGTAAAGCCGCGCCTCGAAGGCATGACCGCGGATCGCCAGATCCGCCTGCCGCGCCGGCAGCGCCTCGCCGCTGGCCACGCGCAACTGCCATTCGACCAGGTCGATGCCGGTGATTTCCTCGGTCACCGGGTGTTCGACCTGCAACCGCGTGTTCATCTCCATGAACCAGAACCGGTCCGGGCGCAGCCCGGCCGAGGCATCGGTGATGAATTCCACCGTGCCGGCCCCCGCATAACCGATCGCCTCGGCCGCGCGCACCGCGGCCTCGCCCATCGCGTCGCGCATCTCGGACGTCATGCCGGGTGCGGGCGCTTCCTCGATCACCTTCTGGTGGCGGCGCTGCAAGGAACAATCGCGTTCGAAAAGATGCACGGCGCTTGTGCCGTCGCCGAACACCTGCACCTCGATATGGCGCGGTTTTTCAACGTATTTCTCGATCAGTACGGCCGGGTTGCCAAAGGCTGTCCGCGCCTCGCCCTGGGCACTGGCCAGTGCCGCGGCGAAATCCTCGGGCCGGTCCACACGGCGCATGCCCTTGCCGCCACCGCCCGCCACGGCCTTGATCAGCACCGGGTAGCCGATGGCATCGGCCGCGCCCGACAGATGTTCGGGGTCCTGGTTGTCGCCGTGATAGCCGGGCACGACGGGCACGCCGGCATCGGCCATCAGCTTCTTGGCTGCGTCCTTGAGGCCCATGGCGCGGATCGCATCCGCCGACGGGCCGATGAAGGTCAGCCCCGCCGCCCCGACCATCTCGACGAAATCGGGGTTTTCGGACAGGAAGCCGTAACCGGGATGGATCGCTTCGGCACCCGTGTCCAGCGCCGCCTGCACGATCACATCGCCCCTCAGGTAGCTGTCGGCCGGGGCCGGCCCGCCGATATGCACCGCGGCATCCGCCATCGCCACGTGCCGCGCGGCGGCATCGGCATCGGAATAGACCGCGACGGTTTCCACCCCCAGCCTGCGGCAGGTGTCGATCACGCGGCAGGCGATCTCGCCGCGATTGGCGATCAGGATGCGGCGGAACATGGAAATGCCTCCCTGCTGGGCACTGCGGGTGCGGTCAGGTCACGCCCGGGCAAACGGCCCGGGCAGCGCCCGCCCCGCCCCCCAGGGCGGGCGCTTCTCGCCCACCCTCGGGTCGGGCGCTGCCCTCTGATCGTGCTCATCTTCACGTCCTCACATCCGGAACACGCCAAAGCGCGTCTCTTCGATCGGCGCGTTCAGCGACGCCGACAGCGACAGCGCCAGCACCGCCCGTGTCTTGCGCGGGTCCACGATCCCGTCGTCCCAAAGCCGGGCCGAGGCATAAAGCGGGTCGGACTGGCGTTCGAACATCTCGATCGTGGGGCGCTTGAACTCCGCCTCCTCCTCGGCGCTCCAGGTACCGCCGGCACGTTCGATCCCGTCGCGCTTGACCGTGGCCAGCACGCCCGCGGCCTGTTCGCCGCCCATGACCGAGATGCGCGAGTTCGGCCAGGTCCAGAGGAAGCGCGGCGAATAGGCCCGACCGGCCATGCCGTAATTGCCCGCCCCGAACGATCCGCCCACCAGCATCGTGATCTTGGGGACCGCGGTCGTGGCCACCGCGGTCACCATCTTGGCGCCGTGCCGGGCGATGCCTTCGTTCTCGTACTTTCGGCCCACCATGAAACCGGTGATGTTCTGCAGGAACACCAGCGGAATGCCGCGCTGGCTGCACAATTCGACGAAATGCGCGCCCTTCACCGCGGCCTCGGAAAACAGCACGCCATTATTGGCGACGATCCCCACCGGGCAGCCCATGACATGCGCGAAACCCGTCACCAGCGTTTCACCGAAACGCGCCTTGAATTCGTCGAAGCGGGAACCATCCACCACCCGCGCGATCACCTCGCGGATGTCGTAGGGGGTACGCAGCCCGGCGGGCACGACGCCCAGGATTTCCTCGGGGTCAAAGGCCGGGTCTTCCGGCGACTGCCACGCGACCGTCGCGGGTTTTTCGCGGTTCAGCCCGGCCACCGCACGGCGGGCCAGCGCCAGCGCATGCGCGTCATCCTCGGCCAGGTAATCGGCCACGCCCGAAAGCCGCGTGTGCACGTCGCCGCCGCCCAGATCCTCGGCGCTGACCACCTCGCCCGTCGCCGCCTTCACCAGCGGCGGACCGGCCAGGAAGATCGTGCCCTGTTCCTTGACGATGATCGACACGTCCGACATCGCCGGCACGTAAGCCCCACCGGCGGTGCAGGAACCCATGACGACGGCGATCTGGGCGATGCCCTTCGCGCTCATCCTGGCCTGGTTGTAGAAGATGCGCCCGAAATGGTCGCGGTCGGGAAACACCTCGTCCTGGTTGGGCAGGTTCGCGCCGCCCGAATCGACCAGGTAGACGCAGGGCAGATGGCATTCCTCGGC
>Ga0180436_10005890_pt1 | contig 10757 bp, 9 predicted proteins | sample SS_ome_2_FD_132434 | JGI IMG/M metagenome (GOLD analysis project Ga0180436, IMG submission 132434) | Hypersaline lake sediment archaeal communities from the Salton Sea, California, USA - SS_3_S_2 metaG | ecosystem: Environmental > Aquatic > Non-marine Saline and Alkaline > Hypersaline > Sediment...
AACCTATTCCATATCCGGGAACAAGATATTCATCACCTGCGGAGAGCATGACTTGACGGATAATATTGTTCATCCGGTTCTGGCAAGAATTGAAGGCGCGCCGGCCGGAACCAAGGGCATTTCTCTCTTCATCGTTCCTAAAATATGGGTGAATGATGACGGCTCCCTCGGAGAACACAATGATGTGGTGTGTACGGCCATTGAAGAAAAACTGGGGCTGCATGCCAGCCCGACCTGCCAGCTGGCATTCGGGGGGAAAGGTAAATGTCGCGGGGTCCTTTTGGGGGAGGAAAACAAGGGCATGCAGGTCATGTTCCACATGATGAATGAAGCCCGACTCGGCGTGGGTGCGCTTGGCATGTTCAACGCTTCATGTGCGTATCTTTATGCCGTTAATTATGCAAGGGAAAGAATTCAGGGGCGGGATTTGAATGACATGTTCAATAAGGAGGCGCCGTCGGTAAGTATTATGCGCCACCCGGATGTCAGAAGAATGCTTCTGTGGTTGAAATCACACTCTGAAGGAATGCGGAGTTTTGTCTATTACGTGGCCCAGCTGTTCGATAAGGAGGCGCTGGCCGGAACAGAAGAGGAAAAAGAAAAATATACGGATTTAATAGAAATCCTTACGCCTATTATCAAATCATACTGCACGGACAGGGGCTTTGAAGCAACGGTTCAGGCCATGCAGGTTTACGGCGGCTACGGATATACGGCGGACTATCCGGTTGAACGGCTCCTGAGGGATTCAAAGATCAATTCCATCTACGAAGGAACAAACGGCATTCAGGCCATGGATCTTCTCGGAAGAAAGCTTGGTATGAAAAAAGGCATGGTGTTCATGACTTTTTTAGGAGAAATCCAAAACGTCGTCGCCAGGGCAAAAGAGACGAAGGGCCTGGAGGATCTCGCCAAGAAACTGGAAGACACCCTCGGGCGCTTTGGAGAAGTCGCCCTGCATCTGGGTAAAACCGCCATGTCTCCGGATGTAAAAACAGCGTTTGCCTTTGCTTCGCCCTTCCTCGAGGTTGCAGGAGATATTGTTATGGCATGGATGCTTCTCTGGCGTGCCGTCGTATCCGCACCCAAACTGGATAAGCTCGTCGGTGATGCAGAGGGAGAGGACAGAGTCGCAAAAATAGAAAAAAACAAGAATGCCGCATTCTATGAAGGCCAGGTGCGGTCGGCTGAATACTTTATTACATCAATTCTTCCGGTTACCGACGGAAGGATGAACGCGATTCAGGGAACCAACAGCGCCGTAGTTGACATACCTGAAGTTTCTTTCGGCGGGTAGGCTGTTTGATCAAAGGGAATGGTAAAGCTCTACAGATAGGAATCATGGCGGACAGCCATGGCGAACCTGACACCATTACATCCGCGCTTGAGTTGCTGAAAGACAGGGGTTGCTCCCGATTTTACCATCTGGGAGACATCTGTGATTCATTGAATCCGGATACCGCCGAAGCGTGTGTCCGGATTCTTTCGGAACACGGTGTGGCTGCCGTCAAGGGTAACAATGAGCATGCCCTGGTGATCAGTCAGGAGATGAATGCGGAATTGCCGGTTCCGGCGCAGGTTATTACCTTCATGAAGCGCCTGGAGCCGGTCATCCGGGACCGATATGCCGTGCTGGCGCATTCCCTTCCTTTTGAAAAGGAGCTCGGTGTTTCATGCATGATTCGAGGAATGACCAGGGAATTTGCGGACATGTTCATGCACCGGTTTCCGGACAGGATACTTTTCCGGGGTCACAGTCATATCCCTGAAATGATATGGAAGGACAAAAAAGACATACTTACCCGGGATATTAGGGTGGGAGAGGAAATTAATTTTAGAGGCGGAATACCATGTTTGGTGACATGCGGCGCCCTGACGAGGGGGCTTTGCATGATATGGAAACCTGAACATATGACCATTACATGTCTGTCTTTCAGGGAAGGAGAATAAATTTTATGGCCACACCACTTGAAAAGGCCAGAAAGAATCCTGACTCCATGAAAGCAAAGATACTGCAGTCCGCGAGAAAGCTGTTTGGGCGGTATGGTTTTCACGGGACCACCACGAGAATGATTGCTTCGGATGTCGGTATAGATATATCCACGCTCTACTATCACTGGGGTGAAAAGGGCGACCTTTATGAATCAGTGGTTCTGGATATGAATGAGGGTATGAGGACCAAGCTCATCGAGGTGGAAAATATGATTAAGGGCCGTCCCCTTGCCGAACGTCTTCAGATAGCCATTGATGAAATGGTGGAGTATTTGTTCGATCTTCCGGAAATATCCAACATTACCATTTTCAGGTATTTCACGAAAAACCGGCATGAAAGCAACTTTGACAAGCGGCTGCCGGAGTTCATATCTGACATCGCCTATTCAATGGGGCTTTCCGAAAACAGGGCTGAAGCCAATGCGTCGACAAAAATGATGGTTCTTACCATTATTAACTCGATCCACAATTTTGTATCCGGCGAGTCCTTCTTCCTGCCCATGCTGGGGATCAGCAGGCAGGAGTACATTGATCTTACCAAGGACACGGTGAAATTTTTCAGTCTGTCCGATTTCTTGCAGTTGGAAAAAGTGAGGGAAGAAGAAAAAGGGCTGGCCGGTTGAGTCAGCCTTTAGCCCGTTAAGGATGACTGCACGTCCAACGCTTATCACGCCGCCGGGTCCTTCGGAAAAATAATTTCCATGTCAGGCAATTTACCACGATATAAAAACTACAGGGTAACATCCTGATTGGTAACATTCGAAGAAGTTACTTCAATATTTTCGTATACCTTGGTCGTCTTGCCTTCTGTTGAGGCCACAATGGTATACGTCCCGGCGGGTAATTTAACACTGTAGGTGCCACCGTTTGCAATGCTTTCAGAAAGGACGTCAAGGGGCTCGTCGCCCGTGTCGCCGCATGTCGCATTGGTCCCGAAGTTTAACTCAGCTGTTTGATCCTCCACAGCGTCCTCGATTATGACCCCTCCGCTGATGGTACCGGTGTCAGCGGCTTCGAGGGTAAAGTTTTCGTCGTAAAAGGTGCTGGGCTCAACCACGATGGTTCTGCAAGTGATGGCATAACCCTCTTTATAAACCGCTAGTTTATATGTGCCCGGCCAAAGGTAAATAAAATAGTATCCATCTACTTCACTGACGGCATGACCTTGGCCGGCAAGTTGACCTTCCGTTTCCGCATTCGGGTCATATACCAAGGCGCTTACTGTTGCGTGTTGTACGGCATTGCCATCAATGTCTGAAATAGTGCCGCTTAAGGTAGCCGTAACCAGTGTGTCGATTACGTTAATTGTCGGCTTTAATATCCATTTGCCGCTGTTTCCGGCTTTTACTATGGAATTTGACGCATCAAAATCCAGTATAAGCTCTGTCAGCTGGTTTTCGGCAATATCAAACCCATGAACTATTTTAATACCTGACTGGAATCCGCTCGGAATTTTTAACTCCTCATAACCTTCCGTTCGAGTCACAATATAATTTGCAAATGGGTGGTCTTCCCCGTTTATATTCGTTCCCTCACAGGCGGAATCATCCAATACCATTCTAAGCTGGGTATAATGACCGGCGTTTAAATCTCTTGCGCCCAATTCTTCTAAGGCACCGTTTACAAGTTCTAAAAGATTATATGTTTCATTCGGTTCAGCAACGACGTCCCAACCTCCAGCTTCCTCTTCCGCATCTTCTCCTGAGTGAACCCGAACTTCTTTGATGGTTACATAGACGGCTTTATAGTCTTCTGTGGGCGCATCTGTTAAAAGCAGCGATAGTTCCCCTTTAGCGGTGGAACCGGTTTCATCTCCGGTGCATGCAAAAAAGAGAAGAATGAGTAGGGGCAGAAAAATCCATTTGGCTGTATTGTTAATATTCATTTTTAATTCCCGTTCATTGTTATATTGATTCAATATCCAGCAATCATAATTGAAATGCAAAAAATATGCAAATAATCATAAAATTTATATAATGCTTGAATATGTAACTATATCAATGACTAATTATATTATAAGATCGAAAAAGGGGTAAAATGGATATGTTTCATACGACAACTCTGTGTTTCTCTTATATACTTAAACACCAAAGTCTTCAATTTTTACTATGGTTCGAACGCCTTAGCCGTTTTCGTTCTTATTCCAAGGTATAAGAGATTCAATATATAAATCTCTTTTTCCATCAAGAAGCCGCTTATTTATTGACACTGAAAATCCCTTTTGCCATAGTGCTTTTTTCTGTATCACGACCTTGAATTCAAATGATGCTGGAAGAGAAAAAAAGCACGTGCACTAATGATAAACCTGTTGAAACCAGCCATAATATTTAGCGTATTATTCTGTCTGTTCATCGCTTCCTGCACGGGGATTGGAAATCATGCGCCAAACAAGAAAGAAACAGCGGCATTGAGTATTCAGTCGACCGGAATCAAAGCGACGGGCAAAAAAGACCGGAACCTTGTTTTATATTTCATCCAGTATTCCATTGACGGAGAATTGATTCAGGCCCACCAGATAAAGGAAGACTTCAAAAGACAAATCAAGGTCGCACCCGGCACGCACAACCTGTTCGTGGAACATGCCCACCGAGGCATGCTGAGTGCCCGGGCGCTGCTGCAGAAAGAAGGAGATTGCTATACCTTCCGTGTGCTTGACGGCCAGACGGCAACATTTGAGGGGAGGGCGCTTTCGGAGGATCAATGGGAAGCCATCGGGTTTTCGGACGGCATCACCTCTTCAATGAGAACATGTTCCTTAAAAGAATGCCAGGCGCCTTAGACCACCATTCTTAATCATAATCATAATCATAATCATACTCTTAATCCTAATCTTAATCCTAATCATAATCCTAATCCCTCACAAAAAATGCTATGACCAACATATTGGGATTAAGATTAAGAGTAGGATTACGATTAAGATTTAACTTTTTCCCGTTGAGGTGAAGGAAATGATATAAGCGCCCGGCCCGGTGAAAGCAAAGCCCAGGCAGAGCATCACGAACCCAAACGAATATAACGGAAGTATGGTATGGCCTGCCACAAAATAATAAAAGTAGGTGTACAATCCGAAGACAACGGCCATTAAAACGGAGCCGACGCGAAATAAATACCCGGAGACAATGCTCGCACCACCGATAAGTTCAACAACAAGTATGATAAGACCCATGGTCGATGTTTCAAGCCCTGTGTCTATGGCATCAATTGTTTTTCCGACACCTTTCCACATGGATTCACTGCCGGCAAGACGCGTCACTGAATGAAAAATAAGGAAGACCGCAACGCCCATTCTCATGAAGAGCAGCCCTAAACCTGATTTGTTGCCGGGAAAACTGAAAGCCATTTGATCCCCCTTAAGTGCTGCCTTTCTGTTTCAGAACTTTGGCCCATTGATCGCGCAGGGTAACGGTTCGGTTAAAGACAGGTTTGTTTGTTGTTGAATCGACGGTGTCCACGCAGAAATAGCCGAGCCGTTCAAACTGATATCGTTGGCCGGGCTGCGCATGAGCCAGCACCGGTTCCACCATGCAATCGGACAGCGTGGTAAGAGAGTCCGGGTTGATGGCGGCGGTGAAGCTGTCATCCTTTGTGTCCATGGGATTTTCTTTTGAGAAAAGCGTATCGTACATCCGGACGTCTGCTTTGACGGCATGGGCCGCGGAAACCCAGTGGAGCGTTGCCTTGACTTTGCGGCCGTCGGGCGCTGAGCCCCCTTTTGTCTCCGGATCAAAGGTGCAGAGCAACTCCTTTATTTCCCCGGTTTTTTCATCCTTAATGACATCATGGCAGGTGATGAAATAGGCGTACCTCAGCCGGACTTCTCTTCCGGGCGCAAGTCTGAAAAACTTCTTTGGCGGATCTTCCATGAAATCGTCTTGCTCTATATACAGAACGTTTGAAAACGGAACCTTACGCGACCCCATGGTGTCATCCTGGGGGTGCCATGGAAAATCAAACTCCTCGGCGGCGTCTTCGGGGTAGTTGGTAATTACGACTTTCAGGGGCCGAAGGACGGCCATGGCGCGGGGCGCCGTATCATTCAGGTCTTCCCTGACCGTGTGTTCGAGAAGGGCCAGATCCACCATGCTGTCCCTTTTGGCAAGGCCGATCCGCTCACAGAAATTCCTGATCGCCCTGGGGGTAAATCCTCTTCTCCTGAGACCGGACAGTGTCGGCATCCTCGGATCATCCCAGCCGGAAACAAAGTTGCCTTCCACAATCTCTGACAACCGTCGTTTGCTCATGACCGTATAAGTGAGGTTTAATCTCGCAAACTCCGTCTGCTCGGGTCGGCATTCGGGCTCGGCATTTTCAATGATCCAGTCATACAGGGGCCGGTTGTTTTCGAATTCTAGGGTACACAGGGAATGGGTCACGCCTTCAATGGCATCGGAGAGGCAATGGGCGAAGTCATACATGGGATAGATACACCATGCGTCTCCTGTGCGGTGATGGGTGGCATGCCTGATTCGAAACAGCGCCGGATCCCGCATGCTAAGGTTAGGAGATGCCATATCTATTTTGGCGCGGAGCACATGGGTGCCGTCTTCAAATTCCCCGGCTTTCATTTTTCTGAAAAGCTCAAGGTTTTCTTCTGCGGCTCGATTCCGGTAGGGACTTTCTTTTCCCGGCTCTGTCAGTGTCCCCCGGTATTGTCTGATCTCATCGGCGCTCAGGCTGCACACATAGGCCTTGCCGTCCTGAATCAGTTTTTCGGCAAACACATACAATTGTTCGAAATAGTCCGATGTAAAAAAAAGCCTGTCCCCCCAGTCAAACCCAAGCCACTTGACATCAGCTTTTATGGATTCAACATACTCGGTGCTTTCTTTCAGCGGGTTGGTATCGTCAAAACGAAGGCTGCACATGCCGCCTTCATATTCCTCGGCAATCCCGAAATTGAGACAAATGGATTTGGCGTGGCCGATGTGAAGGTAGCCGTTGGGTTCGGGTGGAAACCGGGTGACCACTTTCCCGTTGTGTTTATTCGACTCAATATCCCTGTCAATCATGGTTCGAATGAAGTCCCGGGATGGCTCTTTTTTGTCCGAATTATGATGAATGCTGCCGCCGGCGTTACCCATGGTTATTTCCTTTGATTACGTTAAGTTTAAACGGAAAAGTATCGTAACGGTTAATTTTATGTCAACAAAAAAGGCACCGAATTTATTGCACGGATGTCGGGAGTCGATTATTATAGAAGAACCAAGTTTACTATTGAATTTTAACTCTTATGCTGTTATTTCGCGGGAAATGACGCTACCGGACCCCAAACGACCATCAAAAAGGAGAGATAATGGCTGATATCGGGCGTATTAAAGAAATGCTGAAACAGACCCATTCAACAAAAATATTTTTCACGGATCTTAACGGCCGACCCATGAGTTTGTCCATCAATCCGAATGATATCGATAAAGTGCTTGAAAAAGGAATCGGGTTCGACGGAAGCTCCATTGCCGGATATGCCACGGTTGAAAACAGCGACAGGCTCATCTTTCCGGATCCTGACAGTTTCCGGGTGGTGCGCTTCGAGGATGAGAGTCTGGGGTTTTTCGTGGGACGGATTTATAATGAAAGGATCGAAAGGGCCAAGGCGGACCCCAGGGGGGTCCTTGAAAATATCATTGAACAGGCGGAAGCGGAATTCGGATTTCGGTTTCTTATCGGGCCCGAACATGAATTTTTCGTGTTAAAAGGCAAAAAATTCGGAGAGGAAGTCCAATCGGACAGCGCCGGCTACTTCCAGGCTACGCCCCACGACAAGGGTGAGGTCATAAGGAAGCGTATTATTGCCATCCTCGAAGAATGCGGTATTAAATTTGAAAAAGCCCACCACGAGGTGTCGCCGTCCCAGCATGAAATTAACCTTGAATGCACCGAACCTCTTGATGGAGCGGATCGGACGCTTCTTTTCACCCATATCACCCACCGGGCCGTTCAAAATCTCGGGTACAGGGCGACCTTCATGCCCAAGCCGTTTGATGGCTTTAACCGGAACGCGCTTCACCTTCATTTGTCCATGCAGGATAAAAACGGCACCAACCTCTTCTATGAGGAAGGGGCGGAGCATCATATAGGAACACTGGCAAAGCAGTTCATTGCGGGGATACTCAAATATGCCAGAGAGACATCCATAATTATGGCGTCCACATTCAACTCCTACAAAGCCTATGTCCTCGAACGAGAAGCGCCCGTTGTCAGAAACTGGGGCTTTTCAAACAGGAGCTCCATGGTGAGGATCCCGTATTCCGACAACCCGGACGGCACCCGTCTTGAGTTGAGAAACCCGGACCCCGCCGGCAATGTATATCTCCAGGTGGCGGTTCTTATCGCAATGGGGCTCGAAGGGGTCAGGCACAAGCTTGAAGTCGCAAAACCCATCGCCGGGAACACCTATGACAAGCACTACCGGCCAAAGGTGTGGGACAAGCGGTTTCTTCCAAAGAGCATGTACGAAGCCCTTGTTGAGGCGGAGAAAAGCACGTTTCTCAAAGAAACCCTTGGGGAACAACTGTATGATGAATATATGAAACTGAAGATAAACGACTGGGAAGAGCACAGGGCGAACATTACGCACAGGGAGTATGCAAAATATCTGAACATATAGACGCCGTCTTAAAAAGCCCTGTATTTAAAAATGATGAAACCGTAAAAAGTCAACACTTCTTTTTTGTCATGCCGGACGTGGAGGCGGTGTCGTAAAAAAAAATGAAATAAAGAAGGATGGGAAAAATGGACGAATGGGTAAAGCAGCTTCAGAACAGCGTCAATACGCTGGACAGACTTAAAGAAATAGTGAATGTGACCAGGGAAGAAGAGGACGCCATAAAAACCCTGAACACCAGGTGGGGAACCACGCCGTACTTTGCTTCGTTGATGGATAAAGATGATCCGCGGTGCCCCATAAGAAAGCAGGTGGTTCCGTCCATGAAGGAGACGGTGAACAAGTACGGGATAGACAATTATCTTATCTGGAAGGAAAACCGCGCAACCGAAGAAGTCAGGCCGGACAGTATTGCAAGGCAGTATCATGACCGTATTGCATTTACAGTGACGGAGATCTGCGCGAATTACTGCAGGCACTGTTTTAGAAAGGAACTGGTTGTCGACCGGGAACTCAACCTTCGGATGGATGTGGACGAAGGCCTGAAATGGATTGCCGGGCATGAAGAGATCCGCGATGTCTTGATCACAGGGGGCGATCCGTTTCTTTTATCCGATGATAAAATTGAATATCTGATTCGAAACCTCCGTGAGATCCCCCACGTCCAGATGATCAGGTTTGGAACCAGAACGCCTGTTGTGCTTCCCCAGAGAATTACCGAAGGGCTCAAAAAGGTGTTATCCCCTTATCACAGGGTTCCCATATGGATTAACACCCAGTGCAATCATCCCAAAGAAATTACAGAGCTTACCGCCAGGGCGGTTTTTGACCTTCTGACCTGCGGGGTCAATGTCGGCAACCAGGCCGTTCTCCTGAAAGGCGTAAATGATGATCCGGACACCTTCAGGTCGCTTCACCAGAAACTGTTGTCCGTCAGAATCAGGCCTTACTATGTCTTCTATTGTGAGCCCGCCCCGGGCATAGATCATTTCAGGACACCGGTGGAAAAAGGGGCTGAACTGATACGCGATGCCATACGCGGTCATACGACGGGCCTTGCCCAGCCGATGTATGTTATTGCGACCAACATCGGCAAAATACCGCTGATGCCCGATTACTATATCAAGGGGAAGGACGAGAAGGAATATACGCTCATGAACTATAAGGGGCAAACCGTAAAATGGCCTAATATTCCGGAATAACCTTTTCAAGAAATTCGAGCCCGGGCCACAGGGATGCCTCATCATGGGGCTCCAGGGTGATAATGATCCGGTTCTGTCTGTCGGATTTCAACAGTTCGAACACAGGCTGGAAGTCGATGCTTCCCGTTCCAACCGCCAGGTGTTCATCTTCTCCGCCGTTATTGTCGTGCAGGTGAATTTGCCCCACATATTTCCCGAGATCCCTGACCCAGGTTTCCAGAGGGGCATCCCCGAAAGCAAAGGTATGTCCGGGATCCAGACAGAATCCCACGTTATCCTTCTCAAGGTTTTCAAAAAGGATGATGATGTCGTCCGGACCGCTTTCATAGACATTCTCGAGCATCAGCTTTGTGCCTTCCTTTTCCAATTGAACCCCGAACCACGACCAGGTTTCCAGGCATTTTTCCATCCATTCTTTGCGGAAAAAACCATATCTTGTTTTATCATACCCTGCATGACACACGATTGAGGCGGGCTCAAACAGGGGAACAATCTCGAGTGTCTGCCTCAGGCGCTTTTTTGTTACGGCTCGAATATCCGGGTCATTGGATCCCGGGGACAGGTCGATAAAAGGGCCGTGAAACGTTACGCGGCGATGTTTGTCCTTAAACAGCCGGGCGATCTTTTTAAAATCAGAAAATGAAAAATTGTCCAGCGCATCGGCATCAAGACCGATTTCCGGGTTCAGTTTGTACTCTAAAAATCTCTCAAGATAGGTGTCCCACAGCATTCGAAAGGGTATATTAACCTGAAATTGTCTTGTCATGATTACTCCTCATCGTTGGTAATTTCTCTTTTTAGTATGATATGGTTTTTGCTCGTTTGTAAATAAAATTCTGCCTGTATCAGCTCAATTTAACGTTGAAAAAGACCGTTAAAAAAGAGCTTGCATGATAATTTTCATTATGTTATTCGATCTCTTTATTTTATGTGCGGCGTTAGATCTATATTATAGTGAAAGG
>Ga0180436_10005891_pt1 | contig 10756 bp, 11 predicted proteins | sample SS_ome_2_FD_132434 | JGI IMG/M metagenome (GOLD analysis project Ga0180436, IMG submission 132434) | Hypersaline lake sediment archaeal communities from the Salton Sea, California, USA - SS_3_S_2 metaG | ecosystem: Environmental > Aquatic > Non-marine Saline and Alkaline > Hypersaline >...
GACTTCCGGATCAGGCGGTGCAGGGCATCGGCCTCCCACTCCAAATAGCGGGTGCCGGGTTCGACCGAGACCGTCGCGGAGGCCGGTGCGCCGGTGAGAAAGGCGATCTCGCCGATGAACGCCCCACCGTCGACCCGCACCGCCTGCGCGCCCTTCTGGATTCCGAACGGCCCATCGACGACGTAGTAGAGGTTGGCAACCGCAGTGCCGGCGCGGGTCAGTTCCTTGCGGGCCGGCGCATGAACGTCCCGCGCGGCCTTCAGGATCCGGCGAAACTGGCCCGGCGAGAGCATCGGGAAGGCACGGTAGAGCGCCACGGTTTCCTTCGACATCGAAAACGTGGTGCGCTCCAGCACGACGACAACGATCATCAGGAGGTTTGCCGCGGCCAGGAGCGCGTTGGTGATGATCGCATCCCAGAGCGGATCGTCGGCAACGTAGTAGTAATACACGAGGTACAGCGCGCTGGCCGCGAGCATCAGGAGCCGCAGCCAAAGCTCGTCGCGGGCGAGAAAGCCGAACAGGTCGAGCACGAAGGCCATGTAGACCAACAGCCCGACAGTGATACCCAGTTGCCAGTCCAAATCCCGTTCCCCGCGCGCAGACACTCATTCCAGAATGCCAGCATACAGATTGCGCTAACATTGGCGCGGAAAAACTGACCTTGAGGATAGCGAATGACGGCGCCGCTCAGACCATGCGGATCACGTCCTTGTCGATCGACAGCATGTAGCCGCGCCGGGCGATGGTGCGCACGAGGAGTTCCGACATCAACTGGTTGCCCAGCGCGTCGCGCAGGCGCTTGATCCGGGTGGCACCGGCGGCCTCGTCGCAATCGGAACTGTCGCGCCCGGAGATCACCGCTTCGATCTCGGCGCCGGAAAGCACGTCGTCGTCCATGCGGGCCTCGGCGAGCACCGCGAGGGTCTCGATCGCGGCCTCGGTGAGGGCGAACTCCATGTTGTTGAGGTAGACCGTCCGGTCGGCCCGGCTGATGATCAGCGAATTCACCTGGATGCCGGCGCGCTCGATCTCGCCCATGCGCCGGTTGAGCGCGATGATGGTCAGCACGAAGACGAGCGCGGCCACGAGCAGGCCGGTGGCGAAGACCATCAGCACGAAGATCACCACCCGGTAGCTGGTGAGCGTGTCGGAAAACGCGGTGCCGGACTGGGCAAGGATCTCCAGGAGCTTGATCTCGGCCGCGGAGGTGAGATCGTTCTCGACGAAGATCCGCTCGACGCGGGCGTTGAAGGCATTGGCATCGGGCAGGTTAAGGAACAGGAACACGGCGGCGGCGGCCAGGATCGCCACCACCGCGACGATTCCGATCAGCGCGACGCGGCTGCCTGCCAGGCGTGCCTCAGTAGCGGAGGTAGTAGGCTCCCGCACTCTCTTTCCTCTTCTCGTCCAGCCCGGATGCCCCAAAGATCGACACAACGTCGAGCAATGTCCAGCCGTCGCGGCCGATCCGGCCTGCGATCTCGGGCGCGGCCGCCTCTTTCGAGGCGCAGGCTGCATCAGGCAGTGCAATCACACCGTAGTGCAGTTGCAGCGGGTTGTCCTGCTTGGCCTTGTAGTCGGCATAGCATTCGGCCGACGCGGGCGCTGCGACGAGGGCGCTGAGCGCGAGGGAGAAAAGGATGTGTTTCATGGCCTCGAGCCTGCGCGCGCGAGGGCTGATATTCAATAACAAACCCACCGAAACCGGGCTGATATCCGATAACAGGCCGCCGTTATTGTTTGTCTGCCGGCCCGGACCCGAAGCTTGTCCCACCTCGATCTCCAACGCGTCCTTTTCGGGGCGCAGCCATAGGAAAGGACAAGACATGACCCGCTTTTTCCCCAAGTCGATCGCCAAGACAGCCATCGTGACCGCGCTCTCGGCCTCGCTCGCGCTTTCACCGATGACGGCCACCCCGGCTCAGGCCGGGAACGATGACGCGGCCGCCGTGGCCGCCGCCTCGTTCTTCGCACTGATCACGGCCGGGATCATCGCAAACGCGGCCAAGAACAACCAAGGTGCCTGGACCATCGACCGGCGCGACCAGCGCCCGGATCGCAGCCCCAACCGCCGCAAGCTCCTGCCGTCCAAGTGCGAGCTTGTCGTGCGCGGCGGGCCGGACCGCGGCACCTACTTCGGTCGCCGCTGCCTGAAACGGAACTACAACCACGTCGCGTCGCTGCCGGCCCGTTGCCTCGACAAGGTCTGGGTGCCGCGCCGGAGCCGCAACGTGAACGCCTACGATGCCCAGTGCCTCGCGCGCTTTGGCTACCGGGAGCGCGGCGCTCGCTCAACGCGCAACTGATCGCGATCTTTGTGACGGGGGGCGGCGCGTCGCAGGTATGCCGCACCCCTGGCGGGCGGGCTTCGGCCCCCCGCCGCGTTTTTTCTTGCGCCCGTGCGTGCAATCGGCGACGCAAGCCACATGGTGAAACCGTCTCCCGATTTCTCGCTCGAAACCTCTGCCTTGACCTCCGGCGCCACCCGCGTGGCAGGCGTGGACGAGGTTGGGCGCGGGCCGTTGGCCGGGCCGGTGACGGCGGCGGCGGTCATTCTGAACCCCGATGATATTCCGGGGGGGCTGAACGATTCCAAGGCGCTCACGGCGAAACGGCGCGACATGCTGTTTGCCGAGATCATGGCGCGGGCGGTGGTGTCGATTGCGCATGCCTCCGTCGCGGAGATCGACGAGATCAACATCCTGCGCGCGTCGCATCTGGCGATGGAACGCGCGGTGGCCGGGCTTGGCCTTGCCCCCGACCACCTGCTGATCGATGGCAACCTGCTGCCGCGCGGGCTCACGATCCGCGCCGAGGCGGTGGTGAAAGGCGACGGCCGGTCGCTGTCGATTGCCGCCGCGTCGATCGTCGCGAAAGTGACCCGTGACCGCATCATGGTGGATTTGGCGCAACAGCATCCGGGCTACGGATGGGAGACAAATGCCGGATATCCATCAAAAAGCCACATTTCGGCACTTCAAGAGCTTGGTGTGACCCCACACCATAGGCGTTCGTTCAAACCCGTACACCATATCTTGTATCAAGAAAAACCTGTAAGTCCCTGATTCAAAAAGATATTGACGCCGAATCACCTTTGACTCATCCTGTGGATAATTAATTCGAGCGCCTAAGCGCCGGGACAGAGGCAGACGTGATGACGAAACAGTCGACGGCGGCAGAGATCCTGCCGCTCAATCAAATCCTTGCGGGTGACTCGATCGAGGTGATGAACAGCCTCCCGGAAGGCTCTGTTGACCTCGTCTTCGCCGATCCCCCCTACAATCTGCAGCTCAAGGGTGATCTGCACCGGCCGGACAACTCGAAGGTCGATGCCGTCGACGACCATTGGGACCAGTTCGACAGCTTCCGCCTCTATGACGAATTCACCCGCGACTGGCTCGCCGCCGCACGTCGGCTGCTGAAGCCCAACGGCGCGATCTGGGTGATCGGCTCCTACCACAACGTCTTCCGCATGGGCGCCGAATTGCAGAACCAGGGCTATTGGATCCTCAACGACGTGGTCTGGCGCAAGTCGAACCCGATGCCGAACTTCCGCGGCAAGCGGCTGACCAACGCGCATGAGACGCTGATCTGGGCGTCGAAGTCGGAAGACAGCAAATACACCTTCAACTACGAGGCGCTGAAAGCGCTCAACGAGGGCATTCAGATGCGCTCGGACTGGGTGCTGCCGATCTGCACCGGCCATGAGCGGCTGAAGGACGAAAACGGCGACAAGGCGCATCCGACGCAGAAGCCGGAATCGCTCCTGCATCGCGTGCTCGTCGGCACGACCAACCCCGGCGACGTGGTGCTCGATCCGTTCTTCGGCACCGGCACCACCGGCGCGGTCGCCAAGATGCTGGGTCGCGAGTTCATCGGCATCGAGCGCGAGGAAGCCTATCGCAAGGCGGCCGAGAAGCGGCTGTCGAAGATCCGCAAGTTCGACAAGGATGCGCTCTCGGTCAGCACGTCCAAACGCGCCGAGCCGCGCGTGCCCTTCGGCCAGCTGGTCGAACGCGGCATGCTGCGCCCGGGCGAAGTGCTTACCAGTCCGCGCGGCCATATCGCGAAAGTTCGCGCGGACGGCACGCTCATCGCCGGCGACGCGAAAGGCTCGATCCACCAGGTCGGCGCCGCGCTGGAACACGCCCCCTCGTGCAACGGATGGACCTACTGGCACTTCAAGCGCGACGGCAAAACCGTCTCGATCGATGTGCTGCGCCAGCAGATCCGCGCCGAGATGAGTTGAGAATTCGCGCGTGGCCGCAAGAGCCGCCGCATACGAGGTACCGCCTGTGCCTGTGGCCAAGTGCCAAGGGCACCCAACTGAAGCCCCGCCCTTGTGGCGGGGCCTTTTTTGTGGGCAACTCGAGCCATGAAAATCCTGGTTTTCGCCATCGGCACACGCGGTGACGTGCAACCGTTCATCGCGGTCGGAACGGCGCTTCAGGCGCGCGGGCACGCGGTGACCCTGTCGGCGCCGAAGAGCTTCACCGCCATGGTCGAAGCCTCCGGCCTGACTCCCGCGCCCTTGCCCGTCGATTTCCAGGCGCTGATCGAGGAGCCCGAGATCAAGGCGGCGATGCAGAGCTTCTCTGGCAAGCTCAAGGCCTATCGCTGGGCCAGCGAGATCATGAACGAGCAGATGTCGGAGATGTGGCGGATCGGTTGCGAGGTGGAACCGGACCTGATCCTGCATCACTTCAAGGGGCAGATGGCACCCTACATCGGCCGTCGGTTCAACTCGCCGTCGATCCCGCTGATGCTGCAACCCGGGTTCATGCCGACGCGGGAGTATCCGCAGTTCCTGATCGCATCGCGCAATCTCGGCGGCCTCGGCAATCTCATGAGCCACAAGCTGATCATGGCCCTCACCCGGATGGGCACCAAGATGATGACGAAGCGGTGGCTGAAGGTGTCGGATGCCGATGTCGGGCCGCTGATGGACCCGGTCGCGGCCTATGATCCGAACGGGCCGGGGAAACGCCTGCATGCCTATTCCGACCTGCTGGTGCCTCGCCCGAAGGCTTGGCCGGACACCGAGATCCTGACCGGGTATCCGTTCACCGCGCCCGAGGACTACGCCCCGTCCGATGAGCTCGCTGCCTTTCTGGAAGACGGGGAAAGGCCGATCTACGTGGGCTTCGGCTCGATGCCGGGGATCGACCACGACCGCACCACCCGGGCCCTGCTTGGCGCACTCGAAAGCACCGGGCGGCGGGCGGTGGTGGCCACCGGCTGGGGCGGGATCAAGGACGTCGAAACCAACGGGCGTATCCATGTACTCGAAGCCGTGCCGCATTCATGGCTGTTCCCGCGCGTCGCGGCGGTGGTGCATCACGGCGGATCGGGCACCACGCATGAAGGGCTGCGCTGGGGCAAGCCCTCGGTGATCTGCCCGCTGTTTGCCGATCAGCCGTTCTTCGGCGAACGGGTCGCAGCGCTGGGGGCCGGGCCTCGGCCGATTCACCAGAAACGACTGACCGCCGAAAAGCTCGCAGCCGCGATCGAGCAGGCTCTGTCGCCTGCCGTGATGGCACGTGCGGCCGAGATTGGCGCGCAGATGCGCGCCGAAGACGGCGTGGGCCGGATCGTCGAGGTGATCGAGGGCGCCGCTTAGCGGATCACGGGCGCCGGCAGTTCCCCGCGCTTGTAGGGGCCCCAATCGGTGATCTCCGGGTAGTGATCCTTGCGCCACCTGCGCACCCTCGGGTTCATCGTTCGGAGCCAGAGCGGCGGCACCATCGCGGCGAGCGCCATCAGCGGATAGCCCAGCGGGAGCTGCGGCGCCTCGGCGTCGGGATAGGTTTGCAGCAACGGATAGCGACGCGCCGGCTTGTAGTGATGATCGGAATGGCGTTGCAGGTTGATGAACTGCCAGCCGGTGGCCCTGTGGTCGGCATTCCAGCTGTGGTGCGGGCGCACGGGTTCGTACTTGCCGTCACCGAGGTATTTCCGGGTGAGGCCGTAATGCTCGACGTAATTGGTGAGTTCGAGCTGCCAGATCGCCACGAACGCTTGAAAAACGAAGAGACCCAGCCCCAACCAGCCACCAATGAGCAGGGCGAGCAGCAGCGCCATCAGTTGCAGCGCGCCGTAGCGCCAGAACGGGTTCGCACCATCGAACGGCGATAGATCACGCCGCGCCAGCATGGCCTTTTCAGCCTGCCAGGCCGAGATCGGGGCCTTGGCGAGCACCCGGACGAAGTAGCGCCAGAAGTTCTGGTTGTAGGGGGCCGAAACCACATCGCGCGGGGTGCCCACCCAGGGGTGATGCACGAGCAGGTGCTCCGTGCGAAAATGGCTGTAGAGCACACTCGCGAGCAGAAGGTCGGCGAGCCAGCGCTCGAACCGGTCGGACTGGTGCAACAACTCGTGGGCGTAGACGATGCCGATGGAGCCGGAAAGGATCCCAACGCCGAAGAACACGCCGAACTTCTCGCCGGTGCTCAGGTGGGTGCTGTTGGTCACGTACCAGATCGCGCAGTAAATCGTAACGAGTTGGATCGGCAACCAGATCCAGGTGATCAGCTTGTACCAGAACAGGTCCTTGTCGGGGGTCTCCAGATCGGGGTTTTCCGTGTTGCGGCCGAGTACGGCATCGAGCCCGGCGTAGAGCCACCACGCGCCTGCCGGGGGAAGTAGCATGGCCCAGCCGCCGTAGCGGACCGAAAGGTAGACGAGGACCGGCAGCAGGAGCGACACCCAGAACGGCAAGGCACTGGACAGACGCGATACCTTCGAAGCGGGGACCATGGCGAGACCTTTCCTGCTCTTTGGCGCAACTCTACGCCTGCACGGCGCGCGGCTCAACGCGTTCGAAGGGTCACGCGCGGCCAGCCCATTCGGCGCGGGCAAGATCGTAGGCTTTGCGCATCACGGTGGGCAGATCCGATGGCCGAAGCCGCGCGACAAACTCACCGCGCTCAGGCGTGCAATCCGCCGGCAGATCGGCGACGCGCACTGCAAGTCGCAGGTGGAAATGGGTGAAGGTGTGGCGCACCTCTTCGCCCAGATCCCGCCACGCCGCCTCGGCCGGTGGTTGCTCTTGCGGCGCGTCGCCCCATGCCCCGCCAGGCCAGCCCAGCATGCCGCCGAGCAAGCCCGTGTCCGGCCGCCGTTCGAGCAGCCATGCGCCGTCGGCCCGTCGGCCGATGTAGGCCACGCCGTGGCGGATCGGCTTGGGCTTCTTGGCCTCGCGCGCGGGCAGGTCGGCGGCGATCCCGGCGGCGAGCGCGGTACAGGGGCCACGCCAAGGGCATACTCCGCAGGCGGGCGATTTCGGGGTGCAGATCGTGGCGCCAAGGTCCATCACCGCCTGGGCGTAATCACCCGGACGCGCGACCGGGGTCAGCTTCTCGGCCAGAGCCCGAAGTTCCGCCTTGGCACGCGGCAGAGGCGTTTCTACCGCGAACAACCGCGCTGTCACCCGCTCGACGTTGCCGTCGACCACCGTTTCGGGCCGGTCGAAGGCGATGGCCGCGATCGCCGCCGCCGTGTAGGGCCCGATGCCCGGCAGCGCACGCAGGCCATCAGCCGTATCGGGGAAAACGCCGTTCAATTCGCCCGCCACGACGCGGGCACATTTGAGCAGGTTGCGGGCACGGGCGTAATAGCCAAGGCCGGCCCATTCGCCCATCACCTCGGCGTCCTCCGCGGCGGCCAGGGCGGTGACGTCCGGCCACAAGGTGATGAACTGTTCGAAGTAGCCGCGCACGGCCGCCACTGTCGTCTGCTGGAGCATGATCTCGGAGAGCCAGACCATGTAGGGATCCGGCTGCACCCCGGTCCGGCGGTCGGCCGGACCGACGCGCCACGGCAGGTCGCGCGCATTTTGATCGTACCAGTCGAGCAGGTCTGCCGCCATCGCCGCCGCGTCACGCATGTTTTATCCTGCCTTCCCCGATTGAAGTGGCGGCCCCCGGCCGATCTCCGTAGTATCCCGGCCTTGAGAGGACATGCCAGTGGCCACACGGGAAAATGAGCCAGACCGCCGGATGCGGGGATTCGAGCGCACCTCGAACCTTCTGAAGCCACGCATACGCAAGGCCGGAGAAGCGCGCGGCTTCGCCGTCACCCGCCTTCTGACGCATTGGGAAGAGATCGCAGGCGCCGATGTGGCGCGCATTGCCCGCCCGGTCGAGGTGAACTACGGGCGCGACGGCGGCTTCGGCGCGACGCTCGTGCTGCTGACCACGGGGGCCAACGCGCCGATGCTGGAGATGCAGAAGGAACAGATCCGCGAACGGGTAAACGCCACCTACGGCTACGCCGCAATCTCGCGCATCCGCATCACCCAGACCGCACCGACCGGCTTCGCCGAGGGCCAGGCCCAGTTCAGCCGCCAGTCCAAACAACGGCCAGCCACGCCTGATCCCGAAACCGTTGCTCGCGCGCATGCGACAACCGAGGGCGTGCAGGACGAAACCTTGCGCAACGCCCTTGATGCGCTGGCGCAAAACGTCTTATCCCGGCGCAACACCACGCCCGACTGAGAGGATCTCCATGAACCGTATGCTCCCGATCATCCTTGTGCTTGTGCTCGCCATTGCCGGCGGTGCCTGGTACGTCATGCAATCCTCTTCCGACGATGTCGCGGCGACCGATACGCCGCCGCAGGCCACGGAGCCGGACGCCACAAGCGCGGATACGGAAGCCACCGCCGATGCCGCGATCTTGCCCGACCGCTTCCTCGGCGACGAGAATGCGCCGGTCACGGTGATCGAGTATGCCTCTTACACCTGCCCGCACTGCGCGACCTTCCATGCCGACCAGTTCAAGCGGCTGAAGGCGGAGTATGTCGATACCGGCAAGGTGAAGTTGATCCATCGCGAGGTCTATTTCGACCGCTACGGGCTCTGGGGCGGGCTGCTGGCGAATTGCGGCGGCGATGCCCGCTACTATGGTATTTCCGGTATGCTGTATGACAAGCAGCGCGAGTGGATCGGCTCGGGCGAAGGCGACGAGATCATCGCCAACCTGATCAAGCTCGGCAAGACGGCCGGCCTCAGCGACGCCGAGATCGACGCCTGCCTTTCGGACGAGGAGATGGCGGCGCAATTGGTGGCGACCTATCAGGCCAATGCCGAGGCCGATGGCATCACCGCCACGCCGACGCTCGTGATCGACGGCGAGAAGCATTCGAACATGAGCTACGAGGCGCTCAAGGAGATCATCGACGCGAAGCTGGCAAACTAGGGCAGCGCCTGATCGAGCGGGCCCCAGTCGTCGAACTCGAGGCGGACCGGCAGGCTCACCACCTTCTGGCGAAAGGCGCGGGGCAGACGCACCGCGTCTTTTTCCGTTGTTACGAGTTGGGCCCCGCGCAGTCGCGCCTCGTTTTCAAGGCGTGACATCAGGGCAGATGTGAGCTCCTGATGATCGCTGAGCGCCTGCGCGCGCAGAAGATTTGCACCCAGGCCACGCAAGGTGGCAAAGAACCGTTCCGGCGCACCGATGCCGGCGAAAGCGACCACGTCAAGCCCGTTCCAGTCCATGCCGGTCGGCAGGGGTTCGAGCCGGCCGGCCAGGTGGCGGCATGGAACCCGATCTGCCCAAGCCTCCAGAAACCGGGCTTGAGCGGCCTCCGGACCGATCGTGATCAACAGATCAGCCGGGGTCAGCCCGCTGGCCAACCGCTGTTTCAACGGGCCAAGGGGCCAGGCGAAGCCGTTGCCGAAGCCGCGGTGGGCGTCTTCCACCACAACCCGCAGATCGGCGGCGACCTCCCCGGTTGGCTCACAGCCATCCAGCACGACGATCTCCGCTCCCTCGCCTGCCGCCGCACGAATGCCCTCGTGCGGGTCTTCGGCAACCCAGGTGGGCGCAAAGGCCGCGATCAGCAGGGGTTCGTCGCCCACGTCCTGCGCCGCATGCCCACGTTCATCGACGCGAAACGGCACGCCCGGCCCACTGGCCATCACGTGAACCTTGCGCCCCTGCATCGCCAACCGCTGCGCCAGCGCGATCACCGTCGGGGTCTTGCCGGTGCCGCCGACCGACAGGCTGACGACCGCGACAACGGGCACCGGCATCCTTTCGGGTGCCGCGGCGGGGCGCCGCCCGGGCACGAGAGGGCCGAGCAACCGCAGAACCGGGCCGGGCGGGCGGTACCAGAAACGCGGGGCCACGCTACACCCCCCGCGCGTCAAGCGCGTCCAGCACCAGAACCACGACCCGGTCGGTGGCCTCGGCGCCGGAGGTCGTGACTTCCCAGGCGGCAGCGGCCATTTCGGCAACCTTGTCGGGCGCAAGCATGTATTCCACCGCCCGCGCGAGGCTCGCCGTGTCGGCAACCGCCCGCGCAGCGCCAGCCTCTCGCAGGCGGGCATAGCTTTCCCGCCAAAGGCCGACATGCGGGCCGAACAAGACCGCAGAGCCAAGCGCCGCCGCCTCGTATGGGTTGCGCGCGGCCTGCGGGATTTCACCCATCAAGGTGCCGCCCATGAGCGAGATCGGCGAGAGCCGATACCACAAGCCAAGTTCGTCAGGCAGATCGACGACGAAGATCTCCACGTCCGCCTCCGGCTCGTCGTCCACTGACCGCAGCCCGACGAGCCACCCCTCGGCCTCGAGCCGCTTCGCCAGCTCCGTGCCGTCGTCGCGTTGCCATGGCGCCAGCACCAGCAACAGCCGGTGCGCCCGTCGAATCGCCTGCTGGTGTGCTTGCACAACCATCTTGATCTCGCGCGGGGTCACCCCGGCAGCAAGCCAGACCGGTCGGGCCGCCAGAACCTCCGCCAGCGAATCCCGC
>Ga0180436_10005894_pt1 | contig 10756 bp, 8 predicted proteins | sample SS_ome_2_FD_132434 | JGI IMG/M metagenome (GOLD analysis project Ga0180436, IMG submission 132434) | Hypersaline lake sediment archaeal communities from the Salton Sea, California, USA - SS_3_S_2 metaG | ecosystem: Environmental > Aquatic > Non-marine Saline and Alkaline > Hypersaline > Sediment...
CGCTGGTGGCCGATGATGGCTACAGCGCTGATGTGACGCTCGAGGAGATCGCAGGCTGTGCCGACTGCATCATCGGCTTCCGCGATGACGGCGGCCTGATGTCGGTGCTGCCCGGGTTCCCCGGCAAGGTGCAGGTCAAGGGCGTTATCGAGATGCAGGTCAAGTAGCCGGCAGGTTCGCGGGGACGGCCCTCGCACGGGACCATCCCCGCGAACCTGACCACAGATAGGTTTCGGACCTCGAGGAGAGGACATGCGACACGGCCACAGTCTATATCCCATACTGAGTGTTGAGGACGCCTTGACGAAGGTGCTCGGGACGTTTCGTGCTCTGGAGCCGGAGAGGGTGCCCGTGTTGGAGGCTCTGGACTGCGTCCTTGCCGAAGACGCCGTGGCACCAGGCGATATCCCGCCACACGCGAACACTGCGATGGATGGTTACGCGGTCATCGCGTCGGAGACCGCCGGCGCGACACCCGAATCACCCGTCACCCTGACCGTGATCGAAAACCTGGCGGCGGGATACCTGGCTGAGCGCGCCGTGACATCGGGCACAGCCATCAGGATCATGACCGGCGCTCCGATGCCTGGGGGCGCGGATGCCGTGATCCCCTTCGAGGAGACGACACAGACCGGCGATCAGGTTTCCCTCTATGCAGCCGTGGACGTGGCCGAGAACGTCAGGTCTGCCGGCGAGGATGTCACAGCTGGCACTTGCGTGCTGCACGCCGGCACCCAGCTTCGCCCGCAGGAGATCGGGATGCTGGCTGCACTGGGCTACGCCGAGGTTCGGGTGGTCCGGCGGCCGCGCGTGGCGATCCTGGCGACCGGCGACGAGCTGGTGGACGTCGACCAGCCGTTGACCCCCGGCAAGATACGCAACGCCAACGGCTACTCCAACGCCGCCCAGGTGATCAAGTATGGGGGCGTACCCATCATGCTGGGTATCGCAGAGGACCGAATGGCGGACCTCACAGCACGCATTCGTGACGGCATCGCGCAGGGTGCGGACCTGCTGCTCACCTCGGGTGGCGTCTCTGTGGGCGACTTCGACGTGGTCAAACAGGCGCTGGTTGCCGAGGGTGAGATGACCTTCTGGCGTGTTCGTATGAAGCCCGGAAAGCCCTTGGCGTTTGGCAAGCTGACCGCCGACCTCGTCGGTCAGCCGCGCACCGTGCCCGTGTTGGGGATGCCCGGTAACCCGGTCTCGGCGATGGTCTCATTCGAGCTCTTTGTTCGCCCTGCGATCCTCAAGATGCGCGGGTTGACCGATCTTGCACGACGCTTGCACGATGCTGTGCTGGACGATCCCATCGCGGAGAAGGACGACCGCCGTCACTACGTCCGTGTGCGGATTGAGGAGCGCGACGGCGGGCTGCACGCATCACTGACCGGTGAACAGGGCTCCGGTATCCTCAACTCGATGGTGAAGGCGAATGGGTTCGCCGTCGTTCCCGAGGGCTGGTCCTCCGCGACCGCCGGCGCCCCAGTCAAGGTCATGTTCTTCGACTGAGGGATGCTTGCTGTCGGAGACAAGATTCCTCACTGTTGTGCCTGTGGTTGAGGACTCTTTGCGGACCCGTTCGGAATGACAGAAAGAGGGGCTCAGTCACGCGACCGAGCCCCTCTTCGCTGATTTGCGGTTTGTGACTTGCCGATTTGGGCATCTGCCCATTTGCTGATTCGTCAGCTCGCCAGAGCTGCGTGCGCTGCCTTCAGCTGCTCCCGGATCTGGATGTGCTGTGGGCACTTGGGCTCACACAGACCGCATTCGACGCAAGCATCGGCCTGTTTGCCGCCGATCCGCTTATTGTCCGGGAACTTGGCGTAGTTCCCCTTGGCCAGGTCCCACAGTCCGTAGATCCGGCCCATGTTGTATGTCTCGAAGATGTAGGGGATGTTGACATCTTGGGGGCACGGTTGGCAGTACTTGCAGCCCGTGCAATAGAGTTTCTCCATCTCGACGATGCGTTTGACGTGCGCCTCGATGGTCGCCTTCTCCTCTGCGGTTAGGCTAATGGCGTCCGCGGCGATGGCGGCGTTCTCCTCGACCATCTGCAGCGTGCCCATCCCCGACAGCGCCACGGTGACATTGGGGTTGGAGAGCACAAAGCGCAGCGCCAGCTCCGGCACGCGCTCGATGCCGGGGACGAGGCCAGTCAAGACGTCCGAGGGGCCTGCCAGCCGTCCGCCCGCAACCGGTCCCATCACCACAATGCCGACATTGTTTGCCTTGGCGTAGGCGATGCCCTCCTCCAGGTCGCGGTTCAGAAGGTTGTATTGCACGGTGATGGACTCCACATAGCCGGTGTCCACCAGCCGCATCAGAGCGGCGTTGTCATCGTGGAACGAGGTGCAGATGTGCTGGATCAGTCCCTGCTCTTTGGCCTTGAGCATCCACTTGCTGACTGTGGGTTCGACGTTCTCCTCGTAGCGCTGCCAGTTGATGCCGTGGTGGTTGTAGATGTCGATAGTGTCAACATCCAGTCGCTCGAGGCTGTTCTCCAGATGCGCCCACCATTCGCTCTCATCGTCGCCGTAGTAGTGGTTCTTGGTCGAGACGACGATCTTGTCTCGCCAGCCTTTGAGCGCCTCGCCAACGGCTCGCTGGCTGTCCTGGTTGCAGTACCCGACTGCGCTGTCGATGTAGTTGAGACCGGCCTCGAAGGCGCGGTGGATCATAGGGATGGCCAGGTCGCGGTCCACGACCTCGTTGCCGTCGATTTCCGTCATCGGCAGGCGCATCGCGCCAAAGCCCAGTTGTGAGACTTTCAGTCCGGTTCGGCCAAGTGTTCGGTATATCATTGCTTTCCTTGCTCCATGACAATAGGGGGCGACATCTCGGGGTGTTGAGACAAAGGCCATTCTACCAGGCGTGCCGTCTTCGCACAAGCCGGCCCAGGCTAGCGCGTGGACTTGCGGGCGTAGACGGTGAAGAGGTCACCCAGGTTGATGCGCACAGGTAGGTTGTCGAGGTGAAGTGCCGAGACTAGCCACTCTGTGGGTCGTCCTAGCAGTGGGGCGAGCGCGGTCACGCGGGTCGCCAGATAGCCGGCATGCAGATAGCGGCCCTGGGCCCCCATCCACTCAACGGTGAATCCGGCTTTCTGCAGCATCTGCTTGGCCGTGGCACGGGTGAAGTAGGTGAGGTGCATCTCCATGAACCATGGCCACCGGCGGCCCATCACGCGGGAGAAGAGACTGTCCATGTCCATTGTGTGGACGATCAGGTAGCCACCGGGCTCGAGGCAGGTCCAGGCAGCCTGAAGTGTCTCGAGTGGATCGGTCACGTGTTCGATCACGTCCCACATCGTGACCGCGCTGAACGTCCTGCTCCCAAAGTCGGCGCCGTCAAGCGTCCCGTGCACCATCTGAAGGCCTTGCTGCTGGGCTTGCTTGACCGCCCAGGCGCTGGGATCGATGCCCCAGGCGTCCCACCCGTGGTCGGCGGCGATCTCGACAAAGACACCGGTGTACGCGCCCACATCCAGCAGTGCCCTGCCCTCTGCCGGGCCGGTGAACGCCTCCATGGGTCTGAGGTGATGCCTGAACGTCAAGATGCGCCCCGCACGCTCGGCGACGTAGAGGGGATCCTCCACAGCGTTGTAGAGGTCCAGCACATCATCGTTGGTGGGACGGGGGTTGGCGTAGACCAGGCCACACGCCTGACACCGCACGATGGGCCCGTGGCGACCATAACCACTGCTGGTGCAGGCGTAGGGCGACCAGTTGCCTCGGTCTACCGTCTCAAGCGTTGAAGGGATGATCTCTATCGCGTTGCGGGAACCGCAGAGGTTGCACGCTAAGTCGGCGGACTTGGCCCAGTCCGGTGCGGGGGAGGGAACGGTCATGCGCGCTGAGGAAAGACCCGCTGACTGAACAGTCGCAGCACCGTGTACAGTGCCTTGTAGATCTCGTTGCGCGAGATCTTGGAGACGCCCTGCCGGCGATTGTGGAAGACGATGGGGACCTCGCCGATGCGCCAACCTTCGCGCTGGACCTTGTACAGCATCTCCATCAGGAAGCTGTAGCCATTGGAGAAGATCTCGTCGAGCGCGATGGATTCCAGAACCTCGCGGCGATAGCACCGGAAGCCGGCGGTGGTGTCGTGGGCCTTGAATCCCAGCAGGATGCGGGCGAAGGCGTTGGCGCCCCAACTGAGCATCTTGCGCGGCAGCGTGCACTCCACGGCCTTGCCTCCGGGGACGTAGCGGCTGCCGATGACCAGGTCATAGCCTTCCGCGATCTCGGCGACCAGCGCCGGCACGCGGTCCGGGGGGTGGGAGAAGTCCGCGTCCATCGTCACAATGGTGTCGGCGCCTTCGGCGATCGCGCGGTTGAATCCCGCCACGTACGCCGTGCCGAGTCCCAGCTTCCCCTCGCGGTGGACCACGTGAACGCGCCCATCGGTCTCGGCGGCCAAGCGGTCGGCTAGCTCGCCGGTGCCATCGGGTGAGTTGTCGTCGACGACGATCACGCCCAGGTCGATAGGCTGGGCCAGGAGCTGCTCCACGAGCGGCTCGATGTTCTCGCGCTCGTTGTAGGTCGGGACGATGATGCGGGTGGTCATAGTGTGTTTCGGTGCCTTGACTGCATGCGTCGATGTGGCTACGGGTCTCCTGTGACGTTCGGAGAACGATAACAGATTCCCACTTGGCTGCAAGGTTCCCTAAGCGGCCGTGACCTCTGTCAGGATCTCGGCTACCCTGATCGCAGTGCGAGCGATGTCGAAGTGTTTGATGACGCGCGCTCGCCCGGCAGCGCCGTGAGCGGTTCGCCGATCCGGATCGTCGATGAGCTGACAGATCGCCTCCGCTAGGGCGGTCTCGTTCCGGGGCTCGACCAGCGCTCCCGTGACACCGTCCTGAACTATCTCAGGCAACGCGCCGTGTGCGACTGCGACGACGGGCGTTTGCATCGCCATAGCCTCGATATTGACTAGCCCGAAGGGCTCAGGCTCGCCGGGATGAACGAAGACGTCCATGGCGGCCAAGGCAGGACGTACGTCGTGCAGATGCCCCGTGAACGTGACCCGATCGACCAGGTCCAGCTCCTCTGCCGTCTGCCGAAGCTCGGCCAGGTAGTCATCCGCGCCGCCAAAGGGCGCCCCGCCCACCACGGCAAAGTGGATTCTTGGGCATCGTCTCCGAACCAGAGCCGCTGTTCGCAAGAAACGTGTTTGTCCCTTCCATGGGCGCAGGCGTCCGACCATGCCCACCAATGGCGCATCCTCCGGTATCCCGTGCTGTACGCGGAAGACTTTCTTGTCATGCCTGGGGTCATAGTGTGAGGTGTCGATGCCATTGTGGACCACGGTTACCTTTTCACACTCGGGTAGGCATTGGCTGACGGCGTGCGAGTTGACAACGACGTGGGCAGCAGATGCACACAGCGCGCGCTTCAGCGCCAGATCGAGCCATAGGTGACGCGGCCTGTTTTCCGAGAGCCAGAAGTCACGCATATGCCAGATGAAGGGGAGGCGCGCTCTCCGGGCCGCGAGTGCAGCGTGGAAAGCCGCGCGCACTGTGTTGGCGTAGAGACACTTCCCATCGACATCTCGCGCCAAGCTAGCGAGACTCGTTGTCGCGCTCAGCCAGTCGGTGGGTGCACGGAGCGACCTGCGTAGTCGCGGGAGGTCCGCGATGTGGGTGGCGATACCCAGATCCTCGGCGCGCCGAGGCAGGGGGCCGCCTACGCAGGCTAGATGTGGCTCCCAACGTGTGCGGTCGAGGTGCTGCAGTAGCAGGAGCAGGCTGTTCTCGGCGCCGCCGACGGCCTGTGCGTGGTCGATGAAGAGGATAGGAGTTGGACCCATCAGGCTGCCCTTCTCAGGGGACTGCCACTGCAACCGGGGTCCTGTCCCGAGATCATATCACCTCAGTACCTGATCGATCAGGGGCAGTAGCATCTCAGCCATCGCATCCCAGGTGTACCGCTCCAGGAACCTCTGTCGAGCTCTGACCCCTAATGCCTCACCAAGCGCACGATTGCTGAGCAGCGTCTCGATTGCATTTGCCAGGGCTTCTGGATCTTCCGGTGGCACTGTCAAGCCGCACCCATCCAGCATCGCTGGGATGTCGGACACTGCACTGGCCACGATCGGTTTGGCCATTGCCATGGCATCAATCAGCTTGGCCGGTATCTGGCCCTGGCTGAACGGTCTTGATGACTGTGGCACCACGACCATATCAGCGGCTGCCAGTAGCGCGGGTACTTCAGCGAATGGCTGCATTCCCAGCATAGTCAGCGGTAGCTGCGACGCACGGTCCGCGATGGTCTTGGCTTGTGGATGAGTCCAGTCAACGCCTGCGATGACTGTGTGAACAGTCTGCGGACCCGAGTGTGAGCCCATGCGTTCCAGTGTCTGTAGGAGCGTGTCCAGCCCTTTGTGACGCCGTGGTGTGCCAAGGAACAGCAAGAGAGGCATGTCGAGCGGGAGACCGTGCTGCTGGCGCACAGATGCCCCATCATAATGGGTCGGATCGAATAGGTCTCTGTCTCTACCGTGTGGGACGAGGATGCCCCCGTAACGGCTCTGTAAGAACGTGGACACCGTGGTGACAGTGTCTGCCTCACGTACTCTATGTTCCATCCAACGGGTGAATGTGTAGCCATTGGGGTTCGACAGGTTCGCAGCTAGTAGCCAGCGACGCCAGGTCGGATAGTCCAGATACCCGCCTACCTCCCAATCATCGATGTCCAGAACGAGGGGGCAACCAAGATGCTTCTGGGCCCACAGGCCTACGCCGAAGCTGGTTGGGCGAGCCTTGACGGCGTACACGACATCACTCCCCCGGACCAGATCGAACAGGCGACGACCGTGCACCAGCCAGCCAGGATGTCGTGTTCCCCGGATGCTCTCAATCGCTACTTCGCCGGTATCACAGGGCGGCCAGATCCGGTCGCGGTAGAATTTCGGCCCGATGATCGTGACCCGGTAGCGGCGCTGAAGCACGCGAGCAAGGATGTAGGCGCGCCCCAGCGCGTTGTCCGAGACATCGTGACACAGTATCGAGATCCTCGTTATACCCATGCGCGCCGCTACTCCAAGTAGCCCAATCTACGAAGCTGCTGTTCGACCTCGGCCTGTGCCTCTGCTGAGAGCAACTTGTTTGGTTGGGTGAAGGAGGTGACAGGAGCTCCATTGACGGGTTGCAGGAAAGCCGATGAGTCATGTCGGAACACCTCGCTCCGGACTTCCCCATCGCTCTCAGCGGGAATAGGGAGACCGGCGAGGTGTAGGATCGTCGGTGCGATGTCAACGAGATCGAGATCTATCCGAATACCATCGACAATCGATGGGCCTGAGGCTACGAACAAGCCATCTTGATTGTGGGTTCCGCTCCAGTTGATATCCTCATCGAACAGCGTGCCTGAGCCAAGCTCAGCCATCACCATGGTGTTGAAGTCATCGACCACGAGGGTGAGCTCAGGGGCACTCACTAGGTGCGGGCCAGCGTAGATGTCCTCCTTCAGGTAGGAGCGCACGCTCAACGACCCGCCGGTCTGGGGGTCAGTGATCGAGGTCAGACCCTCGATGATCTCGTGCAATAGGATACGAGCCTCCTCTCCTGGTTCGACGACGCCCTGGGGATCCCGACCCCGTAGGTTGAGACACAGGCTCGACTCGTCGGGACTGTAGGCACGTGTGTGCTGCCAGTCTACGGGTAGATGGTTAAGCCGAACCCTTCCGCCGTGCTTTGCTCGAACGAAGCGGTCTCGTAGTGCATTGGCAAGTAGTCGTCTCTTGAATGGCTCTGTCAGACGGCGGAATGTCTCTGAGGACGAGTTTAGCTTGAAGAGCGGTGCGGCAAGTTGCCCAACGAGTTTTGTCCTCCAAGACGCTTGCCCAACCGGTGTGCCGTCCCGGAGCACCAGGTATCCTTGCTGTCTCAGCCACTCGTTGATGTAGAAGCTTCTCCGCGCTGGACCGAACCCGTGATCGGAAACCACGAATACGGAATCATCATCGTCTACCGTGGCAAGAAGACGTCCTACGGAGGCATCGTGCTCCACATAGCTGGCCCTCAACGCATCTCCATATCGGTCGACAAGTAGCTCGTCGTGTTGGGGATGTCCGGGGTCCATATGGCGCCAGAACTGGTGGCTTGCCCGATCCAAGGGGGCGAGCACTACCACTCCTAGCTGCCAGTCCCGTGTCTGCAGCAGATGCTCCGCTGCAGTCGTGTGCATCTGAACGAGCCGGGAGAGTTCGGAGGCCATTTCCGCATCGTGTTGGGGGTCTAGGGCTTGTGAACTGGCGAATTCCAGTGGAGCTCCCAGCACAGTGTCGATCTCGCCACTCAGGTCGGCAGGATCCGTATAGATGAGCTTCCCTCGATTGATCGGAGCGGGCCATCCCGACACCAGGAAACCGTTAGTCGGTCTGGGAGGATAGGTGCCAGGGACAAGGATGATGCCTGACTTGACGCCATACTGGCCTGCCCACTCCCAGAACATAGGCATCTGGCAGTATGTGGAGTTAGCGAAGGTGTAGTCATATGTCCCGGGTCGACGCTGGCTGAAGCCGAACACGCCCAGCTTTGCCGGGTTCATGCCTGTCGCGAAACAGTACCAAGCCGGAATCGATCGGGGAGGTAGTACGCTGCGCAGGATGCCGCTGGTTCCGTTCTCCATCAACCGTCCTAGGTTGGGAAGGTCGTCCTTCCAGCGCTCCACCAGATGGTAGGAGGCGCCATCGAGGCCAATCACGAGTGTGCGGTTCACAGATCTACCCTCTCACTGGCATTCCACAGGTACGGCCAGAATCGCTTCGCGCTGTAGCCAGGGCCAATATCACACGTTGGCCCTGCATCTCCATGGATGCTTCACCTTGCTGTCCTTGGGGCGCGAGTATGCAATCTCGACCATACTTCCTGATGATGGATCTCAGCCTAGCAGGTTGCACATGCTTTCAGCCAGAGTGTTCTGATATCGTCCCCACGGGTACTCCTCCGCTCTCTTTCTCGCTGACCTTCCCATTGCCTTCCTTAGGCTCGGGTCACCGCGCAATTCCACGAGCCGAGCAGCCAGTGCCTCACTATCGCGGATCGGTATGATGAAGCCGTCCTCGCCGTGGCGGACCACTGACCCGGCATTGGGCGTCGTTATGATCGGCAGTCCTGAGGCCAAGGCTTCGTAGGTCACCAGGGCACTGCCTTCCTGCAGAGAAGGGAACGCGAACACGTCTGCCTGCCGCAGTAGATTCACTGGATCGGTTACATATCCTAGCCATCTTATTCCCTGCACAGCCCGGTATTGCGACAGCGCAGATCCTATGTTCCGATCCTGGCGACCAACAATCCATAACTCGGCATCTGCCCAGCCTAGTTGCTTCCACGCCGCGAGCAGGTAGGCGATGCCTTTCTGATAGCTTACCTGACCCAGGAACAGGACACGGAATGGATGCCCCGTGCGCTCGTCCGCAGGACGGAACCTCTGCGTATCCACGCCAAAGGGTATCTGGACCAGTCTCTTCTCAGGGAAGCCCTGCTTGAGGAAGGATTGCCGGACGAAGTCTGATGGAATCAGCACATAGTCTGCGCGCGCCAGTTCTTTCAATACCCTCTTCCAAGCGTGGCTAGGAGACTGGTACCTAATTCCCCACTTCGCGTGTTCTTCTCGGAGCAGCGGAATCCGGTACTGGGGATGAGACAGGGGTCGCTCGACGATGGTAGTTGCACCCAATTCCGTGGCTCGAGCCATGCTTCGTTGACAGAAGGCACTCCATCCGTGGAAGACTTCGCATGGCTCCATCCGTTGCGCCGCCCACCTGTCATAGAGCACGTTGTGCAGGTAGGTGATCCACCGCGTTCGATCGTACACCGCGAGCTTGCGCAGCGCCCTGCTTGGCAGCCCGACTGCACGTATGCGGTCGCGTGGGATCTCAGTTGGCTTGTAGGATCCGCACAGCAGACGGTGCAGGAGGCCGTGTCGGTGTAGCCCCTGCACTGCGTGGTACGCGGTATTCCCGATCCCGCCGCCAGCGAACTTGGCCCCAATCGAGTAGATGACGCGCACGGTCTACTCCACGTACCCTAGGGCGCGTAGGCGGTCCAGCACGTTCGTCCCCCCAGCCCGCGCGGCAATCCGTTCTGCTTCGGGGCCAGATGGTTCGCTCTGCACCACGGGCGGTGTGACGAAAGCGTCCTCTACGACTCTCCCATCGGTCTCCGCCGGCACCGGCAATCCCCAGGCGGCGAGTAGGGTTGGCATCGCATCGACGATATTGATGGTTCCCAGCCTCGCACCGTGGCGTATCCTAGGGCCGGCGAGCGCGACTGTGCCGTCGGGAGTGTGGGTCCCGTACTCAGTCCTGGCGGGTATGGGGCGAACCACCGGATCGGAAGGGTACCCGGTGATCATATGATCGCGCCAGTCGGCGGGCTCGAGCAGGATGTCGGGGTGGTGGTCATCGGGCTTGGCCTGTGGGTAGAGCTCCTCGATCCGCCACACGCGCCGGAAGAGTCTCCGCCCATCCGGTGTCTGGGCTTCGGAGAGCCGATGGATCACCTCCGCCCTGAGGCTCCCGTAGTTGGCCAGAGGAACGCAGCCCTCTGGCTCACGTCCCTCCAGATTGATGTAGAGTGGACCAAGGGACGAGCGAGCATAGACTTTGGTCCTGGCCCAGTCGATGTTGTCTGCGGAAGAACCAAGGCGAGCGTCAATCTGGAGCCAGGGCCAAGAAAGCATCCGCCGGGCCCACGGAGGCAGCGTGCGCCACACTGAGAGACCTGTTTTGGCCTGCGCTGCCGGCA
>Ga0180436_10005897_pt1 | contig 10754 bp, 14 predicted proteins | sample SS_ome_2_FD_132434 | JGI IMG/M metagenome (GOLD analysis project Ga0180436, IMG submission 132434) | Hypersaline lake sediment archaeal communities from the Salton Sea, California, USA - SS_3_S_2 metaG | ecosystem: Environmental > Aquatic > Non-marine Saline and Alkaline > Hypersaline >...
TCTCCTGCTCAAGGATCCTCAGAAAGTACTCGCGAATCATGCGGGTCTGTTCTTCTGGTGTTTCTGTTTTGAATACGGCCTGGCGAAACCCGGCACTTCCCGGTCTGGTCCTGCTGTACCAGCCGATGTGCTTTCTGGCGACCAGCACCCCGTGGCGTTTGCCGTAGTGCCGGTAGAGTTCGTCCAGATGTTCCAGCAGCGTCGATGCAATCCACCCCGTGGTTTTGGATGGTGCGTACTCTCCTTTTTCCAGATAGTGCTGGATCTCTTCAAATATCCACGGCCTTCCCTGAGCAGCGCGGCCGATCATGATCGCATCTGCGCCGGTTTGTGCCAAGACCTGTTTCGCCTTGACAGGTGAATCGATGTCGCCATTGGCGATAACGGGGATAGTAAGCACTGACTTGATGGCCGCAATGGTGTCATATTCAGCGTCGCCGGCGAACTTGTCAGCCCGTGTACGGCCATGAATTGCGATCGCCCGGATTCCGCATTCCTGCGCGATACGCCCGATGGACAGCGCATTCCTGTTGTCCGGGTCCCAGCCGGTACGGATTTTCAGCGTGACGGGTGCATCAACAGATTTGACGACATGGTCGAGAATACGGCCGACGAGTTTTTCGTCGCGCATGAGCGCTGATCCGGCGGCAACCTTGCAGACCTTTTTCGCCGGACAGCCCATGTTGATATCGATGATCTGTGCACCCATGTCGACGTTGAGCCTCGCAGCCTCGGCCATCTTTGCCGGATCTGTCCCGACGATTTGAACCGAGACAGGGCCACTCTCGCCACGGTGGTCCAGCCGGCGCAGGGATTTGCGACTGCCCCACAGGCTCGTATCGGCAGAGACCATTTCAGACACAGCAAGCCCGACGCCCAGTCGCCGGCAGAGTTGCCGGAACGGGCGGTCGGTGACGCCGGCCATCGGGGCCAGTATCAGCTTGTTGTCTAGCTTGTATGGGCCGATTTGCACAGGGTTTCCATGGGTCGCGGACAGGGAGCGGATTTTACGACTTCGGGGTCTGGGATTCCAGACGGGAATTTTTCGTTACTGTTTGACGACTTCTTTTTGTTGAATCGCTTCGCGATGATGGATTTTGATGCGCGCATCGGCACGCACCCCGATTAGAAGGACATTTGTGAGAGCCGAGCCCTCTCGGCGAAGAATTCGCCCGCAGTGCGGGCTCCTACGGAAAGACTGATAAAGGTGCCAACTGCGACTGGACGCCATCGTGTACCGTAAGTAAAACCGGGGAAAGCAAAAAGGTGTTTGAGGGATCGAAGATCCCGGGTTCATTTCGCGCCCTGGTTTCTAGATCGGGCTCTACGTGCCCTCGGGGTATCAGCTCGACATAGGGGGCATTTGTGGGAGCCGAGCCTTCTCGGCGAAGAATTCGCCCGCAGTGCGGGCTCCTACGGAATGCGCGCTCATCAGGAACCTCGACAAAACACAACGATCAGTTAAGATGACGACACAACCACAGGAGGAACATCGCGTATGAAAATTCTTGCCGCAGTCAGCGGTTGTCTGCTGATTTTCGCCGCATCCGGAGCCATTGCCGCCAAGGGGACCTATGCCACTCCAGGCATCCAGCAGCAGCCTGTTCAATCGCAGCTGCTTGAAAATAATCCGGTTCTGGTCTTGCAGGCCGGCATGGACAAGCTGCTGGATTTCCTGCATACGGAATATGACGATGAGGCTCTGGCCCGCTTCCTTTCGAGCGAAATTGCGCCCTCGTTCGATTTTGTCTACATGGCGAGATCGGCGGCCGGGCGCTACTACCGCAGCATGAGTACCGTGCAGCGCGAGAAACTCAGGCAGAAAATGGAGCAGATGTTCCTCTCCTCCATGGCAGACAAGCTCAAGAGTTACAATGGACAGGATGTCGTCTATCTGCCGCCACGCTTCAACGGATTCGACCGGACGACGATCAGTGCGCTGATCAACAATCCGGGTCAATATCCGGGGCGTATCGATTTCCGCGTTCACCTGACATCCGACGGCTGGAAGATCTATGACATTGTTGCCGGTGGACAGAGCGCCATCGCCTATTACCGGGGCTATTTCCGCCAGGCGATGCGCAACAATCGTCAGCGCTGAAAGACCGCAGCTGCGCTGCGCTGTCCGTTAGCGATCAGCTGCCGCGATCCAGGTCGAGAGAAGCATGCGAGAGGAGAGGCGCATCGGAGTGGGCATGACACTGGCTGCCTGGGCCCTGTTCCTGCTACTTCTCACCTGGTTTGCTTCAGGCTATCTCGAGCGTCTCAACAATCCGAACGTGCAGGTTGTCAGCCGGGTTGATCCCGGTGGCAACCCCGAGGTGCGTTTACAACAGAATCGCGCCGGGCACTATGTCGCAACCGGGGCGATCAATGATGTGCCAATCGTCTTCATGGTCGATACCGGCGCGACGGACGTGGCGGTCAGTCAGAAGGTTGCGGAGCGTATCGGTCTCGAGAAGGGTTTTCGCGTGACGGTCAATACCGCCAATGGCACCACCTATGGCTGGAACACGATTCTCGACAAGGTCACTCTGGGAAACATCGAGATGACCGCGGTCCCGGCGACCATCATGCCCGGGCTTGGGCAGGAAGCACTGCTTGGCATGAGTTTTCTGAAACGACTGACGCTGATTCAGAGAGGTGAGGAGCTGTTGATTCGGCAGGAGTAGGATTTGCCGGGTTTTTTTCTCGCTTGTCGCAGAGTATCCTTTCACAGTCTTTTTTATCCACAGTATTTTCCCATGAGTGATTCCAGCAAAGAACGTGAAATCCTGATGGTGATGCGCAAGGTGCTCGCCAATATCATCAAGGACACGACGCCCGAACATCGCAGTCTGCGCCATCCGCTTTCTGACGAGACCATCCAGCAGATTCGCCAGTGCCTCGGGCTGATCTCGACACGTGAACGTGAACTGGCTGACGAGGCGGGTGTTCCCCAGGAAAGGCCCTACTATACCGACGAGAAACCGGCTGCCGATGTCGTCTCTATCTCTTCGATTTCGAAGAAGAAAAAGGATTGATCGGCGTTACTTATCGTTAAATCGCCTCTCAAAAGAGTGATTTTTGATACGCGCGTCGGCGCGCATCAAATCAGGATTTCGCAAAGCGATACGAAATATGCCGCTGACGGACGAACAAGATTGTCAGTACGCTGCGAGAGGAAAAGCAGCACGAGCCGCTGCCCGTTAATCCCGCGTCCAGCTCCCCGACTTGCCTCCATGCTTTTCGAGCAACCGTACCTGGTCGATGATCATCCCCTTGTCGACTGCCTTGCACATATCGTAGATGGTCAACAAGGCGACCTGTGTGGCGTTGAGGGCTTCCATCTCGACACCTGTCTGGCCGCGGGTTTCGACGCGGGCGACGCAGTGCACGGCATTGTCTGAGGGTTGCAGCTCGATCTCAACACGGGTCAGGGCCAGTGGATGACAGAGCGGGATCAGGTCTGCAGTCTTTTTCGCTGCCATGATGCCGGCGATGCGGGCGATGCCGAGCACATCTCCTTTCTTGTGTGTGCCCTCGGTGATCATTTTCAGGGTTTCCGGTTTCATGCGGATCTCGCCCGCGGCAACGGCGACCCTGTGGGTTGCCTCCTTGTCGCCGACGTCGACCATGTGGGCTTCGCCCTGCCGGTTGAAGTGCGTCAGATCCATCAGGAGGCTGTGGCTGTTTTGAACTCGATCGCCTTGTCGACCTCGTGAACCTCGAAGGACATTGTATCGAGGTCGGCAAGGATCCAGGTTGCGGGCGATGTGCCGACACCACCGACCGTGCCGGGATTGACACAGGCTGCCTGGTCACCATTGACGTTGGTGATGGTGTCGATCTCGACCTTGTGACTGTGGCCGCAGCAGACAATGTCCCAGTCGCCGGTCAGTGCCATTGCCTTGGCATAATGCGGATAATGCACGATGAAGATACGCTTGCCGCCGAGTTCGATGCCGGCATCCTGCCCGTGGTAGCGCAGCACGCTCTCCGGGTGTGTCGAGTTTCTCGTAAGAGCAACGAGATCTCCGGTGTTGTTGCCATGGATGACGTGGACCGGTACCGGGTTCTCGATCTTGTTGAGGCAGTTCAGCGTGCTCGGGGCGACGACATCACCGCAGTGAAGGATCGCTTCTGCACCGAGCCTGACCGCATCCTCGGCCGCAGCTCGCAGTAGCGGAATATGATCGTGACTGTCGGAAAGAATACAGATTTTCATGGTGGATTCGGTTTAGCGCCTGGTGTTTCAGGACCAGGCCGGGAAGACCGGCTGCCTTATCGGAAACGGGAATGCGGGCAGCCTAACCGCTTTTCAGTGGTCTGGCAATCGGGGGATTACGCAGAGATGTGTATCAGAATGCGGGCTTCTCGGGCGCATTCTTGTAACGCTCGATACTGTCCAGGATTTCTTTCTTGGCGTCTTCGACCCCACCCCAGCTCTTCACCTTGACCCACTTCCCCTGCTCGAGATCCTTGTAATGTTCGAAGAAGTGCGCGATACGCTCGAGGATGTCATGCGGCAGGTCACGAAAAGTCTCCATGGCACGGTAACGTCGTGTCAGCTTGTCCTTCGGCACAGCAAGCACTTTTGCATCCAGTCCGGACTCGTCCTCCATGTTGAGTACGCCCAGGGGGCGGACCTCGATGACAGAACCCGGAATGAGTGGATAGGGTGTCACGACCAGCACGTCACAGGGATCACCGTCATCCGATAATGTATGCGGCACATATCCGTAGTTGCAGGGATAGTGCATGGCAGTCGCCATGAAGCGGTCAACGAACATCGCACCGGTCTCCTTGTCGACCTCGTATTTCACCGGGTCGGCGTGAGAAGGGATCTCGATAATGACGTTGACTTCGTTGGGTACATGTTCGCCGGGTGTGACTTTGTCCAGGTTCATTTTCTTGTCTTCTCTGGTGGATCAACTGAAGATTATAGCAGCCGCAGTATCGAGCGGTTTAATGCTCACTATGAACTTTGAGGACTGCCCGGGTTGCGGCGCATCGCCGCGATGCAGCCGGGCAATTCGTACTAGAATGCCGATACACGTTCGGGTGCACGAACAGACCGGGATTCAACATGTGGGACGAGCGTTACAGCAACGAGCAGTTTGCCTATGGGAAGGAACCGAATGATTTTCTGCGTGAGGAGGCCGACCGGTTGCCGGTCGGAAAAACGCTTTGCCTTGCCGAAGGCGAGGGACGCAATGCCGTGTTTCTTGCCCGCATGGGTCACGCCGTGACAGCGATTGATCTGTCACTCGTTGGCCTGGACAAGGCCGGCCGTCTCGCGCTGGAACACCAGGTCAGCATCGAGCGCATCCACTCCGACATGGCCGACTACAGGATAGCGCCGGAAAGCTGGGATGCTATTGTCTCGGTTTTCGCGCACGTCCCTCTGCCGTTGAGACAGAGAGTGCATCGGGACGTTGTCGCCGGTCTCAGGCCCGGGGGGATCTTCCTGCTCGAGGCTTATACGCCGGAGCAATTGAACTACAGGACAGGCGGTCCTCCCGTCGAGGAGATGATGATGACACTCGAATCTCTGGAGGAAGAACTCCGGGGACTCGAATGGCTTCATGCGCAGGAACTGGTTCGCGATGTCCAGGAGGGTGAATTCCACCACGGGACAGGTGCGGTTGTGCAACTGATTGGCAGGAAATTGTAGAAGTTTCTTTTTGCCCGCTGCCTTGCCGGGCCCGAAATGTTCGTCCGGGATTGCTACACTTGCAAATGATGATGGGATACCGAGCGACCGGAATGACACGTCTGATTACCCTGTTACTGCTGATTCTCCTCCCGTTGACGGCATTTGCCGAGCAGAACGTCAATCCGGGTATCAACGATCATTATCAGAACCCCGATGTCGGCCAGTGGCGCGGGGTTTTCGAACGTGACGGACGCGAGGTATGGGACCGGCGTGATGATATTATCCGTGTCCTCGACCTGCAGCCGGGTATGGCGATTGCCGATATTGGCGCGGGAACCGGTTTCTTCACGATGCTCATGGCCCGCGAGGTTGGCCCGATGGGAAAGGCCTATGCCGTGGACATCGCACCGGAATTCGTCAAGGCTATCGAACTGCGCGCGAAAGGACAGGGCATCGACAACATCGTCGGCATCGTCAACGACCAGGAGAGCACGCGTCTTCCGCCACAGAGTGTCGATCTGGTCTTCATCAGTGACACCTATCACCATTTTGAATACCCGATGACAACGCTAAAGAGTATCCATGAAGCGCTCAGGCCCGGTGGCGAGCTGGTTGTGATTGATTTCAAGCGTATTCCCGGTTTCAGCAGTGCCTGGGTTATGAGCCATGTGCGCGCCGGCGAGGATCAGGTGACAACCGAGATCCAGTCGGCAGGTTTCGAGCCCGTGCAGCGGCTCGATTTCATGCAGACGCAGTATTTTCTGCGTTTCCGGAAGCGCTGAGTCCGTACTGATCTTCTGTGAAGATGCATCCAGATGAAATCAGAGAATTGCGCGACATACCGAACATCGGTGTTGCGATTGAAAGAATGCTGTTTACTGTTGGCGTGTCAGAACCCGCAGACCTGATTGGCAGGGATCCCTATCAGCTCTACGACAGGCTCTGCAGCGTCACCGGCAAGAGGCAGGATCCGTGCGTGCTGGACGTGTTTATAGCGGCGGTAGCCTACATGGAAGGCGGCCCGGCCAGAAAATGGTGGGAATTTACACAAGAGCGCAAGCGACAGCTTGCGGCGCGGCAGTCACGATAGCAGTGACAGGGGGACAGGAAGAATGCGGTTGCGCACAAGCTGTGATTTGGTATTCGAGATTGCCGTTCCGACGCCGTTCATCCTGATGCTGAGACCACGCAGCGGCTCCCAGCAGTGGATCGCACGCGAGGAATACCGGCTAATACCGACAGTTCCGGTGCATGAGTTTACGGATCAATACGGCAACCTTTGCCAGCGCCTGATCGCGCAGCCCGGCGATTTCGAAATCCACACTGTGGCGGATGTCCTGACGACGGACGAGATCCAGGAGGGCCGGGGTGTACCCTTCGTCGAGATCCATGATCTTCCGGATGCCGTCCTTGTCTACCTGCTGCCAAGCCGCTATTGTGAATCCGAGCAGTTCGGTGAACTCGCCATGTCAATCACCGAAGGGCAACTGCTGGGCTACGACCAGGTTGCAGCGATCGAGGAATGGGTGCGCCGTGCAATCCGTTTCGAGCCCGGGAGCAGTGACTTGCCAGTCTCTGCTTCAGAGGTCAATGCAAGGCGATACGGAGTCTGCAGGGATCTTGCGCATCTCGGGATCGCATTGTGTCGCAGCCTGAGCATCCCGGCCCGCATGGTTGTGGGTTATCTGCACGGCCTGGATCCCATGGATATGCACGCCTGGTTCGAGGCGTATGTCGGAGGGCGCTGGTACAGGTTCGATGCGACCCGCCAGGTTCATGTGCACGGCTACGTCGCGATCGGGTACGGCCGCGATGCTGCAGATGTTGCCGTCTATACCCAGTTCGGTCCTGCAGTCTATCCCGTCAGGCAAGAAGCTCGCGTCAGGCTTCTCGAGTAGACCACATCAAGAGTCCACGTTAATGGGTCAGTCCCCATTCATCAGCAGTGTTGAAAGATAACGTGCATCGAAGTGAAGGATACTGACTCCTTGTCACTCACTCGCACCACCCAGGTGCAGCCCGATCACACCGCCGATAATCAACAGAATGCTCAGGAGCTTCATCGCCGTCGCCGGTTCCCTGAACCAGAGAATGCCGATGACGGTGATCAGGGCCGTGCCCACGCCGGCCCAGATGGCGTATGCAATACCGAGATCGATCTTCTTCAATGCGAAGGTCAGTGCAACGAACGAGCCTGCGTAGAAGACAAAGATCAGGATGGACGGGACGAGCTTCGTGAAGCCATCGGAGAGTTTCATGGACGTAGTGCCGGCGACTTCGAGCGCGATCGCCAGCGAAAGAATCAGCCAGTGTTGCATAAGGTGTTCCTTGTCAGGGAATGAGGAGAGGTTTTACCACGAAGAACACGAAGAGTATTGATCGCAAGCTTTTCAAACACCCCCGTTATTCATCAGGAACGAAGTACCTGAATCAACCGACACGCTTGATGCCTGCGCGGCAAGGATCTGTATTACGAAGGGCTGGAATGATGTAGTGGCTTCTGGAAGAGCGCTCCCGCAAGGAGCTTCCAGCACTCTTCCAGCCCGTCCATTGGTGACTCCTTGAAACCGCTTCTGCGAAAGTGATGCATGCGACCCTCGACCCAATCGGCGAGCAAGCGCGCCGCGATTTCCGGCTCCTGTGTCCTGAGTTCCTCCCCGCGCAACGGCGCCTCGCGCAGCACCTGTCGAAACTGCGACTCGATACGCGAAAAAAACTGGTCGACGCGGGTATGCAGGCGCTCGTTTTCGCCTGTCAGGGCATCGCCGAGCAAGAGTCGCGTAATGCCCGGATTCCGCTCAGTAAAGCCAAGCACCAGCCAGGTGATGTAGTAGCAGCGCGCCGGAGCCTGCTTGTTTTCCTGCAGTATCTGGTTGATGCGGCTGAAGATGCTCTCTTCGGCAAACTCGATGAGTGCCTCGAACATTTTTGCCTTGCTTGCGAAATGACGATAGAGCGCTGCCTCCGAGACACCCGCGGCACTCGCCAGTGATGCCGTCGTGATCTTCTTTCCCTGCTGGCGTTGCAGTTCCTGGGCCAGGGTTTCGAGAATCTGCTGCTTTCTGGATGGTCTCGGCATGGTGTTCTCAATTCCTCCTGATCAGTGTGCCGATACCTTCATCGGTGAAGAGCTCGACAAGCACAGCGTGCGGCACGCGACCATCGATGATATGTGCCGTGCGAACGCCGCCCTTGACTGCATCGAGAGCGCAATCGATCTTCGGCAGCATGCCGCCGTGGATGGTGCCATCCTCGATAAGCGCATCGACCCTCTTCGTGTCCAGTCCCGTCAACAGGTGTCCCTCCTTGTCAACGAGTCCCTCGATATTGGTGAGCAGGATCAGTTTCTCGGCTTGCAGGACCTCGGCGACCTTGCCGGCAACAAGATCGGCATTGATGTTGTAGCTGAGGCCATCCTCGCCAACACCGATGGGCGCGATCACCGGGATGAAATCGCTGTGAACGAGCATGTCGACGACCGAGGCATCGATACTCTCGACGGCGCCGACATGGCCGATGTCAATGATCTCCGGCGCATCAAGACCCGGCGCATCCTTCGTGACCTTGAGGCGCCTTGCGCGAATCAGGTCACCATCCTTGCCCGTCAACCCCACTGCGGAGCCACCATGGCGGTTGATGAGCGTGACGATCTCCTTGTTGACGAGGCCGCCGAGCACCATCTCGACCACGTCCATGGTTTCGGCATCCGTGACGCGCATGCCCTGCACGAATTCGCTCTCCTTGCCGAGCCGATTCAGCAGGTGACCGATTTGCGGTCCGCCGCCATGGACAACGACGGGGTTGATCCCGACGAGCTTCATCAGGACGACATCGCGTGCGAAACCTTCCTTCAGTTCCTCGTCGACCATGGCATTGCCGCCGTACTTGATGACGACTGTCTTGTCGCGAAAGCTCTGGATATAGGGCATTGCTTCCGACAAAACATGGGCGACGTTTTTCGCTTGTTCTTTGGTGAGGCTCATTCTCTTTCCGTCTTGTATCTGTTGCTACTTATCGCGGTCGCGCATGACTCCGACCGCGGGATCCCACGTCATCGTGGCTGGCGTTCAATGCCGCCCGGATGACCCGAACCCGCCTTCGCCACGATGGCTTTCATCGAATTCCTGCACAATGTTGAAGCGCGCCTGTACCACAGGGATGATGACAAGCTGGGCGAGGCGTTCGCCGATGTCCATGCGGAATGGCGCGTCACCCCGGTTCCAGCAAGAGACGAAGAGCTGTCCCTGGTAATCCGAATCGATCAGCCCGACGAGATTGCCGAGGACGATACCGTGTTTGTGCCCCAGTCCAGAACGCGGCAGGATCACGGCAGCGAGCGATGGATCGGCAATATGGATCGCGATACCGGTCGGGATCAATTCTGTCTGGCCGGGTGCGATGTCGAGTGGTTCCTGCAGCATGGCGCGCAGGTCCATCCCTGCTGAGCCCGGCGTGGCGTAATCCGGTAGCGGAAATTCATCGCCGAGACGGTTGTCGAGGATTTTCAGTTCAATTTCATGCATGGATTTTCTGGCTGATCAGTTCGACCAGCTGGCGCGCGAGACGCAGCTTGCCGGTCATGGGAAGTTCCTGCTGCCCGCCCTCCCAGAGCACGAGCAACGCGTTTTCATCGTGATTGAATCCGCCGCGCTTGCCACCAACTTCGTTGGCGGCAATCATATCGATTTTTTTGTTGCGACGTTTCTCGTCTGCATATTGTGCAACTTCATGTGTCTCGGCCGCGAAACCGACAGTGTAGGGGCCTTTCTCGAGCGCCGCGACATCGGCAAGAATATCGGGATTCTTCACGAGGTGAAGATCCAGGGATTCGGCGGTTTTCTTGATTTTGCTGTCTGCAACCCTTTCCGGGCGGTAATCGGCAACGGCTGCCGTGGCGACAAAGAGATCGCAATTTCCTGCCTGCTCCATCACAGCGGCGTGCATTTCGAGGGCCGATTCGACATCGATACGCATGACACCCGGTGGTGTCGGGAGTGACGATGGGCCGGCAACCAGGGTGACCTCGGCTCCCTGCTCCTCGAGCGCCTGTGCGACCGCGAAGCCCATTTTTCCCGAGCTGTGGTTGCCGATGAGGCGCACCGGGTCGATTGCTTCA
>Ga0180436_10005898_pt1 | contig 10753 bp, 8 predicted proteins | sample SS_ome_2_FD_132434 | JGI IMG/M metagenome (GOLD analysis project Ga0180436, IMG submission 132434) | Hypersaline lake sediment archaeal communities from the Salton Sea, California, USA - SS_3_S_2 metaG | ecosystem: Environmental > Aquatic > Non-marine Saline and Alkaline > Hypersaline > Sediment...
CGGCTGCCGCGAGCACGGGGTCGCGCGTTACTTCAGGCTGGGAGGCATGCCCGCCTTTCCCTTTAATCATCATGTGAAAGGTGCCGTTGCCGGACATCACAGGACCATCCGGGCAAAGCGCGACACCTGCGGGTAAGGCCGGCCAGTTATGCCAACCGAAAATACAGTCGACACCCTCGAGCGCGCCATCCTCAATCATCTTCTTCGCGCCATGCCCGCCTTCTTCCGCGGGCTGGAAGATCAGGGATACCGGTCCGGCAAGTGCCTGCTCGTTCTGCTTGAACCAGGCAGCAGCACCAAGGAGTGCAGCCATGTGTCCGTCATGACCGCAGGCATGCATTTTACCGGGTTCATGCGAGCAGTACTCGACATCAGTTGCTTCATGAATGGGCAGGGCATCCATGTCAGACCTGAATGCCAGGTGCTGACCGGTTGCATCAGGCGCCAGGGTAGCCACGGTGCCATAATCGGCACAGGCGCGCCATGGGATATCCAGTTCAGTTAACTGTTCACGTATACGCGCAGCGGTATTTTCTTCCTGCCAGGTGAGTTCCGGATGCTGGTGAAACCAGTGACGTGACGCAATCGCCGCTTCTACAATGTCACCCCAGGACATGCTTACAGGGCTCCTGCCAGCGCTCGTAGTTGCTCATCGCGGCATATGCTAGCTGCAATCCTTGCAGTACTGAATTCATCCTCAGGCGGGAGTATTTCTACACTGCCTGCATCAATTTGAAGTGGAAACCTCTCTCTGTCAGTTAAAAACACCATACAGAGACAGGGAGCAATTACCATGCCGGTCAGGAACAGGGAAATAAATGGAGAAATGCATCACCTTGAAGCATAAGCACAAATCAAGCGCTGTATGTGCACTAATCCGGTGCTTAAATCAGGAATAAATAATTTCTGCGGACTGAATTAGTCCATCACATTCCGAAATGGTGCGTGATTAACCGCTTATTGCTCGCAATTAGGCGGAGAGCTATTCTGCCTGTGTCACTACTAACGCAGCATACTGTCTGTAAGCCAGTAAAAGCGGTGGGGTGGAATAACCAGCTGATCCTTAAACATCGAGGGTGACTCTCCTGAATAAAGATCGTACAGCCGACTGTATTCGAAGCAGCCTCGATTACTCAGGTCACTCAGGGTCAGTGACTGCGGAGAGCGGTCGAAGTTGCCCACGACCAGTACATTGTCATTAGACTGTAAGGGATTATTGCGCATGAAAACAAACAGGTGTGGATTGCCTGTCTTGATCAGTTCTCGATTGTTGTAATCGGCAAATGCAGGAACAGTCTTTCTCACGGCAATCATTTTCTGCAGCCCATCGAAGATTCGTTGTTCAACCGTGCCATGCCTTTTGTGTAGCGCGGCCTTTTGCCAGTCGATCCTGGGCCGGTGCATCCAACGTGTGTCATGCGCCTTGTGTGCATCTTCAAGGAAGCTGTACTCGTTAAGCGTTCCAATCTCATCACCATAATACAACAGCGGAATACCGCCAAAGGACATGATCATGCTGTGTAACAGGAGAATAATATCGATACTCTCCTGTATGGCGACTTCGTCTCCACTCTCAATCGCTGACTCCAGGCCTGCCAGGGATGCCAGAGAGCCGGAAATGCGTGCATCGCCGGTTTTTTCATTAATGCCAAAGGGTTTGCCCCGCGCAGGCGAGTCTCCATAAGAACCCGTGAAATAATCGATCAGGAAACGCCTGTGCGAACGTGGCTCATAATCCGCCTTGCGGATATCAACATCATCAAAGCCCAGCCCGATATCATCATGACAACGCACGTAGTTCAGCCAGGTTGCGCGATCTAGCTTGTCAGGCAGGCTACTAATGCCCTGATCAAGCAATTTTGCATTCTTCGTTGCCACGGCATCCCACAGCAGGGCCATGAAGGTCGCGTTGTAGGCAATCTCGCATTCCTTGGCTATAACCGCATCCTCACCAAAGTATTTTGTGATCTCGACAGGCGCCACGATGGCCTCGGCGATAAACAGAACACCGGGCGCAGTGACCTGGCAGCAGTCTTTCATGAGCTGAAGAATGAGATGGGCCTCGCGTTCGTTCTGGCAGATAGTGCCTATCTTCTTCCACAGGAATGCCACTGCATCAAGGCGGACGATGTCTGCCCCCTGGTTGGCCCAGTATAGGATGATATCGACCATCTCGATAAATACCGCCGGGTTACTGTAATTCAGGTCCCACTGGTAATTATTAAAGACCGTCATCACCCACTTACCCATTGCTTCGTCATAGGTGAAATTGCCTGGTGCAGTTTCGGGAAAAATTTCAGGCATGGTCTCTTCGAACATATCCGGGACTTCGCGATTGTCGAAGATGTAGTAATAATCCTGGAATTTCTCGTCGCCACTACGTGCCCGCTGCGCCCATTCATGTTCGTCCGAGGTGTGATTGACCACCACATCCAGGGTCAGAAGCATGTTGCGTCTGTGCATGTCATGCGAGAGTGAACGGATATCATCCATGGTACCGGCGCGATCATCGATGTTGCGGAAATTACTCACCGCATAGCCACCGTCACTCGCATCTTTGGGGCATTCCAGGATAGGCAGGATATGTACCATGTTGACGCCCAGTTCCTGCAGGTAACCAATATGGTCTCTGAGCCCCTGCAGGTTGCCGGCAAAGCCATCTGAATACAGGGCCATGCCAACCCATTCCTGGCTCAGGAACCAGTTATGATCATTTTCACGTTCAATATCGAGTGCTTCGAGTTCAGAATCGCGCGCAATGTACTGGCGTGCCATGACCTCGACCAGTCGCAGCATCTGCTCCTCGAAATCATCGCGAGCGCCATAGAGGTGATGAAACAGAGAATAAATGGCATAAAAGTTCGCGCCCAGACGGGTATAAAAATGACGCAGGTCGCTTTTCCTGATTTCGGGTTTTAACTCATCGAGGATGCGATTGAGGATAGAATGTGAAACTTGTTCATACATAATAAAAAGCTTTGTTAGCCGTTAAGTTGCCATTGGTCGAGAAAGGCCTGGTAAAAGCCAGGCTCACTGACGGTTGCACCACGATTGCCCACGATACCAGAAGCAAAGGCCTGCGCCCGCTGCAGGATCAGACTAGCATCCCAGTCATTCAATAAGCCCAGTATCACTACTGAAGCGAAAGCATCACCCGCACCAACGGTATCAACAACCTCGGTGGTTTTTTCTGGCGCAACAAAAACTTCAGTCCCATCATGACTTAGAAGTTCTGCCCCACGTGCTCCATGAGTCAGGATCAGGCCCTGTAATGTATGCTTCTTTATAAAACTTCTGGCCAACTCATGAATATCTTTCTGGCCTGGATGTAATTGCATTAGCTCATCGGTGTTCAACTTAACCCAGTCAGCGGCGTCCAGCATCTCCAGAACCTGCTGCTTATTCCACCATGGTGGCCTGAGATTCACGTCCACGAAGATTATTGCTGGATTCTGCTCTTTAAGTGCCAGCAGTGCCTGGCGTGAAGTTTCATCGCGGGCTGCAAGACTGCCATGATAAAGAAGACTACAGCCTTTATTTATGTTGATCTCGGAAATGGCATCGTAGGCACAGGGATGAACGATGTCATAAGAAGGCTCACCGTCATCAAAACTAACCGCAACCCTGCCCGTGGGTAATTCCGGGTCGGCTTGCAATGCATCTGTTGCCATCCCCCAGTCCTGCATGGCAATACGGATCTCATCACCCTCTGCATCCTGACCTACACGGCTGATAAACAATGGCGCCTGTCCGAAGGCCTGGAGATGCCAGGCAACATTAAAAGGTGCGCCACCCAGGACTCTACTTCCATCAGGAAAGTGATCGAAAAGGACCTCACCGAAAACACATGGGAACTGATTCATGACAGAGCACTCTCCGCTGCACGTTCTGACAACCACTCAGCAATCCGCGGGTGATAGTGCGCTATGCCTTCAAGCATGCCTGCACTGTAATTTCCATTCATACCCATGAAACCCCCGCGGGCGAGATACAGCTGTTCAAAGTGACCCATCTTTTCCGCAATGGACTGTGCCAGATCCTGTATTTCAGGCTGGCTATTGGCCACCAGGACCGCAGGAATGGGACTTGCCAGGACTTCCAGGTCATTGCCACTATCACCACAGAAGACTGTATCTTCATAGGTAAACGCCTGATGGTGCATGAGTGTCTCAATAGCATGGTATTTAGAAGCACTACCGGGAAGTATATCGAGAAGCCCCACACCAGCCGGCTCATCCACGCTCCAGATCAGGTTTGCATGGACACCTGATTCCCTGAACCTCTGGTGGATCTGGCTGGCAAGCTTTTTCTTATCCCCATTCAATGGCACGTAATAACTTAACTTGTAATCATTCTGCTTATGGAGCTCCTGGGTCCGCAGGTCCTGAAGATCGGATAACAGTGACCTGAGATCTGCATGCGACTTACCGGCCCAGTCAAGCGCAATTTGTTGTTCCCATTCATAGTCTCTTTCCCATTGCTGGCCCTCACCGACAAAATATATCGTTGTTCCCACATCTCCGATGACGAAATCCGGGATCGGTAAGCAATAATTTCTTATAGCCTGCTCTACCAGCTCACGATGCCGCCCACTGACATAGGCAATACGCACCTCTTCTCTGGAAGCCAGCATCCTGAATTTTTCTCGCGCGTCAGCGGACTCTGGCTCAGGCCCATTGGGTATCAGAGTCCTGTCGAGATCGGTACAGATAAGAAGCTCATTACTCATCGGTTTCGGGCACCTCGCAGGAATTAAAGAAATCATAGAAATCTATGGCTTCGAGAATGCCCTGCGCATAAGGCTTATTAGCAAAATAGATACGCTCCTGGTCCACAAGCTGAGATAATTCTTCGTTGTGACGATTACCAACGACAACAGCCAGGGTATTGCCCCGCATCATGTCCTCGTCCGCGCCTGAACCACCGGCTGTAAGAATATTTTCCAACGGGATATCCAGCCTTTGTGCGACATAACGCAAGGCCTGCCCCTTTGACGCACGTGCGGGAATAACATCCAGGTACTGACCAAAAGAGGCCGTCACACTCGCTGTGATCTCCTTTTGTCGAATGAGCGTTACAATTTCTTCTACCGAAGGTGCCTTAACTGGATCGTAGTAGTAGGAGACCTTGAATTCAGACTGCTCTGCTTTGGATTGCAATTCGAGTCCTGGTAGTTCTGACAAAATACGTTTCACACGACTCGCATTCCATTGATGATCAATATGATCTGCCCAGTAATCATCTTCCGTCAGATTCTCTCCATAGTGAATGCGCGTACCCAGGCCAGTTATCAGAATGTCTGGTCTGGGAATACCATGCTTTTTCATCAAGCCAAGGGCAGACTCGAATCTGCGCCCAGTAGCGATGCCAAAAGTGACGCACTTTCGATTCTGACGCATCACGTCTACAAACCTGGAAAGGCCAGAGTCATCACCCATAAGATTCTGATCCAGGTCTGTAAACAGGGCCCGGTCTCTGTATCGTTTACCCCTGGCAGGTGGTTTTTCCTGTGGCAAGGGTTCATGCAGGTCAATAAGGCTCTTTATCTTATCCATGTACACACTGGCATGTGCCTGCCAGGAGTAATGGTGGCGAACTCCTGTGATGCCATTTTCAGATGCCTGTGCCCAGTATTGTTGATTACCCAGAAGCTTGATAAGTGCCGAGGCGATAGCATCAGGATCAAGGGGATCAATCAGTTCGCCATTCTGACAGTTAGCAATGATGTCAACAGGCCCGCCATTTTCTGTTGCCACTACTGGTAATCCGCTAGCAGCAGCTTCGAGAATAGTCAGTCCAAATGGCTCCGTTAGTGCCGGGTTAATAAATACGCCATTAGTGGTAGAGACCATTCGATAGATTTCGGGAACCTCATCCGGTTTATGGCTTTTGGGAATGGCAACCTTCCCATATAGGTCATAGGCATCAATTTGAAGCAGGATATTGGTGAGCACATTTCGTGCACCGGACTCCATATCAGAAATATCTTCACGACTCCCAGCAATGATCAGCAGGTTAGCCAGGTCCTGCAGTGTTTTCGAAGCGCCGAAAGCATCGATCAAAGTGGCGATATTCTTTCGTTCATCAGGACGTGAAAGGGCAAGTATCAGTGGTTTTTCCGGCTTAGCAAGAAAGCGCTCAACCTCACTGGAGAAAGCATAAACTTCGCTGGCAACAGGTGGATGAAACTGTTCGAGGTTAGTGCCGGGAGGGATGACAGCCATACGCGCAGGGTCATAGTAATTATAAAGACCATATTGCTGTTCTATTTCATTATGCGTGCTGGTAATGACCAGGTCGGCATTCGCAAGCACTTCCTCTTCAGCATCGATTCGACGAGCAATATTGTAAGTTTGCTCAATTTCTTCCTTGGACACGCCTTTAGCAAGCAGTCTCTGGCGCTTGTCTCTACCTAGCGAGTGTCCGGTATGAATCAGGGGCACACTGAGCAGGTGTGCGAGCCCTACACCAACGTAACCGGCATCTGCATAATGGCTATGCACGATGGTTGGCAGACGACCCTGCTCATTAAGCCACTGCATGAGATTGTCGGTGAAGGTATCCAGATGATCCCAGAGTTGCTCCTTGGGAATGTATTCTTCGGGACCGGCATCGATACGAATGATGCGTGCTTTGTCTGATAAGGTTTCTACATGCTGTGCATAATCGCTACTGACATGTTCATCTATCACACGACGAGTCACCAGATCGACGCGTTCAACATCTTCACGCGCCGCTAATGCCCGTGCCAGGTCTACAACGTATTTTGTCTGCCCACCGGTATCTGCATCACGTCCCAGTTCGAGATCATGACCACGAATCAGGCCATGGATGCTGATAAGAAGAATATATTGCTTGTCTACATCTGTAGTCATAGCTTAGAAGGTGTCTCGATGAATGTAATGCCATGAAGCTTCATGGCTGTTCTTCGTCCTTCTGGATAAGTGATCAGTATTGTATTTGAGATGTACATACATCCTAACGCGTTTGAGATGAAAATAAAAAAGCCCGCTTATGAAGCGGGCTTTTGTTACTAATGAAACTTCCAATTATTCGGTAAATATTTCGCGATATGCGGCATACATTGAGCCCAGCATGGTCGGGCCAAGCACCAGCCAGCCCAACATGACGGGAATAGTTGCAACAATGGCCAGAACCATCATCACAATACCGTAGATCAGGAAAGGAATGATGTTCTTGATACACCCCATGAAACTTAGCTTCATGGCCTCGACGACTCCCACATCTTCATGCAGTGCAACCAGAGCTGGCGCAAACCAGTAAGCCATGACTACAGGAATCATAAGCGCCAGGCCAACCAGCATACCAATCATGAAACCGGGGCCCATCATGGCCTGCTGAGCGGCCATGGGATCTTCGGCCATGAATGCCTCTGCACCTCCCATTGAAAACATGATGCCAAACATGACGACCATGACAACAATCAGCAATGCAAAATACAACGCACCTACCCCAATAAGGGCGCCGGTTCGTTGCTTAAAGCCGGCAAAAAGATGCCCTACTGTCATTTCCTCACCCTGCTCAAGGTCACGACAGGCCAGCATAAAGCCCGCCATAAACACTGGCATGATGAGGTTCATAATCAGGGAAACAACGGGAATCAGGCTTAGCACCATGATGATGACAAAGAAGATAACGACATTGGCAATCCATATACCGGGTGCCATTTTAAACAGGGAAAAACCATCGCCAATCCAGCCCATGCCACGACCAACTGGAACTGACTGTGGATTGCCCAGGGTCAGGGTTTCGGCAGACATTTCAGGTTCCACATTGGATTGTGGCGCCTGGTAAGGATTCTCTTCACTCATGATCTCACTCCTAAGGTTGTGATCGTCAGGTTTAAACCTGCTCTTATGATTCAGAAAACAGCCTAGACGGTTTTCATCATCCAGACAATCCATGGCTGGCCTGAGATTCTGTCCATCCCTATACTGTGAGACTTTTATCACAGGCGCATGAACGTGGATCGAATCAGGGCCATAGAAGACTGGTTACACACCCTGCTGAATGAAGACTTTGAAATGGAGCCGGCCTCGGAAGATGCCAGCTTCAGGCGCTATTTTCGCGTTACCCACCAGGGCAAGACCCATATCGTCATGGATGCCCCACCGGACAAGGAAGATGTTCACCCGTTTATCGATATAGCGCGCCGACTGGAGATGAATGGCGTACATGTGCCTCATCTATTCGATGCCGATCTCGAGCAGGGCTTTCTTTTACTCAGTGACCTGGGATCGACCAGCTACCTCTCAGCCTTAAGTCATGAAACCGTAGACAGCCTCTACGGTGACGCCCTGCAGGCAATGCTGCAGATACAGACAACCAATATCAATGAACTGCCTTACTACAACCGTGAACTCCTGCATCGTGAAATGGAGCTGTTTCGCGAATGGTACCTGGGTAGGCACCTCGAACTGCCACTGGACCGGCTGCTGTCTGCACGCCTTGAAACCATCTATGAGACCTTAATCCAGTCGGCACTGGCGCAGCCCCGCGTCTTTGTGCACCGTGATTACCATTCCCGCAACCTGATGGTTATGGATGAGAACAATCCGGGTGTGATCGATTTCCAGGATGCCGTTATCGGCCCTGTGACCTATGATCTCGTGTCCCTGCTTCGCGACTGCTATATCGACTGGCCGCGAGAACGCGTCGAGACCTGGGCTTTGCAATATCGTGACATGGCTGTTGAGAAGTCCGTCATCGATGCGATACCCGATGAACAGTTTTTATCCTGGTTTGATCTGATGGGCGTGCAGCGTCACCTCAAGGCAACAGGTATCTTCGCGCGCCTCAATTATCGCGATGGTAAATCAGGCTATATGAATGACATCCCTCGCACCCTGGGTTATGTCTATGAAGTCTGTGGCCGTCACGAGTCGCTGCAGGAACTCAAAGACCTGCTCGACGAGATACATGACATGGGTAAATTCAGCACATGAAGGCCATGATCCTGGCTGCCGGCAAGGGTGAACGTATGCGCCCCCTGACTGAAAGCACCCCAAAACCATTGTTACAGGTCGGCGGCAAAAGGCTGATTGAGTATCACCTGGAACGACTGGCCAGTCGCGGCTTTCAGGACATCGTTATCAACACCGGCTGGCTGGGCGATCAGATACCTGAGACCCTGGGTGATGGCAGCGCCTATGGGCTAAACATTGCATACAGCCATGAACGGCCGGAGCCACTGGAAACAGCCGGCGGTATTGCGCATGCCCTGCGACTACTGGGACCAGATCCCTTTCTGGTCATCAATGGAGATATCTGGTGTGACTACGAACCAGATGCTGATTTCGACCCTGGCGATATGAATGCGCACCTGATTCTGGTGAACAACCCCGAACACAATCCGGCAGGTGACTTTGCGATCGATCATGGACAGGTGCATAACGAAGGGGAAGAACGATGCACCTTCAGTGGCATTGCCTATTATCGCCCCGAGTTTTTTAAAGGGCTGAACACAAACCAGCCCTCAGCCCTGGCACCGATACTGCGCAAGGCTGCCGATGAAGGCCTTGTTTCGGGAGAAAAGTTTGAAGGCATCTGGCTGGATATCGGTACGCCACAGCGTTTACAGGAACTGGATACAGCGCTCAGTAGTGAATAGCCGGATTCACTGAATCACATGGACAGAGAAATCTCCCTGAGGATTTAGCAGAACCCTGACGTTCGCAGGCCTGGATGGGTTTTCAAGCTTATCCGGCAAGACGATAAACTCCCCGGTTTCCCAGTATTGTCCACCCTGTTTCCAGCTCACATTGACAGGCTGGCCATGATATTGCCTGACAGGAAAACCTACCACACAGTCCCCTGCCACAGGTATGAATCCGCAGGAAACCACTCCCCCAGTCTCCTTCACTGAGACAGTCACATCATGTAATGGCATATTGGTCTGATTCACGAACGACACGCCATCAACAACAAAGCCCCTGTATTGCGGGATATTGCTGCATGCCTGAAGCAGGCCCAGCAAAATAAACAGGTAAAGGATTCGATACATAAACTGTCCTGACTTGTCTAAAGTCAACATATAAAACCTGATCCTGCTATAGCATCAGATCAGGTGCAAGCTAAGGGGAGTGCCTTGGGCCAGGAAATAACAAAAACAAGATTTAGCAAAGAAGACTTCGCTGAGTTTCAGCATCGCCTCGAGCAGGAGACAGGGCTGCTGCAGGAGTGGCTTGAAGATGATGCCTTTTCGCATCATGACCCGGTCGCCGGTTTCGAACTCGAGGCCTGGTTACTTGATGCCGACTTTCATCCCATGCCTGTTAATCAGCCCTTCCTCGAGGCCTTTGATAACGAACTCGCCTCTCCCGAACTGGCCCGTTTTAATATCGAACTCAACACACATCCCCATGAGCTTAGCGGCCAACTCCTTGGCAATATTCACAAAGAACTGCTTTCTACAACGCAGACGGCCCGGGAGGTTGCGCATTCTCTTGATAGCCAGATGCTGCTCACCGGCATCCTGCCGACCCTGAAGTCATCGGATCTTACGCTTGCTAACATGTCCGACATGCGGCGTTACCGGGCACTCAATGAACAGGTGCTTGCGTCACGTGGAGGCAAACCGCTTAATCTTGATATCACCGGCCATGAACCCCTGAGTGAAACCCATGACAATGTCATGCTTGAGGCGGCAACCACCTCCTTTCAGATTCATATCCAGGTGCCCGTCGCCAGTGCGCATCATTATTACAATGCATCAATGATTGCCTCTGCCCCC
>Ga0180436_10005911_pt1 | contig 10734 bp, 6 predicted proteins | sample SS_ome_2_FD_132434 | JGI IMG/M metagenome (GOLD analysis project Ga0180436, IMG submission 132434) | Hypersaline lake sediment archaeal communities from the Salton Sea, California, USA - SS_3_S_2 metaG | ecosystem: Environmental > Aquatic > Non-marine Saline and Alkaline > Hypersaline > Sediment...
ATAGCGCTCGTCGTCGCGGTCGACGATCACGGCGCGGTTGGGCACCAGCAGGGCGCCCTCCACGGCGTCGGTGACGATGTCGACGTTGGTGGTCATGCCCAGCTTGACGGGCAGATCGCCGGGACCAAAGCGGACGTCCACCAGGTAGGCGATGCCGCCCTGGGTCTGGGTCGCGCCCGGGGCGATGCGCGCCACCTCGCCGATCACCTCTTGACCGGGAAGGGCGTCAAAGCGCAGCAGCGCCTTTTGGCCGACGGCCAGTTGCGCCACGTCGATCTCGTCCAGGCGCACCTCGAGGACCATCTGCTCGGTATCGGCGATGCCGATCACCGGCTGACCGGGATTGGCCCATTCGCCCTGATGGGCGTAGGTATCCATAACAGTGCCGTCAAAGGGGGCCACGACCAGCAGATCGTCCAGCATGTCGCGGGCGTGCTCGACGGCCAGAGCGGCCTCGGATACCTGGGCCTCGACGACGGCGACGTCCTCGGCGCGAGGCAGCGCGTCGAGCTGATCGACCTGCGCCTGCAGTTGCGCCACCTGGGCCTGCGCCTGGCGAACCTGCGATTCGAGCAGAGCCACATCCTCGACGCGGGGATCGGCATAGAGACGGCGCTGGGCCAGTTCGGCCTGGGTGACGCCCACCTCGGCCACCAGTACCTGCGCCTCGGCTGAATCCTTGTTGGCGCCGGAGGTATAGTCGTTTCCAGCCACGGCATCGCGCTGCGCCTGCGCGCCCCAAAGCTGGTTCTTGGCCAGCGCGACGGCCAGTTCGGTGGCCTCGATATCGAGGTCCGTGGGGTCGGCGGTCAGTTGGTCCAGGCGGGCCTGCGCGCCCTCAACGCCGGCTTGAGCGGCATCCAATGCGGCCAGGGCGCTGGCGCGTTCTTCCTTGCTCGCGCCGGCAGCCACCTGGGCCAGTCGGGCCTGGGCCGTGGTCAGAGCGGCCTCGGCGCGCTCGATCTGGCGGTCGAGGGCGTCCGACTCGAGTCGGGCCAACACATCACCCTCGGACACCTGATCGCCGGTATCGACCAGGATGTCGGCAATACGACCGGCGCTGGCAAACACCAGACTGGCCTGTCGATCGGTGGTTACGTTCCCCTGCGCGCTGACCAGCGTGCTGATCTCGCCGCGTTTGATCGTGGCGGTCTCGGCCTGCGGGTCGACCGTCTGTTCGGTCTGCGCCGTGGCGACGCAGCCCGCAATCACGCCCATCACCGTCAAGGCCAGGAGCGTGATCCAAATCCTTCGCTTTTTGTGCACTCGTTCTCTCCGTCTCGCTATCGCTACAACGCTCTCTAGTCGCAGTATAGCGGGCGGGGAGCAAGGAAAAGAGTGCCGATGGTCATTCCAGAGGGGTGGCGATGGTCATGAGGCAAAAGACGGAACGCAGAGGGCGCGGAGGGCGCAGAGAGAATGAGGTCTGGTGCGCTGCTGCGCAGCCTCGTAGCCGAGCCATTCTGGCTCGTGCCTTCCCGAGCCTAGAATGAATGCCCAGGACATGCTGCCAAGCGTCCTCGCCAGTCAAAAGGATCTGACATCTGCCTGTAGCGTCGCATGCGAGGGATCGCACCAGCAGTGTCCCCGCACCTGTGGTGCGCCGGGAACTTGGTCGTCGCTTGTCTCCCAGAGACTATGCGCACTCCAGACCAGTTGCTCACCCTGTCTCTTTGGTATAGATGCGATGTCGCTTGACGATCTCGCTCTGGCCAAAGCGCGCTTCTCCGAGGCTTTTCATGTTGTGCTCTGAAATCTGAACCAGCTCGGCGTGCTGAAAGCGAAAGGCGCGAAAGGTCTTTTCCAGCTCGGTGTAGAGGATAGCGTTGGCGCCCACGCCCTGGTACTGGGGCAACAATCCGGCGCCGTTGAGGTCGGCCCACTTTGTGCGCTTGCGGTCGCGCAGAATGTGGACCCATCCGAACGGGAGCAGCCGACCGTTGGCGCGGCGCAGCCCCTTGGCGATGTTGGGAAAGGTGAACAGGAATCCGGCCAGCTCGTCGCCCTTGACCACCAACTTGATCAAGCGCGGATCGGCGATCGAGAGCAGCCGCCTGGCCACGGCGTCGATCTCTTGATCATCGATGGGGTAATAGCCCCAGACGTCGGTAAAGGCCTCGTTGTTGACCCGCTTGATGGCCGGCACCCAGCGGAGCAGCTCGTCGCGCTTGGTGAACTCGAGGATCTCGAATCCGCGGCGCTTGCGCACCCGCTCGGCCAGGTCGTGGGCTCTCTGGGGAAGATGGTAGCTAGCCCCATCGATGTAACCCGAGACAAAGTCGATCTCTTTGGCGAGTCCCAGCCCACGCATCAGGGCGTCATAGTAGGGCGGATTGTAGGGCACGCCCATGGACGGGCGTCGGTCGAACCCCTCCACGAGCAGCCCGTGGGCATCGCCGCGCAGCATCCCCTTGGGGCCGACGATGCGGTTCAGCCCGCGCTTTCGCGCCCAATCCATGCCGGCCTCGAACAGGCTGCGGGCGACCTCCAGGTCGTCGATGGCCTCGAAATGGTAGAAATGGGCCACGGCGCTGCCATGATAGTCGTTGTAGCGGCGGTTGTCGAATACCGCAAGTCGCCCCACCACCTGGTCGGCCTCGTCCTCACAGACGTAAAAGGCGGCCTGCGAATGCTGGTAGAACACGTGCTTGCCGGGGTCGAGCACAGCGCGCATGTCGCTGATCAGAGGCGGCACCCAGTAGGGGCTGTCCTTGTAGAGTCGAAACGGCAGCCGGATGAATCGCATGACATCGCGGCGCGAGCAAACGTCGATCTGTCGCGTGCGCATAGTGGACCTCCCCCGGTGTTGCGATCATCATAGGAAAGGTCAGCGGCAGCGTCAATTGGGCTTGCCCCCTCGACGCAACGGTTCTAGAATGCCGCCATTCTCATAGACAGCAGAGTCCAAGGGGGACGTCATGCCCAAGCAGTTGATCGCCAGCGCACCGAACGTCGCCGAACTGGTCGCGTACAGCGACGGCCCCGTGCCGGTCGGCAGTGTGCGCGTCAGGTGTGAGTTCGGAGCGCCCAAGCACGGCACCGAAATGACCATGTTCCACGGCGGGCGGGTGGGAGAACTCTCTTTTGCCAAGTTCCCATTCGGCCTGGGGAACATGTGCGTCGGCCGCATCACCGAGATCGGCGAGGGTGTCGAGGACTATCAGATCGGCGACCGCGTGGCGGGATACGGCAACCTGCGGCCCACCCACACCTGGAAGGCCGCGTCGCTCTGGCGCATGCCAGACAGGATGAGCTGGCAGGAGGCGGTCTGCTTTGACCCGGCCCAGTTCGCCCTGGCGGGCATCCGCGACGGGCACCTGCGACTGGGCGACAATGTGGCCGTCAGTGGATTGGGAGCCATCGGCCAGATGGCGGTGCAGATGTGCAAGCTGGCTGGCGCCCGCTGGGTAGCAGCCATCGACCCCTTGCCCAAACGTTGCGCCCTGGCGGCCAAGACGGGAGCCGACTTGGTCCTCAATCCTATGGAGGACGACGTGCCCCAAGCGCTTCTCGCCGCGACCGATGGTCGCGGCGTGGACGTCGTGATCGAGACCAGCGCCAACTATATCGCGCTCGATACGGCCCTGCGCGGCTTGGCCTATGAGGGCACCATCGCCTATGTCGGCTGGGCCAAAGAGTGTAAGGGGGGCCTCGATTTCGGCGGGCCAGCGCATTTCAACATCCCCAACATCATCTTTGCGCGCGCCTGCAGCGAGCCGAATCGCGACCATCCCCGCTGGTCGTTCCAGCGCATCATGGACACCTGCTGGGAATCGTTGGCTGCCGGCCAGATGACCTGCGACGAGATCATCTACCCAATCGTCGACTTTGACGACGTGGTCGAGGCCTACTTGGACATTGATCGACACCCGGAAACCAGCATCAAGTTGGGCGTACACTTCCAATAGCCCACAGGGAGGCAGGTCTATTCGAGCAACTAGCCCGCGGACAGATCACGGGCGTCCGTGCGACGTCGGACGATTCGCGGCTCGCTGACGAGCCTATGTCATGCTAATGAGGGCAAAGGTACCATGTCTCTTCCGAAAACGATGCAAGCGGTTCAGATCGTGGCCAAAGAGCGGGCGGAGGTGGTCGAACTGCCGGTGCCCGAGGCGCAGGCCGGCGAACTGCTCGTCAAGATCCTGGCCATCGTGACCTGCAACCAGTACGACCTGCACATCTATGAGGCCCGGCCGATGCTGGACCCGACCAAGCCGGTCGAGTATCCGCAGCCGGTCGGCTTCCCGGGCCACGAGTGGGTCGGCGAGGTGATGGCCGTCGGCGAGGGCGTCAGCGGCTTTGCGGTGGGCGACTGGGTCTGTACACCGGGCGGTCGCCAGGCCGGGCAGGGACGCAGCTATCCCTCCGGGTACTCGCAGTTTCGCGTGCTCGATGCCGGATTGGCGCTGTCCGTTCCCAAGACGGCCAACCCGCTCAAGGTCGCCCCGATGGAGATGGCCAGCTGTGTGGCGGCCAACGTGATGGACCTCAAGAGTATGACGAGCCTGGACGGCAAGCGCTGTGGCGTCAGCGGATTGGGCCCCGCCGGCCTGATCGCAGCGCAGATGCTGCGTGGCGAGGGGGCCTCTGAGGTGATCGGCGTCGAAATCAACCCCGAGCGCGGCCAGTATGCCCTGGACAAGGGGATCATCGACCGTTGGGTCGATCCCACCGGCCCCTCGGGCAAGGCACTGCCGGTGCGCAGAAACTATGGCTCGCCAGAAGGCGCCATTCAGGTGACCATCGACTGCGCCGGCGCCAAGGCGGCCGTGCAGTATATGATGGACCACACCAGCGAGTATGTCTCGCTGTTCGCGGTGCAACGCGAGCCCTATTCCTATGAAGGCTGGGCCACGGGTAGACACCAGGGGCTCAAGCTGTGCGGCCACACCGGGCGCCATCCGGGCTCGGGCCACTATGCGGTGCGCCGCGTTCGCGCCGGCAGCCTGGACCTGTCGCTCACCGTCAGCCACTGTATGACCTTTGATCAGTACAATGAGGCCATGGCGTTGATCAAGGCGCAAAAGGCGCTCAAAGTCGCATTCTACCCGTTCGGCCTGCCTGAGGAGGCGTCATGACCTTTAGAATTGGCTACACCGGCATCACCTGGGGCTATACCACCGCCACCGTCGAGGAGGCGATGCGCGACGTCTCGGAGCTGGGTTTCAACGCGTTCGAGACCTTTGGCCACGAACTCGAGAACCTGGCCGATCAGCCGGGAGGATTTGGCGCGCTACTGACCAAGCACGAAATCCCCCTGGCGGCCATCTATTGCATCGCCGACTTTTACGACCCGGCCGACGCGCCCGCGCAGGTGGACAAGATCGTGGGCTATGCCGAGATGGCGGCGGCGCTGGGCGCCAGGACGGTCGTTCTGCAGGCCGGCAAGCGCGGAGAGGGACCTTATCCCTACTTTAAGGAGATGGGCGAGGCATTCAGCGAGATCGGTCGCCGCATCAAGCCGCTGGGCATGGTGGCCGGGGTCCACCCGCACACCGGCACGCTGGTCGAGACGGAAGAAGAGATCGCGGCTATCCTCAACGCCCTTGATCCCGCCTACTGCGGCTTTGCGCCCGACACGGCCCAGATCAACAAGGGCGGCGGCGATGCGCTGGCCACCATGAAACGGTTCCAGCACCTGCTGCGGCACGTCCATTTCAAGGACTATGCCGGCAAGCCCACCGGCGTCTATGCCGACTATGCGCCCATCGGGCACGGCGTCATGGACATGGGCGCCATCCTCGACTTTTTAGAGTCCATCGATTTCCAGGGTTCGATCATGGTCGAGTTGGACTGGGGCGGCGAGAATCCGCCGCGTCCGGCCCGCGAGGCCGCCATGATGAGCCGTACCTACTTGGACAAGCTGCTCGGCGACCGAGCCGAGTGGCGCCACCCGATTCATCCGGAGGGAAAAGACGTGAGCGACATCAAGGTTCTGTTGTTGGTTGGCGGCCCCTGGTACCATGATGCCCCGGGCGATCAGCGCAAGGCGCTCGAGTTCATCGGCGAGCAATTCGACACCACCATGACCGACGACATGCGCGTCCTGACGCCCGAGAACTTGGCCCAGTTCGACGTGATCGCCAACTATACCACCTTCTTTGAGCCGGAAGAGGCGCAGATCAAGGCGCTGCTGGACGCCGTGGAAGGGGGCACCGGATTCGTGGGTATCCATGGCGCCACAGCCACATTCTGGAACTCGCCCGAGTACTGTGACATGATCGGCGGTAAGTTTGTTGAGCACGACAAGAACAAGCTGTTCCACGTCAAGATGAACTATAACCACACCGAGGATAGCCCGATCACGGCGGGGCTCGAGGATTTCGACATCCAGGACGAGCTGTACCTCATCGAGGGCGATATGACCCAGTGGCATATCCTGGCCCGCTCGGAAGGTCACGCCATCGTCTATACCAAGAGCTGGGGCAAGGGCCGCGTCTACTCCAACGCCATGGGCCACGACTCGCGCGCGCTCAACCAGCCGACGTTCCAAGAGCTGGTTATTCGCGGCATCAAGTGGGCCGCGGGGGCGCTGTAAGGGAGAACCCCTCCCCGGTTCCGCCATGACATTCGCGACCGCACCAGGCCCCTCCCCACGCGTGGGGAGGGGCAGCGCTCGCCAGGCGCGGGGTGAGGTCTGTGTCCCAACCTGCTCAGCCGCCGCAGGTTCAGACTACTCTGATTCGGTTGGCTCCCACTCAATCCCGTGCAACCGAAAGTGCTCAGCGAGTACCTCATCAGGCACGTCAAACAACCCCAACCGACCCTTCCATGGCAAGAACGGAAGCGGACTCGCATTGGCCAGAACCCAGGCGATTGAATCGGGATCGTACCATTCCGAGGGGTGAGATGCGACGCAATCTACCAGCTCGACGACGCCTATGATCCCACCCTTGAGAAGCGTCTCTGGCCAAGGCACATCATTCTGTCGCGCTTGCTCGGCATAGTACTCGGCCGCATCCTTCTCGAGACGCAGCCCTGCATGGATGAGGATCGGCCCACGGTGCCCAGTGCGCCAAGTACGGTTTTCGACATCCTTGTGCCCGTCCACGATAAGCTGAGCCCATGGCTGACGTACTGATAGACACTTCATACCTTGCCCTCCTCGCTGTCTCCTTGTTGGTACCGTTATAATACATACTTGGCCAAGGCACAAGTGCGTGCAGCGTCGCAGCAGCTTCCCCGAATTCACCGTGAGCCCTGTTTCATAGCCAGGAGTCCTTATGCCTACCAACACGCTCTATCCCGCCACCGTCCTCGGCAGCCCTTGCTTTTGGGGCGCGCCCTATCAGGATCACACGCCCGAGCAACTGGCCGCGTTGCACGACCTGGGGTACCGGGCGGTGTTCGTCAACATCGCCTGGTCGCGGCCCTGGCTGGACGTGGTCACGCTCGAAGAGATGATCGTCGCGCCGAGCTATCCATTCTGCTGCGATCCGCCCGAGGACTGCGCCCAAAAGACGCTCGAGATGCGACGGCGGGTCGACGCCATCCTGGCGGCGGGCCTCGAGCCCTGGTTCCTGTTCGGCAGCCCACGCGCGCTGAATCTGGACACCATGACCGAGGAACAGCAAACCTATTGCCGCGAGCAGATGCAGGGATCGCGCACGTCGCGCATCTCGCGGCGGAACGGCGTGGCCTGCATCCAGGCGTCGGCGGTGCGCGACCTGTACAGCGCGTTGCTGCAGGCCCATCTGGCCGCCTTCCCCGAGACAGCCGGTTTCCTGATCTACACCATGGACGAACTGGCGGAGGTCTGCGACGAGGCCGACGACTGCCCGCGCTGCCAGGGCGTGCCGCTGGAGGAGCGGCTCCCCGGCTATTTGGCGCATCTGCGCGCCGAAATCGACCGGGTGAGTCCCGATATCCGCATGTTCTGGGAGTCGTGGGAGTTTGCGGCCACGCAGGTCTATGCCATGGTCGAGCGCCTGCCGGAGCGGGTCAACCTAGCGGTGCACAGTTGCCTCCATGAGGTATACTACGTCAACCAGCCCGATCTCTGGTTCCACCACCTGATGCGCCTGGCCGAGGCCAACGACGTGGAGGTGATGGTCAACCTGTTCCTCTCCGGCACCGGCGAGGACCTGGGGCCGGTGGCGTCCTACCCCTGTCCCCGCCTGGTCTGGCAGCAGCTGAGCCAGATTGCGCGCTATCCGGCGGTGCGGGCCCTCAAAGAGTACTATGGCACCGCCGTCGAGCACCTGAACGTCAACGACTGGGCCCTGCGCGCCACGCTTCGTCATGCCGATCCCGACTGGGACGTCGTGGCCGACGGACTGGCCGAACGCTACGCCCCCATCGAGGCCGACACGCTGCTGATGGCCTGGGAGCATGCGGCGCTGGCGCTCGAGGTCTATCCCTGGGACCTGACCTGGCGGCTGCGGCTCTACAATACCTACCGCTACGACCAACATCCGGGCTTTGACGGCTATTGGGATTGCGGCTGGCTCAACACCCTCGCCACGCCCTGGACCACGCCCAGCTGGGAGAGTAGCCGTCGCGGGTTCTATGTGACCAGCGATTTCGGGACGCCGCGGTTGCTGGACGAGACCAACGCCGGCTTTGCACGGTGCATGCAGCACGTCGCTACGGCAGAGGCGGCACTGGATACGGCGCTGGACACCGAGCTTGCACCATCGCTACGCGACGAACTGGCCATGCAACGCGTCTCGTTGACGCTGTTCCGCCTGATGGCGCGCATGCGCCAACTGCACCTGCGCGCCAGTCGCGCAGCAGAGGCGGTTCGCCAGGGCGACCCGGAGCAGGTCGAGACGCTGGCGACGCTGCTCGACCAGGACCTCGCCAACGCGCGGTCCCTGCTGACCGCCGCCGAGGGCACGCCCTGGCAGGCGTTCTTCCTGGACGACCTGCGCGCCACGATCGCGACGATGGCCGTCGAGCGCGCAGACTATGACGCCGATCCCAGTGTCTGGTGCGCGGGGCATCTGCTCTAGGAGAGGGAGGACCCCATGCGACCCGAGAGGGCCTCGCGCCTGTGGAGGTCGATGCGGAGGCGGTGCGGAAGACCTTGCGAGGGCAGGGCGTGTTGCTGGGGGGAAAAGCCGGGGAGATTGCATACTGCCAAGGCACGGGCATGAATGCCCGTGCTCAGACTACAAAGCCTCCTGCGGAGGCTCGCGAGGGTACTCGTCAGGCCAGAACCTGCGGTCGCGCTGGGTTGAGCCGCCTGTGCAGCCTGCGATGCAGAATGCTACGGCATTCTGCCAGACGAATGGGCGTAGCCCATTCGTAGAGCAGGATTTGTAACGTGAGGCCCAGTCTTTAGGCTGGGCCGGCAGGCGGGGAAACCTTACCATCTCGCCTGCCCTCGGTCGCCTGGGCATGAATCCCCAGGCTCACACGACAAAGCCTCCTGCGGAGGCTCGCAGTAGTACTCGTCAGGGCAGAACCTCGGTTCCACTGGGTTGAGCCGCCTGTGTAGCCTGCGATGCAGAATGCTACGGCATTCTGCCAGACGAATGGGCGTAGCCCATTCGTAGAGCAGGCTTTGTAACATGAGGCCCAGTCTTTAGGCTGGGCCGGCAGGCGGGGAAACGGTCAGCTTGGCCTAAGGCGAGCGCCCACGGTGACTAGACACACGGTCTGCCCTACCGCACAGTGCCGCGACCCACAGTTCAAAGCGTCTCTTTCTACGAGACGCTCAGCTTTGCGCACTCTGCGCCCTCTGCGTTAGTGGGGTTCCCATTGACAGAGTCGCCATGCTAGACGCACGAACGCCCCTCGCAAGAGGGGCGTTCGTCTGGTATTGGAGCGAGAGGCCGTTTCGGCCTAGTACATGCCGCCGCCCATACCTGGGCCGCCACCAGCCGGAGCGGGAGGATCGGGCTCGGGGATGTCGGTGATCAGGGCTTCGGTGGTCAGAATCATGGCCGCGATCGAGGCAGCATTTTCGACAGCCGAACGGGTCACCTTGCAGGGATCCACAATGCCTTCGTCGTACATGCTGACGTACTGGTTGGTCATGACGTTGAGCGCCACGGCGCTGTCGCCGGTCTCAGCCTGCTTGCGGCGGACATTCTCGATCACCACGGCGCCGTCCATGCCGGCGTTCTCGGCCAGCTTGCGCATCGGCATCTCGAGCGCCTTGCGCACGATGTTGACGCCGGTGGTCTCGTCGTCCAGCTCGAGCGTGAGATCGTCGAGCGCGGCGATGCAGTTGATCAGCGTGACCTCACCGCCCGGGACGATACCTTCCTCAACCGCGGCGCGCGTGGCTGAGAGGGCGTCCTCGACGCGGTGCTTTTTCTCTTTCTGCTCGACCTCGGTGGCCGCACCGACGCGAATGATCGCGACGCCGCCGACCATCTTGGCCAGGCGCTCTTGCAGCTTTTCGCGGTCGTAATCCGAGGTCGTGGTCTCGATCTGAGCCTTGATCTGCTCAACGCGACCCTTGATCTCGGCCTCGGAGCCCTTGCCCTCGACAACCGTCGTGCTGTCCTTGTCGGACACAACGCGGCGGGCCTGGCCGAGGTCGGCCAACTGAGCGGTCTCGAGCTTGCGACCCATCTCTTCGGTGATCACCTGGCCACCGGTGAGAATGGCGATGTCGCGGAGCATCTCTTTGCGGCGGTCACCAAAGGCCGGGGCCTTGATGGCCAACACGTTCATGACGCCGCGCAGCTTGTTGAGCACCAGCGTGGCGAGCGCCTCGCCGTCAATGTCCTCGGCGATGACCACAAAGTTGCGGCTGCCGGCCTGGACCAGTTTCTCCAA
>Ga0180436_10005912_pt1 | contig 10732 bp, 7 predicted proteins | sample SS_ome_2_FD_132434 | JGI IMG/M metagenome (GOLD analysis project Ga0180436, IMG submission 132434) | Hypersaline lake sediment archaeal communities from the Salton Sea, California, USA - SS_3_S_2 metaG | ecosystem: Environmental > Aquatic > Non-marine Saline and Alkaline > Hypersaline > Sediment...
ATTCCGAGAGAAAGGACGCCGCCGTGGCACGTTCCCCCTCTTCCCGCGACAAGACCGGCAACGAGACGGAGGACCCCGGCACGGCGCGGCCCGAAGGCCCCGCGGCGCCCGAAGGCTCCGCGCCCGTGGAGGAGGGCGGCGCCCCCCGGCGGCCCGGACCAGAGGCCGCAGACGGCGAGACGCCGGAGGCCGGGACGGCCGCCGCCGACGAGATCGCCGACGCCGCGCCCGGGGCCGCCGGCGACGCGCCTGAGACCGACGCCGTGCGCACCGGGGCCGAAACCGCCACGGAGGCGCCGGCCGCCGCGCCGCCGCCCACCGAGGCGCCGCGCCGCGGCGGGGGATTCGTCGCGCTGCTGCTGGGCGGGGCGGCGGCGGCGGTCATCGGCTTCGCGGCGGCGCGATACGTGATCCCCGAGGGCTGGCCGACCGGCGCGCCGCCCGTGGCGGAGCAGGACGCGAAGGTCGCCGCCGAGGCGCGGGCCGCCCTCGAGGCGCGGATCGCGGCGCTGGAATCGGCCCCGGCCGAGGCCGTCGCACCCGAGGCGCTGGAATCGGCCGTTTCCGCCGCGACGACCGCGCTCGAAGCCGAGGTGACGGCCTTGGCCGCCGAGGTCTCGGCGCTCTCGGGCGGGATCGAGGCGCTGGCCGCCCGGCTCGACGCGCTGGAGGCGCGGGGGCTTGCCGCCGGCGAGGGCGGCGGGGCCGAGACTGCCGCGGCGCTGTCCGGTTACCGGCAGGAACTGGCGGAGCTGCGCGCGGCGCTGGAAGAGCGCGACTCGCGGAACGAGGCGCTTGCGGCCGAGATCGCCGCCGCGGCCGAGGCCGCCGAGGCCCGCATCGCCGCCGCCGAAAGCCGTGCCGACGCGCTTGCCGAGACCGCCCGCGGCGCCGATGCAGCGCTGGCGCTGACCCGGCTGCGCGCCGCGGTCGAGACCGGCCAGCCCTTCGCCGGGCCGCTGGCCGACCTTGACGCCGCCCTGGGCGATCTGCCCGAGGCGCTGGCCACCCATGCCCAGGCGGGCGTGGCCACCCTGCCCGAGTTGCAGCGCCGCTTTCCCGGCGCGGCGCGCGAGGGGCTCGCCGCCGCGCTGAAGGCGACGGTTGGCGAAGGGTGGGGCGATCGATTCGCCGCGTTCCTGCGCGCGCAGGTCGGAGCCCGGTCGCTGGAGCCGCGCGACGGCGACGACCCCGATGCCGTGCTATCGCGCGCCGAGGCCGCGCTGGATTCGGGCGATGTCGGGGCCGCTCTCGCCGAGCTGTCGGCGCTGCCCGGCGAAGGCCGCGACGCCATGTCGGGCTGGATCGCCGCGGCAGAGGCCCGGCAGGCGGTGACCGCCGCGCTCGATTCCGCCGCCGCCGCCGGCCAGTGAGGAGACGCCGATGCTCTGGTCGCTGATCAAGATCCTGGTCTTCGTCGCGCTGATCGCGCTGCTGGCCTTCGGGGCCGGGTTCCTCATGGAAAGCGGCGACGTGATCCGCGTGGCGATCATGTCGCGGGAATTCACGCTGACGCCGCTTGCCGCGGTGATCGCCGCGCTGGCGCTGCTGGTGGCGGTCTGGCTGGGCCTGAAGCTCCTGGGCCTCGTCGTCGCGGTGCTGAAATTCGTCAACGGCGACGAAACGGCGGTGTCGCGGTTCTTCGACCGCAACCGCGAACGCCGCGGTTTCGAGGCGCTTGCCGAGGGCATGATGGCGCTGGCCTCGGGCGAGGGCCGGCTGGCCATGGCGAAGGCCGCGAAGGCCGAACGCTACCTGGGCCGGCCCGACCTGACGAACCTGCTGACGGCGCAGGCGGCCGAGATGAGCGGCGACCGCAGGAAGGCGCTCGAGGTCTACAAGCGGCTGCTGGGCGACGACCGCACGCGCTTCGTCGCCGTGCGCGGCCTGATGAAGCAGAAGCTGGAAGACGGCGATACGGAGACGGCGCTGAAGCTGGCCGAAAAAGCTTTCGCGCTGAAACCCCGCCACGCCGAGACCCAGGACACGCTGTTCGGCCTCCAGGCGCGCAAGGGCGACTGGCACGGCGCGCGCGCGACGCTGGCCGCGAAGCTGAAGGCGCACGGCCTGCCGCGCGACGTGCACACGCGCCGCGACGCCGTGCTGGCCATCGCCGAGGCCGACGCGAAGATGGAGGCGGGCGAGACCGAAGCCGCGAAGAAGGCGATCCTGCAGGCCAATCGGCACGCGCCGGGCCTGGTGCCCGCGGCCACGGCCGCGACGCGTCTCAAGATCGCCGAGGGCTCGAAGCGGCAGGCGGTGAAGATCATTCGCAAGGCCTGGGACGCCGGCCCGCATCCCGACCTGGCCGCCGCCTTCGCCGAGATCGAGCCGGACGAAAGCCCGGCGGCCCGGATGAAGCGGTTCGAGGTGCTGACGCGCGCCAAGCCGTCGCATCCCGAGTCGCGGATGCTGGCGGCCGAACTGGCGCTTGCGGCCGAGGATTTCCCGGCGGCGCGCCGTGCGCTGGGCGATCTGCCCGAGACCCATCCGACCCAGCGTGCGCTGACGCTGATGGCCGCGATCGAGCGCGGCGCCGGCACGTCCGATGCGGTGGTGCGCGGATGGCTGGCGCGGGCGATTTCGGCGCCACGCGGGCCGCAGTGGATCTGCTCGGCCTGCAACCACATCCACGCCGCCTGGACGCCCGCCTGCGAGAATTGCGGCGCGGTCGACACGCTGGACTGGGCCGAACCTCCCCAGCCCGACACCGAGACGCCGGTGCAGGCCGGCATGCTGCCGTTGATCGTGGGCGCGCTGGAGACGGCGGAGGACGCGGGCGTAGCCGAGGCGGCCACGGCGGACGCGCCGGCGGAGCCGTCCGAAGAGGCCGCGGCCGCAGTGGGCGAAGAGGCCGCCGAGGCCACGGTGGAGGCCGACGCGGCGCCCGCCGCCGAGGTCGGGGAACCCCCGGCGCCGGAGCTGTCGGGCACCAAAACGACGGACACGGACGAGGCGGAAAGGAAAACCAAAAATTAGGGCTACACTCTTTCCGCGGAACTTGCTACACGCCCGCTACCCCGTGCCGGTGTAGCTCAGCTGGTAGAGCACGTCATTCGTAATGATGGGGTCGGGGGTTCGAGTCCCTTCACCGGCACCACGTCTCTCTCGGAACAGTTCCAAAGACATCCGCAGGGCCATCTGGTACATGGCTTTCGCGGTGTCCTCGGCGTCCCGGTTGATCCTGAGAGCACCGAGGAGATGCCCCAAGCTGGGGGCGGAATCGGGGGTATCGAGTCGTTGCTCGAAAGAGGACGCCCCCCCAAGAGCCCCTGCGCAGCCGATCGCCGGGATGGCTGGAAAAGCAGGTCAGGTGAAGTCCTTCAGAAATCCGGCCGCGACCTTGTAGCGCTCGTGCGCGGCTGCGAAGGCGGCCACGAGATCGGCGTTCGGGTCGATCGTGGCCTGGATCGGCGGCGGGGTCGCAAGACCCGTGTCGCCGGTGGCGGCCATCATGCCGAGCCGCGCCGCCCCGAACGCCGCGCCGAAATCGCCGGCGGCCGGGAGCGCGATGGGCTGGCCGAGCCCCGTGGCGATTGCCTCGACCCAGTAGCGCGATTTGCTTCCTCCGCCGACGGCGACGATGCTGTCGAAACTCGTGCCCGTCGCGGCCAGGGTCTCGTGGCAATCGGCCAGCGCGAAGGTGACGCCCTCGAGCACGGCACGGGTCAACGCGGCGCGGTCCGTGGCGTGTTCAAGGCCGAGGAAGCCGCCACGTACATCGGCCGAGTTGAGCGGCGTCCGCTCGCCGCCGAGATAGGGAAGAAACAGCGTCCGGCCCGGCGCCCGAAGCTCGCCGAGATCGGCGGTCAGGGTTGCTGCGTCGGTGCCGTGGACCTTCGCGAACCAATTGAGCGCGTCGGTCGCGGCCAGGATCACGCCCATCTGGTGCCAGGTGTCCGGCAAGGCGTGGCAGAAGGTGTGGACCGCCGTCGCCGGATCCGGCTGATAGCCGTCGTTCGCCGCGAAAAGCACGCCGGAGGTGCCGAGCGAGACGAAGGCCTGGCCGGCCTTCACAACCCCCATGCCGATGGCCGAGGCCGCATTGTCGCCGCCGCCTCCCGCAACGGGTACTTCGCCCATTCCCCAACGCTCGGCAAGGGCTGGACGCAGGGTGCCCGACACGTCCGAGCCTTCCACGAGCGACGGCATCTGTTCGCGCGTCAGGCCGCTCGCCGAGAGGAGCGTCTCGCTCCAGTCCCTCGCTCCGGTGTCGAGCCAGCTCGTCCCGGCTGCGTCGGACATCTCGCCGACGTGGCCGCCAGTCAGCCAGAGGCGGAGGTAATCCTTTGGCAGCAGCACCTTGGCGATGCGGTCGAACACATCGGGCTCGTGCCGCCGGACCCATTCCACCTTCGGCGCGGTGAAGCCCGGGAAAACGATGTTGCCGCTGATCTCGCGCCAGTCGGGCGTGGCGTCCATTTCGGCCGCCTCCGCACCCGACCGCGTGTCGTTCCAGAGCATGCAGGGCCGGAGTGGAGTATCGTCGACTCCGATCAGCGTGGCGCCATGCATGTGGCCCGACAGCCCGATCCCGCGGACCCCGGTCAACAGGCCCTTCGCCGCAAGCGCGTCGAGTACGGTCTCGGCGGCGACGATCCAGAGTCGCGGGTCCTGCTCGGACCAGCCGGAGGCGGGACGCTCCACGGTCAGCGGCGCCGCGGCCTCGCCCAGGATCGACTGATCCTCCGCGAGCACGAGCCCCTTCAGGCCGGACGTGCCAAGATCGAGGCCGAGATATGCCGTCATGGCTCGGCCCTCGGTGCGACGTGCAGCGCTCGCGATGGCACCGCCATGAAGCCGCACGTACCGGACTGCGGGCTATGTACAAATCCGAGTTTGATGGTGTCGTAAGTGGTTTGCCCGATCATCAAGGCACCTGTTGCTCTGACCCTTGCAGTCATTGTCATACACCTATCCAAGTGCTGGCAGAATGATTCGAGCCAGTTTCCGGAAAGACGGAGGCACTGTCCCCAGGGCCGGGCAGAGACCTCTCCACTCGGGTCGAGCGGCGGCGTGGTCGGGCTTCGGGCGACGGCCACCGGAGCAATCCAGACCCGCGTTCAGACGGTTGAAAGGCAAGGCGCGAGGGTTGGCAAACGCTTGACGACGTCGCATGCGCGGAAGCCGGGTTTCGCCCGCTCCCGCCGTCGGAATGGCGGGTGTGGTTTTCCGTTCGACCCCGCGCCCGTCCGCTGGCCTTCCGCCGCGCGTCCAGGTCGATCCCTGTCGGCATCGCACCATGGTTGTGAAGCTTGTCCACAGCCGTCCGCCATTGGTAGCGCATCTCGCCGTTGATCGTCACGAACAGGCTTTCGAGGTTCGATCTCGATCCAAACATGTCTGACGGCACCTCTAGGAGGCGTGGCGGGCGGACAATGCGGCCAAGGACGCGACCACGGCATCGGCCCCCTGTTGGCGAAGCAGCTCACTATGTTCGCCCATGTTCTCGTGAAGGTGACTGCCTCCGACGAAGCCGACGCAGCGCATGTTGGCGGCTTTGGCGGCGCGAACGCCGAAGGGCGAGTCCTCGATCACGAGACAGGCATCCGGCCGGACGCCGATCTGTTTCGCGGCGAACAGGAACAGGTCGGGCTCCGGCTTGCCGCGGGCCACTTGCTCGGCGCTGAAGATGAATGTGAATTGTTCCGAAAGCTTCATTGCCGAAAGGGCGACGCCGAGCCGCTCGAAGGTGCCGCTCGATGCTATGCAATAGGGGATGCCTCTCTCGGACAAGTGCTTCAGAAACGTCAACACATGCGGAATCGGCTTCAGCTCGGCACGAAACCGATCGAAGAGGGTGGTTTGCCAGGTGTCCGCGAAATCCCTCTTCTTTCCATGCGGGCCATGTCTTTCGACATATGCCTGGATGCTGGCAAGGGACCTGCCGAGAAAGGCCCGCCGGACATCTTCGACGGAGAGATCCACGCCAAAGGCGGCGAGCGCCTCCCGAAGCGATGCGAGCGAAATGACTTCGCTGTCCGCGATAACACCGTCGAAGTCGAGAATGACCAACTCAACGCCGTCGAGCAAAGCGCCATGGCCAGGCGTGCCGCTGTCTTGAGATGGGCTATGACGGTTCATCGGCCCGCATCACCGTAGTGCTCGGCCTGCGCTGTCGAACTGGTGCAGGCGGTCTTCGGGGATCCGGAGGCCCACGTTCTGTCCGACGGCTACGTCGTCGTCGCCATCCACGCGGGCGACGATCTCGATTCCGCCGGCCATGGTGAGGTGAAGCAGGCTTTCGGCGCCCAGTTGCTCCTTGACCTTGACGGTGGCTTCCACCTGGCCCTGCCCGCTCGGCAGGATTTCAAGATGTTCAGGACGGCAGCCGATGAATGCGGCAGCCGGGTTCAGGGGCAAGTCCCTGAGCCCGGTGTCGGCAGCGAAGACATTCATGGCCGGGGACCCGATGAACTCGGCGACAAATCGCGAGGTGGGCCTGTGGTAGAGTTCCATCGGAGATCCCACCTGTTCGACCCGGCCGGCATTCAGCACGACGATCTTGTCGGCCATCGTCATCGCTTCGACTTGGTCATGGGTGACGTAGATCATCGTGGCCGCCAGTTCCTTGTGCAGGCCTTCAAGCTCCACCCGCATCTGAATGCGCAGCTTGGCGTCCAGGTTCGAGAGAGGCTCGTCGAGGAGGAAAACCTTGGGGTTCTTCACGATGGCACGCCCGATCGCCACGCGCTGGCGCTGGCCCCCCGACAACTGTCCGGGCTTGCGGTCGAGGTACTCGTCAAGCTGGAGGATTCGCGCCGCTTCGGTGATCCGCTCTTTCCGCACCTGCTCGGAGAACCCGTTGACCTTCATTCCGAAGTCCATGTTCTCGCGCACGGTCATGTGTGGGTACAGCGCATATGATTGGAACACCATGGACAGCTCGCGATCGGCGGGCTCGGCGCGCGTGACGTCGCGGCCGTCGATCTCGATGCGACCGGAATCCACCGCTTCCAGTCCCGCCAGCGTGCGCAGCAGGGTCGACTTCCCGCAACCGGATGGGCCGACGAAAACGACGAACTCGCCATCCTCGATGTCCAGGCTCACATCGAAGAGGGCCTGAACATCCCCATAGAACTTGTTCAGCTCACTGATCTTGATGCCAGCCACGGCGGCTTCCTCCTGGTACGCGGGCATGATCCCGCGGCGATGCTTTTGGAAAGCGATAGAAACATTTGTATTGACTTTCAAGCGGAAGATTACTTTTGTTAGCATAACAATACAAATGCAGAATCTATGCAACCGTGACAAAGGGGAGGAACTTGTTGTCATGAAAAATCTACGAAATCTCTATTGCTCCACTGCCGTGGCAAGCCTTGTCGCGACGGGTGCTGTCGCGGGCAGCCACGGGTGGAGCCTGAAGGATGCCGCGGCGCCCTACGCCGGTACGACGATCGACGTCGTGTTCCTTCTTCGCCCCGGCTACGAAGCGATCGAGGCCATGCTGCCCGCCTTCGAGGAAGAAACCGGCATCAACGTCAACATCATCAAGCACCCTTACGAGAATGCCCTGGGCGAGCAGGTGCGTGATTTCGTGGCGGGCGGCGATCTCGACATCGCGCTGATCGACCTGGTCTGGATCGGCAACTTCGCCGAGAACGACTGGATCCTGCCGCTCGCCGAGGTCCAGGAGAAGTTCCCCGATATCGTCGATCCGAACCTCGATATCGACGACTTCTTCCCGCTGGTCCTCAATGCCTTCGGCGGTTGGAACGACACGATCTACGGCCTGCCCTTCGACAACTATTCGGGCCTGATGTTCTACAACCGCTGCATGCTGGAAGAGGCCGGGTTCGATGGTCCGCCCGCGACGTGGGGCGAACTCAAGGACGTGTACGGCCCTGCGCTGACCGGCGACGGAAAGTACGCGTTCGCGCTGCAGTCCAAGCGGAACGAAACCCAGTCCGCCGACAGTTTCGCCCGCGTGCTCTGGCCGTTTGGCGGATCGTTCCTCAACGACGAGTTCCGCTCGAACCTGATGAGCGAGGAAAGCCAGGCCGGCCTCAAGTTCCGCCAGGACCTGATGCAATACATGCCGGACGGCATCGTCGCGTATGACCACGCGGAGACGGTGAACGCATTCGCCCAGGGCGACGTCGCGATGATCACGGAGTGGTCGGCCTTCTACTCGACGGTGGTTTCGCCCGAAACCTCGACCGTGGCCGATTGCGTCGAGATAGCGCCCGAGCCGATGGGCCCGGCGGGCCGAAAGCCGGCGCTTGGCGGTTTCTCTCTGGCCGTGGCTTCGCAGGCGGATGAAGCCGAACAGGCGGCGGCCTACCTGTTCATCCAGTGGGCCACGTCGAAGGAGAACGCGCGCGAGTATCTGGAGCGCGGCGGAGTGCCTGCGCGCCAGTCGGTCTACATGGAAGACGGTCTTGAGGACTTCAAGTTCGTCCCCGCGCTGGTCGAAAGCTGGCAGGACGGTGTGCCGGAGTTCCGCCCGCGCTTTGCCGAATGGCCGGAGATCACCGAGATCGTCCAGGAGTGGGGCACCAAGATGATGCTCGGCGAAGTCACCACCGAAGAGGGCGCGCAGGAGATCGGCACCCGGATGGAAGAGGTGCTCGAGGCCGCTGGCTATTACTCCGGCGACAAGCCTCTGGCGCAATAGACCGCCACTGGCAGAACGACACGCCGGGGGCGCCTCAGGGGCGCCCCCGGACGCCGCCGGAAAAGAGGGCAAGGGAGGACACTCATGCGCGGCAAGGTAGCTCGCAAGACCATCTTTGCCTTCATCGGGCCCGCAGTGATCGGGCTCGCGGCCGTGGGGATCGCGCCTCTGGTCTACGCGCTTTGGACATCCCTCCATTTCTACAACCTCACGAAGCTGAAGCGGGTCGAGTTCATCGGCCTCGAAAACTACTGGACGGTCCTGACCGACGAGGTGTTCTGGCAGGCGATGGGCCGGACCTTCTTCCTGTTGGGCACGGCGCTTCCTCTTCAGATCGCGTTCGGGCTTGGAATCGCCCTGGTGCTGCACCAGCCCGGTCTGACATTGCTGAAAACGCTCGCCCGGCTCAGCCTCGTGCTGCCGATGGCCACGACCTACGCGGTGGTCGGCCTTTTGGGCCAGGTCATGTTCAACCAGAAGTTCGGCGTGGTGAACCAGCTTCTGGGCGGCGCCGATATCAACTGGATCGGCGATCCGACAAACGCGTTTGCCATGATCATCTTCTGGGATGTGTGGCAGTGGACACCTTTCGTGGCCCTTGTTCTTCTCGCCGGCCTGACCATGGTTCCGGGCGAGGTCGAAGAGGCCGCCCGGCTCGAAACGAAGTCGAAGTGGACTGTCCTGCGTTACGTCCAGCTGCCCTTTCTCCTGCCCGGCCTGGTGGCGGTTCTGATTCTGCGCACGGCGGATACGCTGAAACTGTTCGACATGGTCTTCACGCTCACGCGCGGCGGGCCCGGGTCATCGACCGAGTTCATCTCGCTCATGATCCAGAGGGTCGGCTTTCGCGGGTTCGACCAGGGGCTGGCGTCTGCCCAGGCGATCATCCTGCTGATCATCACCATCGTTCTTGCGCAGATCTACATCCGCGTCTTCTACAAGGAGGTGAACTGATGGCCGTCGTCTCGCCCGCTACCGGCGAACTGGCTGCCGCAGGCGCACCGGCGCGGCGCAAGGCGGCGCCGCTCTGGGGTCAGTTCGCGATCCTGATCGTGATCATGCTGATCTGCGTCTTTCCGTTCTACTGGATGGTGACGACCTCGCTGAAGACGCAGATCGTGGCGCTGGAAGCGCCGCCGGTCTGGATCTTCGAGCCGACGCTGGCGAACTACCGCGAGGCGCTGTTCGAAGACGGCGTACTGAGGACGCTGGTCAATTCGCTGATCATCGCCGTGTGCACCACGGCGCTGGCGCTGGTGCTTGGCGTTCCGGCCGCCTTTGCCCTGGCCCGGTTCGAATTCCGCGGAAAGCGGGACCTGTGGTTCTGGTTCATCACCAACCGCATGGTCTCACCCATCGTGCTGGCTTTGCCGTTCTTCCTGATCGCCAGGAATCTCGGCCTTCTCGACAAGCACATCACGCTGATCTTGATCTACCTGACCTTCAACCTTCCCATCGTCATCTGGATCGTGACCGATCAGTTCCGCGGCATTCCCTATGATCTCGATGAGGCCGCTCGGCTCGAGGGCGCGTCTCAATTCACCATCATGCGCAGGATTTGCCTGCCGCTCGCGATGCCCGGCGTGGCGGTGTCGGCGATCTTTTCGTTCATTTTCTCCTGGAATGAGCTGATGTTCGGCCTGATCCTGACCCGGACCGAGGCCAAGACCGCGCCGGCCATGGCCGTCAGCTTCATGGAAGGCTACAACCTACCCTATGGCAAGATCATGGCAACCTCGACCCTCATTGTGATCCCTGTGCTGATCTTCGCACTGATCGCATCGAAGCAGTTGGTCCGCGGGCTGACGATGGGGGCCGTGAAGTGACCTGCATTCCGCGCATCCAATGCGGCGTCCGGACGGCAGAGTTGGGCCGGTAGGGGGAGGGCGGCCATGTCACGTCACATCAAGCTGGATCAGATCGACGCGGAAGAGCAGCTTCTGGTGCGCCTGGCCTGGGCCTGCGAGATCGAGGGGATGACTCAGGCCGACGCCGCCACGCGCTTCGGCGTGACGCGATTGCGGGTGAACAAGGCTCTCGCCGAGGCGCGCCGGCGCGGCATTCTCAGGGTCAGCGTCGACTCGGTGTTCGCGGCATCGGCGGGACTGGAATGGG
>Ga0180436_10005913_pt1 | contig 10732 bp, 7 predicted proteins | sample SS_ome_2_FD_132434 | JGI IMG/M metagenome (GOLD analysis project Ga0180436, IMG submission 132434) | Hypersaline lake sediment archaeal communities from the Salton Sea, California, USA - SS_3_S_2 metaG | ecosystem: Environmental > Aquatic > Non-marine Saline and Alkaline > Hypersaline > Sediment...
CTAAAAGTTTTCGGGCTTGATGTTTTAAAGTTCTTTCAATATTTGGTTTTGGTGGATGGATTGGAAGCTCCGGCATTGTCTCTGGAACATTTTCATATCCATGCATTCGAACAATTTCTTCAACTAAATCATCTTCAATATCAACATCTTTTGTTGCTCGCCATGTTGGCACTGTAACATCTAATACTTTTCCTTTACCTCCAACTTTGAATTGTAGAGATTCTAATATTTTACGACATTTTTCAGAAGAAATTTCAACTCCGATTTTTGATGAAACAACTTCAGTATCTAATTTAACTTTTTGCTCTTCAGGAAGCCCATTATTAACATCATTGATAGGGCCTGCAATTTCTGCATCAGGGCAAAGTTGTAGAATCAATTCACAAGTTCGTTTTATTGCAGTTTCAGCTAGGACCGGGTCGAGTGCTTTTTCGAATCTTTGAACAGCTTCAGTTCTTAAACCAAGTTTTGTTGAAGTTGTTCGGATTGATTGAGCATTAAAGTTAGCTGATTCTATAATAATTTCTGTTGTATTATCCTGGATTTCGCTATTTTCTCCTCCCATAACACCTGCAATTGCAACTGGCTTTTTGTGGTCTGCAATAACAAGCATATCCTCTGAAAGTTTTCTTTCTTCTCCATCAAGAGTTGTAATCTTCTCTCCTTTTTTTGCCTTTCTAACAACAATCCCACCATTAATAAATGTTTCATCAAATGCATGCAAAGGCTGGCCAAGTTCAGCCATCACATAATTAGTGATATCTACAATGTTTGAAATAGGTCGATATCCAACGGCCAAAAGCCTATCCTGAAGCCATTTTGGAGATTCTTCAACTTTTACATTTTTCACAATCACCCCACAATACCGAGGACACAAATCATAATCTTCAATCTTTATATCAACTTGGTCCCCTTTTGAAGGGAACCCAAGGCTAAGATCAAATTCCTGCAAATCTTTCCCATAAATCGCTGCAAATTCACGAGCTATTCCATAATGCCCCCAAAGATCAGGACGATGAGTTAAAGACTTATTATCTACTTCAATCACTATATCGTTTGTTCCATAAATTTCAGCTAAAGGCTGACCAGGTTTAACATCCATTTCAGACATATCTACAATATGATCACCAGTTGGAGCCAAACCAATTTCTTCACCTGCACAAATCATTCCAGCACTTTCAACTCCTCGCAATTTCACAGCTTTAAGTTCAACAGGATCGCCTTCTCCATGCCATTTAACCCATGCCCCTGGTTTTGCAACCGGCACAAGCATTCCTTCAAATAAATTCACTCCTCCACAAACAATCTGAGACTTTTCGCCACCTAAATCTACATGACATACTTTTAATTTATCTGCATTTGGATGTTTTTCAAGTTTCTCAATTTTTCCAACAACCATCCCATCATATGCCTTCGATAAATCCTCAAATCCTTCAATTTCAGCTGTTCTAACAGTAAAAAGCTCACCTATTTCTTTGGGATCTAATTTAGGATCTAAATCAACAAAATCTTTTATCCAGTTTAACGATATGTACATGAGAAAATTTGATTAATATTCGCAGCCTGATAAAGAGGCAAGTTTATCTAAAGCAGTATTGCCTGTTTTCTTTGTTCCGTCAGCAAAAATCCATGTTGGAACAGATGTGACATCAGCATCTTTGCATTCCTGAGCCCATCCATCACCTTCAGCACATTCTATATGATCCAGATATTCCAAACCATCTGCAAATGCTTTCTTTTGATTTTGACAGTGCCCACACCACTTAGCTGTGTATAGTTTTGCTCCATTTTCAGTTAAACATTTTGCCAAAACCACTTCTTTTGAATCTGAGTCTGCTGCTGCTTCTTCAGGAGTATCTTCAACCTCTGGTTCTTCTTCAACTACCACTTCATCAGCCATAGGATCGCCTAATGAAGGATCCATAGATTCCTGAAACCAGTCGCATCCAGCAAAAATAAACACAAATAAAAATAATATAGCTAGTTTTTTCATATTAAAATTGGTTAACAAATCTAAGGTCGCCACTTAAATTGTGACGTATATCATCGATGCCATGACGCATCATAACTAAACGGGTAAGGCCAAATCCAAATGCCCAACCCTGCCATTTTTTAGGATCAATTCCACCGGCTTTAAGTACATTTTCGTGAACCATTCCAGCTCCCATAAATTCTACCCATCCTGTTTTCTTACAAACTCTGCAGCCTTTTCCTTCGCATATTAAACAGCTGAAATCCACTTCTAATCCAGGTTCAACAAACGGAAAGTATCCTGGTCTGATTCGAACTGTGACTTCTTTGCCAAATAATTTTGATAAAAATTGTTTAAGCACACCTTTAAGATGGCTGATTGAAATATGTTTGTCGATCATCAAACCTTCAACTTGGTAGAAAGTTGTATCGTGCGATGCGTCAGTTGCTTCGTAGCGGAAAGTTCTGCCAGGGACAATAACTCTTAATGGTGCACCATATTTTTCCATTGTTCTAACCTGAACCGGAGAAGTGTGTGTACGTAAAACCATTCTTCCGTGCTTTTTATCTTCTTTATTCTTAATGAAAAATGTATCTTGCATGTCGCGAGCCGGATGCCATGCAGGAATATTTAAACCTTCAAAATTATAATATTCAGATTCTGCTTCAGGACCATCCATAATCATAAAACCCATGCTTGTAAAAATGTCTTCAACTTCTTTTTGGACCTGTGAAAGCGGATGAATATGCCCTTTTGGAATTTCAGGTCCAGGAGCAGTTACATCAAATGTCGGATCCTGTAATTGTTCATTTAATTTTGCAGAATCAAGTTTTGCCTTTTTATTAGCAATTTCCTGTTCAAGTTCATTTTTGATTTCATTTGAAAGCTTGCCAATTACTGGCTTTTCATCGTTGCTGAGGTCTTTTACTCCTCTTAAGATATTTGTGAGTTCTCCTTTTCTACCAATATATTTAACTTCAACTTCCTGAAGTTGTTCTGCGTCAGTAGCTTTTGAGATTGCATCAAGGCAGTCTCTCTTTAGTTTTTCGAGTTGTGGGATCATGTTTGTGAAATTTAGAATCGGTTCTTAATTTAGCGGTTTTTTGTGTGATTTGCAAGTTGAGAGAAAGTGGGTTTCTTTAAAAAAGCAGGTTTCTCAAAGAAAGGCGGTTTGACAGATTCTGAACTTGTTTATATACTCATATCTCCATTTGAATTGAAGAGCCACGATGTGGCTTTTATGGTTTAGATGTGATCTACACAACGAGGAGGAAAGGTACGATGAGAAACAAGGAATTCGGCTTCAAGGTCGCGGGCGTCTGCCTGGAATGCTTCCGTGAGCTCACCCCGCGTGAGTTCGAGCAGAACTGGCGTAAAGGCGACATCGCGATCTTCTGCGACTGCCCCAAGTGCGGGTATGTCATGGAGCCCCGACTTCGAGTGTTCCGATTCGACAACCTGAGGCTCATGGCCTCGGTTCCCTACTACAACGCATCGTTCGTTCAATGGCAGTTGCGGATCTTGCTTCGCAAAAAACCGAAGAAACGAACTACCGCTACTCTGCTCAAAGACGATCCTGCGCTGTACTGGAACGTGTTGAAGTTCTACTCCAGCCTGCGTTCGGCATTTGCTGCGACGCGCAAAGGCTCGGCCTTGACCAACAACATGTCCGCTGCCTAATCCACCCTGGTCGCCGCTGGGCTTTGCCCTCCGCGCCGGTTCAGGCGCACTACTCCCCGCTTTGGATAGGTTGCAGCTTTTCGAAGCTGCACAAAGCCTAAGCGGCGACCTTTTTCCTCCCTCCACTCCCTCCCCCGTTACCACTGACTTATGTCGCGTAAGTCAGGGGGGAGGGAGATTTTATACTAGGACCGGGACACGCCTCGCGACCGGGACGGGTATTGCGCTGCAAGCTATTTTGAGGTATAATAATATAATCAGTTTTTAACAAAAACAAAAATGGCACACATAGGAAACAACCAAGATCCTCGAGGGAATGAAAGACATCCAGCGTATGTTGGTGATATAGAAAAACAAAAAACAAAAGAAAAAGATCCTGGAAAAAACCTTGATGAACTTGGCAGAGATATTGATGTTGATGCACAGACTCCAAAAAAAGCAAAAGAGGACGTTGCAAAAATGTTGGTTGATGCAAAAGATTCAAAACTTCCAAAAAAAGACGAGCTACTGGATCAAGGATTTGAAGCTTTAGAATTAAGTACATTTTCAAATTTTGAAGATTTTATTACAGAAGATGGAGATCTTCAGGGTGGAGCAAGTACATCCTTTACTTCAAAGTATTTAGAAAACTTTGGCAAGGATCCAAACTATGATGTTGCTATTGGTGAATATGATGATGGTGATTACGCAGTTTATTTAAAAAAGAAAAATTCATAACACCCCTTTTGATTCATAGAAAAAAACCGACCCCCTTGCGGAGGCCGGTTAATATTTCTTTCTTATCAGTCAAAATTATCTAACTGCATCTTTTAGAGATTTTCCAGCTTTGAAAGCAGGTAATTTCATTGCAGGGATTTTGATTTTTTGACTTGGGTTTCGTGGGTTTACACCAGTTCTTGCCGCTCTTTTTGAAACACGGAAAGTTCCGAATCCAGTGATAGTTACGTTTTTACCACCTTTAAGGCTTGAAGTGATTGCTCCTAGAACTGCGTCTAGTACTTCACCAGCTGCCTTTTTTGTAACACCAGCTTTTGAAGCTGCGTGGTTTACAAGGTCTTGCTTTGTCATAGCAAAGAGAGGTTAAGGATAATAATAAAATTGGTTTGAAATAGGATAAAAGCCCTAAGACGTGAGCATTATAGCCGCTTCCCTTAAAGATGCAAGGTGATTTTGTCAAATATGCCTCTTTTTTAAGCCAAAAAAACCTCAAAAATCCCAAAAAAGGGCTTAATTAAGCCAAAAAACTTTGACTTGCGCGATAATCCCTTTTATTTCCTTTTTATAAGCCAAAAACGCCAAATTGTTGACACTAATCCTCAAACGGTGTTAACTAAATAAAGTGCAAACTAACACCTTATTATATATGAGCAAAAATCTAGTAATAGTCGAATCACCTGCAAAAGCAAAAACTATTGAGCAATATTTAGGTAAAGATTTCACAGTGACTGCATCAATGGGTCACGTTCGAGACCTGCCAAAATCTAAAATGGGAATAGATACTGAAGGAGACTTTGAGCCATCTTACACAGTCCCCCAGGATAAAAAGAAAACAATCACAGAACTCAAGAAAAAGATAAAAGCAGACACTAAAATATGGATCGCAACCGATGAGGACCGCGAAGGAGAGGCTATTGGGTGGCACTTATTAAAAGCCCTGAAAGTCGATCCGAAAAAACATGAAGTAAAAAGAATTGTCTTTCATGAAATCACAAAAAACGCGATCTTAAAATCTATTGATGAACCTAGAGAAATAAATGACGACTTAGTTGATGCCCAACAAGCTCGTAGAGTACTTGATCGTTTAGTTGGTTACGAACTCTCTCCTTTATTATGGAAAAAAATCAGATACGGTTTATCTGCTGGTCGTGTTCAATCAGTTGCAGTTCGATTAATCGTAGAAAGAGAAAGAGAAATCGAAGCATTTAAACCTGAAGAATATTGGAAGGTTATCGGAACATTCAATGGTGATGCCAAAAAAGACTTTGAAGCACAACTTGCAAAAATCAAAGGCAAAAAAGCTGAAGTTACTAATAAAAAAGAATCAGACAAAATCCTAAAAGACCTAAAAGGTGCTGACTATAAAGTAACAAAAGTTGAAGAAAAGAAAGCAAAGCGAAATCCAGCTCCTCCTTTTATAACATCAACATTGCAACAGGAAGCTTCGAGAAAACTTGGATTCTCTGTTAAAAAAACAATGATGATTGCACAGCAATTATATGAAGGTGTTGAAACAGCTGAAGGACATAAAGGTCTTATCACATACATGAGAACAGACTCATTCAACTTATCAACTGAAGCTGTTAAGCAAGCGCACAAAGTTATCGCAAGCGAATACGGAAAAGAATACGTTTCAGAAAAACCACGGGTATACAAAAAAGCAAAAGGTGCACAGGAAGCTCATGAAGCAATTCGCCCTACAAACATCGAGCGAACACCTAAAGACTTACAAAAACAATTAAACCGAGACCAATTTAGATTATATGAATTAATCTGGAAAAGAATGGTTGCATGCCAAATGAAAACTGCAATCTTAAACCAGGTTAAAGCTGATATTGAATCAGGAGACTACATGTTCAGAGCAACTGGCCAAACAATTGAATTCCCTGGGTTCATGAAAGTTTATGTTGAACATGAAGATGATGATCCAAATGCTGATAAAGATGAAGAAAAAGCAAAAAAACACGAGAAGTTCCTGCCGCCATTAAAAGAAAATGAGGATGTGGATTGTAAAAAAATCGACTCAACTCAGCACTTTACACAGCCTCCTCACAGATATACCGAAGCATCACTTGTTAAAAAATTGGAATCTGAAGGGATTGGACGACCATCAACTTATGCTCCAACAATTTCGACTATCCAAACAAGAGGATATATAGAAAAAGATGGAAAAGCTTTAAAACCAACTGATACAGGTAATGTTGTAACTGACTTTTTAGTTAAACATTTTGCTGACATAATCGATTACAAATTCACAGCTGAAATGGAAGAAGATTTAGATATGGTTGCAAATGGAAAAAAAGAATGGGTGCCATTGATGCGTGAGTTCTACAAGCCATTCCATGACAATGTCCAGAACAAAGAAAAAACAGTTAGCAAGGCAGATGTTGTAAATGAAGAAACTGATGAGAAGTGTGATCAATGCGGATCTCCAATGGTAATCAAACTTGGACGATATGGTAAGTTTTTGAGCTGTTCAAATTATCCTGATTGTAAAAATGCAAAACCACTTCCAAAAAAAGAAGGTGAAGAAGACGATTCTAAGCGTGAAGAGCCAAAACTTGACCCTGAACTTGCCCGTAAATTAAAAGACAAAAAATGTGACAAATGCGGAAATCCAATGGAAGTTAAAGTTGGAAAATACGGCCACTTCTTAGGATGCTCTAACTACCCGGATTGCAAAAACATTCAGCCAATTGTTAAGTTTAGCGGAGTCAAATGCCCGCGATGCAAAAAAGGACAGTTAGTTGAAAGACACGCCCGCAGAACAGGTAAAGCATTTTATGGATGTAATCAGTTTCCTCGATGCAAATTTGCAACTTGGGACAAACCAATAGTAGATAAATGCAAAAAATGCGGCGGCATGCTGGTAGAAAAGAAAGATGGAGAAATAGTTTGCACAGGCTGCGAAAAACCACCTGCAAAGAAAAAAGGTGCAAAAAAGAAAAAGTAGGATTCCTGAAGAAAGTCGATCCCTGAGGAAAGTCCTTTTGTCGGGTGTTGATTTTTTTTGCTAAAAATGGTAAAATAATATGAAAAATAAAAACAAAAAATGCCAAAATCAAAATTGTATTGCTTTAAAACTTATTTTAAACACCGCGCTTGGAAACAAATAGTTCAATGGTTCCTTATTGGTGCTGTGTCTGTTGGCTTTCTTGGGACTTTTGCAGTTTGCGATGCATATGCTGCAGCAGTAACCCAGGACATTGAAGGTGTGACAGTTACAGTTGGTGATCCAGATGAAGGAACATTAGATTTTAATAGTACAGATGGAGATTATGAGCAATATGCAGCACGGCTTTATTTTAGCGGGGACTATGAAAGTGGCGATCCTGATGATTTTGAATTAAGAGGCTGGGTGTGGAATGAACAATTTGGATGGATTAGTTTATATTGTGGATCTGATGGTAGAAACCTGGGTGTTCCTTGTGGAAATATTGAATATGGAGTTAAGGTTGATCTTTCCAATGAAGGAAGAATGTATGGATGGGCATGGGGAGATAATATTGGATGGCTTAGTTTTGATTGCCAGGGGACCAAAAATGAAAATTTAAGTTGTGGAAGTACAGAATATGGATCTTATTTAAATATTGTAGTTGCAAAAGGTTTGGGTGAAGTTGATGCTCAAAATCTGGCACGTGAACCAATGGCATGGTCTGACACTGTTGGAAAATTTGATTTAAATGGTATTGGATCTTCAATTCTGGATTTAATGGTACAACCGGGAACTGAAGAGGCAGATTACGGAATCTGGACAAAAGTTGAGAATAAAGGAGCAACTGACCCTGACGCAATTCCAACAAAAGATACAATGCCGGTAGCAGATGGAACTGAAAGCTATACACTATATGTACATGTTGCTGATATTTTAGGAAATTCAATAAATCATCCATCTATAACATATGACTTGGATCTTGAATGGCTGGATACTGTCCAGCTCAATCAAACAGTTGATGACCAGTCAGCTGGTAATTTAGGTGCAGTTGATAGGCCTGACACATTAAATCCTGGACAAGTTAGAAAATTTGACTTCACAAGTGGTGGAGTCTTGCATTCCTGGTATTATGAAGTAAAATCTATTGCTCCAACCGATGAAGGGAACTGCTACGATCCTGATAATGATGGTTGCGATTTTTATTATAAGGAGTTTGCTGAAGATGAGATTGCGGATCAAACTTTAGAGTATTTAGGAGGAAGCTTAACACTAACTGTTCCAACTGTGGGATCTGTGACGATTGATCCGGTTCCTTTTGTAACAAATAATATTAGAACTCTTGAATTTGCACCTGCTGTTGAAGTTAATGAATTAAGTTTTTTGCTTCCAGGAAATCCTCCTAAACCAATTAATGTAATTCAATCAACAAGAAACACTGTTGATACTTTTGAAATTGGAGCTGTTAAACGTGGGAATCCAGGAGCTGAAGAAATCACATTAGAACTCTCTTCATTAGAAGATGATGTAGATTACAATTTTATATTCAGCATAGATGACAGTCCGCTAGATGGTTCAAACATTTTGAATTTGACGGTGCAAGATATAAATAATTTTATTGATGGAAAGTTTTATGCTATTCCATTTACTCCTAGTCCTGAATCTGCAGATGATTTATTGAATATGATTGCAGGTGCAGAATTAAAAACAACAGTAAACATACCTGGTAAAGGTCTGGTATATTATTCCAATGGTCTGCCAAGAACTGATGATTCAGAAATTATCAACCAAACTGTTGAAATTTTAAGTGGTAGTGTGTTCTCTCCAGGTGCAATCAAAGCTTCTTCTGAAGCTGATGTTGAACTATACGGAGACGTAGCTGTGTATGAAGCACGGGATCAAATAAACAGAGATGTTTCAAACTTAACTAAAGGAGTAAGTGTTCCAAACATTGGTACAATCACTATTAATGATGCAACAAGTTTATCTGCACTTGAACCGCATATGTTGAAAAATGGACGTGTTTACTATTTTGAAGATACAGATGTTGAATTAGAAAGCATCGAACAATTAAAAGGACATTCAAATAATGAACCAATCTCAATTATTTTGCGTGGTGGAGATTTATATATTGATGGAAATATAAATGATTCAGGAAATGAAGTCCCTGTTGGATTGATTGTTCTTGAATCTTCAACTGATTCTGCCGAAGATACTAAAGGTGGACACATTTATGTTAACAGTTTAGTAACTGATATGGTTGAAGTTAGCATTTTCGCTGACGGGCCAATGTTCAGATATGTTCCAGGAATTTGTTACAACACTACAGATGGTTTACGTGAGCCAAACTTTGTAGACTCATCTTATGGATGTGGATATGAAGAGCCAGTTTCATCTTTGAATAATCAGTTTTACTTACGTGGAAATGTTGCAACAATGAATTGTATTGGATGTTCAGTAAGTTCTGAACCAACAAGAGGAGATGGAACAAAAATTGCAGGAGGAGCTACACCAAAGAACTTTTCAATTGCCAGGCTTTATGACTTCCATTACTTTACTTATTTCAGATTGCATCCTGAAACCGGCGATCGATCTGGTGCATTGTCAACAATGGTACCAGCAAGCGCAACGGCTAATAGGCCGGTATATTTTGAATATTCCCCTGCTCCAAGCAAGATGTTTGGATTTAGAAGCTTGTAGAGTACTAAGTACTTAGAGGTACAAAGTACTTAGTTTTTTCTCGCTTTTTCTGTAACTTTGTATTCAAGGTGCTTGCCGAATAGTAAGCGTGTTTGGGCATCAAGCGCGGGAATTGCACTTAGGAAAATTGACGTCACTGGAACGAGAAGCCATTGGAAAAATAACGTGAACCTTTTCCACCAGTTTGTTTTTTCTTGTTTTGGAACAACAATCACACTAATGATTCCGCACATTATTATTCCGACTGCGGCGATTGTTAAAATTTGTGAAGTGATTTGGGGCAGGTTGTATGCTAAAACTGAACCTCTGAATTCTGCGTTCATTAAAGAAGGCCAATATCCAGCTGTCATTATTATGATTGGACCGGTTGCCCAGAAAAATGCATTTTCTAAAAAGAAAAATATCCTCTTAATTTTTTCACTTAATTTGATTTTTGGATGCCGAGCCAAATTAATTGCCATAAATGGGAAATCCACAACACCCCAAGCCCAACGTCTTAACTGAACATACTGTGACTTGAACGTTTCAACATAAGTATCAGACAAAACCGCATCCATATAAACCGGAGTATAAATCCAACTTACTGTATGCTTTCCATTATATTTCATAAAAGCCGTCCAAAACTGCCGCGAATCCTCAGGAATAATCGAAGGATCCCAATAGTTCGTATCAATCACAGTCTGAAATCCCATTGAACGAGATGAAAAACTTTTATACTTACGCTTGTCGAG
>Ga0180436_10005914_pt1 | contig 10729 bp, 8 predicted proteins | sample SS_ome_2_FD_132434 | JGI IMG/M metagenome (GOLD analysis project Ga0180436, IMG submission 132434) | Hypersaline lake sediment archaeal communities from the Salton Sea, California, USA - SS_3_S_2 metaG | ecosystem: Environmental > Aquatic > Non-marine Saline and Alkaline > Hypersaline > Sediment...
AGATGGTTACGACCGCGAACAATTTACCCGATTGGGCGATGAAACCCATTAAGGAAACACTTGCATCAAGATTCGGTGTACCAGTGAAGCTTGTTCATGACGTGCAGGGAGCGGCAATTGGCGAGGCGTTGTTTGGCGCAGCACGGGGTCGGGATCGATTTGTATACTTTATCTGGGGAACAGGGATTGGCGCAGGAGATATCAAGCGTATTGATGACAACCGATATTTTATGTTCTCCTTTGAAAATGGTCACCACATCCTGGATTGGGATGGCGTTCAATGCAATTGCGGCCAGCGGGGTTGTCCGGAGGCAACTTTGGGTGGAGACAATCTGCGCGCTTATTTCCGAGAAGACATGGCGAAAATATCAGATAATGATCCGCGTTGGGAGCCAATTATAAAAATTGCCGCTCAGGTTGTTATCAATACACTCATTTTTCACCCGGTCGAGTTGTTTGTGTTCAGCGGGGGCGTCATCACAAAACGCCCATTTCTTCTGGACCGGATCAAGCCCATCATGCAGGAACGGCTGACAATGTTCCCGATTCCTGAAATGGTTTTGGCGGAAAAAGGTGATCAAAGTGCTTTGTTTGGTTGTGCGGGTTTATTTACAATTTCACTGATTTAAATCAATTTGATACATATATTCAGTTATTCTATACATGTATAATTGCATGCGCAATTCTATATTTGGAGGGAATCATGCCCAAGCTATTTGACAACCTAACTACTGACGCGTTGATTAATCTTACCTGGGGAGACTTCGAATCTCATTACGAAGCGCTTGAAAATGAAGTAATTTCTGCTTTAAATATTGAAGAATGGATGTCACGCTGGACGATTCTAAGCGATATTCAAGAAGAACTTTACAACCGTGCGTATGTTGCCACGTCGGTCAATACCGCGGATAAATCAGCGGAAGCCCGATTTGATGCGTATATGGAAAAGATCTATCCGAATGTGATGGCGGCTGAACAGAAACTCAAACAAAAGCTTCTGGCTAGCGGGTTGTCCGTTGAGGGGTTTGAGATTCCTTTACGCAATATGCAGGCGGAAGCAGATCTGTTCCGGGAGAATAATATTCCCCTCCGTATTGAAGAAGAAAAATTATCCAATACTTTCGATAAGATTACAGGGGCACAATCTGTGGATTGGGCGGGTGAAGAAAAAACCGTTCGACAGATGGAGGTGTTGTTGAGAGATAAAGATGCAAACACCCGTCTTACCGGATGGAAGAAGATGGCTGAACGGCAGCTTGAAGACCGCAAAGCCATCAATGAATTATGGGCCCGATTTATGGAGATCAGAGAAAAAATCGCCAGAAACACGGGATTGGACAACTTTCGCGATTTTCGCTGGCGGGAATTGCTGCGCTTTGATTATTCCCCAGAGGACTGCAAATCCTTTCATGACGCGATTGAGGATACAGTTGTACCAATTGTCAATCGCCTGGCGGAAAAACGCAAGCAAGCCCTTGGACTTAAAACCCTAAGATATTGTGATATCTTCGTGGATCTATCGGATGAAGAACCTTTGCAACCATTCTCAAATGTAAATCAGTTAAAAAAAGGCGCTCTGGCCATTTTTAATAATGTACACCCACAATTTGCAGCGTATTTCAAGAAGCTTGATGATGAAGGTTTGTTAGACCTTGAAAATCGTAAAAACAAAGCGGGTGGCGCATATTGTACAGAATACGCTTATATTAGACGCCCATTCATATTTGGGAATGCAGTCGGCATTCATGACGATGTGCAAACTGTGTTGCACGAAGGAGGACACAGTTTTCATAGTTTTGAGACTTTCGGCCTGCCATATTTCCAACAGCGGGCAGTTCCAATCGAATTTGCTGAAGTTGCCTCTATGGGAATGGAGTTTCTTGCGCAACGATATCTGGAAAAGGGAAAGGGCGGTTTTTATTCATCTGCGGAAGCTGCTCGCGCTCAATCAGAGCATTTGGAGCAGAGTTTGATGTTCTGGCCATATATGGCAATTGTCGATGCTTTCCAACACTGGGCTTATGAGAACCCGCATAATGGTAAAAATCCCGATCTGTGTGACGCCAAATGGGCGGAGCTTGAGGACCGTTTCCGACCTTTTATTGATTGGGACGGATATGAGGATGTAAAAATGACCGGCTGGCATCGCAAACCGCATATTCACCAAATTCCTTTTTACTATGTTGAGTATGGATTAGCCCAGCTAGGCGCTGCGCAAATCTGGAAAAATACATTAGTAAACGAAGAGAAAGCCGTTAATGCGTACCGGAAAGCACTTTCGCTTGGCGGCACAGTTTCATTGCCAAAACTATTTGAAAGCGCCGGGGCTAAGTTTGCATTTGACGCGGTGACTTTAAAACATGCGGCGGATCTCATGGAGAAGAAGATAATAGATCTGAGAGCGTAGGGAAAATTACTAACGGTAGAGGGCGAAATTCCGCCCTCTATTTTCTTAATCTGCGCAAGATGAGTATTACAAGATAAATTATTGGAAGAACAAATCCGCTTGCCACGAATATCCACTTGATCAGGGTAAAAAATGGCGTTAAGAATGCCAGCAGATCCGAAGGGGAAGGGTATCTGCCAATTACGATTGCCGCTGATGCATTCTCAAAAAAATCAAATATAACCGCCAATAAGGGAATATACACAAGCAGGCGCCAGGGACTGTTTGATCTAGTTAGTCTCTTCAATGACCACGTGCTGGAGAAGAGTAAAAAAGCGCCGTATATAATAGGAAAAGCCAGATCGAATGTGAACCGCGCGCGTACGTATGCCTGGCGCCCGTCTGAGCCATATTGCTCTGCCATTTGGTATAAATCTTCTTTGGAATAGAACAATGATAAATCAGGCGATCCAACATCAGCGCTGTATAGTGCTGCTTTGTTGGATTGGTCCGGAAGCACGGTTGCTGAAAAAAGGATAAAAATTACTGCTGCGATAAGTGCAATCCACCAGGGAGTAACCGATACAATTCTGTCGGCGAACTTTCGAAAATTTTCCATATGAAAGAATTATAAATGAATGAAATGCGGATTGAATCTAACCGATTTTTCTGAAAAAGCCTATACTGGTTAATACATGTTGACATGTGCATGAAAATCAGTTATTATAATTTTAATGAAAGCTACGGACATGATCAATAGAAGTAACCCCCAAGAGACTATTCCAAACCGTAACGCATCATACAATCCGTTGTATTGCTATTCCAATTCATTAAAGTCCCCACATTCAATATACCGCTGGTTAGCGGTCTGGAAAATCTAAACTTCGGCTATCTATTATTATTTAAGGTAGCCGATTTTTAATTTAAATGGCAATTTGCCATTTAGTGAAAACCCATTTAATTAAGGAGAAAAAATGAGCAGTGACATTCATGAACGGCAACACCACATTGATATGGTGAAAGGAGATATCGCACCCACAGTGCTAATCCCCGGAGATCCCGGACGGGTTCAGGTTTTCGCCAGTCTGTTGGATGAAGCGGAAAAGGTGGCCGAGAAGCGCGAATATATTACTTATACCGGCAAAAAAGATGGTGTGCCTATTTCCTGCACCAGCACGGGTCTTGGTTGTCCGCCAACTGCGATCGGTGTAGAGGAACTTATCCGCATCGGTGCCAAGAACATCATACGCATCGGGACATGCGGCGCCATCCAGAACTTCCTGGAACCCGGGCATATGATCATTGCGACTGGTGCTGTTCGTGGAGAACACACCAGTGAGGAATTTATCTCCATGGAATATCCCGCAGTGGCTGATTATCGAATTATACGCGCGCTTGTGGACGCCTGTGAAAACCTTGACCTTCCATATCACCTTGGCATTATTCGATCGCATGATGCTTTCTATATGGAGTCACCTTGGGCTGTCGGAGACTTTCGAGCGAGGTTAAAACCCTGGGTCGATATGGGCGTATTGGCTTTGGAAAACGAATCATCAACACTATTCACGCTTTGCAGTATGCAGGGTATACGCGCTGGAACAATCCTGGCGAGTGGCTATTCCATCCTCGAAGACCATGAAGAAAAAGTCCACCAGGAAGAAAACGTGCGCAAGATGGTCAGCGCAGGGATTGAAGCGGCCAAACTGCTGCATAAGCGCGGACTTGCTTAGGAGGAATTGATGACATTACATAAAGAACACCATATTGATCTTGTACCAGGTGATGTAGGCGAAACTGTTTTCCTTCCCGGAGACGTTCATCGTGCGGAATTTATCGCTTCGCTTTTCGATGAAGCGGAATTCGTGGCACACAAACGGCAATATGTCACTTATACCGGCACCTATAAAGGCGTGCGCATGAGTGTGACTTCAACTGGAATTGGTTGCCCGGCTTTATCGATCGCTGTCGAAGAATTGATCCATGTCGGGGCAAAGAATTTCATTCGCATTGGCACCTGTGGCGCCTTGCAAACCTATGTAAATCTGGGGGATGTGATCATTGCCACGGCGGGCGTACGAGGTGATGGCACCAGCCGGGAATATTTTCCACTGGAGTATCCCGCGGTTGCAGACTTTCATCTGCTTGAGTGCTTGATTCAGGCAGCAGAAAAGCGGGACGCAAACCCTCATATCGGTATTGTGCGCGGACATGATGCATTCTATGCAGAAAGCGTTCTCGCTAATAAGGATTGGCTTGCGCTGGACAGGCCCTGGATCGAGAGTAACGTGCTTTCAGTTGAGAACGAAACACCAACGCTGTTCACGCTCGCGATGGTTAGAAAAGCACGAGCTGGAACAATACTAGTGCCTTCCGGGCATCATCATTTTCCTGATCAACACATCAGCCCTGAAAAATTGCAGGAAGCTATTGCTTTAGAAACAAAGATCGCGCTGGATGCGGCGGTGCTGTTGGATAAACTAGAGAAGAAATCTTGAACTGATGAACTTACAAGAATACAATCAGCATATAGAAAAGAACTACAAGTGGAACTATTTTTGGATCGCACTTGATAACATGATGTTCTTTTTTATTTTCATGGGATTATCGCCCTATACAATCCTGCCGGTTTTTGTGGGTCGGTTTTCCAGTTCAAAAGTGTTGATCGGTTTGGTTCCCACAATCTATTTGATTGGCACAACATTGCCACAATTGTTCATGGCCAATTTTCTCAAGAAGCGCCGCAAACGGAAAAAATATTTAGTAATCAGCGCAACTTTACAGCGATTCGGGATTTTAGGATTGTTCCTGCTGGCATTTTTGCAGCCCGTGCTAAAGCTTTCGTCCGCCACTACGCTGCTTGTGTTTTTCATTATGCATGCCATTCAGCATGGCGCCAGCGGTTTCTATATTCCTGCCTGGATCGATTTTGTCGGTAAAGCCATACCGCGTAATCGCGGAACGATGTTTGGTATATCCAATTTCATTGGTGGTTTGATGGGGCTGGGGATGGGATGGCTTTTATCATTTCTATTGGACAGATATCCATTTGAGCAAGCCATTCCTGTCATCTTTGGTATCTCGCTGGCAGCATCACTAATTTCACTGATCGGCATCCTTTCGTGGCGAGAAGTTGTACCCCCCGATGCTTTTTTTGAGGACCAGGATAGTGAACATGATGGCTCTGTCCGGTCAGTTCTTAAAGATAAGAACTTTGTGCAATATTTGATTTGGCGCGGACTGATGGTTATTCTTGAAATAGCCACCCCCTTCTATACGATTTCTGCGCTGGAGGTTTTAGCATTAAACGCCTCACAAGTTGGTGTATTCACCACCATTCTATCTTTCTCACAAGCGGTTCTAAATCCATTATGGGGATGGCTGGGTGATAGGAAAGGTTTCCTGAGTGTGGTTAAAATGAGTGCGCTGGCTGGCTCGATCGGGGCTTTATTAGTCGCGGTTTTTCCATCACTTTGGACCTATTATTTTACCTTCTTATTCGCTGGCGCAATGATCAGCGGGTTATCCATCGCTAGTTTTAATATAGTCTTCGAATTCAGTCCAAAAGAATTTGTTCCTCTTTACACAGCAGTGAGCCAGATAGCCCTCACACCTCTTTCTAGTGTTGTGCCAACATTGGGAGGTGTGATTGCTGAAACGCTCGGATACACAACCAATTATTGGCTGGCAGGCGCATTAGGCTTGGCAAGCCTGATCGGAATTTCGATTTCTGTTAAGAATCCGAAAAAAGATAGAGAAACTGCGACGCAGGGAAAATAACATGAAAGAAAAGATAATTGAACGACAACATCATATTGATCTTTTACCAGGCGACGTTGGCGAGACTGTCTTATTGCCAGGTGATGTCAACCGGGCTGAGGTGATTGCCGCACATTTTGATAGTGCGGAAAAAATTGCCCACAAGCGCCAATATGTAACCTACACTGGATATTACAAAGGTGTCAGGGTTAGCGTTACTTCAACCGGAATTGGCGGTCCCGCATTGGCAATCGCAGTTGAAGAGCTGATTCGTGTTGGCGCGAAGAACTTTATTCGTGTTGGTACCGGTGGCGGCCTCCAATCCTGGCTGCCAGTCCCGGCAACCATTATTGGTACAGCTGCCGTACGTGGAGATGGCACCAGCCGGGAATATTTCCCGCTTGAATACCCGGCTGCAGCTGATTTTCACGTAGTCGAGGCAATAATGAAATCTGCACAAGAAATAGGTGCGGAAGTATTTCCGGGATACATTCGCGGGCATGATGCTTTCTATGCGGAGTCGATCTTTGCAGATAAAGTCGATTATTTGGGCCGCGGTAGAGAATGGATCGATGCGGGTGTCCTGATCGTGTCGAATGAGTCATCCACCTTGTTTCCTTTGGCAATGGTTCGTGGCTGTAGAGCGGGTACAATATTAACACTGGTAGATTGCCATCAGCGACCGGAGCTGGCGGTTGACCAGAAAGCAATAGATGAAAAAATTTCCACCTCTATCGATTTGGCTCTTGAAGCTGCGGTAAAATTACATGCAATCGATCACGGTGGAAACAAGCAATAAAGGAAAAACAATGAAAACTTTGCTTAAGAACGGAATCGGTTTTTACCCACCTGATTACAAGGTAAAGCCCATGCATATCTTGATCGTTGACGATAAGATATCACAAGTCAGCGAAAGAGAGATTCCATTTGAAGCGGATATGACAGTTTATGATATTCGCGGGAATCTGATCATCCCCGGCATCCTGGATTGCCATACCCATTTAGCTCAATCATTCGGCCGCGGTATTTATGATGATTTACATCTGACCCAATGGCTGCTGACGATGATCTATAACTTTGACCTAACCGAAGAAGAAACGTATCTAGCTCAACAACTTGGCTGTATTGAGGCGATTAAATCCGGCACAACCACTGTCGCAGAGATGACGGCTGCTGGGCCATACCATGAGGCGTGTGTGCAAGCAATCGCAGATAGCGGGCTGCGCGGGGATGTATGTATGGCACTGGGAGATTTTCAGGAAGGCGAAGGTCCACCACCTGAACGAAACGCATCCCAGCTTCTTGATATGATGAGGGACCTACACAAACGCTGGCACGGTGCAATGGATGGACGTATAACGGTGCGAGTGAGTCCAGTAGGTTTGCCTGCATGTACGGAAGAATTAATTCGCGGATCGCGAGACCTGGCTAATGAACTAGGTGTTGGTATTCACATTCATAACTGTGAAGGGGAAACAGAAACAGCCAATGCATACGAGCGATTTGGCATCAGCGAAGTTGAAGCTTATGAAAAATTCGGCTTACTTGGTCCAGATTGCCAGCTTGTGCATAATATCTGGCTGACTGAGCGTGATAAAGATATCATCGCAGAGAACGACTGCAGTTGCGTGACCTGCCCTTCAACCAACACAAAGATTACTGATGGTATGCCTCCCATGCCAGATTTGCACAAGCGAGGTGTCAATATTGCGATTGGCTGCGATGGAGAATCCAGCAGCGGTACATATGATATGCTTCAGGAAGCACGCTTGGTGTCCCTGCTTGGCAAGGTGTCCACGATGGATGCAGCGGTGTTTACAGCAGAAGAAACTTTTAAGATGATGACCAAGAATGGGTTGAAATCCATAGGATTCGACACGAAAGTTGGCGAGATCAAACCTGGATACAAAGCTGACTTGACCATTATTGATTATCCACAACCACATTTGATAGATGAAACACGGTTATTATCCAATTTGATATACAGCGGCACCGGGAGTGACGTATTGTCTGTTATGGTTGATGGAAAACCCTTATACTGGAATAGAGAGATGACCCAAATTGACGAAGAAGCGGTAATGGGAAAGATCCTAGAAACAATGCGCAAGGGAGATCACCTATTACCAAAGGTTACTTTCTGAGGAAAAAATTATTATAATAATCAAAAAGGAGGCACGTATCGAATAGATTTTTTTGCACGATCGATTCAGAAACAAAATAGAAAAAATAGGAGAAGTAGTAATGAAAAAAACCAGTATTTTTGTATCAGTATTAGTTGTTCTGATGCTTGCGATCTCAGCCTGCGCACCAAAGGCAACTGAAGAAGCAGCAAGTGGCGACGACGTTTTCAAAGTTGCGTACCTGACGGATCTTGGCGGTCTGGCTGGCAGCGATGAAATGAAAGGGTTCTCTGACCTGGGGTGGGACGCAGTCCTGATGGCAGAAGCCGAGGGTCTCCCGATCGAGAAGACACTCCTGGAAGCCAATGAGCTTGCAGACTTGGAACCCAACCTTATCAAGATGGCAGAAGAAGGCAATGACTTGATCATTGGCGGTGGATTCCTGTTCACCGATGCCGTCAATGCGGTTGCCCCACAATATCCCGACACCTGGTTTGCCGTCATCGATGGCTACGCAGAGGGTGATAATGTTCAGAATATCGTCTTTGCGTCCAATGAAGGTTCATTCCTGGTTGGCGCGCTTGCGGCAGGTATGACCGAGACCGGCACCATCGCCTTCATTGGCGGTATGGAAGGTCCACTAATCGAAGAATTCGAAGCTGGCTACTATGCTGGCGCGAAATGCATCGATCCTGATGTGGAAGTGCTTTCCGGTTACACCGGCACATTCACCGATGTTGCTGCCGGTAAAGAGCTCGCACTTGCGCAATACAACCAGAGTGCGGACGTAAACTACGCTGCAGCAGGCGCATGTGTGTTTGGCGCAATTGAAGCGGCAAAGGAAAATGGTTTCTGGGCAGTTGGTGTTGACACTGACATGGACGCCTTAGCTCCTGGCTCCGTTCTTTCCTCCATGCTGAAGAAAGTAGATCTTGGTACCTACTACACCATCCGCGATGCGGTCAATGGCACATTTGAGGCTGGCTACAAGAGTTACACACTTGCAGATGGCACCATCGACTACACCAAGAATGAATGGGTTACCGAAGATGTTCCTGCCGAACTCTATGAGGCAGTTGATGCGCTGAAGGCAAAAATTGCTGCTGGCGAAATCGTTGTTCCGAGGACGATGGCAGAAGCAGTAGAATTCGCGTGCGACTAGTCCATTAGTAATCAATTAGAGTAGAAAAGTAGGTGGGAGCAATCTCACCTACTTCTATAATGTAACGGAGAATTTTATGAGCACAATCATTGAAATGCGCGGAATCAACAAACGCTTTGGGGATGTGCAGGCGAATGATAACGCTTCGATCAAAATTGAGAAGGGGACGGTACATTCGATCGTTGGCGAAAATGGCGCGGGAAAAACAACCTTGATGAATATCCTGTATGGCTTATACCAGGCAGACTCCGGCGAGATCTTCGTGAACGAGAAGAAGGTCAAAATTGATGATCCTTCCGCTGCAATCCGAAACGGTATTGGCATGATCCATCAGCATTTCAAACTGATTCCGGCTATGACGGTGGCAGAAAACGTCATGTTAGGGGATGAGCCACGCAAGGCAGGAATATTCCTTGATCTGAAGCGCTTGAATGGCATTACGAAGGAATTATCTGAAAAATATGGGCTGGCTGTGGACCCAACCGCGATGGTGGAAGATATTTCTGTTGGTATCCAGCAACGCGTTGAAATCTTGAAAGCCCTGTATCGAAATGTCAAAATTCTGATCTTGGATGAACCCACCGCGTTGTTAACACCGCAGGAATCAGAGGATCTATTCAAGATTATCGACAAATTACGCGATAATGGCAACACGATCCTGTTCATTTCGCATAAATTAAAAGAGATCATGCAAATATCTGATCGCGTGACAGTGATGCGCGATGGACATGTTGTGGGCACGGTCGAGAAAAAAGATACCAGCGAAGTTGATTTGGCGCGCATGATGGTTGGCCGAGATGTTTTCCTAAAGAACGCTCCCCCTCCCAAGAAAATTGGCGAAGCGGTCTTGAAGGTTGAAAATATCTCCGCTGTGAGCGAAATCCATCATCGTCCGGTTCTACGGAATGTTTCATTTGACGTACGATCTGGCGAGATACTTGGGATTGCGGGGATTGATGGGAATGGCCAGAGCGAATTAGTGCGAGCGTTGATCGGATTACAGAAATTAACCAAAGGCAAGATATTCCTTCACGATCAGGAGATCACGCACCTATCGACACGCGATATGCGCGAATCTGGTATTGGGGTGATTCCCGAAGACCGGCTGAAACAGGGATTAGTAATTGACTTTGATGTGCAGGAAAATCTATGTCTTGGTTTACAGCGTAACGAAAATTTTTCAAAGAACGGCAGATTTGATTGGAAATCTGTTACTTCGAACGCGAACAACCTGGTAGAAAAGTTCGACATACGCACCCCGAGCATTTTTCAATTAGCTCGACTTCTTTCAGGCGGAAACCAGCA
>Ga0180436_10005918_pt1 | contig 10725 bp, 10 predicted proteins | sample SS_ome_2_FD_132434 | JGI IMG/M metagenome (GOLD analysis project Ga0180436, IMG submission 132434) | Hypersaline lake sediment archaeal communities from the Salton Sea, California, USA - SS_3_S_2 metaG | ecosystem: Environmental > Aquatic > Non-marine Saline and Alkaline > Hypersaline >...
CCCGAGGAAGTGCTCGAGCAATTCACCGAGGAAACCGGAATCGAGGTGGTCTATTCGACCTACGAGAGCAACGAGGTCATGTACGCCAAGCTGCAACTGCAGAACAACGCGGGCTACGACGTCGTTTTCCCGTCCACCTACTACGTCTCGAAGATGGCGCGCGAGGGCCGCCTGATGGCGCTCGATCCGGAGAAACTTCCGAACCGCCAGTACCTCGACCCGAAACTGCTGGGCAAGGACTACGACCCCGGCAACCGGTACAGCCTGCCGTACTTCTGGGGATCGACGGGGATCGCGCTGAACCCGGAGGAGATCGAGCCGGGCAGCATCCACAGCTGGAAGCAGTTGTGGGACCCGTCGTACGAGCGTTCGCTGCTGTTGACCGACGACGTTCGTGACGTGTTCCATGTCGCGCTGAGCATCAACGGGCACTCGGCGAACTCCACGGACCCCGGGGAAATCGAACAAGCCTACGAACTGCTCAAGGAGCTGATGCCCAACGTGCTGGTATTCAACTCCGACGCGCCGCGCGAGCCCTACCTGGCCGGCGACGTCGACCTGGGCATGATCTGGAACGGCGAGGTCATCCAGGCGCGTGACGAGGGCGTGGATCTCGAATACGTCTACCCCGACGAGGGAGCGGTGTTCTGGGTGGACAGTTTCGTTGTCCCGGCCGGCGCGGAGAACGTCGACGAGGCGCATGCGTTCATTGACTTCATGCTGCGCCCCGACATCGCCAAGGCCTGCGTCGAATACGTCGGCTACGCCACGCCCAACCTGGCGGCGATCGAACTGCTGGACGAGGAGACACGGAATGATCCGGTCATTTTCCCGTCCGCCGAAATCGTCGCGAACGGCGAGTTCCAGACCGACGTGGGCGATGCGATCGAATTGTACAACCGCTACTGGGAAATGCTGAAGGTCGGGCGGTGAAGCGCGGTCGTGGCGTCGCGGTGAATCCCGGCGCCGCGATCCCGATCGACTGACCGGTTCAGTCCGAAACGGCCAGGCCGTGGATGCAGTCGCGCGCGTCGTCGCTGTGGAAATAGGCGTCAACCAGCTTTCCGCTGTGCCGGTCGATACAGAAGATCGTCGCGGGTGAAAAGCCCGCGAATATCAAGTCACCATGCAATGCCAGGCCGCGAAGATACAGCGGCCTGGCGGTGGCCTTGCGCTTGCTGCTGAAAAAAGCCGGCCCGGTCTCGCGCATCGCCCGGGCGGCGCTGCGCAGCAGAAGCGGCTTGATCCCCTTCATCCTGCGGATCTCGTAGGCCCGCTGTTGCTGACCGGTCGCCAGGTCGTACCGGCGCACCACCGTCCGCAGGGTGTCGTTGATCCAGGCGACGCCGGGCTCCTCGATAATCAGGTTGTGGGCATGTTTCAGGTGCTTGTCGCGGATCACGATGGTGCCGCGGCTCAGGTTGGCCACGGCACATTTCGAGTGGAACAGCGCGTACGTCTCGTCCCGGAACTCGCAGACGGCGTTGAGGTGCAGGTGCGACGGCCCGCGAAAGGTTTCGCCCGCGAGGTAGGCGGCGCGGTTGTCGGCCTGCTTGTCCACCGGCAGGGGTTCGACGTCCAGGGCCTGCTGAAAAGCGGGCATTTCGCGCGGCCAGTATTCGGCCTCCAGCGCGCCGCTGGCCATATCGAACCGGAGGGCGGCGTCCAGCGTCGTCGCGGTCACCCACATCGAGCCGTCGACGGCCTGGATTTCGTGCAGCCCGACCATCTGCCCGTGCGACAGGCGGCGTACCGGATTCAGGTCGTGATCGAAGATCTGCAACGTGTGGTAGTCGGCGGCGACCACTTCGTCGCCGACCACCTGGATGCCCCTGCAGCCACGCACGTTGCCGCGTTCGTTGGGGTCGTGATCCAGCGCAGGCTCGCTTGGAACGATCGGCACCTCGCGGACGACCTGCTTGCTGTCCCAGTCGAGTTTCACGAGGCTGCCGCCCCGCTGCACCGGGGCCGCGCGGATTACCGTTCCGAACCAGACGTGCATGCCGCGCCGCGCCGGAAGTGCTCGGGGAAACCAATCATGGCCGAACTATAGCAAGTCCGGGCCAGACTTCGTAGGCGCCGCGCCGCCGCAAAAAGGCGCCTTGCGTAGTAGACTTGAAGTAGGCGTGGTTCCATCGGCGAAGGAGGTCGATATGAATGCGTTCCTGTTGCTGGCCGGCAGCGGCCCGCTGCTGATCCTGACATCCCACCGGTCGATCGAGGACAAAAGCCTGCTCGATAAATTGTTGGCGAAGGGCATAGACAAGTTCATCGCCTACCGGGTGCCGCACGAACTGGCCCGAGAACGTTACGGGGGACACTACCAGGTCGTCGTCAACGACCTGCACGAAACAGACGACCTGCGTGTGCTGGATTACAACGGCGAGCGCGCGTTTCGCCTGTTCCGCTTCGACGAACTGGGCAAGGCCCACATGCACGAGGCCTGAGCGGTTTCACGATCCGAGCGGTCGCATGTTCCGTTTCCGCCGGCGTTTCCCTTGCCCGGCGGCATTCTCCAGGGATTGTCTTGGTGGTACCCTGCGGTTCGTTCACGCGCTGTTCATCCACTGCGCGTGAAAATCGACTGGACGCGGAAGCCAAGGAGACACGGATGGTGAAGAGAAAATCGTTTTTGCCGGCCCTGCTGGCGTCACTGCTTATGCTGGGCGCATGTGCGACCTCGCCCGACGACCCCTATTCAAACACCAAGCGAAACGCGGCCATTGGAGCCGGCGTCGGTGCCCTGGCGGGATTTTTCGTGGGTGACGGCGAACTCGACGAGATACTGGGGACCGCCGCGGTAGGCGCAGGTGTCGGCGCCGGCGTGGGCTTGTACATGGACAAGCAGCAGCGCGAGCTGGAGCAGATCGAGGAGGTCGACGTCGAGCGCCTGGACGAGGAGACCCTGCGTATCAGCTTCGACAGCGACATCCTGTTCGCGGTGGATTCGGCGGTGTTGTCCGACGCGTCGAAATACAGCCTCGACGAATTCGCCCAGGTCATGCGGGACTATCCGCAAACCGCCATCCTGGTCCAGGGTTACACTGATTCCACCGGTAGCGAGACCTACAACATGCAGTTGTCGGAACGCCGGGCGAAGGCGGTGTTCAACCACCTGGCGCTGCGCGAGGTCGACACTGCCCGCATGGCGGCCATCGGCTACGGCGAGGGTTACCCCGTCGCGGACAACGCCACGCCGGAGGGGCGCGCCCTGAACCGGCGCGTCGAAATCCTGGTCAAGGGCAAGGCCTGACCCCCGGCGATGGGCGGGCCGCCCCGCATGCCTGCGAACGGCATCCTGGATGCGATCCGCGAACCCTACGCCCTGGCGGACGACGCCCGGGCCGAACCGCTCGGCAACGGGCACATCAACGAAACGGTGCTGGTCCGCTCCGGGGACCGGCGACTGGTGGCGCAGCGGGTCAATACCGCGGTGTTCCGCGCCCCGGGAGTCCTGGTGCACAACGCCCGCCTGATCGAAAAACACCTCGAGGGCAAACCCGGCAGCCTGCGCGTGGTCCGGCACCTGCCGGGCGCCGACGGACGTTTTCTGTACGGTCCGGACAGCAACGTCCGGGTGCTGGAGTACGTCGCCGAGAGTCGCAGCATCGAGGTGCTCGAGACGGTTGACCAGGCGTACCGGGCGGCACGGGCCTTCGCGCGGTTCTCGGGCCAGTTGGCGGACTTCGACCACGCCGCGATGAAAACGGTAATTCCCGATTTCCACAGTCCCGCGCTACGCTGGCGGCAATTCCTGGACGCCTTGCAGGCAGACCGTGTCGGCCGGGCAGCGGCCTGCCTGCCCGAGATCGAGTTTGCGCTTTCCACGCAGCAGGCCATCGAAGGCTGGCAACGGCTGATGGACGAGTTACCCAGGCGCGTCTGCCACAACGACTGCAAGATCAACAACCTCCTGGTGCACCGCCGCAGCGGCGAACCGCTGGCGGTCATCGACCTTGACACCTGCATGCCCGGCGCGGTGCTTCCGGACTTCGGCGACCTCGTGCGCACCTGCTGCAGCCCCGAACCGGAGGATTCGACGCGGCTCGACGCGGTAGTTGCGCGCCCGGATGTTTACCGGTCTTTGCTCCGCGGCTACACCGAGGGCTGGGGCGGCGCACTCAGCCGCGCCGAACTCGAAGCGCTGCCGGAAGCGGGCCGCATGATGAGTTTCGTGCTGGGGCTGCGGATGCTCACCGACCACCTCGACGGCGATCGTTACTTCTTGGTGTCGCGTCCGAACCACAACCTCGACCGGGCGCGTAACCAGTTTCGCCTGCACGAGAGCCTGGACGAACTGAGCGTCGATCCGGACTGAATCCTCGCGTCGCCAGGTCGAAAAAAGACCTGTTTCGTGGACGAAATGTGTCAGGCCCTGACAGTCGTCGACAAGCGCTTGCTCCAGGTGATGCGGCATAAGAGCTTGAATATAATAGATATACTCAGATGGCATACATTATGCATTATCTATCGTGCAAGGATGTAACGCCGTTCAGGGAGAACAGACATGAAACATCGTCAATCCGGCTACTTCAACAGACAAACCGCGCTTTTGCTGGCGCTTTTCGGGCTGGTCGTGGCGTTCGCTTTCCCGCAGTTCGACCGTTTCGATGACCGCAGCAAGGTCGCAGAGGCCTACCACCTGGCCAGTGCTTCCAAAGTCCGCCTGTCGGAGTTCTACACGCTCAGCGCTCGATTCCCGCGTACAGAGGCGGAAATCAGGTCCGTGACCACCTCGGTGTACGGCCAGCCGGGCTTCGTAGAGAACATCGAGGTCGACAGCGAAGACCCCGAGTTCGACGTCGTGGTCCGTTTTTACCTCGAGGACGACGTCTCCGACGAGAAAGACGCCTACCTGTACATGGCCGCCAGCCGCCTGTCGTCGCCCGGCCACGGGCTCGAGTGGCGTTGTGGCAGCAATGGCATCGACGCCAAGCTCCTGCCCGCGAGTTGCTCCGGCTGAATTACTGCAAAACCCTGCGCTTGGCCATCGCGGTCGCATAGAAGTAGAGCAGCAGCGCGATGACCCAGATTACCACCGAGAATGCCACAGCGCCGTCACCCATCAGGGCGGCGCCGTCGGTCAGCACGAAATTGTAGATCGAGGTTCCTACCAGCCCGATGATGGCCGCGCCGAACAGCCACGCCGCCAGTGCCTTCCTGAACAGCAGGAACAGGGAACCGAGCAGGCTGGCCCACACGCCGATCGCCCAGAATGCCTTGGCCCAGGCCGGGAAACCGTAGAAGTAGGCGAGTTGCTCCTCGCTGAACTCACTCATGTAGAAATCCAGCCGCAGTTGTGTCGCCGTGTAGTCGAACGCGCCCATGGCGTTCCAGAGCAGCGACACGATACCGATGATCCAGAGGTGAAGGGGGGCCTTACCGTTGTTTTCGTTCATGTGGGCTCTCCGTTGGTCTCCACTCCAGATTAGCAGAATCTCTCAGCACAGGGAGATCAGCCACTCGACCAGGCGCTTCTCGTCGAGCAGCGGCGCGCTGGATGAGGTGACCAGCGGAGTGTCCACGACCCGGATGCCCAGGCTGTCCAGTTCCTCGAGCCCGAGCGGTTCCGGGTAAGCGCCGCGCGACGAATCGATCAGCACGTAGTTCAGGAGCCGGTCCGGCCCGCTGCCCGGGTCCAAGCCGGCCTCGAGATACTGCAACAACCGCTGGACGGCCCCGGCCAGTCCCATTCCAAGCGACTCCGGGTCGGCCCCGAGGTTGGGTACGTAGACCTTGGGGCAGGGCGCCGCCGCCACCGCCCTGCAGACTCCGCCCGGCAACAGGTTCGCAACCACGCTGCTGTAGAAGCTGCCCATCGGGTAGCAGACCAGGTCGGCCCCGGCGATTCGTTGTTCCAGCTCGGTGGAGATGCGGGTTGCCGCCGGTTCAAGGGCCGTCGTGTCGCCGGTCAGCCAGACCCGTTTTACCGGGGACGCGATGGCGAGCGTCTCCTTGCCGGTGAGTTCACGTTGGTTGTGCAGCCGGGTACCGTCTTCGAGTTCGGCCGCCAAGTCCAGGTGGGCGTCGAGAATGGGGAGCACCGTGCCCCTCGCCTTCAACAGCCGGGAAACGGCTTGCAGTGCCGGTTCGATGCGGCGATCGAAATGGAGCCAGGCGCCGGTAATCAGCAGGTTGCCGAGGCTGGCGCCGCGCAGATTGAAATCGGCCGGCATGAATTGCCGGAACCGTTCGAAATAGCCGCTGATCTCGTCGCATATCGGGGCGGGAATACCCGCCATCAGCGGATCCCGGCCCGCGCCCAGGCGTTCGAGTTCCGATTGCAGCGCCTGTTGTTCCGCGTGGAGATCGAAACGGTGCGCGGCAAGCCGCCGGACTTCCGCGTTCCCGCTCGGCGAGCGGTCGGCCAGCGCCAGCAGGCGGTTGCGCAGGTCACCCACCGCGGGCATACCGAACGCCCGCCGCAGTTCCGCCGAGCTGCCGCCGGAATCGAAGGTGGTGATCACGTGGATGCTGTTGTGGCTGTAGTGGATCAGCTCTCGTGACAGCGGCCGCAAGGCGGTCCCGCCGGAGAAAAACAGGATGGCCGGCCCCTTCTCGGGCGCCCGTCGCGCTTCTTCGATGCGGTTCGGGAGCCTGGATTTATCGTTGAAGGAACCGGTCATGGCCACGGCAGACTACTCCCGCGGCGGTTGTCCTTGCAAGGCTTGCGGGCCGCCTTCCGCTGCGCACCTGACGTGAGCCGTTTGCAGCGGTCCGCGGGCGGCCTAGAATGTGCGGATTCACCACGGAGATTCGCCATGCGCACGACCACCCGCCTGTTCGTTTCCTGGCTCGCCCTGTTCGCCCTGGCCCCCGATACCTCGGCCTGCACCGTGATCGCCGCCGGCCGGCAAGCGACGGCCGACGGCTCGGTACTCGTTGCGCAGACCGACACGGGCCAGGACAGCCGGATATACGTCGTGCCGGCGCAAAGCTTCGAGCCCGGCGCCCGGGCGCCGGTGTACTTCGGCATCCAGGACGCAACGCTGGATCTTCACGACGACGGCGAGATTCTCGGCTATGTCCCGCAGGTCGAGCAGACCTATGCCTATTTCCACACGGCTTACTCGCACATCAACGAGCACCAGTTGGCGACCGCCGAGAGCACCACCGCCCAGCGCGATGAACTGAAGGTCACGCGCGAAACCGGCGAGCAGATCATGACGATCGAGCAGGCCATGGCTTTCGCCTTGCAGCGCCACCGCAAGGCGCGCGACGCGGCCAGGTTCATCGGCGAATTGATGACCGAGTACGGCTTCATCCCGTCCAGCGGCGACGGTTCGGAAGCGCTGGCCATCGGCGATACCGCAGAAGTGTGGGTATTCGAGGTGTTCGGGGTGGGTGAGGGCTGGACGCGCGCCAGCGGCAAACCCGGCGCGATCTGGGCCGCGCAGCGCGTGCCGGACGGCCACGCCGTGATGATCCCGAACAACAGCATCATCAAGGAGATCGACCCGGACGACAGCGCCAATTTCATGGTGTCGGACAATTACCTGCAGGAAGCCATCGACCGCGGCTTCTACGACCCGGAATCGGGCCGCCCTTTCGTCTGGCAGGAGGCCTATGCACCGCTGACGGCCGAATGGGCCACCGGGCGCTTCTGGCTGTTCCACGAGACCTTCGCCCCCAACCATTCCGCGTGGCCCGACCGCCACCTGGACGGTGACCTTTTCAAGGGGCTGAACCAGTACTTCCAGGTCGTGGAGCCGCTGTCGATCTACCCGTTCTCGGTCGCGCCGGAAGAGAAGATGGGCGTGCAGGACATCATGGCCTTCCAGCGCTCGGTATTCGAGGGCACGATCTACGACATCACCGCGCAGCCGCAATGGCTGGTGCCGGGCCGGGACGAGAATGGCGACTTCACGAACCAGTTCGTCAAGAGCCCGCTGGCCACGCCGTTCCCCGGGCGCGACCTGCGCGAACTGCTGAACCTCACTTATCGACGTCCCGTCGCGCGCCACCGCGGCCATTCAGGGATGATCGCCCAGTTGCGCGGCTGGTTGCCGGACGCGATCGGCGGGGTTTACTGGATCTTCGTCGACAACCCCTACGTGGGACCGTACGTGCCGATGTACGCCGGCAACCTGTCGGTACACGAGTCGTACCGGATTTACGACCCCGAGCAGTACGACGAGCGCTCGGCGCGCTGGGCCTTCGACTTCGTGGATAACCTGCTCAACCTGAAATTCCAGGCAGCTATCGAGGACGTGCGCGCGGTGCGCGAGCCCTTCGAGGCGGGCATGTTCGAGCGCCAGGAAGAAATCGAAGCCGCTGCGCTGGAACGCTACGAAGCGGACCCGCAGGCCGCCCGGGCCTACCTGACGGAATACTCCAACGGGCTGATGGCCGAGGCCACCGGGTTGTACGTCGGGTTGCGCAACGAACTGATCGTCAAGTACACCAACAACCGCGAGTAAGCACCGAGTCGCCCGAAAAGAACCGCCGCGACATCTGCCGCGGCGGTGGATAGAACCCGGCGGGGCGACTTCAGTCCTTCGAGCCCGCCTTGATGGTTTCCAGGCCGTGGCCGTTCGGGCCGGTCTCCTCGCGGCGCAGCAGCACCGCGAAAATCAGGCCGAGGATGCCGAGCACCGAGAAGATCCACAGCATCGGGATGTAGCCGTCCGGGTTGGCCGCGCTGGCCTGGTTGGCGTCGTTGGTGCGGCCGATCAACCAGTTCATGCCGGCGACGCCGAGCTGCTGGATCAGGAACATGACCGCGTAGGCCGTGCCCAACCGGCGCTCCTCGACGATGTAGGCCACCGATGGCCACATCACCGCCGGGATCAGCGAGAAGGCGATGCCCATCAGGACGACCGGCACCGTCAACGGCACCACCTGGTAAGCCATCATCAGGTACACCGGCATCAGCGTGATCGCGCCGAAAATCATGAACAGCGCGCGCTTTCCGACCTTGTCACACACCAGGCCGAAGATCGGCGTCGCGATCATCGCGGCCAGCGGCAGCACGCTGTTGAATTGCCCGGCCACGTCACGGGTCAGGTCCCAGGCCTCGATGAAGTACTTGATGGAGAAGCTGCGGAACGGGAAGATCGCCGCGTAGAACGTGACGCACAGCAGCGTGATGAACCAGAAGGATCGGCTGAAGCTGAACAGGTCGCTGAGCACCAGCCTGTCGGTGGCGCCGGCCTCTCCCAGCGTGTACTTGCGCTTGGCGGCGACTTCCAGGATGCCGTAGAGGATGGCCCCGATCAGGCAGAGGCCGCCGATGACCGCCGCGACGACGAGCGGTGGCTGCCAGCCGCCCTCGTAGGCCGTGCTGGCCCAGGTGGGCGACAGGTCCGCCGCGTAGGAGCCGAGGCGCGCGATGGTCAGGTTGACGCCGAAGGCGAAGGCCAGTTCCTTGCCCTTGAACCACTTGGCCAGCGCGCAGGTGATCGCGACGATCAACGGCTCGGCGCCGACGCCGAGCAGGAAACGCGCGCCGAGCATAACGTAGAGTTCCGAACTCACGGCGTTCAGGATGCCGGCCGCGGCGCAGATGCCGCCGAAGAGGATCGTTGACTTCACCGTGCCCCACTTGTCGACGATCACGCCCCCGGCCAGCAGGACCAGTACGGCCGCGATCGAATACACCGAGTACAGGCCGCCGATGTTCTCGTCCGTGAAGCCGAGATCGGATTTCAGAATGTCCGCGATCGGCGCGATCGAGTCGTAGATGTAGTAGTTGCCGAACATGGCCAGGCTGATGACGACGAGCACCAGCCAGCGGTAGGCGGAAGACGGTTGCGATGCGGGCGTGCCCGGCGTTGCGGTTGTGGTCATGATGAAGTCCCCGGGTGAGTCCGACGAATCTTACAAGATATCGGCGGTGGGTAGAACGCCGGGGCGGTTCGAAGACGTGACTTTAGCCGCGACTTATCCAATGAAAGAGCGGGCTCGCCCGCGACCGGTCTTCACGTGTGACCCCGCTGCCCGCACCGTCCACCCGCCTTGGCTCTCTGCTCGGCGCCCCTGCGGGGTGCCCTCGCGTGCGGCCCGCCCACGGGGCCGGCAAACAGCACATCCTGTGCTGTCTTGCCTCGATTGGGCGTCCTGCCCGATCGACCCCTACGCGCACCGCACACTCGGCGCTGTCGCCTGATGTTCGCCAAAGCGGGTGGACGGCACGGGCGGCTCCGTGCCAGGAAGGGATTCGTGCTCTTTGTAGGACACGCGTAAGCCGCGGCCGGGTTGTGGAGAACTAAACTCGCCGGTCGCGGGCGAGCCCGCTGTTACAGGAGGACGTGTAGGGTGTACCGAGGGGTCAGATCCTCTGCTCGACGCGGTTCTGCTCGTCGACGATCACCACGCGCGGCCGGTGTGTTTCAGCTTCTTCTTCATCGAACTGCGCGTAGGAGACGATGATGACGCGGTCGCCCTTCTGCACCAGGCGCGCGGCGGCGCCGTTCAGGCAGACTTCACCGGGTTGTCCGAGGATCACGTAGGTCGTCAGACGGGCACCGTTGTCGATGTCCAGCACGTCGACTTTCTCCCACTCGCGCAGGCCGACTTCCGCGCACAGGGCCGGGTCGATCGCCACCGACCCGGTGTAGTTGATGTCCGCGCCGGTCACGGTGGCGCGGTGGATCTTGCTCTTCAGCATCTCTATTTTCATCCGCCGGTCTCCGAAGCGTTCAATTCCTGCGCGATGCGCACACCCTCCAGCACGAGATCGGGGTGGACTTCGCTGAACAGGCCGGTGTCGGCCAGCAGGCTGGC
>Ga0180436_10005921_pt1 | contig 10721 bp, 9 predicted proteins | sample SS_ome_2_FD_132434 | JGI IMG/M metagenome (GOLD analysis project Ga0180436, IMG submission 132434) | Hypersaline lake sediment archaeal communities from the Salton Sea, California, USA - SS_3_S_2 metaG | ecosystem: Environmental > Aquatic > Non-marine Saline and Alkaline > Hypersaline > Sediment...
CTCCGCCCGGTCGATCGCAGCGAGGGGTGTTCCCAGGATTTCCACACCGAAATCCTCGAGACGGTGCGCCATGTTGAGTGGCGTCTGACCGCCGAGCTGCACCACGACCCGCCGTACCGCTTCCTTTGAGATCACGTTGCCCACATCCTCGTCGGTCAACGGTTCGATATAGAGCCGGTCGGAAACGTTGAAATCGGTGGAGACCGTCTCCGGATTGGAGTTGACCATGATCGTCTCGTACCCGCGACGCCGAAACGCCTCGGAAGCGAGGGTACAGCAGGTGTCAAACTCCAGGCCCTGGCCGATCCGGTTGGGACCGCTTCCGACGATGAGGACGGCGTTCTCCCCCGACGGTACACCCTCGTCGATCTCCCCCCAGCTCGAATAGAAGTACGGCGTGGCCGCTTCGAATTCGCCGGCGCAGGTATCCACGAAGTGGTACGAGGGCCGCAGGCCACGCTCCTGCCGCGCCGCGGCGATCGCGCCGGTGTCGCCGCCGGTCAACGCGGCGATACGGTCGTCGCTCAATCCGAACTGTTTAGCTTTGGGCAACAACGCCGCAAACCGGTCGTTTCCGCCGGCGAGGTCCCGCTCCAGCTCCGCCAGCCGCCGCAGGTGGTGCAGCACCCAGCTATCGTATCCGCTGGTCGTCGCGATCCACCGGAGGAGTGCGTCCAGCTCGGTCGGGTCCGCCGTCTCCGAGGGCGCGCCACTGATCGCGCCTTTTTCGACCGCCCTCCGTATCAGCGTATAAATCGCGAAAATCCGACGCGGATGGAGCGCCGTTACGATCGCCCGCAGTTCCTCGTCGCGCATATTCGGGTCGTCTACCAGTCCCGGTACCCCGATCTCCGCTGCCCGGAGCGCCTTGTTGATCGCCTCCACAAAGGTGCGGCCCAGAGCAAGAGACTCGCCCACCGACTTCATCTGGGTTCCCAGACTCGAATAGCCCGTGGGAAATTTCTCGATCTCGAAACGCGGAACCTTGGCCGCCACGTAATCCAGGGCGGGTTCAAAACTCGAGACGGTCTTACCGGTAATCTCGTTGATTACCTCGTCCAGGGTATACCCCACGGCAAGACGCGCTGAGGCGCGCGCGATGGGAAAGCCCGTAGCCTTGCTCGCCAGCGCGGAGGACCGGGAAACCCGAGGATTCATCTCGATCACCAGCATCCGGTCGTTCTCCGGATTGTAGGCGAACTGAACGTTGGATCCGCCGCAGTCCACGCCAACGGCGCGGAGGATATCGATGGAGGCGCTGCGCATACGCTGGTATTCCCGATCGCTCAAGGTCTGGATCGGTGCTACGGTGATACTGTCACCGGTGTGAATCCCCATGGGGTCGATATTCTCGATCGAACAGACCACTACGGCGTTGTCCGCGGAATCGCGCATCACCTCAAGCTCAAACTCCTTCCAGCCGATGAGAGACTCCTCGATGAGGGCCGTCCCCACGGGGCTCTCCGCGAGAGCGCGCCGCACTGCCTCTTCGGCGGACTCCTCGGTCTCGACGATGCTTCCGCCCTTCCCGCCCAGGGTATAGCTGGGCCGTACGATCAGGGGAAGACCGAAGGACCGTATCACACTCCGCGCCTCCTCGAGGGTGTTTACCAGCTCGCTCCGGGGACTCTCCAGTCCGATCTCCGACATGAGCGCTTTAAAAGCGCCCCGGTCCTCAGCGAGGCGGATCGATTCTATGCTTGCACCAATGACTTCCACCCCGTAGCGCTGAAAGATGCCTTTTTCCGCGAGGCGCATGGACAGGTTGAGCGCGGTTTGACCGCCCATCGTCGCCAGAACGGCGTCGGGGCGCTCGAACCGGATGATCTCTTCCAGGTACTCCGGCTCCAGTGGGTCCAGGTAGACCGCGTCGGCGTTTCCCGGTGTGGTCATGACGGTGGCCGGATTCGGATTAACGATGATCGTTCGGTACCCCTCTTCGCGAAGCGCCTTCACCGCCTGGTTGCCGGAGTAGTCGAACTCGCAAGCCTGCCCTATCACGATCGGCCCGCTCCCGATGATCAGAATCGATGCAATATCGCGTCGTACCGGCATATCAGCGCTCCTCCCCGGCGTACCCCGGGATCGCTTGGAGGAACGCTTTGAAAATCCAACGGCTGTCGGTTGGCCCCGGGGCGCTTTCCGGGTGAAACTGCGTCGTTCTGAGACGGTGTTTCTCGTCGATAATCCCCTCCACGGTGCCGTCGTTGGCGTTCCGGAACCAGACGCGCATCCCCTCCGGGAGCGTATCTTCATCGACGGCAAAGCCGTGGTTTTGGCTGGTCACAAAGACCCGCCCACCGCGCTCATCCCGTACCGGGTGGTTTACGCCGTGGTGCCCAAACTTCATCTTGTACGTACGAGCACCCCGGGCCTCGGCGATGATCTGGTGCCCCAGGCATACTCCGAGCACCGGCAGGCGTCCAATGAGTCTCCGCGTCTGCTCCACCTGGTACGCCAGCACCGCCGGGTCTCCGGGCCCGTTTGAGATGAGAACGGCCTCCGCACCGATCTCTTCGATCTCAGCCGCGCTCGCGGTGGCCGGTACGAGCGTGACGGTGCAGCCCAGCGCGGCAAACTCGCGAATGATGTTGGACTTGATACCGCAGTCGTAGAGCGCCAGGTGCGGGCCCGACCCGTTGGCCACCGTCTCGATCGAGTCGCGGCCTACCACGTCCACCAGGGAGCGGCCCTCCATGGCGGGTACCGCCGCAAGTGCCCGGCTCACGGTATCGCGTTCACTATCGGTGAGCTTGCGATCCTCCGGGATCGAGACCAGGAGTGCGTTCCTGCTGCCGTGGTCGCGCAGGTCCAGGGTGAGCGCCCGCGTATCGATGGCGGTGACGCCGGGAATACCCGCCGCTGCGAGGTACTCGGAGAGGCTCCTTCGGCCCGACGGGACCGGCCCGTCGTAGAGGTTGCGTACCACGAAACCGGCGGTCTTGACCGGGCGTGCGCCGGCGGGATCGGACTCGGCCCAGTCGGTGTCGATACCGTAGTTCCCGATTTCGGGATACGTCATGACGACGATCTGCCCCGTATAGGATGGATCCGTCAGCACCTCCGCGTATCCACTCATAGCCGTGTTGAATACGAGCTCACCGGCGTTTGTAAGGCCCTCGCTCCGGCGCTCGAGTTCGTCGACACCCGGCGCAGGTGCGCCGAATCCCTCACCGTAATATTCGCGTCCGTCCGCAAGGACGAGGACAACCCGTTTCACTCCGTCTCCTCCCGTCACTACAACTCCGCGGTACTGTATCGGCGCGGACCGATCCTCGCAACCGCCACAAAACCGTGTCGGCGTGGTATGCTGGGCCATGGACGGTTCGCACGAGCGCGCTTTGTACTTCTACGTCACGATCGTGATCGGACTGATCGTGGCGGGAGGATTGTTCCTGGACGGCGCCGCCGCCGTCGGTGGCTTCGTGGAGCTGCAACTCCGACCGGCACGACTTCTCAACGATTTCTTTTCGGACACAGGCGTTGGAGCGGCACTTATCAACGCCGCCCTGGTGGGCGCCGTCGGACTGGTTCTCGTGGCGATCACGCAGGTTCGGCTCTCGGGACCGACGATCGCGGCAGTCTTTACGATGATCGGCTTCGGGTTGTTCGGAAAAACCCCGTTCAATGCGATCCCGATCATTGCCGGGGTCGCCCTGGCCGCCCGCATCGCCGGGAAAACCTTTTCCGCGTATATCCTGATCGCGCTCTTCGGGACCGCCCTGGGTCCGCTGGTGAGTACCCTTGCGGTGGAGATCGTCCCGGGTACCATGGGGATTTTCGCGGGAATCATCGGGGGGCTCCTGGTGGGTATACTCCTGCCACCGGCGGCGATGGCGATGTTGCGACTTCACCAGGGATTCAGTCTCTACAACATCGGTCTTACCAGCGGTTTCCTCGGACTCTTTGCGGCGGCGTTTTTACGCGCCCTCACGACGGAGATGCCGGCGCCCCCGTTTTCGTGGGCCACGGAGGTACCGATTCCGGTTGTCCTGGCGGTTCCCGTCCTGGCGCTATCACTGATCGTTCTTGCGTTCGTTCTCGGTGGCGGCTCGGCGACGCGTGAGTTTCTGCGCATCCAGGAGCTTCCCGGGCGCCTGCCGTCGGATTTTCTGGACATGGTCGGGCCCGCCGGGGGCCTCATGAACATGGGGGTCATGGCGATACTCCTCTGGACACTCGTGTGGATCCTGGGGGCCCCGTTCAACGGACCGGTCCTCGGCGGCATCCTCACGGTCGTGGGATTTTCGGCGTTCGGCAACCATCCTCGCAACTCCTGGTCGGTTATGGCGGGGGTCCTTTTGGGAACACTCCTCTTTCGCGTCGCACCGTCCTCGCCGGGCCCGGTTCTGGCGATCCTGTTTGTTACAACCCTGGCACCGCTGGCCGGTGAGTTTGGCGCACCGATCGGTCTTGTCGCGGGGTTTATCCATCTGGCGATCGTCCTCCAGACCGGTTCCTGGCACGCCGGGATTAACCTGTACAACAACGGATTTGCCGGCGGACTCACCGCCACCCTGATCGTGGCGGTCATCGAATGGTATCAGTCCAACCGCGAAACGCTTTTTCGAAAGGATACGGAATGAAACGTCGGGAATATATCCTTCACCTCATCGGCGAAGTCGCCCATTACATCCTCGAGAGTGATCCGATGCGGATGGTTATCTCGCTTCATCAGGAGGAGGACGGCCTCCATCTGGCGATCATCGACAGCGTCGTGAGAAGCGAAGAACAGCTCGCAAAGATGCGTTCCGAACTCAACACCGCACGCCGCCCGGAACTTGCCGGATACTACGGCAGCATGGCCGGATCGGACATGCTGGGAGCTGCTCGGCTGGACATCATCGGCTGGCAGGTAAAGCACGGTGACGTCACCGCCACCTCCAGCGGAACCAAGATCGATCTGTGGCTCGGCGGTGATCGGTTTGATCCGGAGCGGTTTTCGATCCCGGGAGAGTCGGGAGGATAAAACCGCACGGTGGCGGACAGCGTCCCGGCAGGCAGGCCGGTAGTCCGGTAGGTCGGCAGGCATAAAAAAACCGGTGGAGCACTGCTCCACCGGTCCGGTTAGCCCCTAGGGGAATCGAACCCCTGTTTTGGGAATGAGAATCCCACGTCCTGGGCCACTAGACGAAGGGGCCATTCCTGACTTCCCGGGGAGGACTTGAACCCCCACTGTCAGAGCCAGAATCTGATGTGCTACCAATTACACCACCGGGAATCAATTTTGGCGGATCATACCCGGGCCCCGGTCAATCTGTCAATACATGCGCGCCCGACCGGTGGTCGTTGACAGCGTGGTCGTATTCGCTCTACCATGCGATGTACACCGCAAATACGAAGGAGACGCCGTGGCGAAAGAGGAAGCGATAGAAGTAGAAGGTATCGTCAAGGAATCATTACCGAACACGATGTTCCGTGTGGAACTCAAGAACGGTCATGTGATCCTGACGCACCTCTCGGGAAAGATGCGGAAGCACTACATACGGATCGTGCCCGGCGATCGGGTTAAAGTAGCGCTCTCCCCGTACGACCTTACCCGCGGACGCATCATCTATCGCGAGCGCTGACGAACGATCGCCCAAACGGCTCCGCTCCCGCCATCCCGCTCGGCGGGTATCCCCGTCGTACCGATAAACTGGTTTTCTTCCAGATAGCGTCGCACAAATCGCCTCATGGTTCCGTCGGATCCCTCGGTTGTACCTTTACCATGAATGATCAGGATCTTGCGCACCTCCTCGGCGACGCAGGCGGCGATAAAGGTATCCAGTTCGACTCGCGCCTCATCGATCGTTTTCCCGTGGAGATCGATACGTCGCTCGATCGTCATTCGTTTTGGTGAACGGTGTGTTTGAACCGTCGAATCGACATCGTCGTCTTTGTCGAGATCTTTCGGCGGCGGATATTGGTTGAGAACACGATCCATCAAATTGTCGCTCATCTCATGACCTCTCTTTGATACTGATCTCTACAGCAGAAACGGGTATCCATCCGGTAACTCCATTACCCGTGCGTATAAGATAAAACTCTTCGTAGCCGAGTTCCACCATTACCACCGTTGCCGGTGAAAGTTGCACCCAGGGAATCGCATCCGGATCGGGTATTCGTCGGAGGATCGCTTCCTGCACCACCGTCGCTTCCGGCGTGCGATTTATCCGGGATGACCAGATCAACCCACCCACCGCGATAAGCTGGAGAAAGAGAAGAGACAGAAGCGCAATCGCCCGCCGCGTTCTGCCACGGACGTACAGACCGACACAGAACATCGTCCAGAACGCAAGAACCGCACTATAAAAATACACCGGTCGCGGATACCGTGGAATCGGATACACCGACGGAAGGTCAAAGAATCGGGTCGTATCGTCCAGAGCCGCACGAAATACCGGCGAATCGGGCACGATCCGCAGCGCCCGACGGAGGTGAAACGTGGCTCGGGCCGCATCCTGCGCCCGGAGCGCCAGGACACCGCGATTGAAATGCAGTGCTGCGTTCTCCGGATTGCGTTCCAACTCGAAGTCATACAGTACCCCCGCCACGGCGGGTCGTCCCAGTTCCGCCAGTTCGTGGGCTCTCGCAAGACGTGCAAAATCGAACTCCGATGAAACCCCGAACGCAAGAAGAACGGGAACGAGCAGCACGATCGACCCGACCGAGAGCGGCGAACGGCCCGCGCGGAACGCCCGAACGATCAGAGCGACTCCGAGCCCGAAGGGAGGTACAAGCAATGCCCAGTATACCCAGGGAATCGCCGCCAGAGGATACCATCGCAACCGGGAGAACTCCGACGGATCGATCAGGTCATACTCCGGGACCGGAATCGGAAGCGCCTCGGTCTCCACCACGGGAGTCCGGATCTCCAGGGTGCGTCCGGGAATCCTGCCGATCTGAAACGTGTCCGGTTCAAAATACGGGAACGGGTCGATGACGATGGAACTCTCCTCGGTACTTCCGTCCGCTTCAAACCGTACCGTCCGCGTCCGCACCCCCTCATACCCGAGAAGCGTGTTGGCATCAACGGCAAAGGTGGACTCCTCGGTCTCCTCGATGACCGAGAGTCCCTCCAACCGAATCTCCGGAAAGGAGAGAACCGGAATATTACCGCTGCCCCGTACCGTTATCGTCAAAGCGCCTGACTGCCCCGGATCCAGGCTCGTGGCGGAAAGGTCGGTGGTCACCGTAAACGTGCCGACGGCGGATGTCGGCGAAACCGCCTCCGGAAGACTCGCGGTCTCGAATACGCCGGGGGCCGAACGAATCGTAAACCCCAGGGCAGTTACCTCCGCAGCGGGAATCTCCACCTGGCCGACCTCCGCCGGCGTGAACAGAAATCCCGCTACGGGGACCTCAAAGAGCTCGACGCCACCGTACTCCGCCGAACGCACGCTCCCAAGCCCCGGCACTTCCTCGAACAGTCCCTGCTCGGGCGCGCGGACATCAATCGCCTCGGGATAGGCAAACTCGTCGATCCGCACCATCTCGAGAACGACTGGAATACTCTGACCGACCCGGGGGTTTTCCACCAGGACGCGCCACTGCAAGGAAAAGGGAACGTTGCCGTCGCCGTCGGCGACCTCCAGAAGAATCGTATCCACCACCTCCGTGGATAATTCGCGCCGAACGCCGAGCCCCGTCAGAAGGTACCGACCGGGCTCCTGCATACGTATCCGCAGGCGCGCCTGTATTTGATCGGTACCGCGGCGCACAAAGACCGGCGCTTCCTCGAGCGAGAGCCCCTCCTCGAGATCCGGGAGCGACAGAACGATGTCGTCGGTCTCGTCCGTAGCGATACCTACGCGGATTTCCACAACGTCGTTTACCGCGGCTCGGACAACCGTCGGTGTCAGGAGACGAACCGGAGAATCCACCGGGCCCGTATCGTCGGGCTCGTCGGGAGTCTGGGATGCGATCGGTGTCGCGATAAACAGGGCACAGAGAACAAGTAAAACGGTCACCAGTCCTGCACCCCCGGTTCGGTATCGGTTTCCGACGACGCACGCCACCGTTGTTCTTCCTTTCGCCTGACGTAATCGAGCATGCGCGTGCCCGCGCCGGGTTCCTGAGCGTTCTGCTCGGTCGTTGCGGACGAGGTGGTCCCTCCTTCATCAGCGATCTCCGATTCGGCGTCGATCTTTTCGAGGGTCAACTCGAGATTCCGTTTTGCGTCGACGTTGGTCGGATCGATCGTCAGTGCGTACCGAAATCGTTGAAACGCCTCGTCATACCGACCCTGTTCATACAGGTAGACGCCGGAGTTGAACGCCGCCCCGAAAATCAGATCCGCCACGTCGGCGTTCTGGGCACCGTTCCATCGATCCATGGCCGCGCCCGATTCGCCGAGGTAGTGGTATACGTTCGCCAGGTTGTACGAGAGCCACAGCTCGTACTCGCCCGACTCGAGAGCACGGAGATAGTCGACGATCGCCGCCTGGTACTCGCCGCGGCTCACGTTGTAGTTTGCCCGCACAACCCGGGCGTGTGGCGCATAGGGTGTACAGGACGAAACGGCAAGGACCGCCGCCGCGAGCATCGCCATCACCAGAGATCGTTTCATACGGTTCTCCGCCATCGGAGGTTCTGTACGAGGATCGATAGCGCCAGGAACAGAACAGCAATCGACACAAACACATGGTACCGTTCCACACGGGTCCGGCGAAAGACAACAGCCTGGTTTACGCCGCTCCGACGGTCAAGCTCGTCGGCAAGCTCCTGCAGGAGCGTTCGGTTTCCGAGACGATACACCGTGCCGTCGCTTGCGTCGGCGATCTCCTGCAGCGCCGAGAGATCGACGCGAGCCAGAACGGGATTACCCGCTGCATCGCGCACCACACCGTCGTTCACCGTGGGGATCACCGCCCCTCCGGCCGTACCCGCGGCGACGACGAGAACCGGGATCTCCTGCACGCGAAGCTGCTCGAGGACGTCCGTCACATCGCCGTCGATCTGCTCACCGTCGCTGAAGAGAATCACCACGCGGTACCGGGCGCTCCCCTCGGGAAACGCGGCGATCGCCGCACGGAGACCGTTCTCGATATTTGTTCCCGGCGACGTGATCATCGAACCGGATAGCCCGGCAAGGGCAAGCTGAAACGCCACGTCGTCCTCGGTCATCGGAAGAATCGGCACCGCATCGCCTTTGAACGCCACGGCGGAGACAAGCGCGTCCGGAAGCCGCGATACCAGGGTTCGCGCCGTCTCCCGGCTGCGCTCGAGACGGGACGGGAGTATGTCCTGCGCGGCCATGCTGTTGGAAACATCGAAAAGAAACACGATCTCCAGGCCACGTCGCTCGTCTTCCACCGACACCTCACCCCAGCGTGGTCCCGCCAGGGCGAGGATCAACGAGGCCAGGACCGCACTGATCAGAATCGAACTGATAAAGGATTTTACCGTAAGAATCGCGCTGATCCGCGATTCCTGCCGCTGTGTTGTCAGCGCTCGCACCGTGCGACGTGTCTGAAACGAAGACACGAGAAGCAACAGACCGATCACGGGTATCGCGGTCAGGTACCAGAGGTACTGCGAAGCATCAAAGGTCACGGGGACACCCCCACGATAACTCTCCGGAGCAGAAGCTCTCCCACCAGAAGTGCCAGCGCGATAATCAGGAAGTTTCGATGCACCGGTCGTCGTCGGACTTCGATACGCACCCGTCGTTCCACTGTCTCCGCCGTATCTATCGCGTCAAAGATCGCTTCCAGCGTCCCCGCGCCGGTGGCGGAGAAATAAGTGCCACCGGAAAGGTTGGCGATTCGCTGTAGCGTCTCGCCGTCGAATCCGTCCCGGACCGTTCCCCGGAAGAGCTCGCCCGTTTCCGGGTCACGGACCTCGATATCCGCCTCTTCCCCGCTGCCGACACCGATCGCGTAGATTCTGACGCCCAGATCCCCCGCAACCTCCGCGGCCGCCTCCGGGGATATCTCGCCGGCGTTGTTGACACCGTCCGTAAGGAGAATGATTACCCTGTTGTCGGCGCTGCTGCTTCGCAAATGGAGCGTCGCCAGGGCAAGCCCCATCCCGATGGAGGTACCGTCGCCAAGCTCCATGAGCTGAACCGCGTCGAGCGACTCCATGAGGTACGACGCGTTCGTCGTCGGCGGTACCCGGAGCGCCGCCTCCGCGGAGAACCCCACAAGTCCGATGTGATCGTTCCCACGTTGCCCGACAAAGCGACGAATCACATCGCGGGCGGTCTCGAACCGCGTGGAAGGCCGAAAGTCCTGGGCGGCCATACTGGCCGATTCATCGAGAACGATCATGATATCGGACCCGCGACTGAGAAAAACCCGTTCCCGGGTTGTCTGGGTGGGGCCCGCCAGAGCGATCACCAGGAGTATCCAGGCGCTCCAGTACATCAGCGCGGCGAGACGCAACCCGACTCCGCGAAATGTAGCGGGTGAGACAAAGGCTGCGCCGTCCCACAGAACAAAGGGCAACACCAGCCGACCACCCCGTTTTGGATGGTAGTGCCGCAGATAGATGAGCGGTGGGACGAGTAACAGCAACAGCAGGTACGCCGGACGTTCAAGCACCCACATGCGGCGCCTCCGTCTTCTTTCGATGCAACTCGCGCGTTATGACCCGGAGGTCCTCGAGATGGGCGGTTCGTTCTTCCAGCGAAACCCGCCGATTGGCGTAACGCACCAGGTCCGCCACCTCGAACATCTCCCGGAGGCGTTCTCGCGAATCCTCGGGAATACCGATCCGGGAGAGTCGATCCTCCA
>Ga0180436_10005922_pt1 | contig 10720 bp, 9 predicted proteins | sample SS_ome_2_FD_132434 | JGI IMG/M metagenome (GOLD analysis project Ga0180436, IMG submission 132434) | Hypersaline lake sediment archaeal communities from the Salton Sea, California, USA - SS_3_S_2 metaG | ecosystem: Environmental > Aquatic > Non-marine Saline and Alkaline > Hypersaline > Sediment...
CCGTCGATGCGGGCGGCGTCCTCGAGTTCCCGCGGCAGGTTGCGGAAGAAGACGGAGAGCAGGAAGACCGACATCGGCATGCCCGAGGCCGTGTAGGTGAGGATGAGGGAGAACGGCGTGTCGAGCAGGTTGAGGTCGCGCATGAGCAGGTAGAGCGGCAGGATCCCCAGGCGGATCGGGATCATGATGCCCGCCAGGAAGAACAGGAACAGCACGCCGCGCAGCCGGAAGCTGTAGCGCGCCAGGGCATAGGCCGCCGGGGCGGCGGTGGCCAGCAGCAGCAGGGCCGAGGCGCCCGTGATGAGCAGGCTGTTGCGCAGGTAGAGGCCGAACTTGGCCCGCCGCCAGACGTCCTGGAAGGAGTCGATGTCCCAGGAGGCGGGCAGGCCGAACGGGTTGCGGAAGATCTCGGGCGTGGTCTTGAAGGCGGTGATGACCATGAGCAGCACGGGGTAGAGGAACACCGCGGCCAGGAGGCCCAGGATCAGGTAGATGACGACGCGGGCGGCGAGGCGGGTGGCGGGGGAACTGGCGGCCACGTCAGTACTCCGTCTGGCTGCGCTGCGTGAAGCGCACGCCGAAGGCGGAGACGATGCCGATGATGATCAGCATGAGGACGCCGATGGCGGCGGCGATGCCGATCTGGCCGGGCTCGCCACCGGTGGTGGGGTCGCCGAAGGCGGTGCGGTAGAAGAAGGTGGCGAGCAGGTCGGTGGCGTACGACGGCGAGCCCGAGGCCCCCTGCATGACGAACACCAGCTCGAAGGCGTTGAAGTCCCAGATGAAGGTCAGGATCGTCACCATGGCGATCGTCGGCAGCAGCAGCGGCAGGGTGACGTGCCGGAAGTCCTGCCAGGGGCTGGCGCCGTCCACGACGGCGGCCTCGTGGAACTCCCTGGGGATGGCCTGCACGGCCGCCAGGTACACCAGGATGGGGAAGCCGAGCCACGCCCAGGCGTTGACCAGGATGATCGTGACGAGCGCCGTGTCGCTCTGGCCCAGCCACGGCTGCACCCAATCGCCGAGCCCCACGCGCTTCAGCCCCTGGCCCACCGCGCCCCAGGTGGGGTTGAGCAGCATGCGCCAGAGGAAGCCGACGACGACCAGCGATAGCGTGTGCGGCAGGAAGTACGCCGCCTGGAAGAAGGCGAAGCCGCGCCACTTGCGCGCCAGCAGGACCGCGACGAAGAGGCCGAGCGTGGTCTGGATGGCGAAGGTGAGGACGAAGAACAGCGCGTTGTGGGAGATGGCGCCCCAGAAGCGTTCGTTGTAGGGCCAGCGCGTGAGCACGGTGACGAAGTTGTCGAGCCCGTTGAAGCCGCGCCGGAGGTAGCCGTCCCACTCGTACACGCTGTAGGTCAGCGAGGAGATCAGCGGGTAGGCCATGAACATGCCGTAGATGACGAGGGCGGGCGTCAGGAACAGAACGAGGTGTCCGTGCTTGCCCCACCAGCTTCGGACGTCGCGCATCGCCTGCCTCCTGAACGATCGGGATCCGCGCGTCAGATCGCGCTCGATGCGAAAATATCGTGCCGTGGAGGGCGCATCGGCATGCGCCCTCCACGAGGGTTCGGACCGCGGCGGCTCAGGCCGCCGTCAGCGCGTCGCTCACTGGAAGCCTTCGAACCACTCCGCGACGCCGCGCTGGATGTTGGTCACGGCGTCCGCGACGGCCTTGTCGCCGGCCATGACGGCCTGCATCTCGTTCTGCAGCAGCGTCGAGCCGCTCGGCTGACCGAAGCGGAAGGCGGTGAGCATGAGGTACGGGGTGCCCTGCTCGTTCATCATCTCGACCATGCCCGCGAGCGCCTCGCTGGTCGGCTTCGTGCCCGGGACGGCCGAGATCTGCTGCAGCTCGTCGGTGAACATCTGGCCGAACTCCTGGCTGGCGAGGAACTCGATGAAGCGCAGCGCGGCCTCTTGGTGCGGGCTGTTGGCGTTGATGCCGTACGAGCCGTCGACGTAGAAGCTGATGGCGGTGGGCGTCGCGGCGTCGTCGGCCGGCACCGCGAAGGAGCCGATGCGCAGGTCGGGGTTCAGCTGCGCCATGTTGCCGAGTTCGTACGAGCCGGCGGCGAACATACCGGCCTGCTCGAACGCGAACAGGGTCTGCATGTCGGTGTAGCCGACGCCCGTGTAGTTCTCGGCCAGGTACGGCCGCAGCGCCACCATGCGCTCGAGCGCGGCGGTGAAGCTCGGGTCGGTGAAGTCGGTGTTACCGGCGGTGATCTCCTGGAAGAAGGGCGTTCCGCCGTAGAAGGTCGGGCCGACCGCGCCGAACAGCGTTTCGTTGGTCCAGCCGTCCTTCGTGCCGTTGGCGAACGCGTAGACGCCGGAGTCCTTGAGCACGTCGCCGACTGCGAGGAGTTCGGCCCAGGTGGTGGGCTCCTCGAGCCCGAGGCGCTCGAACATGTCGACGTTGTAGAGGATCTGGACGGTCTGCAGCGCGAACGGCACGCCGTAGACGCCGCCGTCGGCGCGGTTGGTGGCGCCGAGCAGGATGCCGGGATCGAAGCCGGCGAGCGCGGGCACCTTGTCGTCGAGGCGCACCAGCAGCCCGGCCTGGGCGAGCGGCTCCATGCCGCCGTAGGCGCGCAGGTGGACGATGTCGGGGCCGCCGCCGCCCTGCAGCGCGGTGGAAACGATGGTGTTGTACTCGGTGTTCAGGTAGGGGGTGAAGGTGACGTCGACGTCGGGGTTCTCCGCGTGGAACGCGGCGATGAACTTCTCGTAGGCGGCGACGTCTTCGGTGCGCCAGCTCCAGAAGCTGAGGGTGGTCTGCGCCAGCGCGGCGGCCGCGAAGGCGAAGACCAGGGAGAAGGCGAGGGCACGGACGGTGCGGGACATGGGGGCCTCCTTGGATCGGCAGGCGACGCGCCGGCTCCGCTGCTGGTGGCGACGTCGTCGACTGCTGGCGAGTAGCGCGGCCTGACTATACCAGTCGCGTACCAGTTGGGTCAACGGGCGCGGGGCGCCGCGCTCGACCTACGTCCCCGCCCTCCGCACGCCGAGCTTGCCCGTCGCCTTCACCCGGTACATCGCGTCGTCGGCAGCGCGCAAGAGGGCATCGGCGTCGATGCCGTCGTCCGGGAAGAGGGCGACGCCGATGCTGGCGCCCACGTGGTTCGCAAGGCCGAGCGCGGCGGGCGCGCCCTCCACGGCGGCGAGCAGTTTGCGCGCCACGACCACCGCGTCGTTCACCTGCTCGACCTCGACGAGGAGCGCGCCGAACTCGTCGCCGCCGAGGCGCGCGACGGTGTCCTCCGCCCGCAGCGACGCCGCCATGCGCACGGCGACCTGCCGCAGCAGCGCGTCGCCCATGTCGTGACCGTGGCCGTCGTTGACCAGCTTGAACCCGTCGAGATCGATGAACAGGAGCGCCAGCCGGCGTCCTTGGCGGCCCGCACCCGCCAGCGCCTGCCCGAGCCGGTCGAGGAACAGCCGCCGGTTGGGCAACTCGGTCAGCGCGTCGTGGGTCGCCAGGCGCTCGAAGCGAGCGTGCTCCGCCTGCAACTCGGCCTCCAGGACCCGGCGCTGGACGGCTGCCGACACCTGCGCGGCGATCGCCTCCGCGGTCGCCCGGTCGTCGTCGTCGAAGGCGTCGTCGCGATCGAAGTGATCGAGGTTGAGCAGGCCGTGGATCTTGCCGGCCAGTGTGATCGGCACGCACAGCGTCACTCGGATCTCGCCGCGCCGGCCGACGCCGTCGAGGACGCCGAGCTTCTCCGGCTCGAGCCCGATCGGGGCGTGGCCCTGGACGCGCTCCGTCGTGGGCTCGCCGGCGTGCCCGATGTCGGCCAGCGTCAGCGTGAGCCGCCGCAGGGCCTCGAGGTCGTAGCCGACCGCGGCCTCGAAGCGGAAGGCGCCGTCGCCGAGCCACAGCAGGATGCTGCCCGCCTGGGCGTCCGGGACGATCTCGACGGCGCGCTCCAGCGCATGCTGGTAGAAGTGGGCGTCGACCATGCTGCCCAGCAGCTCGTTGGTCAACGCGACCAGCGCGCCGCGGATGGCCACCTCCCGTTCGAGCCGACGCTGCTCCGCGATGCGCTGGGTGACGTCGCGGGCGCTGAACGCCGCCCCCACGAAGCGCCCGCCCTCCTCCAGCGTCTGCACCATCGTCTCCAGGTAGCGGAAGCCGCCGTCCGCGTGCGGCGAGCGGTGGACGACCACGCCGCCGGCACGGCTGGCGAAACGCTCGCCAATGAGTCGCTCCAGGACTTCGTGCTCGTCGCGGTGAACGACGTCGCGCAGCGTCCGGCCGATCAGTTGCTCGGGGGCGAAGCCCATGACGGGGCCGACGCTCGGGCTCACGTACACGATGCGCATCGCCTCGTCGGCGATGACGAGCAGATCGCGCAGCGACGCCAGCGCACGTCGAAGGACGTCGTCGGTGACGACCAGGCCCGATCGACCCGCCTCGCTGCCCACATCGTTCACGCCGAGCGCCACCTCCGAACCGGCAGCCTATCCGATGGCGGTGGGGGTCGGGGGCTCGGCCGTACCCCGCGGCATCGGGCGGCGACCGCGGAGGGTGCTAGCCTTCCCGTCGATGGCGACTCCACTCCACGACGTCACCGTCCTCATCACCTCCTTCCTCGAGCCCGAGCACGTCCGGCGCATCGCCGCCACCGGCGCGGACCTGCGCGTGCTGTACGACCCGGAGCTGGTCGCTCCGCCGCGCTTCGCTGGGGATCACGGCGGCCGACCCGGCTTCCGCCGGTCGCCCGACCAGGAGGCCCGCTACCGCGGCTGGCTCGCCGAGGCGGACGTCCACTTCGACCTCGACGCCGAGCTCGCGCCGGAGTTCGCGACTCTGGCGCCGAGCCTGCGCTGGATCCAGGCGACGTCGTCGGGCATCGGTCCGCTGGTGCGGCGCACGGGCCTGGACCGCAGCGGCGTCACGATCACCAACGCCGCCGGCATCCACGCCGTGCCCCTCGCAGAGCACGTGCTGCTCGCGCTGCTGTATTTCGTCAAGGACGTCCCGGCGCGGCTGCGGGACCAGCGGGCGCACGCCTGGGAGCGCCACTCGACCCGCGAGCTGCGCGGCATGACCGCGACCGTCGTCGGCCTGGGCGCCGTGGGTCTCGAGGTCGCCCGCACGCTGCGGTCGGTCGGCGTCCACGTCATCGGGGTCCGCCGCTCGCCTCTGGGCGCCGACGAGGCGGCCGGGGTCGACGAGGCCACCACGCCAGCGCACCTCCGCGAGGTCCTGCCACGGAGCGACGCGCTGGTGCTCATCGCCCCCCACACCCGCGAAACGGAGGGCATGATCGGCGCGACCGAGTTGGCGCTGCTGCCCCCCGGGGCGATCGTGGTCAACATCGCCCGCGGCGCGCTGATCGACGAGGGCGCGCTCATCGACGCCCTGCAGCGCGGGCACCTCGGTGGCGCCGCCCTCGACGTGGCGACGATCGAGCCGCTGCCGGCCGGCAGCCCGCTGTGGGACCTGCCCAACGTGCTGATCACGCCGCACTCCGCCGCCACGGTGGCGCGCGAGAACGAGCGCCTCACCGACCTGTTCGTCGAGAACCTGCGGCGCTACCGCGCGGGCGAACCGCTGCGCAACCTGCTGAAGCTCTGAGGCGACCACTCAGGAGCCCGTGGCGCGCGTGCGCGCTCAGGAGCCCGTGGCGCGCCGGTACTCCCCGACCGTCCCCCCGGCCGCCAGCGCGGCCTGGATGGCGCGGTCGCGCGCGAGCGCCTCGGGCACGACCGCCATGACGTCCACGAGCCGCTCGGCCGGTACCACCACCACGCCGTTCTCGTCGCCGAGAAGGGCGTCGCCGGGCCGCACCACCATCCCGCTCACCGACACCGGCACCTGCGTCTCGCCGCGGCTGCCGAAGACGCCGGCCCGCGGCGTCGCGCCGGTCGCGAAGACCGGGAAGCCGAGCCGCGCGTGTGCCGCCACGTCCCGGCAGGGGGCGCCGAGCACGGCGCCGACGGCACCGCGATTGCGCGCCGACAGCGAGGTGTTCTCGCCCCAGAAGGCGACCGAGGCCGCGCCGGGCCCCTCGACGACGACCACGTCCCCCGGCTGCGCCAGGTCGATCGCGTCGAAGACGGCGGCGAGTTCGGTGCCGGCGGGCCGCGCGGTCACGGCCCGCCCGACCAGCCGGGCGCCCAGCCACATCGGCCGTACGTCGCACCCCATCGCGTTGCTGCGGCCCATGGCGTCGGCCAGGATGCAGCTGAAACCCTCCTCGTCGAGCGCGTACCTGCGCAGGGCCGCCCAGGCGGCGGCCACCGGATCGACCGGGTCCATCGACGCGACCGCGTCGACCGCCTCAGCCATGGTCGATCTCCCCCGGCAGGCGCGCCAGCAGGTCCGCCCACGCGCGGCGGCCCTCGACGAAGCGGTGCAGGCGGAAGAACTCGTTGGGCGCGTGGATGTCCTCGTCGCCGACGGCGAAGCTGAAGAACACCGTGTCCATGCCGAGGTGCCGCTGGAACGCCTCGCAGATCGGCACCGAGCCGCCCATGCCGATCACCCAGGGCTCGACGCCGTACACGGCGCGCAGCGAGCCCACCACGGCGCGCAGCCCCGGGTGCCCGTCCGGCAGCCGGTAGGCCGTGGCGCCCTCGGTCCCGGGATCGATCTCGAGCGTGACACCCGCCGGCAGGTGCTCGCGCAGGTGCCGCTCGATCTTGGCCCGCAGGTCGGCGGGGTCCTGGTCGGCGACCAGGCGGCAGGTGAGCTTGGCGTGGGCCTCGCTCGGCAGCACCGTCTTGCTGCCCTCGCCCTGGTATCCGCCCCACAGGCCGTTGACCTCGAGCGTCGGGCGGTACCACTGGCGCTCGAGCGTGGAGAAGCCCGCCTCGCCGAAGGTTGCGGGCGCGCCGACCTCCGCCAGGTAGGCGTCGTCGTCGAAGGGGAGCGAGCGGGCCGAGGCGCGCCAGGCATCGGGGATCGGCCGCACGTCATCGTAGAAGCCCGCCACCGCCACGCGGCCGTTCGCGTCGTGCAGGCCGGCGACCAGCTCGGCCAGCGCGTGCAGCGGGTTGGCGATGCCGCCGCCATGACGCCCGGAGTGCAGGTCCTTGGCGGCCCCGCGCAGTGTGAACTCGAGCTTGAGCATGCCGCGTGTGCTGACCATCGTGCTGGGGTGATCGGCGCGCCACATGCCGCCGTCGGCGCTGACGACGAGGTCGGCGGCGAGGCGCGCCCGCTCGCGGGTGACGAACGGCACCAGCGAGGGGCTACCGATCTCCTCCTCGCCCTCGATGAGGAAGACGACGTTGAGCGGGAGGCGTCCGAGCGTCCGGAAGTAGGCGGCCGCCACCGTGATGGGGATGAACATCGGCGACTTGTCGTCCGAGGCGCCGCGGGCATAGAGGCGACCGTCGCGCTCGGTCGGCTCGAAGGGCGGCGAGACCCAGCGCTCGACGGGATCGGGCGGCTGGACGTCGTAGTGGCCGTAGACGAGCACCGTCGGTGCCCCCGGGGCGCCGTGCCATGCGGCCGTGACGACGGGGTGGCGGCCGGTCTCGTGGACCTCGACCTCGAACGGGCCCGCCTCGCGGAAACGCTCGGCCAGGTACGCGGCCGCCCGCCGCACGTCGGAGGCTAGGCTCGAGTCGGCCGACACGCTGGGAATGCGCACCAGCTCGATGAGCGCGGCGAGGTCGCCGTCGTGGTGGGCCTCGAGGTCCGCCATGACCGCGTCCGGCGCCAGCAACTGCGGCGCGCTCACTTGCCACCGTCCACGGCGAGCACCTGGCCGGTCACCCAACCGGCGTAGGGCGACGCGAAGAACAGCACCGCGTGCGCGATGTCCTGCGGCGTGCCGAGGCGTTTCAGGGCAATGCGCTCGACGAGGGCCCGCTGCCCCTCCTCGCCGTAGCTCTGCCACTGGCGCTCCGTGCTGGGGTTGGAGCGCACGAAGCCGGGCGCGACGTTGTTGACGGTGATGCCCCACGGCCCCAGCTCGTGGGCCAACTGCCGCGTCAGTCCGATCTGGGCGGCCTTGGCGGCGGCATAGGCCTGGATGCCGGTGAGGCTGATGCCCAGACCGGCCCCGCTGGAGATGTTGACGATGCGGCCGGCGCGGGCCCGCTTCATGCCGGGGGCCACGGCCTGGGCGAAGGCGAAGGCGGCGTCGACGTTGATGGCGAAGAGCGCCCGCCAATCCTCGCCCGACACCTCCTCGAGCGGCCGCCCCACCTGCCCGCCCACGCCGCCCGCGTTGTTGACGAGCACGTCGACCCGTGCGTCACCGCCGGCCGCGGCCGCCGCTGCTTCCGCCGCGCGCACGAAGGCGAAGACCGCCTCGGCATCGGTGACGTCGACGACGTGCGTCACCATGCCCCCGCCGGCCTGCGCGGCCCCGCCGAGGCGAGCCGCCTCAGCGAGGCGAGCCGCCTCAGCGAGGCGGACGGTCTCGGCCAGCGCCTCGGCGTTGAGGTCGCAGGCCCACACGCGGGCGCCGCCCTCGGCGAAGGCCAGTGCGATCGCCCGGCCGAAGCCGTGCCCCGCGCCGGTGACGACGACGGTCTGCCCGTCGAAGCGCGCGATCACGCCGCGCCTCCCGCGGGCGTCTCGACGCCCGTGGCCGCGCCCGCCGCGGCGGCCACGGCGCCGGCACGGCGCAGCGCCTCGAGCAGGTCGAGGTTGGCGCGCGAGCGCTCTCGGCGCCCTTCCTCGACCTCGCCGACGAGCTCCAGGATGCGGGCCACCAGCGGGGCCGACGTCCCGACCGCGGCCGCCTCCCGCGGGATCGGGCCGAGCTGCGCCTCGCCCTCGGTCTTGCGCTTGCGCACGGCCAGGTCGCGCCAGACGCCGCTGTGCGTCTTGGCCGAGCGGCGGTTGAACGCGACCATGCCGTCGAGCGAGCGCTCGGTGACCTCCCAAGGCACGCCGGGCAGGAAGGCGCCGGGGTCGAAGCCATCGAACGGCTCGGGCGTGACGCCGCGGGCCTGGGCCACCGTCAGCACCTCGCGCGCGATGGCCGCGAAGAGCGGGCGGTACGCGGGCATGGCGTAGCAGTCGGCGATGCCGTCGTCGGTGAGGGCCGTGGCGAAGATCATGGCGCCGACGGCGAGTTTCGACCACAGGTAGCCCCAGACGTTGCCGGTCGTGATGGCGTTGGGCTCGAACGCCTGCACCGCGGCGTGCACCGCGCGCAACCGCTCGCTGTCGCGGCCGTCGAGCTCGCCGAGGACGAAGGCGCCGCGGCCGCCGTAATGGATGACCCCCGGCTCGAGGTAGTCGGCGCCGAAGTTGACGAAGCAACCCATCGTCCGAGATTCGCCGACCACCTCGGCGATGACCAGCTCGTTGAGCCCGTTCTGCAACGACACCACGACGCCGTCGTCGGCCACGAAGGGCGCGAGCGCGCGGGCGGCGGCCTCGGTCGCGTGCGCCTTGACACACAGGAAGACGGTCTCGTAGACGCCGGGCACCTCGTGCGGTAGGTACGCAGGCGCCCGGACGGTGAAGGTGTCGATCGGCCCCTCGATGCGCAGGCCGCGCTCGCGGATCGCCGCGACGTGCTCGGCGACCACGTCGACGAAGGTGACGTCGTGGCCAGCGCGCGCGAGGTAGGCGCCCACGGTGCCGCCGATCGCGCCGGCGCCCACGATCGCGACGCGCAGCGGGTGCCCTGCCGGGGCCACGCTCACCGGCCCCACCCGCCCTCGAGCAGCGCCCGGGTCTCCTCGACGGCGACGCCCCAGATCCGCAGCATGTCGGCGTCCGGCTTCTCGTAGGCGCCACCGTAGTTGCCGTCGCCGACGTAGGCCCGCACCTCGGCCGGCGGCAGCACCCGCAGCAGGTTCATGTCGAGCGCCGGCTTCGTCTCGGCCGGCAGCGCCACGCCGGGCAGCCGCGTCCAGGGGAAGTTCTCCATCCACGACGCATGCGAGGCGTTCGCGTCGACGGCGCGCACTTCGGCCATCGTGCGCGGCGCCGCCCACCAGTTGTGGAACTTGATGCGCATCTCGGGGTGGTCCATGCCGACCTCGATCGCCAGCGCCGCGGCCGGCTGGTTGCCGCCGTGGCCGTTGACGATGAGCACCCGCCGGAAGCCGGCGCGGCGGATGCCGTCGAGGAGCTCGCGCACGACGCGCACGTAGGTGTCGACGCGCAGCGTCATGCTGCCGGGGTAGGCCTGGAAGTAGGGGGCGAGGCCGTAGGGGAGCGCCGGGAAGACCGGCACGCCCAGCGGTTCGGCCGCCTCCTGGGCGACCCGCTCGGCCAGCAACTGGTCGACGCACAGGCTCATGTAGCCGTGCTGCTCGACCGAGCCGAGCGGCAGCAGGCAGCGGTCGTCACTCTGCAGGTAGGCCTCCACCTGCATCCAGTTCATGTCGCGGATGTTCATCGTGCCTCCCGGTTGGGTTCTCCGCGCGCCTTGGCGGCGCGCAGGCGTTCGACGAGGGGGAGCAGGACGGTTTCGACCTGCACGGGGTCGGGGACGTGGCGGTACTCGAAGGCGCGCACGTCGGCGGGGAGGCCGTCGAGCACGTCCTCCGCGCCGGTGGCGTAGACGACGACGTCGGCCCCCGCGACCGTGGCGGCGGCCTCGGGCGTGTCGCGGACCGCGGTGCGCACCGACGCGACGTGGCTCGCGAAGCGCTCGATCGCCCGGCGGAAGGTGACGACGAACTCCGGCACGGCGCTGACGAGCACGACGCGGGCCAGCGGGTCGATCTCCGCCAGCGCGACGCGCGTGCGCTCGGACGGGATGAGCGACACGCTGACGACGGTGGCGCCGGC
>Ga0180436_10005923_pt1 | contig 10719 bp, 8 predicted proteins | sample SS_ome_2_FD_132434 | JGI IMG/M metagenome (GOLD analysis project Ga0180436, IMG submission 132434) | Hypersaline lake sediment archaeal communities from the Salton Sea, California, USA - SS_3_S_2 metaG | ecosystem: Environmental > Aquatic > Non-marine Saline and Alkaline > Hypersaline > Sediment...
TGAACGAACTCCACGTTGTGAAAACAATGCATGAGAGAAAACAGAAGATGAGTGAACTTTCCGACGCCTTTCTCGCTCTTCCCGGTGGGTATGGAACCTTTGAGGAGATCTTTGAGGCAGTAGCCTGGCTGCAGCTGGGATATCACTCCAAGCCCTGCGGGATTTTCAACGTGGAAGGGTACGATGATCCCCTTTCAGCGTTTCTCGAGAATTGCCGGGAGGAAGGTTTTCTGAAAAGCGAGCACCTCGATCTCCTGATCGTATCTGATGATCTTGAAGAAATCTTCACTCTTTTTCGGGAGTACCGTAACAGGTACACGGATAAATGGGAGTGAAGAGAAAAATGATTACCTGTAAATAGTTTCAGCCATCTGTGATACCTTCTTTTCGGTAGATTATCACGAGTAGACAACTATTTAGTTTTTTCATAATAAGCTTGCTGCAGGAATTCAAACTGCGCTAATTAAAGGTTTTCCCTAACGTTTCAAGGAGTTCATTATGTGTAAAAAGGATGTTGCTTTGGTGTTGAAGGTGTTGTTTCTGGTGTTGGCCCTGGCTCTTTTTACAGTTGCCTGCGGATCATCGGAGCCCGAGGATGAAGAGGTGTCAATTCCTCTTCCCGGGGGGAATTCATTGAGATTGGACAAAGATGGCGGTGAGGTCAATATCGAAACCAAAGACGGCACATTTCATATGGAGGGAAACTCAGAGGGAGTTGACTATCCTGAGGAACTGGCCAAAGATTTCCCCTTGTGTCCTGGCTGCAAACCTATACAGGTTACCAACATCATGGGTAGTATTGGTGTCGGAATCCAGGCAGAGGGTTCTTTGGATGAGGCCCATGATTTTTACAGTGAAAAAGCCAAGGAGGCCGGTTATAAGGAGGTAATGAATAATCAAATGCAAGATGTGAGAATGTTTATGGGCCAGAATGATGCCGGGAAGACCGTTAACCTCACAACAGCCCTGGAAGACGGTACAGTAATGGTCAGCCTCAGGATCATGGGAGAGTAGTTGCATCAAGGGATTAATTCTGGTCTAACCCGCGCAGCCGGGGATTTTCCAAGAAGTAATTCCTAAGCAGGTTTAGAGTTGAAAAGGGATTCAGGCCTGGATGACTCCGCTTGAATCCCTTTGTTTTTGTGTCTCTATTTGGACCCAGCTAATCCTGCCTGGTCAGGAAATCCTCGATGACATCAACAAGCTGATCGATTTCTTCAAAGGTATTGTAGAAATTGGGATCTATTCGTATGCCCCCTCTGAAGCACCCGCAGTAAATTCCGGCTTTGAGCAGTTCATTGTAGAGATTTTCGGCTTTCGGGTGCTTGAAGAAGACTAGTCCTGCCCGTTGCCCCGGGTGTTCAGGGGTTTGGATCTCGAGGCCAAGTTTTTTCAGGCCCGACAAGGCATGTGAAACAAGCTCGGCCACTCTGGTTTCGATGAACTCAATGCCTATTTGCTCGATCAGTTTCAGGGACGCCAGGGCTCCCACTGCTCCTATAAGGTTGGGCATGCCGCCCTGGAACCTGGTAGCATCTTTATGAAGTACACAATTCCGGACATCCCAATCCCGGCTGTTGGAAGCGGCGTACCAGCCTGCCGAGGGAGGGACTGATTCCAGAAACCTGTCGCTCACGTAAAGAAAAGCTACTCCCGCCGGGCCCATCAGCCATTTGGAGGCAGTGCAGGCCAGGAAATCAATGGGCGGGCCTTCAAGTTTCAGGTTAATCACCCCGAGTGCCTGGGAAGCGTCTATCAGTAGGGGAGGCTTGCGTTCCGGGATTGACGAGAACAATTCTCCCAGGTCAAAGCGAAAACCGTTTCCGGCGGTCACAGCGCAGAGATTAACCGCCAGGGTGTTTCCGTCGACAAGCTTCCCGATATCATCGGAAATGACAATCCCGTCTCTGCTTTCCGCGAACCGGACCTCAACTTCCGGGTAGCTTGCCAGCCAGGCGCAGGAATTATTCATGAATGTCAGGTCGGAAAGCACAACATTTCTGCCGGGAGCCGGATTGAGGATTCCCGCTGCCAGGTTGACCGCGGAACTGGTCGAATCAGTAATCACGACATTGGAGGGTTTTCCCCCACATAATGAAGCGAATTCTTCCTTGAGGCTGTTGAATTTATCGCGGGCCGCCGGCCAGGCGTCGCGTCCCCCCTCCTCCCATGAGGTTATGAACTCCCTCATTGCCTCGGAGGCCGGCAGGGGGCATGGATGAATCCCTCCGTTGTAGAGGTAATTCCATTTGCGGGTTACCGGAAACAGCTGCCTCAATTCTGATATGTATGCATCATCGCCCATCGGTATTTTCTGTCAGATCATTTCTGAGCACAGGTTCCTTTCCAATTTCTATTTTTCGGTTCTTGTACCGGTAGCTTTGTGCACCAGGATTCGGGAACGGAAACTGGGACAGCTATCACCCTCCAGGATATGTCCTTCGTTGAACACCGCCATCAATATTTCCATCTCATCACGGCGGGAGAAATCATAGATGCAGTAAATTTTCCCGTCTTCTCCTTCCGTTATGTCCGGATATGAGACACCCTTGCGCGCATCCAGGGTGAGGCCGCCTTTCCAGGAATTACCTTCGTCACTGGACAGGTAGGCAGTAAGATGGGAGCGGGTTTTTCCATCCGGCGATGAGTGGTTGATAAACAGCAGGTTGCCCGAGGCAAGCCTTCTGAGACAGAATCGTGCTTTGGGGATATGGTTGAGCCGGCTGGCCTTTCCCGGCGACCAGGTTTCACCCCGGTCTCCGGAGTAACTTTCCCCAATTCCATAGGTGGTCCTCGCCAGCATCCAGAGCCGTCCGTCCCGCAGTTCGACAATTATGTGTTCATCGCAGGCGACATCAGGAATATGGGCCTGGCCCAGCAGGCTCCATGAATGACCCTGGTCTGTCGAAGCCACGGCATTCGATCCTATTAGATCTCCCATAGCATGCTCATATTCCGGATTCCCGCCGTCAATTGGAATATTCCAGACCGCGGCCGGAAGAAGCCACTCTCCGCTTCTGAGAGCAGTCGGCTTATTCATCATTACTCCCTCTGCGATTCGGACCGGGTCTGACCATTCGGGTTTTTTCTGGTCGGGGCTTTCAGTGTGGATGCCCCACACACCACCCCGGCCGTCCCAGAAATGATAGGCCTGGGCCCAGAAAAGCCACATCCCACCGGCAGGATCGACCCAGAGGCAGGGATCGAATGCCCTGACCTCTCCTTCCGGGTCAATGACCAGTTGAAGGTCGGACCAGGATCTGCCGTCATCTGCGCTGGTAACCAGCATGACGTAATTATCCGGCCCCTCGGTATCGCCGCCTCCATACCAGGTCGCCCAGAGGCGACCGCCGGGGCTTCTTTCAATCCCTGGTATGCCCTGAAAGATCCGTCTCTCTCCCCGGTATTCCGGTCCGGGGGAGGTGTTGATCGGAGGGGCCTGCAGGGAGACGCTTCCGGGATCATCTAATCCTGAGGGATTCTCGGTTTGCAGGACGGGCAAGAGAACAAGTAAAGACAGGTAGGGAATAATCTTCATATGCATCAGCCCAGTTTACCGGAGCTATACAGTTTATTGGAAGCGAAATCAGAGATTACGTTCACTGGTTTTCCCGAACCTTCACGGACGCGGGCTTTTTTGCAACAATTGGGTGTCCTGCTGTCTTTTTCAGGTGGTTTCTGGTTTAATCGGAATGCCATGAAATACAGTTACGCGAATAGATTCATGATGCTCCTGGCCTTGCTCCTGCTGGCGGTGCCGATGGTTTCCTGCCAGGGTGTAGATAATGAACCTTTTACCGTCGTGCTTCTTCCAGACACCCAGAATTATTCCGAAAAGTACCCTGAGACCTACCTGGAACAGACCAACTGGATCGCCGAGAATGTTGAAGATGAGAATATCAAGTTTGTAATTCACCTCGGCGATATCGTGCAGAACTCTGACCGGGAAGAAGAGTGGCAGAATGCCGATAAGGCCCACCGGGTGTTTGATGAGGCGAATCCTCCCATTCCCTACAGTGTCGTACCCGGCAACCACGATGTTGTTCACCATGGGGATGTGACTACCTGGGAAACCGACCTGTTTGAAAAATATTTCGGGCCGCAAAGGTTTGAGGGAAGGGATTGGTATGGTGGGGGGATGAACGGCTCCAATTCCAGCAACTATTGTTTTTTTGAAGGCGGGGGAGAGAGGTTCATGGTTCTAAGCCTGAATTTTGCTCCCGGGGAGGAGATAGTGGATTGGGCCGATTCCGTGCTCGCCAGGTATGATGACGTACCAGTCATCCTTGTGACTCATGCCCACCTGAATATGAGGGGGCGGATGACTCACCCGATGCCATACGGCCTTGATGGATATGCCGGAGTGAGGCTATGGGAGAATTTCATCCGGCGCCATGAGAACATCAACATGGTCCTTTGCGGGCACGTGACCGGAGCCAATCGACTGGAAAGCGTTAACGATTTCGGGAAGATTGTTAACGAGGTTTTGTTTGATTTCCAGGGGGAGGAAAACGGTGGTAACGGGTGGCTGGTCAAAATGAAGTTTCTTCCGGCTGAAAACCGGATTGATTTGACGACCTTCTCCCCGGTGCTGGGACGTACCTGGGAATCACCTTACCACACCTTCAGCCTGGATTACGATTTCCCCGGCAGGTAGGGGGTTTTTCGAGGAGGGGCCCTACCTGACGAAACCCTGTTCCTTGAGATAGCTGATTATCAGCCTGGCGTTCTCCAGGGGAGAATGTTCGACCGTGTCCAGGACAATTTCAGCCCTTTCCGGAACTTCGTACGGGTCGTCGATTCCGGTAAATCCCTTTATTTCTCCCCGCCTGGCCTTGGCATAGAGGCCTTTGACATCCCTCTCCTCACAGACTTCCAGGGGAGTATCAACAAAGACCTCTACAAACCGGTCATTCCCGCACATGGTGCGGGCTTCATTCCGCACAGCCCTGTATGGACTGATGGCCGCACATATCGAGGTACCCTGGTGCCTCACTATTTCAGCCGCGACCCAGCCGATTCTCCTGATGTTTGTATCACGGTCTTCCTTGCTGAACCCAAGGCCTTTTGACAAATGAGTCCTCACCACATCTCCATCCAGCAGGGAGGTCCTTCTTCCGTACTCCCTGAGCAGGGAATTGAGGATTTCGGCGATGGTTGATTTTCCGGAACCGCTCAATCCGGTGAACCAGACACAAACGCCCTGCTCGTGGCGGGGAGGATAGAACTCCCGGATGATCAACTCGCTCTCCGGGCTTACCAGATGCCCGGGAAGTTCCTTGCCTTTATCGAGGTATTCGCGCCTGATCATGCTGAAGGAGATCGGAATGGTTTTAGCTGGGGAATCTGTTGATGCTTTTTCTGTGACAGGAAGATAGGCACCCTCGTCCGGGGAATAGCGGAGTTCTTCGATTTCCAGCAGTTCGATGCCGATTTCATCAGCGAATTCATCAACCAGGCCGCGGGCGGCCGTCGGGTCGTAGAACAGTTTTCCCCGGGAATCGGTCCCGGGGCAGGCATGGCTGCGGCCTATGATTACTGTGTCAGCCCCATAGTTTTTCCAGGTGATCGCATGCAGGAGAGCTTCCCTTGGTCCGGCAAAACGCATGGCCAGAGGGCACAAGGAGATCATCATCCTTCCCAGGGAAGAGATTTTTTTAGCCAGGGCCTGGCAAGACCTTACCAGGGTGAAGGTGTCAAGGTCTCCCGGCTTGGTAACGCCGACGATCGGATGAAAAAGGATCGTCCCCCCAGTTTTTTCAAGAGCGTATTTGAGGATCTCCTCATGGCCACGGTGAACCGGGGTCCTGGTCTTGAAAGCTATCACCGGCAAGGCTTCCTCTCCCAGGGCGGCGAGCCGCTTGCGGGTCTCGGAGGGAGTATTCCTGAAATCCGTAAAGTCTCTGTATGAAGGCAGTTGGAGGACTGTGAGCTTTCCGGAAATCAGCAGTGGGCCCCAGTTGTGCATTTCCGCCACCAGGGGGTGGCGTTCGTCATCAGTTCCCAGTACCAATTCACATTCTTTTTCCCGGTCCCAGGAGTAGACTTCTTCGATCCGCATGAAGGCAAGCAGATTATTGTTGGCATCTCTCAGCGCGATTTCAGCCCCTTCTTCAATACCCTCCCCGGGGGAGATAGGTAGAGTTATCGGAATCGGAAACAGGGAACCGTCCGACAACCTCATATTTTCGAGGACGCCTTGGTAATCGGAAGAGCCCATGAAGGTTCGAAGTGGAGAGAATGCGCCGGTGGCAATCAACTCCAAATCACACAGTGATCTTCTGGACAGCTGAATTGACGGAAGGCTGTTGGCATGAGCTTTCGCTTCGTCCATCTCGCCGGGTGGAACAAGTAAATCTACCAGTTGGTTCATTGTTGTTTCGTAGTCCTGTCTGGCGCGTACTTCAACACACCGCATTTTGTTCACATTATCAGGATTTCCAGGTGAATTTCCGGGGTTCCGCGCGGGCAAATTGTTTCTACCTTCCGGAGTTGTCTGTTTATACCATATCAGGGTCGGTCCTGCATGGGGCCGGAGATGCTCTTCTTCTTAAACAGCGCGCTGCTCAGGGTCAATATCTGAATATAGTGGTGGTCACGACAAGGTTCGGTTGTGGATTTTCAGCCGCCTCACCCGATGGACAGGAGGAAATATCTCAGGAATGAGGTCAATGGGGAACTGTTTTTTGCTGGGCTGTCGTGCCAGGTACTGCTGGATTTGCAAAAAATGTAAAAATTAAGTTAGCCCTTTGGAAAAACTGTGCTAGAATCTGGTGCGAAAGATTATGAAACAGGAAACAACTCTCCGGCATTGGTGGCGCAGTTAACAAATAGCGAGCCGGAGGACTGTCGATCCTGACCTGAATACACTGGACAGAAAAAGATCGGAGATTACCAACAGTTCTCTCCGATCTTTTTTTCTTCCGGTTCCCTGCTTTTTGCCTCCTTCCGGTGAAATTGTTTCCGAATATGTTTTTCTCTGCACAACAGAAGTGCGTGAGGTTCTCGAAGGAAAATGAATCCTTAAAAGAGGAAGGTTGTTTTTTGAAATGATTTACAGCAAAGTCATCATGGCGGATACCCTCACACCGGTATCCGTATACCAGAAGATATCGGCAGGTTCGGAAAGGGCCTTTCTTCTTGAATCGGTGGAGAAGGGAGAGAGACAGGGAAGGTATTCTTTTATAGGAGTCGACCCGGAAGGAAGTTTCCGGGGAACCCTGCGGGAGTTGCGGGCTGAGTTCAGGAAGGATCTGGATGCCCCCGCTGATTTACCTCCTTTTACCGGAGGAGCGGTGGGGTTCTTTAACTATGAACTTGTAAGGGAACTCGAGGAAATAGATGGGCTTTCCTCCGGTTTTTCTTCCGCGCAGATGGATTTTTATCCTACCATTCTCGCCTTTGACCACCTGCGGCATCGGATAATAGTGATGTCCCACGTCAACAGTTCCCGGGTCAGGGATATCACCGACAGGCTGCTTGCTCCGGTTGACAGCTCCGGCCCATTGAATTTTCTGCTGACCAGTGATGACCTCGAGTCTGTGTTGAGCCACAGCAGGGAGGCAGGCCTGCGGGAGTTGCAGGGCTATTCGGATTTCACCCCCGAAGAATTCGGCAGGGCTGTCGATAAAGCCAAGGGATACATTACGGAAGGAGACATATTTCAGGTTGTTCTTTCCCAATCCTTCAGCAGGGATTATCGTGGTGATCCTTTCAACGTCTATCGGATTCTCCGCTATCTTAATCCTTCTCCCTACATGTTTTTTCTCAAGCAGGGACCGCTTTGCCTGGCCGGAGCTTCTCCTGAAATGCTCGTCCAGGTGCAGGGCCGCGGGCTTGAATACCGCCCGATAGCCGGGACCAGGAGACGGGGAAGTAGTAAGGCAGATGATCAGCGGATGGCTGATGAGCTCCTGGCAGATGAAAAGGAGAAGGCGGAGCACTTGATGCTGGTGGATCTGGGGAGAAACGATCTGGGCCGGATAAGTGAATACGGAGGGGTCAAGGTGGAGGAATTCATGAGACTGGAACGTTACTCTCACGTAATGCACCTTGTCAGTTCCCTCCGTGGAAGGTTAAGGGAGGACTGTGACCGCTTTGATGCCCTTAGTTCCTGTTTTCCGGCGGGTACCGTGACCGGGGCACCGAAAATCAGGGCTATGGAGATCATCCAGGAACTGGAAAAAAGCCCAAGAGGGTTTTATGCAGGGGCCGCCGGGTATCTCGATTATTCCGGAAACCTGGACACCTGTATTTCGATAAGGACGATCATGATGGAAGACGGGATAGCCAGATTTCGCGCAGGCGCGGGTATTGTGGCCGATTCCGTACCGGAAAAGGAAAATCTGGAATGCCTGAACAAGGCCAGCGTCCTTAACCAGGCCCTGACCATGGCCGGCAGGTTTGATTTTATGGATCGTCTGAATGGCAGAAGGGAGTATTGACGCCTCATGAATGGGAAACTGCTGGTAATAGATAACTATGACAGTTTTACTTTCAACCTGGTCCAGTATCTCGGTGAGCTTGGTGTCGAGATCAGGGTTGCCAGGAACGACCGGATTACTGTCGACGAGATAGAGGAAATGGCACCGGGCAGTATCGTAATATCTCCGGGTCCCGGGATTCCTTCCCGGGCCGGGATTTCAGTTGAGACGGTACGCCGCCTGGGCAGGAATATCCCTGTCCTGGGGGTTTGCCTGGGACATCAGGCCATAGGAGAAGCTTACGGCGGAAAAATCGTCAAGGCACCTGCCCTGATGCATGGAAAGACATCGCCTGTGCATCACGGCGGGGAAGGAATATTCGCGGGCCTTGAAAATCCCTTTGAGGCCACGAGGTACCACTCGCTGGTTGTAGCCCCCGATAATCTGCCGGCTGAGCTGATTGTGGATGGCTGGACAGAGGACGGGACCATCATGGGATTAAGGCACCGGGAATTCCCTGTTTTCGGGGTTCAGTTTCATCCAGAATCAATCATGACGGGCTGTGGAAAACAATTGTTGAGGAATTTCTTATGCTGCAGGAATTAACCAGACAGGTCAGACAGAACGAAAATTTATCGGAACTCACGGCTGAGAGAGCACTGAGGACCATACTGCACGACGAGGTTGAAGATCTTGATATCAAGCAGTTCTTGATCGCCTTGTCGGATAAAGGCGAGGCAGTCTCGGAAATTGTAGGCTTTGCCAGAGAGATGAAACGTTCGGCAGTCAAGGTTGACAGCGGGATGGAGAGACTGGTGGACACCGCGGGAACAGGTGGTGGCATGCCCACGTTCAACATTTCGACAGCGGCCGCTTTTGCGATAGCCGGTGCCGGCATCCCGGTAGCCAAGCATGGAAACAAGGCGATAACATCGAGTGCGGGAAGCGCGGATGTCCTGCAGGAGCTTGGCGTGCGGCTTTGCCGCTCTCCGGAATTGGCTGCCGTTTCTTTGCAGGAGGCTGGAATTTGTTTTATGTTCGCACCCTTTTTTCATCCCGCCATGGCGAGGGTCGCCGGTATCAGGAGAGAGCTCAAAAGGAGGACGATTTTCAACATGCTCGGCCCTTTGACCAACCCTGCCGGCGCCCGCTTTCAGATTATCGGAGTTTTTTCTCCGGGGATTACTGAAAAAATGGCACTCGCGCTCAGGCAGTTAGGTACCGGGGGAGCCTGGGTAGTCCACAGCAGGGACGGGCTTGATGAACTCTCTCCCCTATCCTCCAACAGGGTTTCGGAGGTTAGAGATAGAAGAGTCCAGACTTTCGAGCTCCATCCTGAGAACCTGGCTGGAATTCTGCCGCCGGGAGGGACGCCGGGGGAGAACGCTTCGCTGATCAAGCAGGTACTGGAAAGAACTGAGACGGGAATTGCTCTGGAAATGGTGGTCTTGAATGCCGCTGCCGCGATCCATCTAGCCTCTGGTGAAAATATGGTTGATTCCCGGGAAATTGTGAGGGATTCAATACGAAGTGGTGCCGCTCTCAGGAAGCTGGAACAGCTTAAAGAGTTGAGCAATTCCGGGAGGTTCGATGAGGACTGAAGGCGGACGCAGGATATTTACTAATATACCGAATCGATGTTTACCACTTCTCAAAGTTTGCGGTATTACCAGGCGGGAAGATGCCGAAGTGTCTATTGATGCCGGTGCCAACGCCCTGGGATTCAATTTTTATCCTCCCAGCCCCAGGTTTGTGAGTCGTGGTACTGCTGAGGAGCTTGTATCCCAGCTGCCTGAAGAAGTTCTCAGTATCGCGGTAATCGTCTGCCGGAAAGGAGACCGGGGTTGGATCGAGCCTTCTCCCGCGACCCTTGAACGGCCAAAGCTGGATTTGTCGGCGTATGATCTGCCGGATTTGATAGATATAGTCCAGGTACACGGACTTCAGGGGGGAGTTGTGCCCGAAGCGGACAAGCCTCTCCTGGTGGCGGTTTCAGCTGAGAGTGCCAGTGATTTTCCGGACCAGGACATCATTATAGATACTTCCTGGGGCAGGGGTGAACAAGCCGACTGGGAAGAGGTGGGTAAACTGGACAGGGACTATATTCTTTCGGGAGGGCTGAATCCGGAGAATATTGAGACAGCCTTGCGGACACTCAATCCTGCAGGAATTGATGTCTGCTCAGGGGTTGAATCGGAACCAGGCCGGAAGGATCATCCCAGGTTGAGGGCGTTCCTTGAAAAAGCCGGCGGATATTACCGGTTGGAACATGGTATTGCGGTACCGCAAACAAGAA
>Ga0180436_10005924_pt1 | contig 10718 bp, 10 predicted proteins | sample SS_ome_2_FD_132434 | JGI IMG/M metagenome (GOLD analysis project Ga0180436, IMG submission 132434) | Hypersaline lake sediment archaeal communities from the Salton Sea, California, USA - SS_3_S_2 metaG | ecosystem: Environmental > Aquatic > Non-marine Saline and Alkaline > Hypersaline >...
AAGTAGTCCTGCACCCGTGCCCCGATGTCCCGCCGATTCCGGCCCCGTGGCGGCCAGTATGCGGCGCGGCGCCGGGGGGCGGAAGGCCGGGTTGCGCGAATGCCGCACGGGACGGCGCGAGAAGCGCCAAAACGGCGGGCAACCGCCTGTTTTCCGTGCAGATCACCCTCTGGCCCGTGGCGGAGATGGCCCTATCATCGGCCCATGCCCCGCCGTGACCCCGTCCTGCGTTTCGACCCCGCCGGCATCCACTGCCCGGCCGGCGGGTTCTTCATCGATCCGTGGCGGCCGGTGGCGCGGGCGGTGATCACCCATGCCCATGCCGATCACGCGCGGCCGGGCATGGGCGCCTATCTGTGCACCCCGCTGACGGCGGCGGTGCTGCGGCATCGGCTGGGCGACCGGCGGATCGAGGTGATGGACTATGGCGAGACCCGGCAGATCGGCGATGCGCGGGTGTCGTTCCATCCCGCCGGCCATGTTCCCGGCTCGGCGCAGGTGCGGGTGGAGGCGGGCGGGGAGGTCTGGGTCGTCTCGGGCGATTACAAGACCGAGGCGGACGGGCTGGCCGACCCCTTCGCGCCGGTGCGCTGCCATGCCTTCGTGACCGAATGCACCTTCGGCCTGCCGGTGTTTCGCTGGCGGCCGCAGGCCGAGGTGATGGCCGAGGTCGGCGACTGGTGGCATCAGACCGCCGCCGCGGGCCGGGTCGCGATGCTGGGCGCCTATTCGCTGGGCAAGGCGCAACGGCTGCTGGCCGCGCTGCCCGAAGGCCCCGGCCCGGTCCTGACCCATGGCGCGGTCGAGGGGGTGACGCAGGTGCTGCGCGACGCCGGCCTCGCCCTGCCCGACACCATCCCGGTGACGGCCGAAACCGATCCGAAGGCCCATCCCGGCGCGCTGGTCGTCGCGCCGCCCGGCGCGCTCGGCACCGCCTGGGCGCGGCGGTTCGGCCCGGCCTCAACCGCCTTCGCCTCGGGCTGGATGGCGCTGCGCGGCATCCGTCGCCGCCGCGCCGGCGACCGCGGCTTCGCCGTTTCCGACCACGCGGATTTCGCCGGGCTGACCGGGGCGGTGGTGGCGACCGGCTGCGAACGGGTCTTCGCGACCCATGGCTACACCGCCAGTTTCTCGCGCTGGCTGGCCGAAAAGGGGCTGGAGGCCGGGATCGTCGCCACCGAATTCGCCGGCGAGGATATCGACGCCGCGCCGGAGGCCGAAACGCCGGGGGCCGCGCCATGAGGGACTTCGCCGCGCTCTTCGAAACGCTCGACGCCACCACCTCGACCACCGCCAAGGTCGCGGCGCTGGCCGCTCATTTCCGCACCGCGCCGGAGGCCGACAGGGTCTGGACCATCGCGCTTCTGACCGGCCGGCGGCCGCGGCGCAGCGTGACGACGACGGAACTGCGGCGCTGGGCGGCCGAGGCCGCGGGCCTGCCCGACTGGCTGTTCGAGGACAGCTATGCCGTCGTCGGCGACCTGGCCGAGACGATCGCGCTGCTGCTGCCGCCCGCGACGGCGCGCGAAGAGGCCGGCCTGTCGGACTGGATCGCCCGCATCCGGGGCCTTGCCGGGCGGCCGGAAGAGGCGCGCCGCGCCGCCGTCCTGGCCTGGTGGGGGGCGCTGGACGGGACCGAGCGGCTGGTCTTCAACAAGCTCGTCACCGGCGGGTTCCGGCTGGGCGTCAGCCAGGGTCTGCTGACCCGCGCCCTGGCCCAGGCGACGGGCCGAGACGCCGCCGAGATCGCGCATCGCCTGATGGGCGACTGGGATCCGGCCACGACCGGCTACGCGGCGCTTCTGCTGGCCGAGGACCGGGCCGCCAGCGGCGCGCGGCCCTATCCCTTCGCGCTGGCGCACCCGCTGGACGGCGTGCCCGAGGCGCTGGGCCCGCCGGGCGAGTGGCGCGCGGAATGGAAATGGGACGGCATCCGCGCCCAGGCGGTGCGCCGGGCCGGCGCGCTGCACATCTGGTCGCGCGGCGAGGATCTGGTGACGCCGCGCTTCCCCGATCTTGCGCCGCTGGCCGACCATCTGCCCGACGGCACGGTGATCGACGGCGAACTGGTGGCCTGGGGCGGCGACGGCCCGCTGCCCTTCGCCACGCTGCAACGCCGGATCGGGCGCAAGACGGTGCCGAAGGCGCTTCTGCGCGAGGCGCCCGCCCGGCTTCTGGCCTATGACCTGATCGAGGACGGTGGCGAAGACCTGCGCGCCCTGCCCTTCGACGCCCGCCGCGCGCGGCTGGCCGCGCTGGTCGCGGCGCTGCCGCCCGGCCTGCCGGTCGGGGTGCCGCCGCTGCTGGATTTCGCCGACTGGCCCGCGCTGGCGGCGCTGCGCGACACCGCGCGCGACCGCGGCGCCGAGGGGCTGATGCTGAAATCCGCCGCCGCGCCCTATGTCGCGGGCCGGAAGAAAACCGGCGGCTGGTGGAAATGGAAGCTCGACCCGATGACGATCGACGCGGTGATGATCTACGCGCAGGCCGGGCACGGGCGGCGCGCGAACCTTTTCACCGATTTCACCTTCGCGCTGCGCCACGGCGACGATCTGGTGCCGTTCACCAAGGCCTATTCCGGCCTCACGGACGCCGAGTTCCGCGAGATCAGCGCCTGGGTGCGCAAGAACACGCTGGAACGCTTCGGCCCGGTGCGCCGGGTGCCGCCGGACCTGGTGTTCGAGATCGGCTTCGAAGGCGTGCAGGAAAGCCCGCGGCACAAGTCGGGCCTGGCCCTGCGGTTTCCCCGGATGCTGCGCTGGCGGCGCGACAAGCCTGCGGCCGAGATCGACACACTGGACAGCCTGCGCGCGCTTCTGCCTTGAACGCACCGGCCCGCGCCCCCTATCTCTGACCCCGACACACAGGAAAGGACGCCCCATGCCGATCACCCTGCCCCGCCCCGTCTTCGATGCCGATGCCACCGCGGGGGGCCTGGGCGACCTGCCCGAATGGGATCTGACCGATCTTTACGCCGCGCCCGACGCGCCCGAGATTGGCCGCGACATGGACTGGCTGGAGACCGAATGCGCCGCCTTCGCGCGGGATTACGAGGGCAGGCTGGCCACGCTCGACGCCGCCGCGATGCTCGATTGCGTGCGCCGCTACGAGAGGATCGAGGCCACGGCCGGGCGGATCATGTCCTATGCCGGCCTGCGCTATTACCAGAACACGACCGACGCCCAGCGCGGCAAGTTCATCGCCGATTGCCAGGACAGGATCACCGCCTTCACCACGCCGCTGGTGTTCTTCAGCCTCGAATTCAACCGGATCGAGGATGGCGCCTACGCGGCGCTCTTCGCCGATCCGGGGCTCGTGCGCTACAGGCCCGTCTTCGACCGGATGCGGGCGATGAAGCCCTTCCAGCTGTCGGACGAGCTGGAACGCTTCCTGCACGATCAGTCCACCGTCGGCGCGGCGGCGTGGAACCGGCTCTTCGACGAGACGATGGCGGGGCTGGAATTCCGTGTCGCGGGCGAGGACGGGCCGAAGAACCTCGAAGCCACGCTGGACCTTCTGTCCGATCCCGACCGGGCGCGGCGCGAGGCCGGCGCGCGGGCGCTGGCCGAGGTCTTCGGCGCCAACGTCAAGCTGTTCGCGCGGGTCCACAACACGCTGGCCAAGGAAAAGGAGATCGAGGATCGCTGGCGCAAGCTGCCCACGCCGCAGCATGCCCGCCACCTTGCCAACCATGTCGAGCCGGAGGTGGTGCAGGCGCTGCGCGATGCCGTCGTCGCCGCCTATCCGAAGCTGTCGCACCGCTACTACGCGCTCAAGGCGAAGTGGATGGGCCTGGACAAGCTGGAGGTCTGGGACCGAAACGCGCCGCTGCCGCAGGACGAAAAGCGCACCGTCGGCTGGGACGCAGCGCGCGAGATGGTGATGACCGCCTATGGCGAATTCGATCCCCGGATGGCCGACCTGGCCCAGCCGTTCTTCGACAAGGGCTGGATCGATGCTGGCGTGAAGCCCGGCAAGGCGCCCGGCGCCTTCGCCCATCCCACGGTGACCGAGGTGCACCCCTACGTGATGCTCAACTACCTCGGCAAGCCGCGCGACGTGATGACGCTGGCGCACGAACTGGGCCACGGCGTGCACCAGGTGCTGGCGGCGGGGCAGGGCGAGCTTCTGTCGCACACGCCGCTGACGCTGGCCGAAACCGCCAGCGTCTTCGGCGAGATGCTGACCTTCCGGCGGCTGCTGGCGAACGCCGGGTCACCCGCCGAACGCAAGACGCTTCTGGCCGGCAAGGTCGAGGACATGATCAACACCGTCGTCCGGCAGATCGCGTTCTACGATTTCGAATGCAAGCTGCACGCCGCCCGGCGCGATCAGGGTGAACTCACCCCCGAGGATATCGGCGCGCTGTGGATGAGCGTGCAGGGCGAAAGCCTGGGCCCGGCCTTCACCTTCATGGACGGATACGAAAGCTTCTGGTCCTACATCCCGCATTTCGTCCACTCGCCGTTCTACGTCTATGCCTATGCCTTCGGCGACGGGCTGGTGAACGCGCTTTACGCGGTCTACGAGGACGGGCTGCCGGGGTTCCAGGAGAAGTATTTCGAGATGCTGAAGGCCGGCGGCGCCAAGCATCACAAGGAGCTTCTGGCGCCCTTCGGCCTCGACGCGACCGATCCGGCGTTCTGGGACAAGGGGCTGAGCATGATCGCCGGGATGATCGACGAACTGGAGGCGATGGGGTGAGGGGCGGCGCGGCCTAGCCGCGCCCCCACTTGCCCCAGGGAAACGGCTTGTCCTCGCTCGCGCCGGTCTGGAACCGGGCACAGCGCGCCAGCCAGTCGGCCAGATCCTCGCCGAAGCCGGCGATCTGGTCGTTGCGGCGGCCGGTGAACAGGATCCAGCCGAACTGCAGGATCGTGGCCACCCACAGCACCACCTCGGCCAGGGCGAAGAGCAGCGCGAAGATCAGCATCTGAAGCCCCCGGATCCAGGGGGCCTTGCGGGTCACGTCGACGCGGGACATGGGCGCACCTTTCGGGTCAGACCAGCAGCACGCCGTCGAGATGGGAGCCAAGGTCCCTGACCGCAAGATGCACCAGATCCTTGTCGAGATCGGCGGCCAGCGCCGCCTTCGGCGCGCCCTTCAGCCGGGCGCGCAACAGCCCCAGCATCTTCGGATTGGCGGCCATCACCAGCCGGTCGGCCCTCGCCGCCGGCCATTCCTGTTCCAGCGCCTCGATCACCCGGTCGGCGAAGCCGGCACGGTCGTGATCGGCCGGGTCGGTCCCCGGATCGACGCCAAAGCTGACACCGTCGGGCGCGATGCCGCGGGTCTTCTGATCGGCGAAATCGCGCGTCACCTCGGGAAACTGCGAGGCCGACAGCGCCAGAACCTCGGTCAGGCCCTTGCCGACCCCGTCGTTGACGAGAAACCGGGCATCTTCCGCCCCGGCCAGAACCACGAGCGTGCGGATCGGTGTCATCGCGTCCTCCCAAAGCAAACGTCAATGCCGCGAGCCTGCCGCGCCGCCGGCCCGCGCACCTTGACCTGCCTCAACTGACCCGGCCGGGGCCGGTCAGGCCAGCGGGCGCGGGCCCGCCGCGGCGAACACGCGGTCGATCATCGCCTGGGTGCCGCGGGCATCTTCCAGCCGCCAGGGAAAGGCCGCCTCGCCGCGGACCGCGCGGCCGAAGGCCTCCACCTGCAACACGTATTGCCGCGCGCCGGGGAAGCGTTCGATCCGGTCCGGCTCTCCGGGCCGGAACAGGTGGACCTGCGCCTCGCCGAACACCCCGGCGTTGAACGGCGCGGTCAGGCGCAGCACCCCGCCGTCGCCATGGAACGTCATTTCCTGGCGCGGGGCGAGACGGGTGGAGGTCATCGCGGAATAGCTGAACCGGCCACCCGGCCCCTCCATCTCGGCCGTGACCTGCGCGAAGACGTCGACGCCGTTTTCCCATTCGACATCGGCCGACAGGCTGACCGGTTCCGCGCCGGTGACCCAGCGGGCCGAACCGTAGGTATAGACGCCGATATCGGGGATACCGCCGCCCCCGGTCTCCGGCCGGTTGCGGATATTGGCCGGATCGCGGTTGTCGAAGCTGAACGCGCCGTCCACCCGCCGCAACCGGCCCACCGCGCCCTCGGCCACCAGCGCGCGCGCGCGCTGCCACTGCGGGTGATGGACGATCATGTAGGCCTCGGCGCAGGTCAGCCCGGTCTCGTCGCGCCGCGCGATCAGCGGATCGATCTGCCCGGCGCTCAGCGCCACGGGCTTTTCGACCAGCACGTGCTTGCCCGCCGCGAGCGCCCGCATCGCCCAGTCGACATGCATGTGGTTGGGCAGCGGGATGTAGACCGCGTCGATACCCGGATCGGCCAGCAGCGCCTCGTAGCCGTCATGGACCCGCAGATCGGGGCAGAAAGCGGCGAAGCCGGCGGCCTTGGCCGGATCGGCGGTGGCCAGCGCCGCCAGTCGCGCGCCCGCCGCGGCATGGATCGCCGGCCCCATGTGCTCGCGCGCGAATTTCGCGGCACCCAGAATGCCCCAGTTGATCGTCATGGCCGCCCCCCGCGTTGCCGTCCTGCGCCGCTGTCGCGGGCAAGGCTAGGCGCGGGGCGGGGGTAAGGCAACCGGGGCCGGGCGGCCCGGCCTCAGGCCGGGATCGCCATGCCGCGTTCGCGCGCCAGGTCCCGCATCCGGGCCTGCAGCTTTTCGAAGGCGCGCACCTCGATCTGGCGGATTCGCTCGCGGCTGACGTCGTAGCGGCCCGACAGGTCTTCCAGCGTCACCGGTTCCTCGCTCAGCCGGCGCTGCACGAGGATGTCCTTCTCGCGGTCGTTGAGCACGTCCATCGCCGCCATCAGCATCTCGTGCCGGGCCTCGAACTCGTCCTTCTCGGCATAGGCCTCGGCCTGGTCGGCGTCGGTGTCCTCCAGCCAGTCCAGCCACTGGGTCGTGCCGTCGCCGTCCGATCCGACGGTGGCGTTGAGCGAGGCGTCGCCACCCGACAGGCGGCGGTTCATGTCGATCACCTCGTCCTCGGTCACGTTCAGATCGGCGGCGATGCGGGCCACGTTCTCGGGCCTGAGGTCGCCGTCTTCCAGCGCGCCGATCTTCGACTTGGCCTTGCGCAGGTTGAAAAACAGCTTCTTCTGCGCCGAGGTGGTGCCCAGCTTCACCAGGCTCCAGGACCGCAGGATGTATTCCTGGATCGCGGCGCGGATCCACCACATCGCGTAGGTCGCCAGCCGGAAGCCCTTGTCGGGATCGAAGCGCTTGACCGCCTGCATCAGGCCCACGTTCGCCTCGGAAATCACCTCGGCCTGCGGCAGGCCGTAGCCGCGATAGCCCATCGCGATCTTCGCGGCGAGCCGCAGATGGCTGGTCACCAGCTTGTGCGCGGCGCCGGAATCCTGCCGGTCGACCCAGGCCTTCGCCAGCATGAATTCCTCTTCCGGCTCCAGCAGGGGAAACTTGCGGATTTCCTGCAGATAGCGGTTCAGCCCCTGTTCGGGGCTCGGTGCGGGAAGGTTGGTGTAGCTCGCCATCGGCTGTCGGCCTCTCATCCTCTCACGGGACCGGTGAAATTACCTCCGCGCGGTCGCGGATGCAAGGCCGGCCCCTTGCGTCTTGTAACGTCAGATGTGGACGCTTCCGCCGGTTTTCGAGGAAAATGACCGTGCTTTCACGCGCTTGTCAGGTGCATTTCAGCACGGATCCGGGCCGCGCAGGGCGTCGATCAGCGCCGCCATGTCCGCCGGGAGCGGCGCGGAAAACGCCATCCGCGCGCCGGTCGCGGGATGGTCGAAGCCCAGCGTCGCGGCATGCAGCGCCTGCCGCGGGAAGCCCGCCACCGCCGCCGCGCCGGCGGTTCCCAGCGCGCGCGGCGAGGGCTTGCGGCCGCCGCCATAGACCGGATCGCCGACAAGGCCGTGGCCGGCATAGGCCATGTGAACCCGGATCTGGTGGGTGCGGCCGGTTTCCAGCCAGCAATCGACGAGCGCGACCGCGCCGCCGCCGAAGCGTTCGACGACGCGGGCGCGGGTGACGGCATGGCGGCCCCCGTCGAACACCACCTGCTGGCGCTGCCGGTCGGTCCGGTGCCGGGCGATGCCGGTCGCGATCCTGAGGATGCCGCCGGCCTCGAAGCCGCATCCCCTTAGCCCGTTCAGCCGCGGATCGGCGGGATCGGGCGCGCCATGGGCCAGCGCCAGATAGTGGCGGGTGACGCTGTGCGCCTCGAACTGCGCGGCAAGGCCGTGATGCGCGCGGTCGGTCTTGGCCACGACCAGCAGGCCCGAGGTATCCTTGTCGATCCGGTGCACGATGCCGGGGCGGCGATCGCCGCCGATGCCCGACAGGCTGTCGCCGCAATGCGCCAAGAGCGCGTTGACCAGCGTGCCCGCGGGCGTGCCCGGCGCGGGATGCACGACCATGCCCGCGGGCTTGTCGATCACGATGAGGTCGGCATCCTCGTGCACGATCGCCAGCGGGATCGCTTCGGCGGCCATGTCGGTGTCTTCCGGCGGGCCGAGCGCGATCTGCCAGGTCTCGCCCTCCGCCGGCCGGGTCTTGGCCTCGCGCACCGGGCCGTCGGGGCCGCTGACCGCGCCCTCGGCGATCAGCCGGCCAAGCCGGGTGCGCGACAGCTCCGCCTCGGCTGGCACATCGCGCGCCAGCGCCTTATCAAGGCGGTCGGGCGGGTTCGGCCCGATGGTGACGCGAAGGATGCGGGGGGCGGCGATGTCGGACACGGGCGATCCTGAGGGGCCGGGCCTGCCGCCCGACCTGCGGTTCCTGAAGTGGCTGGTGACGGGGCTGGCCGCCACGATGATGGTGGGGCTGATAGCGCTCGTCGCGGTGTTTGTCACCCGCTTCCCCGGCGCCCCGCCGCTGCCCCGCCTGCCCGAGGCGATCAACCTGCCCGACGGGATCGAGCCGGAGGCGGTGACCTTCGGCCGGGGCTGGGTGGCGGTGGTCGCCGGCGACCGGATCGTGGTGTTCGACGCCGACAGCGGGGCGGTGCTGAACGACGTGGCGGTGGCACGCTAGGCCGGGGCCGCAATCGCCCGGCCAGCACCGGCGGGGGATCATCGGGGCCGTTCGCGGCCTACCCCGCCGCCGGTATCCGCCGCACCCACAGCCAGCTCAGCCCCGCCATCGCCGCCGCGGTGGCCAGGCACAGCGGCAGCCCGCCCGCCTGGTAGCTCAGCCCCGACAACAGCGTGCCCAGAAGCCGGCCGGCGGCGTTCGACATGTAGTAGAACCCCACGTCCATCGTCACCCGCTCGGCCTTGGTGAAGGCGAGGATCAGGTAGGAATGGACGGCGGAATTGACCGCGAAGACCGCGCCGAAGACCAGCAGGCCAAGGATCAGCGCCACCGTCAGCCAGGTCTGCGGCCCGCCGGCGGCCCAGGCCAGCGCCGCCAGCACCACCGGGATTGTCGCCAGCCCGGCGACCCAGCGGGTGGCGAGGCCGACGATCTCGGCCTCCGGCCGGCCGGCGGCGCGCAGGATCCTCGGCGCCGAGGCCTGCACCGCGCCATAGCCGATAATCCAGGCCGCCATGAAGCTGCCGACGAGGAAGAAGGCCCAGCGCCGGCCCTCGTCCGTGCCGTCGGAGAAGACCGCGTTGAAATAGATCGGGATGCCGACGACGAACCACACGTCGCGCGCGCCGAACAGGAACATCCGCGCCGCCGACAGCCGGTTGATCCGGGCGTCGCCGGAAAACACCTCGGAGAATTTCGCGCCCTTCTTGCCGGTGGGAAGCCCCGCCGGCATGAACAGAGCAACGGCCAGCAGGATCGTGGCCAGAACCGCCGCCATCGCCCACAGCGCCGGCACGAAACCGACCCCGCCCAGCAGCGCGGCGCCGATGAAGAAGCCCGCGCCCTTGACCGCGTTCTTCGACCCGGTCAGAAGCGCCACCCAGCGAAACAGCCCGCCATCGGCGGTGGGCGCAAGGATCTTGACCGCGCTTTTCGACGACATCTTGGCCAGGTCCTTGGCCACGCCCGACAGCCCCTGCACCGCCATCACGAACACCACCGAGGCCGCGATCGACCAGCCGGGATCGAGCCGGCTGAGCGCGACCAGCGCCACGACCTGAAGGCCGAGCCCGGCATAAAGCGTCGCGGTCAGGCCGAACCGCGCCGCGATCCAGCCCGCCGAGAGGTTGGTGACGATCCCGGCGAATTCATACAGCAGGAACAGCCAGGCCAGTTGCAGCGGCGAGAACCCCAGCGTGTTGAAATGCAACAGCACCAGCATCCGCAAGGCGCCGTCGCTGAGCATGAAGGCCCAGTAGGCCGCCGTCACCGCGACATAGGCGGCAAGGCCGTCGGGCCGCGACGCCTCAGTCATGACGCGCCGGCGACAAGGCGGGCGACATCGGCCAGCCGGCAGGCATAGCCCCATTCGTTGTCGTACCAGGCGTAGATCTTCACCTGCGTGCCGTTCACCACCATCGTCGATGGCGCATCGACGATCGAGGAACGCGGATCGCCGCGATAGTCGCAGGACACCAGCGGCCGCTCCTCGTAGCCCAGGATGCCCTGCAGCGGCCCCTCGGCGGCGGCACGGAAGAGCGCGTTCACCTCCTCCGCCGTCGTCGCCCGCTCGACCTCGAAGACGCAATCGGTCAGCGAGGCGTTCAACAGCGGCACCCGCACCGCGTGGCCGTTCAGCCGGCCCTTGAGTTCGGGGTAGATCAGCGTGATCGCGGTGGCGGACCCGGTGGTCGTCGGGAT
>Ga0180436_10005925_pt1 | contig 10713 bp, 6 predicted proteins | sample SS_ome_2_FD_132434 | JGI IMG/M metagenome (GOLD analysis project Ga0180436, IMG submission 132434) | Hypersaline lake sediment archaeal communities from the Salton Sea, California, USA - SS_3_S_2 metaG | ecosystem: Environmental > Aquatic > Non-marine Saline and Alkaline > Hypersaline > Sediment...
GGGGTCTTGACCGTCACCTTAGGCGTCTGGGGGACCTTGGGCGTCTCGGGCGTCTCGGGGGTCTTGACCGTCACGGTCGGGGCCTTGGGGGTCTCAACCTGGACTGTGTTGTCATTGGTTTCGCAACCGAGCATCGCGACCGACAACAACATCGCCAGACCAACAATCGTTACTGTCCTGAACATGTTACGTCTCCCTAAAAAGAATTAACGATTACGTTCTTGCCGTTTCATACGACGTGAGATTCGATGATACAAACGCCCCGGTCGGCGGGCAATTGCCAATTGCCGCTTTTTTCAAATTGTCGGTTTGGCCCCCCAAAGCGACAATTGCGTTCCTGTTGGCCGGCAAAGTAACCGCAGCGGCGGCGTTGGAGCAGTGTTAAAGGACGCCTGCCTGGTGTCCGAAGCAACTGCAACAGAAGGAGTAAGGAGTCTGTCGACCCGTCGCCGCGTGCTTGATCGAACGAACAACGCCCCCCTGCCGGGCAGCAAAGACGAATTACAGTTCTTTCATTAGCTGCGTGCGCGCTATAATGAAGCATTCGTCGATTCGACCGGAGCGGCAATATGAACATACGCACAAAGCTCATGCTGGCTTTTTTCTGTGTTGCTCTTATCGTAGCGCTGGTTGGATACCACGCCGTCGACGTCACTGAATCGGCCCTGCAGGAGGGAATCGGCCAGCAGTCGGTGATTCGCGCCCGCGAAACGCTCTCCAGAATCGACGCCTCAGTTTTCGTTCGGATCGAACAACTCCGTGCTTACGCCGATCGCCTGGCGACAAACCCCGCCCTGATCGCCTCGAACAGCCGGTTCGAGCAACTCGATGACGCGGCGGAGTACATCGATCATCACGATGCGGCCTGGCGGGCGGCCGAGATGAATCACGTCACCCCCTTCATGGCCTCACTGATCGACAGTCAGCTTTCGCAAAGCATTCGCAACGAGTTGGAGCAGAAGGAGTTTTATCGCTGGCGGCTGGGGTACGAGTTGTTCAGCGAAGTATTCGTGACCAACAGATACGGCGCCAACGTCGCACAGACGCAGAAGACATCGGACTACTACCAGGCCGACGAAGACTGGTGGAGGCGGGCCGAAAGCACCGGCCTGCACGTGGAAGACGTTGAATTTGACAGCAGCGCCGGGGTCTACTCGACCAACATCTGCGTGCGAATCGAAAACATGAGCGGGAAGTTCCTCGGAGTTCTGAAAGCCGTCCTGAACATCGAGGCGACGCTGTCTCCGCTCAAGGAGGCCGGCGAATCCGAGTCGGTCGACTTCACGCTGCTGACCGCCGACGACAGAGTGATATACGCCTCACGGGAGCATTCCATTCTCGAACCGACCGGCGAGGAACTGTCCTCCAACCTGCGGCGCGGCGGACAGGGCGAACAGCCGGATTACTTCATCTCGAAGGGACACGGTCCCGCCGACGGTGAAGGCCTGTACGCACTGGCCCGTTCGACAGGCTTCAAAGACTACAACGGACTGGGATGGGTCCTGGTCGTCGAGCACGACATAAAGGACGTCCTGGCCCCGGTGACGATGATGAGACGAAGGGCGCTGTGTCTCCTGCTGGGCGTTACCACGCTTGCGATAGCCCTGGGCCTGTTCATATCGAGATCAGTCGCCAATCCGCTCAAGAAGCTTGCGACAGCCGCACTGAAGATCGGACACGGCGATCTAGGCGCCCGGGTCGAGACGCGCTCGAAAGACGAGATCGGACAGCTAACCCGAGTCTTCAACGAGATGACCGAGAATCTCCAGACAGCAATGGACAACCTGGAACAGGAGGTCATCGAGAGGCAACAGGTCCAGGCGGCCCTGCTGAGCGAAAAACTGCTTTCCGAAGAGTACATCAACTCCCTGCCCGGGCTGTTCTACGTTTACGACGAGCGAGAACTGGTCAGGTGGAACAAGGAGTTCGAGAAGGTCACCGGATACAGCGCCGAGGAACTCGCCGGGCGATACGGCGACGAATTCTTCGAAGGCGAAGAAAGAAAGCTGATCAGAAAGCGAATGGCGAAAGTCTTCCGCGACGGATTCGCCGACGCCGAAGCAACTATTATCACAAAAGACGGACGCCGAATACCGTACTATCTGACCGGTGCGAGAAAGACCTTCAACGGCAAGGACTATCTCGTCGGCCTCGGCATTGACATAACCGCACGCAAACAGGCCGAAGCCGAAAGACTGAGCCTCCAGAAACAGGTCCAGCACGCCCAGAAGCTCGAGAGCCTCGGCGTCCTGGCCGGCGGGATAGCTCACGACTTCAACAATCTGCTCATGGCGATTCTGGGCAACGCCGACCTTGCGATGGACGAACTGCCGCCCCACGCCCCGGTCCGGGGCAATCTCGACGAGATCGAGAAGGCCGCCAAACGCGCCGCGGAGCTTTCAAGGCAGATGCTCGCCTATTCCGGCAAGGGTAAATTCGTGATCGTTCCGATCGACCTCAACGAGTTCGTCGAGGAAATGGCCCACCTGCTGGACGTATCGATCTCGAAGAAGGCGATACTGAAGTACAACTTCGCCGACAACCTTCCGACATTCGACGGCGATGCGACCCAGATCCGCCAGATCATCATGAACCTGATCACAAACGCCTCGGAAGCCATCGGAAACACCAGCGGGGTCATCGCCCTGTCGACAGGAGCGGTAGACTGCGACAGGGAGTATCTCGACACGGTTGACAAAACGCTGCAGGCCGGGCGCGACGAGCCGCTGAGCGAGGGGATGTACGTCTACCTCGAAGTCGCCGACACCGGATGCGGAATGGATCCCGAGACAATCGAGAAGATATTCGACCCGTTCTTCACGACCAAGTTCACCGGTCGCGGGCTGGGAATGGCCGCCGTGCAGGGGATAGTCCGCGGACACAACGGTGCGATAAACATCTACAGCGAGCCGGGAAAAGGCACTACGTTCAAGATTTTTTTCCCCGCAAGCAAGGGCTCGGCCGCAGTCTCGGATACGGCTGATTCAGCCGACAAATCGGCCCCGGTGTGGACAGGACGGGGGACAGTCCTGATCGCCGACGACGAGGAGACGGTATGCGCCGTCGGCAAGCAGATGCTGGAGAGAATGGGCTTCGACGTCTTGATCGCTGAAAACGGCATGGAGGCGGTCGACGTCTTCAAAGCACACGCCGATGAGATTATCTGCGTCCTGCTCGATTTGACGATGCCGCACATGGACGGCCAGCAGGCTTTCGAGGAGATGCGGCGAATCAGATCGGATGTTGCGGTGATTCTCTGCAGCGGTTATAACGAACAGGACGCGACCCAGCATTTCGCCGGCAAGGGACTGGCCGGGTTCGTGCAAAAGCCGTACAGTATGTCCGCGTTAAGGGAAAAGCTGATCGAGATCCTGCCCGACAATCAGGATGATCGGTCAGCGTGAGATGTTTCACTGCAACCAGGCAAGAAGGACAGTAACATGAAACTCAACAGCATCCGTATCATCATTTTCGCAGCGGCGGTGGTTTTCTCGGCGTCGTTTGCGCTGACCAAGTCGAAAACCCCGGCCGACGGTAAGGTCACCTCCGCGGGCCATCCGGCTGAAGGCGAACTCAAACCGTTCCTCGGCAAGGCGAGCCTCGACATGCAGCAGGTGTTCAAGGGCAATAGATTCCCCAACATCACCGTGGCGGTCGACGGCACGGTCCTGGCGGTCTGGAACGGCGTGAAGGTCAGGCGCAGCGAAGACGGCGGCGCGACCTGGGGGCCGGAAATACTGATCGGCAAGGGTTTCATGGGCGGCGGAGTGACGGTCAACGAGAAGACCGGCGAGATCTTCGCGTTCGTCGAGGAGCGGCATCCGCCGTCACCCATAACGATCTACAGCAGCAAGGACAACGGGAAGACCTGGACCAAGTCAAACGCCACGATCAAGCCCGACTCCAAGGGCAACGCACCCAGCATGCACATGAACGAGCACGGAATCACGCTGCGGCACGGCAAGCACGCCGGACGCATCATACGCCCCTCGCGGTTCTACGCCGGACAAAACAGCCGAAACAAGTGGCCCGAGCACTACACAAACGCCATCTACAGCGACGACGGCGGGAAGACCTGGCTGACAAGCGAGCCGTTCCCCGCAAAAGGCACGGGAGAAGCCACGATCGCCGAACTGTCCAACGGACGAATCTACTACAACTCCCGCAGGCACTGGGCCCAGCCGGGAGCCGATCCGCGCCGCCGATGGACCGCCGAGAGCGACGACGGCGGAGCGACCTGGAAGAGCCTCAGGTACTGCCGCGAACTGCCCGACGGACCGCAGAACACGAACTACGGATGCATGGCCGGTCTGGTCCGACTGCCGGTGGCCGGCAAGGACATCATCCTGTACAGCAACTGCGACTCGCCCGGCGGACGAAATCACATGACCGTATGGGCGAGTTTTGACGGCGGAAGGTCCTGGCCGCTGAAACGCCTGGTATACGAAGGACGCGGGGCGTACTCGTCAATGGACGCCGGTAGACCCGGAACCAAGTCCGAAGGCTGGATTTACCTCAACTTCGAAGGCGGACCCAAGGGCGGATCGACCGTCGCGAAGTTCAACCTGAGCTGGCTGCTGGAAGGCAAGATGATCAACAGGGGCAGATTGCCCGAATGGATCGCCCCCAAGGAAGAAGACCCCAAAGCCAAGAAATAGAAGGAGCGCAGAATGTCATTTACGCTTGAACTCGGCAAAGATGCTCCGGATTTCGACCTGCCCGGCGTCGACGGTAAGAACTACAGCCTCGGGAGTTTCTCCCAGGCCCGCATCCTGATCGTGTTTTTCAGTTGCAACCACTGCCCGTACGTAGTCGGTTCGGAAGACCGCATGAATCTGCTCTACTCGGACTACGCCCCGCGAGGCGTGGAGATGATCGCGATAAACTCAAACGAACAGGCCAATCATCCGACCGATTCGTTTGAGCATATGATCGCACGAGCCGAGGAAAAGGGCTTCCAGTTCGCCTACGTTCGAGACGAATCCCAGGATGTCGCCAAGGCCTACGGAGCCCTGCGAACGCCCCATTACTACGTATTCGACCGGGAGCGTAAACTACGCTACACCGGCAGGATGGACGATAATCCGAGACAGCCCGGAGCTGAGGCGACTCACGAATTGCGGGACGCCCTGGATGAACTGCTGGCCGGTGAGCCGGTGTCGACTCCCGTGACCAATCCGATCGGGTGCAACGTGAAGTGGAAGGATCAGGACGCCCACTGGATGCCGCCGGACGCCTGCGACCTGGTGTGAGATAGACAAATTGGGATTTTTCCGGAGCCCGACTTGAAAATTCGGAACTTGCGACCTATACTATTACAGAAGCAAAAAGATAGCCCGAACCCACCCGGCCCTGTTCCCCCGGGGCTGGGTGTCCTCGAAGAAGACCTGGTCTCCCCCGCCAGGCCTTCTTCTTTTGTACACTTCTGACGCCAGATTCCCCCTGCGATGGAATTATCTCCGGTTGGCTGTAACAACTCGGCGACTTTCGGCGTATTGACGGGTGGATCACTCTGAAGTGAAAGGACGGACACATGTTTCCAAATCGCCAAATGCTCCTGATTCTCCCGATTCTGATCATAGCGAGCGGAGCCTGTTCGGCCGCATCCGCCGCCGATGCTCCGCCGCCGCCCTGCCGGCTGGTTCCCGAAGATGCGGTGATGTCTGTCACCCTCAAGAAACCCAAAGCAGTTCTCGATCTGCTGCTTCGACCTCGATTGATCGAGGCGATAGAGTCCTCGCCGCAGTACAAGACCCAGGCGGCGACGAAGGGATTCAAGGACTTTCGCGGGCTGGTCAAACTCCTTGAGCAGCGTCTGGAGACCGACTGGCGGTCAATCATCCGCAGACTCGTCGGTCGAGGAGTAACCTGGGCGATCGACCCCAGGGGGGACAGCCTGCTGATAGTCGACGCGATCGACGGCGAAGTGCTCAAGGAAACGCACGATCTGCTGCTGTTGGTGATTAACGCCGAGGCGAAGAAGAACGGCGCCGCAGGGGCCGTAACGCCCATAAAATACGCCGGTGCTGCAATCTGGTCCATAGGCCCGAATGCGGCGCATGCCGTCGTCGGAAAACGCCTGATACTGGCCAACTCGATTCCGCGGGTCAAAGCGGCCCTGGACTTGATGACAAAGAAGGACGGCAAGTCCCTGGCCGCCGTCCCGGCCTACCGCAAGGCGATCGGCGATGCGCCCAAAGCGGCTGCTGTCACCGCATACGTCAACAGTGCGGCGCTGAAGCGCATCCCCGCGATAGCCGCTTCGCTGAAAGCCTCGGCCAATCCGCTCCTTGCGCTCCTGACCGGGCCGATAACCCAGGCGCTGGCCGCCTCGACTCACATGAGCATCTCGCTGACGGTGCGCAACGACACGCTCACCATCGACGCAATTTCAAACGGAACTGCTCCGGCGATAGGCCCCTTGCGGTTCGCCGCAGCGAACACTCCGACCGGCGGCGCCGCGGCGAACCTCGTTACGCCCCGCCGAATTGCGGCAATGAGCCTCCACCGCGATCTTCAGGCGTTTTATGCATCCAAGGACAAGCTGTTCGGCGAGCGAACCAGCGGCCTGATATTCTTCGAGAATATGATGGGGATATTCTTCACCGGACGCGACCTGGGCAAGGAAGTCCTAGGACAGACCGCCCCGAAAATACGTCTGGTCGTCGCCGAACAGAAGTACGATCCGTTAGAGGGAGCTCCGTCGGTGCAGTTCCCCGCCGCGGCGCTCGTGCTGGAGATGAAGGACCCCAAGAAGTTCGCCCCAATACTGGAGGAGGCCTGGCAGAAAGCCATCGGGCTGGTGAACTTCACTCGGGGCCAGAAAGCACAACCGGGCCTGGTCATTGACCGTCCGGTCCATCGCAAGACCAAGTACACTGTCGCCGGATTCACAACGCCGGGAGCCGGAGATCCCCAGGACGCCAACGTAAGACTCAACGTGAGGCCGACTCTGGCGATGCCCGGAAACTACGCGATCCTCAGCTCCTCCGAGACCCTGGCCAGGGACATAATGGACGCCCTGGCCAAGGAGTCCGCCGCGGCGCCAAAGCAACTGGCCGGGGTTCACAGCCTCCTGGAGCTAAGCGGGACCCAGCTTGCGTCAATACTGAAAGCCAATTGCAGGAATCTGGTTCGCCGGAACATGGTCGAGAAGGGGCACACGCTCAAGCAGGCCCAAACCGAAGTCGACTCGCTGATAACTCTGGCGAGAACCATGTCGCACATGACATTGAGCGTTGGAGCCGACAAGGCCAGATCGAAAATATCTCTCGAAATCCGCCTGAATCTTCCTTCGGGGAAAACCGGAGAGAAAAAATGAACGAGTCGCACGAAACTCATCCCTGGCGTCGGTACGAACCATCGAAGCGGCGTCCGTGGAATCTGTCGCGGGCGGTGCATCTCTGGCGGCGCGCCGGATTCGGAGCCTCTTTCGATCAGCTCAAGGAGTCCCTGAAGGCTGGTCCGCAGAAGACAGTGGACCTTCTGCTTGAGCCGAAAACCGACGCCGCATCGTTCAATCGAACCTGTGACGAATTCGTACAGGACCTCGATTCGGCGGTTGCGTTGCGGCCGTGGCGACTGAGACGGATGATCCTGACGCCCCACCCTCTGCTGGAGAAGATGACGCTTTTCTGGCAGGGCTTCTTCGCCGTCAGCGCCGACCGCGGGCCGAACGGCCGGCAGATGCGCCGCCACGCGGCGCTATTGCGAAACAACGCACTTGGGAGTTTTCCAAAACTGATCGCCGAAGTATGCACGGATGTCGCCGTACTTCTTGCGATGGAGACCGCAACGTACGGCAAGACTGTCCCGGGCGAAAATTTCGCCCGGCAGTTGCTCGGTCGATACACCGTAGGGGTCGGGAACTTCTCCAAACAAGATTTGCGCCAGAGCGTCCGGGCGATGAGCGGATGGTGCGTGCTTCGCCACAAACGGCGCTATTTCGAAAACCGGCACGTCAGCGGCGCCAAGACAATCCTGGGCAAGACGGGAAACTTCGACTACGACGACGCGGTGAGAATCGCGTCGAAGCATCCGGCAACCGCCGCGAATATCGTTCGGAGACTATACAGGCTGTTCATCAGCGAAACCCAGACGCCCGGACCCGCTCTAATCGCCCCGTTGATTGAAGCCTTCGCCAGGGACTTCAACATCGCCGGCCTGGTCGAAACCATGCTCCGGAGCAATCTGTTTTTCTCTGACGCATCAATCGGGCGGCGGATCAAGAGCCCGGTCGAATTCGCTGTCGGGATTCTCCGGAGCCTTGAGGCCAATGTCCCAACAGCCAGACTCGCCGACGATCTGGCGGCGCTGGGCGAGAATCTCTATCACCCGCCGACGCCCGACGGATGGGCCGGCGGACAATGCTGGATCAATCAGGCGACTGTGACCGCACGATACAACCTCGCAGCGGCCCTGCTGGACGCCGCCGGCCCTTACGGCGGCAAGTGCGACCCGGCCGCTCTGGCCAGACGCCGAGGCCTGACTGGCGCAAACTCCGCGGCGCGGTTCCTGGCTGAAGTTCTCTCGGCCCCGGGAGACACAATCGAGCAATCAATGAAGCTTCTCCCTCCGCGCGGGAAGCTGCATGATCGCCTGCGCAAACTCGCATACGGACTTATCGCCCGGCCGGAGTTCCAACTGGCCTGACGCCTGGAGAATCAACATGCCTCAATCACGCCGCACATTTCTGAAAACGGTCATCGGCAGCCCGGCGATCCTGTCTCTGGGCGGATCCGTGCCGACGTTTCTGACCTGCGCCGCCGGGGCCACCGAGAGCAAGCGGCGCACCGACCGCGTACTTGTGGTAGTCCAGCTATCCGGCGGCAACGACGGCTTGAACACCGTAGTTCCGTACGCAGACGACATCTACGCTCGCAAGCGGCGAACGCTGCGCCTGAGGAGAGCCGACGTCCTGCCGATCAACGAACACCTCGGCCTCCATCCGCAGATGGAGGGTTTCTCGCGTTTGCTTAAGGAAGGACGCCTCGGCGTCGTCCAGGGCGTCGGGTGTCCGGTGGGAGACAGGTCTCATCCCGGAGCCATGAGGAACATGCACACCGCCCGCCCGGGCGAACCCAACAGCCCAACCGGCTGGATCGGACGCGCGATCGACCAGGCCTCAGGCCTCGACGGCGTCTCGGCCAACGGCGTTTTTGTCGGCCCCATCAACGCCCCGCCGGCCATGAACCCCGGGCGTTCGACGGCGGTTTCAATTCGCTCGGCGAATCAATTAACGCTTCGAAAGCCGAATCGCATAAGCAAGTCCGGAGCCGAAGGGAATCCGCTGCTGGCCCACGTCCGGGCCGCAAGCAATGCGGCTTGTGCGGCCGATCGCATAGTCAGGGCGGTGCTCGCCGATGCCGGCTCGGACCTCGGGTATCCGCGGCGCGGGCTCGGTCCGCAGTTGAAGACTATCGCCGAACTGATTGAGGCCGACATCGGGGTGAGGATATTCATGACCGAACTCGGCGGCGGCGGGATCGGCGGTTTCGACAATCACGCCATCCAGCGAGACAATCACGCGGCGCTGCTGGCGAACCTCTCGCAGTCCCTGGCCGCATTCGCTTCGGATCTGGCCCGGAGAAAGCAGCTCGATCGCACGGCGCTTATGACCTTCTCTGAGTTCGGACGCACGCTTACCGAAAACGGGCGAAAAGGCACGGGACACGGAAACGCAGCGCCCATGTTCATAGTGGGCGGCAAGGTGCGATCCGGCCTGATCGGAAAACACCCGGCGCTGGATGACCTGGACAACGACGCGCCGAAACACCACACCGACTTCAGACGAGTCTATGCGACGATGCTGAGCAGTTGGCTCGGGCTCGACAGCAAATCCGTACTTGGGCCGGAATTCAAACCTATGGATCTGCTGACTGTCTGACCTCTCACTTGTCGGCGGTTTTCAACTCGGCGATTTCGTCTCGGAGACGCGCGGCGCGTTCGAATTCGAGATCTTCGGCCGCCTGGAGCATCTCTCGCTCCAACTCGTTGATGAGTTCGACTCGATCGTATTCATTTTCGGTCGCGTGGATCGCCTCGCGGGCGATCTGCCTGGCGTGGGCCTCCTCAGTCAGCGTCACCGAGATCGCCTTCTTGATCGTCTCGGGCGTTATGTTGTGTTCGACGTTGTAGGCCTCCTGCACAACGCGCCTGCGTTCGGTCTCGTCGAGCGCCTTCCGCATCGCCTCGCTCACCCGGTCTCCGTAGAGCAGGACGCGCGCGTTTACATTTCTGGCGCAGCGACCGATAGTCTGGATCAGGCTGGTCGCCGATCGCAGGAAGCCCTGCTTGTCGGCGTCGAGAATCGCCACCAGCGACACTTCCGGCAGGTCAAGCCCCTCACGCAGCAGGTTCACTCCGACCAGCACGTCGAACGATCCGGCGCGCAGATCCCGGAGGATCTCGACGCGATCGATTGTGCTGACCTCGCTGTGCAGGTAGCAGCACTTGAAGCCCTCGGCCTTTATGTACTCGCTGAGATCTTCGGCCAGGCGCTTGGTCAGCGTGGTTATCAGCGTGCGTTCGCCGGCTTCGACGCGGGCGGCGATCTCCGTAAGCAAATCGGCGACCTGGCCGCTCGCCGGACGCACTTCGACCTGCGGATCGACCAGCCCGGTCGGTCGGATCACCTGCTCGACGACCTCGCCGCCGCACAACTCCAGCTCGTAATCCGCCGGAGTCGCCGAGACGAACATAACCCCGTCCCAC
>Ga0180436_10005927_pt1 | contig 10712 bp, 10 predicted proteins | sample SS_ome_2_FD_132434 | JGI IMG/M metagenome (GOLD analysis project Ga0180436, IMG submission 132434) | Hypersaline lake sediment archaeal communities from the Salton Sea, California, USA - SS_3_S_2 metaG | ecosystem: Environmental > Aquatic > Non-marine Saline and Alkaline > Hypersaline >...
ACTGAGGAACAGCGACTCCACCTCCGGGAGCAGCTCCTGAAAGAACTGCTGCTGCTAAGTCAGCCGTAGCTGCAGAAACTCCCTGAGGCTTGTACCTAACGAGTTCAGTGATGTCCATCGCAGACTGTTTCTCGCTGACAGTACGAAGGACAGACTGACGAAATCGCATATCGGTAGAGTAATTGAGCTTATCGACAAGAGCTTCTAAAACTCTAAGGAAGAGACGACCGATATTCGCCTTCCCTGTGTTCTTGATCGTGGGAATGAAATGAGTAATGAAACGATCGACCTCGTCGTCGATGACTTCGATGTCACGTCTCGTATATGAGAGTCGCTGAAGCTGATTTGTCAGACGCACTGCCATTTATCTCTAGCCTCCAATCGGGCGAGGTATCGTCAGCCTAACAGCTCCCGACTTATTATTGACAATGATGCGATAAGGGATGATCGCGATTATCTTAAGCTCGTCGGCTGACTCTTCGATCGTAAACTCCTTATCAAGAACAACTCGAGGCTCAAGTCTACTCACAGCCATTCTGATCGAAGTATCAAGCGATAGCTTGGACCCTGCATCAAGAGGATCAAACACAGTCAGGACAGCAGTGCTACCCATGTCAGGAAATAAAGGTAGAGTTCCTTGAGGAAGAAAGGTGATCAAGTTCAGCGCCTGCTCGACGACCTCTTCGTCCTCATCAGTGGCGAGATTACACTCAGAATCGAACCTCAGAGGGAACGAAATGTCTCGAGCAAACGTAGAATCATCAAGTGCCACTTCTACACACCTACCTGTTAGTGTCGGCTTCCTCTACGGCCGTGTAGCAGCCCGTTTGATGGGGCGGACACCGGTAAGGGGCCTCGGCCGATCAGCCGCTACAGCCCCGTACAGCGCCCTGTACGGCCGTTCTAGACGCCCACCGCGGTCACACCGGGCTCCCGTCTGCGCAGCTAAGCCAACTCGTTCCATCGGACCAAGCTGCGACTTTCAAGTCGCTAACGTATATCATACATCCTTCATAGGAGCTCGCTGAAGGAAGAGAAGCTGACGAGTACGGAGGGAGTCTCGTAGGATACACTGAGGTACCATTCTTCGATAGTCTCACCATCGCGAGCGCAATAGCCTCCACGAAGTGAGCTCCTGTAAGCTGTCCAGGAGGAGCATACTCTCCTGGGTCGCAGATCGCCTCAACTACTTCTGTGACTCCGACTACTGCTCCGTTCTCGAAGATCTCGATCATCTCATCGAGAGCTGCTTGTGAACGATCAGCGTCGTCTTGTTCAACCGAGAGAGCCATCACACCGTCTTCGATATGAGTGAAAGGTAAGTAGCAGAGGCAGCCTCGAATGCCGTCAGCGCTACAGAAGAAGCTTGCCCTGCGACATTCCCTGCTGTCCCTGCTGCCGTGACTAAAGGAGCAGCTGCTGTCGCAGCAGCAGCGATGGCGTTACCAGCAGGAGGAATGAGAAGAAGCTTTCCTGATACCGCCATCACGCCAAGGTACGTAGTGAGAGCAGCAGACATAGCCTGGATAGACGCCCCTAGGGCTGCGATCTGTGTAGCCAGTGTAGTATTGAGAGTCGCCTCGCTCGTGCGATACGTAGTTCCTTTGATGAGAGCATCGACAGCAGAAAGCGACCCTAGCTTCACTGAAGGTGATGTGAGAATAATCTCTCCTACAGGCGCTTTCAAGTCAGCGTTCCCTAGAAGCGTTTGCATCAGCAAAGCTCCTGCGTCAGTCGAGAGCTCTGCGCTTCCTGCAGTTGTCTTAGCTAAGAGATTTCCAAGCGTCGTTGAAAGCTCCGCGTCCCCAGCATCCGTGTGCGTAAGCAAGTTACCGAGCGTTGTAGAGAGCTCAGCATCACCCGAGTCCGTATGCGCTGTAAGATCTCCGAGGACAGTGAGGATATCAATGTCACCTTGAGGAGTATCGATTTTGATACTCTTGACAGCGTGAGCTTGAAACGCAAGCTCCTGATTTGCATCGAGAGTGATACGATTCCCAGCCTTGTCCGTAATCTCAACTTTCTCTTCCCCAGTCTTCGATAGGAGGTACAGCTTTTGGAGAGATGTCCCTAATCTATCCTGACTCGTGATCTGAACGCTTTCCTCGCCTTCTTTACCGTCGATCAGGATCTCTTGTCCTGCAACGTCTTTGATACGAACGTACCCTCTCTGGTCAACTAAGTCCGACTGAGGGAGCTGGTCGTCTTTGAGTGCTGACTTTGTCCCTCGCTGAGCAGCGTTGTTAGCATTCGCAGCCGAGGTCACAGGACAGCTCATCTCGATGATCTGACCTGACCTATCTATGATCTGAAGAAACTCAGCTTCGTCCTTATCCTCTACAAGAATCGTGTGTCCCTTGAAGCTCTTACTCCAGACAGCACGAGTAGGATGATCACCTTCAGCATCTTCGAAGATATCTTTAGGGTTCTCATTCTCTAGTGGAGGACTCCATGGTCTTTCTTGTCCAGAAGGATCCTGTCCACCTACCGTATGAAACTCGTAAGGATTAAGGTCGTCACGAGCAGGAGAGCTGCCGCGACGACCTCCGACCACGACAGGGTAGTCTGAGTTACCTTGCTCGAACATGACCCAGACAGTCGATCCAACAGGATAGAGCCTCCCTCCACTACCGTAGTCAGGGCCACCTCCACCAAAGTCAATGACCTCAGCCCAAGGGAGACCTTCAGTCGCGACTTGAGAGTCATCTCCGTGGAGAGAGAAGATTCTGACTTTGATCCTTCCTATCTGTCGTGGGTCATCAGCACTTTCCACGCGAGCAGGCCAAAGCCCTTGCTGCCATGGCGAGGCAGCACGAGCGAGTTCATCCAAAGCAGCAGCGAACTTTGTCATAAGGTTAGGAACTTTCGAGGCAGCTTAGCCTTGTTACGCATCAGCTGACAAGTGATCGTGTACGACGATCCTATCGTATGCACTGCCTCGCGAATCTGGTACTCCCCACTGCTCCAATGCTTCTCAAAGTTCCCGAAGAAATTTGTCTTCTTTGGAAGGAGTACCGAGATCTTTGCGATATCGTCTGCCTCTGTATCGACTGTTGTAGGGAGTCCTACAAGCGTGAGAGTCGCCGTGTATGAAGCTTGGTCTAGATGTTTCCACAAGCTGACTGCTCTCGCTTCTGCTTCCCCAGGAACCTTCTCTTGAGCGTTGAAGTAGCCTCCCGCTTTCGAGACGTCCTCCTTGGGCTTACCTTCTTCCTTGTTAGAAGCCTCTGTCGCAGGATCTCCTTCGCCTATATCGTCAGAGGTGTCAATTGTCTCTCGGTTAATCGCCTTCGTGAGATACAGCTTAGAGACAGGATCAAACTGTCTCATCACAAGATTCTTATTCGCGATGTTAGCGAGAAGCCTTCCACTGAAGTTAGGTCTGAACTCCAAGACAGTATCAGTCTCTCCAGCAAGGTAGGTGAACTCGTGAGTCTTCCTCTGAAGCGAGAAGTGCCCTCGAGAATGAAAGTGTAGCGTAGGCTTTCTATTGAGCTTTCTCCCTCCAAGAACAAACCACTCCCACTCTGCCTTCCCTCCTCCTGCGAGCTCTGACAGGTAGTCGAGAAAACTTGAAAGAGACTTCCCGTTCGTACGCCATGTACGAGGACCAGGACCTTCTGCCAAATCCGCAGGAAGATTTCTATTGATCTCCTCAGGAGTGTCCTCAACCACGTGATCTAGATCGAGCTCCGCTGCGATTGTCCTAACTACGTCAGATATCTTGCCTGAGTACGTACGAGTCGATACGTCCACAGGCATGTTGCTATTCTTGACTAAGAAGGTACCTGTGATCTCCATACCTCTTTGCGTAGGGTTAGGAGAGTAGCTCACGAGCACAGCCTGAATCCAGTTGCTCGATACCTGCTGAAACTGATCGAGGTAGCCATGACGAAAGAACAGAGGCTCCTGATTGCGATCCGAGTTGATGAACAGGTTCTCGATCTCTTCGTAAGTAGGGTCAACCAGCGACACCTCGACAGTACTCAAACCGATCTTCGATGTATATCGATACTCGATCAAGTACTCAGGAGGTATCGTCGTGATGGGAGTCCCGAACGGAGGAGGACCTACCTGAAGCTGAACGTAAGGATGAAGTGCCTTCATGAGAGAATAGAGGCAGCCACCTTCGAGAACGGAGGAAACTTAAGCTTGAGTTGAGAGGTCACATCCTCGAAGGGATCAATGACATTGTTGACGTACGCGAGGACCCACCATAGAGAACTTGTGCGATAGACACGAAGAGAGACTAGATCGAGTCTTCCTTCCTCTCCTGGCTGAACCTCTGTGACTAAGAAATCTCCTTCGTCCTCGAGAACAACTGGCTCCCAAGTTTCAGGTTCGATACGCTCTCCGATACCCTCGATGTCTCGCTTGAAGTACTTCGTGTCTTTGTACCTCGAGGAGGGAGGATAAGGATCGTTGTTATCGACCTCGACTGCTTGTTTCTTGATCGCCATTACGACTGAAAGTCCTGTCCCCAAGGCAGCGACTTCCGTATGTCCGCAAAGCCATGAGGTTTCTCGTCACTACTGATCACAGGTCTACCATGAAACGAAAACGTCGCATCGATCTGATGAGGGAAGCCTGTGAACATATCGAAAGGTTCAACGTAAGTGAAACTCAAGTTTCTGATAGTGCCTATCGCATCGAACATTCTGAGGATGCTGATGCGAACAGGGTGAGGAGGATTAACAACACCTGCGTGAGCTCCAGGAACTGCTCCGTAGTCAGGCATCGTTAGAGACTCAAGAAAGTTCTCTTGGACCTTGACAGAAAGAGGAGTCAGAGTATCCCCCATGTTCAAGTTTGAGGTCAGGTGAAGAGTTATCTGCCAGACCTGCAAGCCAGTGTTACTGTAAAAGACGTGAGGCTCAGATCTGCCTCTGACCATTACATCGTCGTAGTTAGCATCACGAGTCTTCTGAGGAGGATCCCAGCTAGGAATCATCAAGAACTGATTCGTGACTGTATCGAGTACAACGCACTGTAGAAAGTTAGGCATCAGCCTCCCAGAGCATACGCTGTTTTCAGCTCAGTAGGAGTTGCTTTCATAGATCTCGCTTTAAGAACGTCTCGAGTCTCCTCAAGGATCAAGTTCTGTCGCTGAAGCAGCCTCTCCTGCTCAGGAGAGTTTGTCTGCATCTTAGACGGGAACGCGAGTCCTCCTTGCGATGTGACTTCGAAGCCTGCTCCTGCTCCTCCTGTCGCGACAGCTTCTCTCACTTGACCAGCAGCCCTCTCAACAACACGACGCTCACGCTCTCGAGCCTCGATCCTCTTCCCAGCAGCCTCTCCTGCTTTCTCCAGAGCGACGACCATGTCATCAGGTAGAGCCATTTTGATCTTAGGAACGATGTCCTCGCCAATCCAACGAATGAGTTCATCAAGCTTCGACATAACGAACTCAGAAGCGATTTCGAAAGGAAGAGTGATCACAGCAGCGAGGGTACTCCAGACTCTCTTCTCCCACTCGATGATAGCGTTCGTTCCTCGCTTGATTTTGTTCCATGCAGTCTCGAGCATCTTGAGCTGATAACCCCAAACCGAGTCAGCAGCTTCGTTTGCTCCCTCCCATGCTCCTGCTGCGTACTTAGGTATATTCTCGTAGAACGAGTAAAGCTTCTCATCAGCCCTATCTAGCGTACGCTGAAGATCAGTCCCTAGCGCACGATCGACTATCCTTACGATTCCTCCAATGAAGACATCGTGGGCGAGTTTCCGCATCCCCATGAAAGAGCGCTTAAAGTAAGAGCCTGCGTCTCGAATGTCGCCTTCGAAGAGCTTTCTAAATCCTTCGATCGAGTCAGATGATATTGACGCGAAGTGACCAACGTTCTTACCGCCCTCCTCGAAGACTCCACCGATCACACTTCCCAGCCACTTCACAGCTTTGATCCCAGTTCCAATACTCTCCTCGGTCGTACGGAACCACTTCTCCCACTCCCCAGATCTCATGAACTTCGTGAACTTAAGGAACATAGGTTCGATGTACTTTTCGAGGAGACGAGTGATCATATCAGCGAGAGGTCCGCCGATACGGATGAGCATGTTCTCCCACATCCGCTGGAACTTCCTCATGACAGCATCGAGCTTGGCTTGCCTCTTGGCTGCCTTCTCAGCGAGTGCTCCTTCTTCCTTGGCAGCAGCGGCAGCCGCAGCAGCACGCTGCTCAAACGTCTTATCGCTCTCACGACCAAAGCGACGAAGTTTCTCAAGATCGACAAACCCAAGACCCATGCTCTCTTCGAGCTCTCGACCCCACATACGAAGCTGGGCATCGTCGAGCCCTGATGCAGACTTTGCGATTTCATCGAAGAGCTTCGCAGGATTGGTCTTGATGAGCTCTTCGATACCTTCAGCTGGAAGTCCTGTAAAGTTAGCGAGAGTACCAAGAGCCTGCTGTCCAGACTCTGAAGTCCAGTCGAGCATATCCGCAAACTTGGAAGTTGCTTGCGCAGCATCGATTCCGAGATCGCTGAGAGCTCCAGCCAAGCCCATAAAGTTGACAGTGAGATCCTCGCGAGCCTTCGCTGATGAATCCCCAAGAGCAGCAAACAGAGGCTCGAGATTCTTGTTGAGCCCTATCAAGTCATCAGCAGTCAGCCTCGACACATCAGCGATGTGCTTGATAGCAGCGCCAATGTTACGAATACGCATCGCAGGAATTCGGTTGATACGGATCAACTGATCGGCGAACTCAGCTGCATTGTCGAGGGACGTCCCTGTCGCCCCAGCGAGGTCTACTGTCGTCTTTGCCAACTCTTTCAAGCTGATCCCGACTTTCTCCACAACGCCAGGAACGTGTCCGAGTTCAAGGAGCTTCTTCGTAAGCTGGAAGGCTTCCTCGCGTGTGATCCCTGCACGATCTGTGATCGCTCCTACCGCTGCCGATACCTCCCGTGCCTGCTGAGCATTCATTGCGAATGCTTCATTGAGCTTCGCCATCTCACGGCGAAACTTCATAGCCTCTTCAACTGCACGCTTGAAGAAGTTCACTACTCCAAGAATGATTGCGCCGACGCTTACAGCCCCTAGGAACTTGATGAAGTTGCTCCAAGAGAGTCCGAGGTCATCCAAGCTGAGAATGTTGCTACGAAGTGCATCGTCCATATCCTGGAACTTGGACGAAGACTTCTCCTGCTGACGAGCCGATTCTTCCGCAGCATCCTCTGCGCCTTCAAACGCAGTACTCTGCTCGTCAAGCGACCCAGAAATCGACCGAGAAGATTTATCGATCGACTGGCTCATATGCAAATAGGCTTTCTCGACGTCGTTGAGGGACTCAACACCCTCAGCTTGGACGCCAAACGCAAAGCCTAGTTGTTTTGGATCATCAGCCATCAGATCATTATCTTCCCGGTTTTCTTATCGCGGAAGAACTCGCAGTACTCCTTATAGAAGTACTCTCGCTCAAAGCTAGGCATAGCCTCAACGTCCTGAAACGTCAGGCCTTTCATCATCAAAAGCTTCTGCTGCTCTAAGATAGTCAGGAGCCTTGGGACTACGTCGGCGAGGACGAAAAAACTCGACATCGAACGGTAGGACAAAGGGCCCGTTCGCATACCCGCAGGAGCTACACTCAGGTTCGAGATTCATGTCAGGACCAACATTGTACTCAGCGATTGCATCGCGAACAGCAATCGTATCCATACCCTTCAAAGCTTCCATGTAGACCATGGCTTCTTTGATCGTAGGGATCTCACCGTTGATCGTCGAGACACGACGAGCGAGCCTGAAGACATGCTCTGCTCCTCGAGCCGCCGAGTTTCCTCCGGGACCTTTAGCCTTCGAAGTCAGAGACTTCCCATACCTACTAACGTTCTCCTCATCCTTCCCAGTGAGGAGACGAAGCTCAAGAACATCCTTCTTGATAGGAAGCTCAACTCGGAAAGGGTACTCCCCACTCTCATCCGCGTAGTTGATCGGAATCTCATCGAGGTTAACCTCGACATAGACCTTCGCCCCACAATCCGAACACCGGAAAGGATAGCTGTACATCTCTCCGTAAGAGACGACGCGAAGTTGTAGGAGGAGAAAGAGGCGGTCTCCGAGAATGAGCTTCTCGTGAGGGACAGGAGAATGCACGCAGGAGTTGAAGATTTTGTCGACCAGCCGAGAGGCGCCTGCTTTGGCAGAGGCGAATAGCTTCTCTTCTCTAGTCCCCATAGGCTCGACAGTTACGACCCCATGAGGAATTTGACCGTCGTAGAACAGTCCCCTAGATGGAAGCACCACCTCCTTGAGATACTCTTCGGACATACCTGACTCCTTGACTTGTCGGTTTGACTATCATTGTTGACTGATTGGTTTGGCTACAGGTTCCACTTTGCTTTGTCATAGGTCAACGTGACCTCGATAAGAACCTGCTCGTCGGCGGTATTGTCGAGTGTACCGCCATTGACTGAAGAAGGCCACACGCCAGTGATCTCGCACTTGCGCTCCAGCGTCCCATCGGGAGCCATGATGATGATCTCTGCCTTCTTCTTGTAGGCTGACGGAACTCCGACGTTCCCTGTGTCGGGGTCGTAGACACTTCGGCGCCAGTCCATGATGGCCTTCCGAGTACCACGATCGACCCAGTCCTTCACGACCAGAGGGATATCCTCAAAGGTGACCTTCCCTGCAGCCTTCCGAGTCTCATTCCCGTACGGGATCTCGACGATGTTACTCGTCTCCGTAGGAAGAGCAGCTGAGTGCAAAGAAAGGACGATCAGATCCTTCGCGTCCCCGTCCAGGCCAGCGATCTCAAGCATCCACTGGTTCTGGTGTTGAGGTGCAAAGTCCCCTTCCTGGTTTGCGATGTGTCTTGAATCCTGGGGAACCGGCATCGGTTACTCCTATTGACTGTCTTGTTGACGTCCTAGCTACGCAGCGAGCAGCTCGCTGAAGTCTGCTGTCTGCGCAGTCAGGATGAACTGCAGCTCGATGACCTCTGCGGTCGTGGTCGGCTTGACGAAGATCTTGCCGATCAGCTTGTTCTGCTCTCGAATCGCAGGAGGTGACGTGGTGTCGTCGACAACCACGAGGAACTCGTTGATCCCTCTCTCGCCTTCGACGTACTCGAGAATCGGAGTGATGAGTCGAACGATCTCACGATCTGTCGCATTGTCGTTCGGCTCGAACACCATGTACTTGGAAGCATCGAGGATCGCTCTCTCGATGTAGAGCATCATCCGGCGAACGTTGACTCTGTTGAGAGCCGAGCTCGCACGCAGGCAAGTCTTCTGCCCGTAGACGTGAATGCCTTCCTTGATGAACTTGACGATCGGGTTGACATTCGCACCGACCTGCATCGCGTTTCGCTCACCCTGATCCGGGGAGTAGCGAATGTCGCTGCCTCCACGAACCTTCCCTCGCTTGAGGCCAGCAGGAGCGAACCAGAGCTGAGTCTGATTGTCGCTGTAGCCCCACACCGAGACTGCATGCCCTGACGGAGCAGTCCAACGATCTACATCGTGGTACGGATCGTAGATCTTGACCCATGGCCAGTACAGAGCAGCGTAGGAGGTGTTGATCGAACTCGTCCGCCCAAACCCACCAGTACCGTTGTGCCAGTCGATGACATCCTGCACCGAACCGACAGTCGGATAGTCTGGAGGATCCAAGATCGTCATGCAGTCGCCGCGAGTCAGCTCGCACATGTTGACGAGCGCATCGCCGATGTTCTGCGATGAGTACCCAGGGACCAAGAGGACGTCGACTTCGACTTCCTCGATGTTCTTGAAAAGCTGAAGGCCTGCAGATCCTGTCCCGATGAAGTCAGAGTCGACGAGACCTGTGGTGCCGTTGTCTCCACCATTGACGGTCGCAGTGTACTCGACAGCAGGTCCGAGACGACCAGTCACGACATCTGCAGTGAACAGCGAGGAGCTATCAGCCATCTCCGTTTCGAGAGTTGCAGACGTGAGGTTGTAGATCTTCTCGTTGAGGTACCCGCCACTGTCGTAGATCTCAAGATCGAACTGGGTAGTATCGACCGATGACACGACAGTCTTGAGCGAAGCGCCGTCAGCCCACTCACCTTCAGACTCGGGAGTGAAGTAGGCGATCCCAGGAACCACACGATAGTTCAATCCAGTCAGCGAGCCAGTAGCCCACGCACCGACATTGACCTCGAGAGTGGTATCCTCAGAACCAGTCTTCAGACCAGTGATGACGTAGGTCCCGTTGTCCCCAGTATCAGTGGCGTCCTCGATGATGAGGAGATCACCAGCCTTGACGTTGTGATCCTGGAACTTCGCGAGAGCTGATGTGAACTCGCCGTCGGTCGACGTGTCGCCGTCAGCCAGGTCAGGATGGTTCGCACCGTAGACAGCGAAGGTCAACCCAGTCAGACTCCCTGAAGGGAAATCCCTGTTGACGATCAAGGTCGTAGCGGAAGGGACAGATTGAACAACGTAGAAACCGTTGTCCTCAGTGTCACCGGTGTCGTTGATGTAAACGACATCCCCTGCCTGCACACCATCAACGATGAATGCAGCGCTTGCGCTGGTCAGTGTCCTCGTTGAAGGCACAGAGGTCGCACCGTCAGTGGCCTCGAAACGCTTGCAAGTCCAGATCGTGAAGTCCAACGTAGCAAGACTGCCTGTTGGCCAGTCACGATCGACAGTGACCTGAGTCTCGCTGTCGACAGAGACGATCCCGTAGAACCCGTCGTCCGCTGTACCGTCAGCAATCTCGAGGATGTCACCTGCGACAACGCCTGCAGT
>Ga0180436_10005928_pt1 | contig 10712 bp, 12 predicted proteins | sample SS_ome_2_FD_132434 | JGI IMG/M metagenome (GOLD analysis project Ga0180436, IMG submission 132434) | Hypersaline lake sediment archaeal communities from the Salton Sea, California, USA - SS_3_S_2 metaG | ecosystem: Environmental > Aquatic > Non-marine Saline and Alkaline > Hypersaline >...
AGGCGCACAAGGAGGGCCGCATCCGCTTTACATCGCTCAACCCCTGGCCGGGCGAGCTGATCTGCGCTGAGGGTCGCTTCTCAGATGCTGCGGCAGAAGAGGATTCACCACGGAGACACGGAGAGCACGGAGGGCAAGAAACAACAAATGAACAAAGGGCGGGGATCTTCATCGGCCCCGAGTTCGGCACCGTCTCGCGACCCGATCTGGTCCAGGCCGCCCGCGAGGCCGCCGATGCCGGCTTCGATCTGCTCATTGCCTGCGCCTTCAGCTATGACGCGCATTCGGCTGACCTGACCAAGCTCGGACGGGTGCCGATCCTGAAGGCACGCATGAACGCCGACCTGCACATGGCCACCGAGCTGGCGGACACGGGTAAGGGCAATCTGTTCGTGATCTTCGGCGATCCGGATATCGACATCCTGCCGGTTGGAGAAGGCGAGGGTAGCGACCTGCTGCAGGTGCGCATCAACGGCGTTGACGTCTTCCATCCGCAGAGCGGCGAGGTGCGCTCCGATGGCCCCGACGGCATCGCCTGCTGGTTCATCGATACCGACTACAACGAGGAGAGCTTCTTCGTCCGCCACGCCTACTTCCTCGGCGCCAACGACCCCTACAAAGCGCTCAAGACCACGCTGCGTGCCGAGATTGACGAAGACGCCTGGGCTAGCCTCCACAGTGATCTCTCCCGACCGTTTCCGAAGCCCACCTCAGGGCGCATCGCAGTCAAGGTTATCAATCATCTGGGTGATGAGGTGATGAAGGTGTTTCGGGTGTGAGCGGCTGGCTGCTTACCGAAAAATGCGTGACAACGGAGGACAGTTTCTTGACAATGTCGCAGCTTGACACCATAGGTAGTGTCAGATGAAGGCGGTGGCTTCACAGGTCCAGTGCGTGCTCGACGAGCTAGATTCGGTCGGAGCTAACCTCCGCTGTAACGATCTGATCAGCAAGCTCCGCTCCCTTGGCTTCAAGGTTCGTGACGGAAAGAAGCAAGGCCATAAGGTGTTGACGCACCCCGGTGTCCCCTCCTTTACAACGTCGAGTTTCACCTGCGGCCACGGCAAGAATCCGGAGATCAAGCCGGCTTACGTGCGAAAGGTTGCGGGTGTGCTGAGAACTTATGAGCCAGAACTCACCGATTACCTCAGAGAACGACGATGAAGATCGATCCCCACTCCTACACCATTAGCGTCCGCCGCGATACCTTTGACGGAGAAAAGCTGTTCGAGGCACGCGTTAAAGAGTTGCCGGATGTCTCGGAATACGGCGAGAGCTTTGAGGACGCCTATGATCTCGCCGTGGATACCATTGAGACTGCGGCTGATGCCTATGCCGAGCAGGGGCGGGCCTTCCCACCACCCATGCAGCCAGCTGACGAGTTCAGTGGCCGCGTCACCTTGCGCATACCCCGGAGTTTGCATCGTTCTCTGGCGGCTTCCGCGGAGGATGAGGGCGTGAGCCTCAACGCCCATCTGGTCAATGTGCTGACTTATTATTCTGGGTTTGCTGCGGGCAACCGAGCGACAACGTCGGAAATCTGGACGACGGTCCCAAATCAGAACAAGACGCATCAGTCTCGTTCACATCTGCGGGTGGTACGAACGACTAAGCTCACTGCGAATGGGTGAGCGGATGGACGCTATGCTCCAGGAAGCCATCGACTCACTCGGTATTCGCGATGTCTATCTGCGCGATTCAGAAAGCTATCTGGTCGATGGATTTGAGCCAAAGTACGACCCGGATGTGGATACCATGGACGTCCAGTTTCAACATGTCGTGACTGAATCAAGTGTCCTTGAGGTTGAAGACAACGGTGAAGTTCCGGCTCGGCTTTTTCGGGTCTTCATCCGTCTTGGAGCCAGGTTGGTGATGCCGATCGAATCGGATGACCAGGCGAAGCCTGTGCTCGACACGGATCGGGCGAGCAATAAGACCTGCGCCGACCCAGCTGATCCGAGTCGAGTGCGTGCGCTTATCAGCGCGATGATGGTCGCTGAGTATGATTTGACAGGCGACCCAAGCGCTGACGCACTCAAGGCCTTTGCCCTAAGGAATGCGAGCTACCATGTCTGGCCTTATTGGCGTGAATTCCTTGCTTCACAATGCGTACGAATGAATCTGCGAAAGGTCGTGCTCCCCGCGGTTCAGTTTGCGCGGCGGTCCGAAACCGATTCCACATCGCAGCACTGATCTGATGCAATTCCGCATCGCCGACACCTTCACGGATAGTCTTGCCAAGCTCAGTGGTGAGGAGCAGAAAGCGGTCAAGACGACGGCCTTCGATCTTCAGCTCAACCCGGCGAATCCCTCCTTCAGTTTCCATAAGCTCAAACGCGCGAGGGACAAGCGCTTCTGCTCGGTGCGCGTGGGCAGCGACATCCGGCTCATCGTGCATCGAACCGATGGGAGCCTGTTGCTTTGCTACGTCGGCCATCATGATGCGGCTTATGCCTGGGCAGAGCGCCGAAAGCTGGAAATACATCCAAAGACCGGCGCTGCACAGTTGGTGGAGATGCGCTCTGATCGCAAGACCTTTGGAGATCAGTTCGCAGGGCAAAAGTTTGTAACGCTTAGATATCTCTAGATCAAAGTCAGTGCGATCTCTGAATTTCAGATCGGCAATCCGTTAAGATTATAGCCCATTTAGGCTGATTGGCGGCGGGCAGGGCTACCCAGTTGACGGATTCCTACTATCGCGCGGCATCATGACCCCGCGCCAGGCCGGCAAGACCTCCTGCCTGCTGGCGCTGATGGAACGGCACAACAGACCCTTCAGAGGTTTCGCACCATGTCTCATCATCCCTTGCCCAACGAGCACGGACCTTTTCGCGCCGATCAACTGCGCGAGGGCGACCGCTACGAACTCAGCAATGGCCATCCGATCTATTGCGCACCGTCCGGCCGCGAGCATTCCGGTCGCAATCTTTCCGGCGCCGCGGCCATCGACACTGATCCGAATGTCGAATGGGCCGGTGTCGATGCCGGTTTCACGCCCACGGCTGATACGCTGCGCGCGCCCGATATCGCCGTGGCCGCGCCGGGCAACGAGCGCGGTTGGATTCCCGGCGTGCCGCCGCTGGCAGTGGAATACTCTGGCCCCGGCCAGGATGAGCAGGAACTCGAAGAGAAAATCGCCGAACTCCTCGCCCATGGGACCGAGTTGGTGTGGGTGGTGCGTCTGCTCGGCCCGCGCCGGGTCGAGGTGCGCCGAGGCGGGCAGCCGCCCCGGGTCCTTGGCCCCGGCGAGCTGCTCACCGCCCCCGGTATTCTGCGCAACCCCCTGCCGGTTGAAGCCCTCTATGACCGCGACGCCAGCCACGCGGTGGTGCTGAGAAACCTGCTCCAGCGCGCCGGCTACGACAGCATCGATGCCATTCGCGCGGCTGGACGAAGCGAGGGCATCGAGCAAGGCATCGAGCAAGGCATCGAGCAGGGTGTTGAACGGGGTGTTGAACAGGGCATGGCCGCATCGATTTTCGCCCTGCTCGCCGACCGTGGTCTGACGATGACCGAGCCCCAGCGCGAGCGCATCCAGTCCTGCCATGACCGCGACCAACTCCAGCGCTGGCTTCTGGCGGCGACACGCGTGGAGGACCCGGCGGAGCTATTCGAGGCGGGTGCTTGATACCAAGACGGCGCTCTCGGCTCGATCCGCGCCGAGCAGAGTCTCGACCGATGACTGTCGCTGGCCCGAGGATGAGCGCTGGGAACTCATCGATGGCGAGGCCTTCGCCATGTGCCCGGCGCCAGCGAGGGTCCATCTTCACTCGAATACCCGAGGTCATCCTAGACGCTCGGATAACGCACGCGCCAGTTGGTGCCTGCTGATCGTCAACCAACCCGTGAGGCAACGATGTACAAGCCCCTGATCCCGATCGCCACGACCCTTTTCCTGGTCACCGGCCAGACCCTGGCCGATGACGCCGCCTTGCGCGCCAAGGCCGAGAATGCCGGCCTGAAGCCGATCCCGCTCGCCTATCAGCAGGTCAACGACAATGCGCTCAGCCAGGAGAAGCTAGAGCTGGGCTGGATGCTGTTCTTCGATCCGCGTCTCTCGGCGAGCGGGCTGATCAGTTGCAACACCTGTCATAACCTCTCCACTGGCGGCGATGACAACCTGCCGACCTCGGTCGGCCATGGCTGGCAGAAGGGACCACGTAATGCACCGACGGTGCTGAACTCGGTGTTCAACAAGGCACAGTTCTGGGATGGCCGCGCGCCGGACCTGAAGGAGCAGGCCAAGGGGCCGGTGCAGGCCGGGGTCGAGATGGCGAACACGCCGGCGAACGTGATCCAGACCCTGAACAGCATGCCAGAGTACATCGAGCGCTTCCAGCGCGCCTTCCCAGGCGAGGCCGACCCGGTGACCTTCGATAACATGGCGAAGGCGATCGAGGTCTTCGAGGTGACGCTGATCACCCCAAACGGGCCATTTGACCAGTGGCTGCGCGGCAATGATGACGCGCTGACCGATGCCCAGAAGGCGGGGCTGGAGCTGTTTGTCGATAAGGGCTGCACGGCCTGCCACAATGGCGTCAATGTCGGCGGGCAGGGCTATTTTCCATTTGGGCTGATCAAGAAGCCGGGCGCCGATATCCTGCCGCCGGAGGACAAAGGCCGTTTCGAGGTGACCCACACCGTCTCTGATGAGTATGTGTTCCGGGCCGCGCCGCTGCGTAACGTCTCGCTGACCGCGCCCTATTTCCATTCCGGCCAGGTCTGGGATCTGCGGCAGGCGGTCTCGGTGATGGCCTTAGCGCAGCTCGGTGTGGCGCTGAATGACGAGCAGGCCGGGTTGATCGCGGACTTCCTGCGCAGCCTCGAGGGCGAGCAGCCGCACATCGGTTATCCGGTGCTGCCGGTGGAGACGGCGGCGACGCCTAAGCCACGGCTTTAACCGCGATACCGTCCACAGACGGGGCAAGCGGGGTCTGCTGGTATCTTCAGTGTGCGGATCGCCATGTGCCGCGCATCGAGCAGCAAGAGCTGTGAGAACAGCGGCTCGCCATAACCGGTCAATACCTTGATGGCCTCGGTGGCTTGGATGCTGCCGATGATGCCGACTAGCGGTGCGAGCACGCCTTCACGGGCACAGCGCTCGCCCGCTTGTCCATCGTCTGGGTAGAGACATTGATAGCAAGGATCGCCGGCGCGTCCGGAGAAGACCGCGACCTGACCCTCGGCGCGGATGGCGGCGCCGGAGACGAGGGGAATGCCAGCCTCAACGCAGGCGGCATTGACGGCGTAGCGGGTCTGGAAGTTGTCGCTGGCGTCGACGATCAGGTCGACCTCGGTGCTCAGCTCGGCGAGGCGGGTGGGGCTCAGGCTGCCTTTGATCGGGACAAGCGCGCAATGCGGATTGAGCGCCCTCAAGGTGGCGACCGCGGAGTCGACCTTGGTCCAGCCGATGCGCTCGCTGTTGTGCAGGATCTGCCGCTGCAGATTAGACAGGTCGACGGCGTCGAAGTCGGCCAGCAGCAGGCGGCCGACGCCTGCCGCTGCGAGATACATGGCCACCGGTGATCCAAGTCCGCCGAGGCCGACGATCAGCACCCGCGACCCTGTCAGCGCCTCCTGTGCCGGCTCGCCGAATCCCGGCAGCAGCGTTTGACGGCTGTAGCGGATAGTTTCGTCTGGCGTCATGGATGGCGCGGCGTCATGCGGGTACTGGTAAAGGCCTAGCCGCCAGCCTGCTCGGTTGCGGGCCGGGCGCGGCCGATCTCGGTGACATCGACGAAGTAGTAGCCACAGGTGGCCGGCGTGATGTTTTCACTGGCGGTGCGCGGGTATTTGCGGCAGCTCGGCGGACGTGCGTAATAGACCGCGCAGCTGCTCAGCCCTTCGGCGTCGAAGCGCAGGAAGGGGCAGGGGTAGGGCAGCTTGCAGCAGGCGCCGCAGCGGTTGCAATCGCCGCGCCTACCGACATCAACGGGCAGCAGTGAAGTGATGAAGCGCTGGACCTTGCGGACCAGCCCAGTCACAACCTCGAGCATGGTCTGGCGCCTGTTTGGTGGCGTCGTCTGCATCGGTTGGGGGCTCCTTAAATCGAGTGGGGATAAGGCTGTGGACACGAATCTGGGTAACGGCGGGCGTGCCATTGCGGTAGGCCGCTCATAACCATGATCTTGTCACTAGGTTGTCATAGTACGTGTCTCGTGGTTATTTGACCATGGGCATTGCAAGCACACAGAGAGTGCTTCATTGGCCGCTGATCGTTATACTGTGCGATTAACTGACTTTTTCGTGTGCTTCAACGCTGCGCCCGAGCTGAGTTCCGGCTAGCCCGCCAAAGCGCCCACCCCATACGCCAAGAGGATTGTCCTTATGCATCACGGTACGACCATCACTCAATTCATCGCCGAAGAGCAACGTCATGCGCCGGGCGCAACCGGCGAGTTCACCGCGCTGCTCAACGATATCGTGACCGCCTGCAAGATGATCTCCAATCAGGTCAACCACGGTGCGCTGGTCGGCGCGCTGGGCAGTGCCGGCAGCGAGAATGTTCAGGGCGAGACGCAGAAGAAGCTCGATGTGCTCTCCAATCAGATGTTCATCCAGAGCACGGAGTGGTCGGGCCATGTCGGCGCCATGGCCTCCGAGGAGATGGACGAGATCTACGAGATCCCGAAGGAGTACCCGCGCGGCAAGTACCTGCTGACCTTTGACCCGCTCGATGGATCGTCAAACATTGACGTCAACGTCTCGGTCGGCACCATCTTCAGCATCCTGCGCATGGCCGATGCCGCCGGCGATGCGACCGAGAGCGATTTCCTCAAGGCCGGCACCGAGCAGGTTGCTGCCGGCTATGCCCTCTATGGCCCCTCGACCATGATGGTGCTGACCACTGGTAGCGGCGTCAATGGCTTCACCTTGGATCAAAATATCGGTGAGTTCATCCTTACCCATCCTGGCATGACCATCCCGGCCGATACCGCCGAGTTTGCGATCAACGCCTCGAATGGACGTTTCTGGGAGGCACCGGTCAAGCGCTACGTTGATGAATGCCTGGCCGGCAAGGATGGTCCGCGCGGCAAGGATTTCAACATGCGCTGGATCGCCTCGATGGTCGCCGAGGTCCATCGTATCCTGACCCGTGGTGGTGTCTTCATGTATCCGATGGATGCGAAGATGGCCGAGAAGGGTCTGGGCGGCAAGCTGCGTCTGCTCTATGAAGCGAATCCGATGTCATTCATCGTCGAGCAGGCCGGAGGAACCTCGATCACCGGCAAGGAACGCATCATGGAACTGCAGCCCGAGGGGTTGCATCAGCGGGTGCCGGTGATCCTGGGCTCGCGCAATGAGGTCGAGCGCATCCAGGGCTATCATAACGAGGGCTAGGTCGCGGGTTCGCGCCTAGCCGTCCTGGGGTCGCGAGAGGTGATTCTCGCGGCCGTCGTGAGGCCTGTCTAACGTCAGGATGCCTGATCAAGCTTAGCTCGGATAGAATCTAGGGTCGGTGACCTGCGACAGGCTGTAGGGGCAGTTGACTGGGAACTGTGATTCTTCGAGGTTGGTCTCCTTAACCGCGAGTAGCCGTCCAAGCCGATAGGCCTTCGTGATCTGCTCGACAAGCATGGGTCTGAGGCTCGGATTGTCGTCTAACAGATCCCCGATCGAGAGTCGCTGCTCCTTGATCGTGGCGCGCCAGCTTGGTGAGCGCCGTTCTGGCTGGTGCTGCCATTTGAGGAGATGAGCGAGTAGCACCTTGAGGCGGCTGGTGAGTTCACGTCGCTCTCTTGCTCCCATGCTCTCCAGTTCCTCCACCAAATGATCGATATCGAGCGCGGCATAGCGGCCGGCCCGAAGCAGGCTGGCCTGTTCTTGCGTCCAGCGATGAAAATCTTGCTCGTAGCCGGTCGTCATTGTGAACCCCCACTGCATGGGCGAAATTCTTCGATTATAGCCGCGGTCGACCATGGATATGCTCGAGTTCAAATCCCCGCCTGATCGCCATCCACGCAGTCTCTCGCTGGTGATTCCGCTCTATCAGGAGCGCGCTAACATCGAACCGCTGTTGGCCCGAATCCATCAGGGCTTGCAGGTCTATCCCCACCCCTGGGAGCTGATCCTGGTCGACGATGGCAGCCGTGATGGCACTGGCCAAGCGCTGTTTGACCAGGCCGCGCGCTATGGCTCGCATCTGCGGGTGATTGGCTTTCGGCGTAATTTTGGCCAGACGGCTGCGATGCAGGCCGGTTTTGATGCCGCGCGCGGTGCGTTGATCGCGACCCTCGATGGTGATCTGCAGAACGATCCGGCCGAGATCCCGCGCCTGATCGATGAGTTGCTAGCGCGTGATCTCGATCTGCTGCAAGGTTGGCGGCGCGATCGTCAAGATGCCTTGCTGCTGCGCAAGATCCCGTCGCGTCTCGCCAATGGACTCATTGCCTGGGTCACTGGCGTTCACCTGCATGATTATGGCTGTAGCCTTAAGGTCTATCGTGCCGAGGTGATCAAGGAGATCCGTCTGTTCGGCGAGATGCATCGCTTCATCCCGGTTTGGGCGGCGGGTGTCACGGCGCCCGAGCGCATCGGCGAGACCGAGGTTGGGCATCGAGCGCGCGAGCTGGGGCAGTCAAAGTACGGCATCTCGCGCAGCTTCCGGGTGCTGCTGGATCTGCTAGTCGCCTTCTTTTTTCTGCGCTTTGGTGCGCGGCCTGGGCATTTCTTTGGTGGCATTGGGCTCTCCTTCGGCCTGCTGGGGGGATTGATGATGAGCTGGCTGGCCTGGGCCAAGTTCGGGCTTGGCGAGGATATTGGTGATCGGCCATTCTTCTTCGTGGCGATCCTGTTTCTGGTCGCCTCGATCCAATTCCTGACCACCGGTGTGCTGGCTGAGATCATGACCCGCACCCTGTTTGCCTCCGGGGAGCGCACCCATCACTGCATCTGCCGCCAGACTGATCCGGCCACCGCCGGTTGGAAGATGGGTCCGAGCCCCGCGCAAACGGGCGGATGCGCCCTGACCCTAGAGCAAGCGCCGGGGCCGGCCGGCTCGACGCGGCAAGGCGCGGCAGGGCAGGTGTCGTGAACACGCGTGACGCCTGGCTGACAGCCGTACTGGTCTCGCCCTGGTTTTTGGCGCTGATCGTCTGGCTGGCCTTCTTCTGGCAGCTCGGTGCGGTGCCGCTCTATGATCTCGATGAGGGGGCCTTTACCGAGGCCACGCGCGAGATGCTCGCGAGCGGCAACTTCATCACCCCACACCGCGACGGCGAGCCGCGCTATGACAAGCCGGTTCTGATCTATTGGCTGCAGGCGGCCTCGGTCTCAGCGCTGGGCTGGAGCGAATTCGCGCTGCGGTTGCCATCGGCGATGGCCGCGGCCCTCTGGGTCTTGGCGCTCTGGTGGTTCGTGCGTGAGCAGCTGGATGCGGCGACCGCCACCCTTGCTGGCTTGGTGATGGCGCTCGGCCTGCAGGTTGCGATCATCGGCAAGGCCGCGGTGGCCGATGCCCTGCTGAACCTCTTCATCGCGCTCAGCTTCTTCGAGATCTACCGCTGGCGGCTGCGGCCGACCCGCGCGATCCTACTGCGCGTCTATCTCTGGCTCGGTCTCGGCTTTCTGACCAAAGGCCCGGTCGCGGTGTTCTTTCCGTTGCTGGTGAGCCTGCTCTATTTCGGCTCGCTGCGCGAATGGCGCGCCTGGCTGGCGGCGGTCTTCGAGTGGCGCGGCTGGTTGGTCTTCATCGCGGTCGCCGGTCCCTGGTATTTGGCGATCTACCTCGACGACGGTCCGGGCTTCTTTCAGAGCTTCTTCCTCGGCCACAATTTGGGGCGCTACAGCGGGGTGAAGCATGGCCATTCCGGCTTTCCTGGCTACTACTTCGTGATGCTGCCGCTGGTCCTGCTGCCCTTTACCGGCTGGTTTCTCAGTCTGCTGCCGAGGGTGCGCCAACTCTGGGCGGATGAGCTGGATCGCTTTCTGCTGCTCTGGTTCGTCACCGTGTTCGCGGTGTTTTCGTTCTCGGGGACCAAGCTACCGCACTATCTGGTCTATGGCATCACGCCCTTGTTCATCCTGATGGCGCGACATCGCGATGCACTGAGCAACCGCTGGCTGGCATTGTTGCCGCCGCTGCTGTTAGTGGCCTTGATGGTGGCACTGCCTGACATGCTTGGGCTCTTGGAAGGGCAGGCCGATCGCGTCCATGAGCAGGCCATGTTCGCGGAAGGGGCACGAGTGCTCGATGGCTGGTATCGGCTAGGTACCTGGGTTGGGCTGGCCGCCATGTTGGGTTTGCTACTCTGGTCGCGGATCGCACTCTGGCAGCGCTTGATCCTCGCCGGTGTCGTCCAGACCCTGCTGGTGTTCGGACTCTTGGTGCCGGCGGTCTTTGCCGTGATGCAGGAGCCGGTCAAGCAGGCTGGACTCCTAGCGCGTGAACTCGATCGGCCAACGGTGGTTTATCGCACCAGCATGCCGAGCTTCAGCGTCTATCGTCATGCGATCACGCCTGAGAGCAACCAGCCCCAGGTGGGCGAGCTGGTGTTTCTCCGCCTCGATAAGCTCGAGCGCTTGGCCGAGGACGTGGCGCCGAATCGGCTTGCTCCGCAGTATCGCCGAGGGCCGGTGGCCTTGGTGCTGATTGAGCAGCCCGGGATCTCACCGGTAGAGGCTTGGGGCCTTCACGATCTTGATCACTGAAACCACCTTTTAGGGTTTGTAACTGATGGCCATAATCTTCGTTTTTCTATAAAAATATTATA
>Ga0180436_10005930_pt1 | contig 10706 bp, 10 predicted proteins | sample SS_ome_2_FD_132434 | JGI IMG/M metagenome (GOLD analysis project Ga0180436, IMG submission 132434) | Hypersaline lake sediment archaeal communities from the Salton Sea, California, USA - SS_3_S_2 metaG | ecosystem: Environmental > Aquatic > Non-marine Saline and Alkaline > Hypersaline >...
ATGTCGGCTCGCTCTTCGGCCTGCAGCAGGTGCCCGATACGCATAATCGTATCCATAACGCTATCGAGATTTCTAGGATCCACCGCATATACCGGTATGTTAAAGGATTCCAGGCGCGACACGGCTGTTATGGGATTACCATCCTTGATTGCCAGGCATAGATCCGGGTTTAAGGCAACAATTCGTTCCAAATCCAGATGCACGTAGGACCCAACCTTGGGCAGCAGCGCTGCAGCCGGCGGGAAATCGCTGTAGGTGGTTGCGCCGACCAGCCGGTGAGCCTGTCCTAACGCATAAACGATTTCGGTGATATTGGGTGCCAGGGCCACCACGCGACGTGGGGTCGCTGGAACCGACAAATCCCTTCCTAAAAGATCTCGGACTTGGCGCTGCTGTGCCCCGGCAGCTGTCACCGATACAAGCGCCGTTATACCGACAAAGATGAGAATCACCCGGGCCAGATTACTTATTTTTATCCCTTGCATGTCTTTTGATATCAAGTTTGCATCAATAAACTGTTTCCATTCCAAACGGCAAAACAGGACAAATCCCACCAAGCTTTCTATTACATTAAGCGGCAAGACGCAATTGAGATTTTGCTTGTATCTTCTAGAGGCGATGCATACAGTATCCCCATGATGTCACCAACAACCTTAAAACCAGAATTACTGGCACCGGCCGGCAATTTTGAAAAACTTGAGATTGCCATCCACTTCGGTGCCGATGCCGTCTACCTGGGCGGTCAAGATTTCAGTTTGCGCAACTTCTCGGGCAATTTCAGTTCGGAAGAGATGCGGCGTGCCATCGCCCTGGCCCACCACCACGAAGTCAAGGTATATGTGGCCTGCAATATTTATCCGCGCAGCCACGAGTCTGCCGGCATCCGGGATTTTTTGACGACCTTAGCTGATATGGATCCGGATGGTATCATCATATCGGATCCGGGGGTCCTCATGATGGCCCGGGAACTGACGCCGCAGGTGCCCATCCACCTCAGCACCCAGGCCAATACCACCAGTACCGCCTCGGCTCGTTTTTGGCTTTCCCAGGGAGTTCACCGCATCAACGTGGCCCGGGAATTGTCGCTCTCGGAAATATCGGCCATGGCCCGGGGTACCCGCGTGGAGATCGAAGCCTTCGTGCATGGTGCCATGTGCATGGCCTACTCCGGGCGCTGTCTTTTGAGCAATTTCATGACCGGTCGTGACAGCAATCGCGGCATGTGCTCCCATCCCTGTCGGTATCAGTATGCCGTCGTAGAAGAAAAACGACCGGGCCAATACTACCCGCTGCAGGAAGATGAACACGGCACCTATATTTTCAACTCAAAAGATCTGTGCATGATTGATCACCTGCCGGCTTTGATCCAGGCCGGGATCACATCCCTTAAAATTGAAGGCCGCATGAAAGGCATCCATTATCTGGCCACCGTCCTTCATGTTTACCGCCAGGCCATCGATGCCTTAATTCAGAATCCTGAACACTATGCCCCTGATCCGGCCTGGCTCGAGGAACTATCCAAAATCAGTCATCGCGGCTATTGTACCGGTTTTTATTTGGGGGAACCAGGCCAAGTTGCACCCAAGCTGGACGGTGCGGCCGTGAGCGGGCAATCTTTTGTGGCCAAAGTGGTGGCGCTGAATAGCGATGGAAGCGTTCAAATCGATGTCCGCAATCGTATCCGCAAACATGATCAAATTGAAGTTTTATCTGCCCGAAAGCCATTGCAAGCCGATACAGTCAAACAGATCTACAATTCAGATCAAACTGAAGTGGATGTGGTGCACCCCGGAACCAGAGCCAGCATCCGTTTGGGCACACCCGTCTCACCAAACGATATGATTCGAAAGGCAGGTATATGAAAGGTTATCTGCAAGTCTACACCGGCGACGGCAAGGGAAAAACCACGGCCGCTTTGGGGCTCAGCCTGCGCGCCGCCGGAGCCGGTCTGAAAGTTTATATCGCCCAGTTTCTCAAACAGGGTCCATACAGTGAAATTAAAGCCTTGGAACAATTTTCCCACAATATCGAAATCGAACAATTCGGCCGCGGAAAGTTCATTAAAGGCCAAGCAACCCAGGATGAAATCGCTGCTGCCCGCGCCGGTCTGGAGAAGGCCCGTCTGCAGCTTATTTCAGGTCAGTTTGATGTGGTGATTCTTGAGGAAGGCAATGTGGCCGCATCTCTGGGCCTCTTCCCCGTTCAGGACCTGCTGAAGGTCATTGACCAGAAACCAGATCATGTGGAACTCATAATCACCGGCCGCGGTGCCGCACCGGACGTGATCGAACGGGCCGATCTGGTGACAGAGATGAAGGCTGTTAAGCACTACTATGACCGGGGGGTGTCCGCCCGGATCGGCATCGAAAAATAAAAGACGGTTTCGCAAAAAGCCCAACTTCGGCGTTGTACTGCATCTCGCAAACATTCAACGTACTAGAAGTACGCCTCATAATTGCGAGATTTGTACGCCTTGAATTTGAACTTTTTTCAAAACCGCCTGACTATAACGTATCATGAAAATAACCACATAGGCCGTCCAAATTCATTGGACGGCCTTTTCTTATTTGGAGTGCGGCTTCGCCCCACTATTAATTAATAAATTACTTTAAGTATTATTATATTAATTTTTAATATTATTATCTATCTTATCTAAAATAATATAACAGTAGCCAACTATTTCAAAGATTAGATTTGAATTTTTTTCTTGCATACAAAAACGGTTTTAGGCGCGTCAATTGGGTTCAAGATCAAGGCGGAATCAACTGTTCTACCACAGCCACATAGATATTATTAACAAGAGTGCCCAAAATTTCCATATTATTGCGATTTGTGCTAAAAGAGAATTGGGTTCAAGCAAGATGATTGGGCTCAAGATCAAGGCAGGGCGAGTCGTTTAACCGGAGGAATACTTTTAGTATTTTGAGGATTGAACGACTCGCCCCAACACAGATATTGAGCCCAAGGGCTTGTTTGAAGCCAATTCTAAAAGCCGATTGTGAGAGCCACATACGGCCCGGCCGTAACCAACTCAGCCTCCACATCCTCCACATCCACACTCACTGAAAAGCTGCGGTAACCGGCATGGATGTCCATGAAGGGAAAGGGTGTATAACTCACATCCCCTAAAAATTCGACGACACGGTTGCCACTGTAACCCATTCCGGTCACCTGCAGACGCGCCTCGAGAATATTCGCCAAGATGCCCACATGCAGGTTCAGCCCGACCATGGGGATCGGCACACCAATGTCGGCCTCTTCTTTGCCAATCGTGCCATCCTCGTCCTCAATGCTGGCGGTGATGTCAAAATATTTAACTTTGCCCACGAGCCCCAGGGACCCGCCGGCCAGTATATTTTCAAGGTTGATGGCATCCCATTGATAGGCAAAATCCATAACCGTATACTCGAGCTCACTGTCCACATCGATGCCCGCGGTGTAGGTTTCGTCACCAAACTCGATGGTTTCATCCAGAGATTCACTGCCGCTGTAACTCGCTTTGTAATACGTAAAAGAGAGGTGATGGTCTCCAAGACCGGCAAAAACTTCGATCATGGGATAGGATTCACGTTCCATGCCCAAATCGTCAACAAAATCCAAATCGGTTGCGTCCGTTACATCCCCTTCGTAGGTGATGTTCCCTTCCAAATCGGGCAGCCAGTAATATCCCCGGACACCCAAATCCACCGCCATAGCCGGTATTGCCGTCAGAAATAAACACAGCATTAATCCGGTAATGATCTTGAGCCTTGACATGTTTCCCTCCTTTAAGCCACGTGTCATAAAGTTCGGTTACAGATTTAATAAGCCGGGATATTATCAAAGACTTGTAAATAAAGTCAAAGCGAAACTGTCAGTTCCGGGAATCAGGACGGCTTTATCTGCAATATGGGCCGCAGTGCCCGCCTACCCCGGAAGTGCATTGGCCCCAGAAAAAAGTGCAAAATCTGTTGCGGGAACCCCACAAAGGCTTTTACAAGCACCGACTATTTTTGATAAACGATGGGGCACATTGCGTACCGTGATTTTCCATGGGCAAAGGAAACCTTTATGCGTGCAGACGATTCCCTTTCGATTCTAATTTATAATTTTTTCAGTGGCTTCTGTTGCCGTGTCATTGGCGTTTTATTGCTGGTTATTTTCAGCCCGGTTGCGAGCATGGCAACCGACGCCAGGGAACCCAAAGTCGTGATCATCGAATTTCACGGACTTAAACAGCATATTATTGAGGACAACCTGGATTCCCTGCCCAACTTTAAAGCGCTTATCCAGGGTCGCGACAATCAACAGGGCCACATCCACCTCTCCAATGTATTTACAACTATTTCAGCTGCTTCGGTACCCGCCTGCACCGCCATGTACACCGGCCGCTATCCCCGGGACAATGGCGTGGTTTCCACCATCTGGTTTGACCGTCGCCTGCTCAAAATCCGCACCATGATTTCCTACGGGCAGCAACGGATCAACCGCATCCTGACCCAAAACAATATTCCGACCCTATTCGATTATGTACGATCAGCAGGTCTCACATCATTGAATGCCATGTTGATGATCGACAAGGGCGCGGATTGGTCCATCAAGTCCGGCATGTATTTCTGGGGCAATGGGTCCGTGGTGGGGCTTTGGAAAAATGGCCGCTGGTTTCCGGATCCCTGGTATATGGATCACAAAACCGTCAGCGCTGTCTTAACAGGTCATCTATTTGCCTACCACAAGTCTCTGGCCGGTCTTCTTAAGCAAAAGGGAATTATTCCGGATGTGACCGTCATTCAACTCTTGGGCACGGATATCGATTCCCATTTTCCAAATGCGGATCTAATAGAAAAAAACGCCACGATGGAGATTATTCAATCCCGGTATGCCCGCAATGTTCTGGATCCGCAAATCGGCCGGCTCGTTCACTATTTTAAGGAAAATGGCATTTATGAACGCATGATTTTTTTCCTGGTATCGCAACAAGGGGCCATCAAGATCACCCGGCACATAGCGGATGACCTGGTATCGTCCAGTCTGGAGCCGGTATTTCAATTGCCCGATCGTGTTACCGGCAATCAACAAGCAGACGCCGTTGTCATGCCCGGGGCCTGCACCAAGGAGGTTTATCTCAAAGATCGGGAAAGTGATGATTGGCTGCGACCGCCCCGATTACTAGCGGATGTCAAACCAGCGGTGGATCTGATCCTTGCCAACAATGTATTGACAGACAGCCTGAATGCCATGGCCATCCGCCAATATGCGGGTGAACGAAACGCGGGTGTTGCCGAAACCGGTTCCTGGTGGGGTTTTGATCGACAGTCCTATATGGAGAGTGCCCAATCGAATACTGATTTTTTAGCTGCTCTGATACCTTTGGCAGACGCTTTTGCCCATTTCGAGCTCAAAGACTTTGTGGTCAGTGGGCTAGAGCGCCAATACAGCCGGGAAACCACACCGGACATCAAGCTTGTAAATAAGAAAGGGATATATTTCGAAGTTGATAAGCATAAATACGGGCATCACGGGAGTTATTACCCGGAAGACACCCTACTAAGTTTCTGGATTGCCGGCCCGGGCTTAACGCAGGTTATCCCGGGTCGCCATGTCATTGCGGCAAGCGCATCCACCCTGGATTTGATCCCCATGGTCGCTTATGTGCTGGATATGCCCCAGCCCCGGGGGATTGATGGGAGAAATCCGCTCAGTGGATTGAAACCTTAGATAGGTATTTCAGGAGACAGAATCCAGGAGTCAGAAGCCAGAATTGGGTTGCGTGTCGCGTGATTCGGGTTACGTATTAAAGCTTCCAAACATTCCAGCATTTGTGCTCCATTTGTCATCCCCTTGAAAAAGGGGATCCAGCATAAACCACGAGCCAATAGCTTTGTCTGGATTCCCTCTTCCGAGGGAATGACAGAAAAGTGCCAAAGAACCTTTTTGCAAGTTTCAGAATTTCTGAATTTTGTCTTCCTGGGCCTGCCATAGCCCTGAGCTTGCCGAAAGCGCGACGGTGGCTGACTCCTGATCCTTCACTTTCTGAGCAAATCCAATGCTTCCTTAAACTTATCGTCCAGTTCAGCGCTCATGGCACTAACCTGGTCCAGCAGCTCGGCCACTTGCGACAAATTGTTGCTCCGGGCCTTTTCAGCCCACTCCCGGTAGGTGCCCGCATGATCGGCATTGTGTTTGAGCCAATGATCCAGCAGCTTGATCAATTTATCCTCAAATGTTAAGTCACTTTTCACATCATGATGGTGGTGGTGGTGGTGATGCGTCATAATCTTCGACCTCGTAGTTTGGTGTTTCAGTTGGCGATTAAAATCTAACGACACTGATACAACAAGTCAAGCCACCCATTAATCTGATTGGGAATAATTTATGCAAGCGCGTCGATTATCCATGATAGTGATACTGCTGGTCTTCGGCATCAGTTGTGGTGTTCTGGCGGGCGCATTTTTTGGACTAACCCGCGATTTGCCACAAATTCGCCAGTTGAAAGCCTTTGTTCCCTCAGCGGTTTCCCGCATCTATTCAGCCGATGACGTGATCCTATCCGAATTATACATGGAAAAAAGAACCCCGGTGCCGTTGTCTGATATGCCCCATTTTCTAAAAGCCGGTTTGGTAGCCACCGAAGACCGGAGTTTTTATCGCCATAGTGGAATCGACCTAAAGGGTATTCTGCGCGCGATTATCAGAGATATTCAGGCACGTGATTTTGTTGAAGGGGCCAGCACCATTACCCAGCAGCTAGCCAAAACCTTGTTCTTAACACCGAGCAAGACCATCAATCGTAAACTCAAGGAAGCCATTTTGGCGTTTCAGATCGAACGGCGCTATACCAAAGACGAGATATTGGCCCTTTATCTCAATCAAATCTATCTTGGCAGCGGTGCCTATGGGGTTGAATCCGCGGCAAAAATTTACTTTGGCAAACCGGTCAAACATCTCAACCTGGCGGAATGCGCTTTGATCGCAGCCCTCCCCAAGGCCCCATCGCGTTTTAGCCCACTGGTTAACCCTGAATTGGCGCAGCGGCGCAGGAATATTGTTTTGAAGCAGATGCGCAGCACCGGCATTATCCAAACCGATGCATACGAGCGGGCCCTGGAAACACCCGTGACAACGGTTTCAGCCAGTGGTCGAGCAGCGAATGCCCCTTACTTCATCGCATATATTAAAACCGATCTTGAAAACACCTTGGGCCCGGGTCAACTTTACAAGGGCGGGCTCTCCATCTACGCCACCCTATCCCATGAGATGCAGAACAAGGCCGAAGCAGCGGTTAGCAGCGGTCTAAACAGGCTAGAAAAAAGGATGCAACGCAACGGTATCCCCGTATATACGCTTCAAGCGGCACTCGTGGCCGTGGATAATAAATCAGGTGCCATTCTAGCCATGGTCGGTGGTAAAGACCATGCCCAAAGTGTTTATAACCGGGTGACCATGGCCAGGCGCCAGCCCGGTTCCGCATTCAAGCCCATCGTCTATGCCCTGGCCATTGAAAACGGATTTTCACAAAATGATCTCATCCTCGATGCCCCGGTTGCATTTCCAAATGGGGCCTCCGGAGAACCTTGGCGGCCCCAGAATTTTTCCCATACTTACGCGGGTGAAATTACGTTTCGTAAGGCCCTGGCCAAATCCAAAAACATTCCCGCAGTACGGCTCATACAGATGCTGGGGCCATCGGCCGTAGTTCAGTTTGCACAAACCCTCGGAATTACGTCGCCGCTTTCGCCGGATCTGTCCCTGGCAATGGGTACCTCGGAGGTCAATCTATTGGAATTAACCAGTTCCTATGCCGTCTTCCCCAATGGCGGCAACGCCGTAGAACCCTTTGGCGTCATGAAAGTCACCGATGCCAACAACCGCATTATTTGGAAAGCCAAACCGGAAAAACGGGTTGCCATGTCCGAGGATGGATCGGCCATTATGACAGATATGCTTGTGGCGGTTGTCCAGGAAGGTACCGGGCGGATGGCAAAAAGCATTCAGCATCCACTTGCTGGAAAAACCGGAACCACCGATGATTTTAAAGACGCCCTCTTTATCGGCTTTTCCCCGGATATCGCTGTGGGTGTGTGGGTTGGACAGGATGAATCTGAAACCCTGGGAAATGGCGAAACCGGCGCCCGGGCGGCTCTGCCCATTTGGAAAGCTTTTATGGCCTCCATACTTATAGATCAGCCCTATCGCTACTTCGGCATTCCCGATGGTGTTTCACAGGTTCGTATGAACCCGAATACGGGCGAGCTAGTCGGCAATGATTTTCCGGGTGCCGTGACAATATTGATAAAAAAGCACTAAAGGATTTTTACTCTCATCGGTAAGATACCGAGAAAATTCTTTATCCAGGGGGCGAATCTGCTGCAGTTAAAAGGCATCGGTGAATTGAATCTTAATCAAGGGTCTGCAAACCAATCTGATAGTGGCCCTTGAAGCGCGTGTCTGCATCCTTGGTGATATGACGGATTTTGGTTTTGAAGGTCTCAGTGGTCCCCATGGATTCGGACAAATAATATTTCATCTCTAGGACGTCACCAACCTTTATATGCTTTAGAACCTTGGATTTCTCGTCCACAAGGATGCAGAGGCCCAGTGTGGATGCATCGCGAATTTTGAACTGGTAAAAATAGCCCAGATCCTTCACCGCAAATTGAACACTATAGTATTTTTTCTCCGGGGCCCGTTCAGCGCCGCGCCTATCGATGCCTGTTTCCTGGTTGTCGTATTCACTCGTCGGCATGGTCTGCTACTCCATTTTGGCTTAACCTCAAAGTTTCATAAACATTGCGGTTAAAAAACGTTCTGCCCTAGATATCAGAAAACGCCATAAATATCAATTTTAGAAATTATGCTTGTTATTGATGATCATTAGGGATATTGGAATACCAAACTCGGACAAACCGGAAATATCATATGACACGTGCCAAACATCAAATGGTTCGACAGGCTCACCACCCTGAGCCAAGTCGAAGGGTAAATCCCAAATCATGATACCAATTTTCAAATAGGCGCTCAGATGTGATTTCAAAATGTAGGAACGAAATCTAGCAGAAAAGTAAATGCAAGACAGATATGATGTATCATCAATCGGCTTTAAATCTGGGGTGAATAATGGAATCCGTAAGAAGCAATCTCCGTTATGAATGGAAGAAATACGTGGTGGCACTCTGGATGATCGGGATCACCATTTTTGTGTTTCAGATAGATACAAAAGTTAGAAGACTGGTGGACCGCATTCACACAATTGCCTCAACCGTAGAAAGTGTCGAAGGCGTAGTCAGTGGGTCAGATTACACGCTGGGTACAATTGAAAAGCAAGTTGCCGCCCTTGAAAAATCCGTTGCCGTTATCAGCAGAAAGGTCAGACGCCTGAGATAACCATCAAACCGTAATTTCCGGATTTATGGTTTACAGGATCGATCCCCCGCCATGACCTCACCATCGCCAAACCAACCCGTGCTTTCGTCGCTATCCGGCATTGTTTGCGGCGCTTCAGCCTTTCTTATTTGGGGTATTAGTCCGCTCTATTGGAAATTATTGATGACCGTTCCGGCACTTCAAATTGCTGCCCACCGGGTCGTCTGGTCATTTGTTTTTGTCATACCCTTTGTCGTTCTAGGCAAGCGCAAAAACGAATTCGTTGCCACCTTGACCGATCTGCGCGCCATGGGTCTGCTGGTCTTAACGTCACTGCTGGTCGGTTGCAATTGGCTTACTTACATTTGGGCGATAAACTCGGGATTTCTTTTGCAGGCCAGTCTGGGTTACTATATCAACCCGCTTGTGAACGTACTTTTAGGGACGGTGTTTCTCAAGGAACGCCTCAGAGGCTATCAGTGCGTGGCAGTCGCCATTGCAGGAAGCGGCGTCCTTTATCTCACCTTTATCTATGGTCAATTCCCATGGATCGCGTTGCTTTTGGCTTTTACATTCGGGTTTTATGGATTGATTCGAAAAGTGATCCAGGTAGGCTCGCTGGTGGGATTGTCAATGGAAACGCTTCTGATAGCAATGCCGGCATTGGGCTATTTACTGTATGCAGATCTGCACGGCACCGGTGCTTTTTTAAATCTTCGGCCGGGCATCGACTTGCTTTTGATCGGGTCCGCCGTTATTACCGCCATCCCCCTGATCCTGTTTGCCATGAGTGCCCGACGCGTTCAACTGACCACCTTGGGATTTCTCCAATATATCGGCCCCAGCGGTATGTTTCTGATGGCGGTTTTCCTATTCAAAGAACCGTTTCGACCGGAACAGCTGATTTGCTTTATGCTGATCTGGACCGCTCTGGTGGTTTACTCCATCGATTCAGTTTTACATTACCGCAAAACCCATTAATGGGTTTTGCCGCAACAGGATCCTGGCCCCGCACATCCCGCCTGGCTGGGCGAGCTACCGCAACAGGACGTATCTCCCGGACCCGGAACACGCATAGATGGCGTGCTCGAAACAGCCGCGTGCGCAGACAACAGTTTGTTTAGATTCGTGCTGCCGCATACCGAACAGGCGGCACGATCCGTTGTCGCAGTCATCAAAACTTCACTGGTCTCGCCACAGTCCATGCAAATGTATTCGTAAATAGGCATTACATTTCTTTCTTTTGAACATTTGAACTTAAGTCATTTGGTATTGTTTAGGATTTCGACATTCGTGCTTCGAATTTAAGTTTTATTTGTCTGTTGATATTCGTCAATGGTCTTATGCAGAGCCTTGACGGCCAA